>Ga0187766_10000157_pt1 | contig 34420 bp, 26 predicted proteins | sample 0216_QUI02_MP05__4_FD_132971 | JGI IMG/M metagenome (GOLD analysis project Ga0187766, IMG submission 132971) | Tropical peat soil microbial communities from peatlands in Department of Meta, Colombia - 0216_QUI02_MP05_20_MG | ecosystem: Environmental > Terrestrial > Soil > Wetlands > Peat ... | reverse complement strand
GGATTGACGAACAGACCAGCCTGAATCAAGGCGACTGGGATCGAGGCATCGCGCCAGGGTTGAAGCTGGCTGCCATCTACAGCAACAGTTGTGATACCTTCAATACATTCAGCCCACTGGCGAGCCTGTTCATGGTTCTCAAACTCGCTTCCAAAGGGCATTCTGGGACCGTGGTAATTACCCTGAGCGGCACGAACCAGCCAGCGGTCATATTCGATTGTGGGGCGTGCACCAGCAGAAGGCATGCCAATATTATCGGGAGGGAGTCTGTACTCTAGCTGGGAACTGGAAGGATAACGCACATATAGCGTCTCTAGAGCGCGACGATATGCCTGGAGTTGGTCGCTAAATGAGTCGTCAAAGGCGTTGAATTGCCCTCGCTTAAGATTTAGAGCAGCCTGTAGTTTACCTTTATGAAGCATGGACGCGGTCCTGTTCTTCTTCCATCATTCCTTCATCCTCTGGGATAACAGCGGTCCTGTTATCCATTTTCTGGAGCCGAATAACACTATCAAGTCCCTGCTCAAAAGTATCGTCGTGGCTGATTACAAATAATTGATCGAAACCACGCACGCGCCGGATTTGTTCCGCCAGGTTTGTGCGGCGCAGTTCGTCCATGTTCTGCGTCGGTTCATCAAAGAAAGCGATGTTCAATGTAGAGAGCTTTTTGAGCAGGGCAAGACGTACCGATAGGGCTGCGCTCATCTGCTCGCCACCACTCAATTGAGCGAATGTACGATCGATACCCTGACGATGGAGGAGGACTTCGTATTCATTTTGCCAGGAGAGCTGCGCGCTACGATCACCCATGATTTCACCGAAGATACGGTTAGCTTCAATTGAAATATCGGTCATCATAGCCTTCAGCACATGTGGTGCAGCTTCTTTGATAATTTTGCGGAACTGCTCTAACGTCTTGAGTAGACCTTCGAGCGTAGCTTTTTCCTTTTCGGCCATTTCCAGCTCTTCAACCTGTAGCTCGGCAACCTCAATCCTATGTTCAAGGTCGTTGATTTCAGCCTGCAGTTGTTGCATTTCCGAAGCCAATCTCGCGATTTCACCCGTCAGGCGACCAATTTCATGATCCAATTCATCCAGTTCCTGTGCGTTGAACCCCTCCTGAGCTTGTCGATACGCTTGCTCAGCTAAACGCAACTCATGTTCAGCTTGCTCAGCTTTCTGAAGCGCCCGTTCATATATTTGTGTGCGCTCGGCAAGCAATTTCGACGTATCGATGTTCTTTAAATAGGTCGAGTAGTTTGCTTCACATGTCTGTTGAATGGCTTCCTGCTGGTCGATGCGAGCATCAAGGTCAACATAGCGGCTGAGTTGCTGTTGCACTTGCTTTTGTTGTTCTTCGACCATCCCCAACTTCTGCTTCTCAGCCTGCAATTGCTGCTGAACAGTAGCTTCTTGCTTCATAATAGCCTGTTGCGCCACACTTTGCGCGTGTGGATCATTGAGATCTGCCAGTTGCTGGTTCAGCACACTCAGTTCTTTTTCACTTCCGCTCAGCCCATCCGCTCGCTCCTGGCATTCATTGAGTTGGGCAGTATACTCCTGGATCTGCGCCTGCACATGTACGATTTGCTTGTGAAGGCCATCAAGCTCACGAACCTGCTTATCTGCCTTTTCACTTTCATCACGCTCTGACTTTGTCCGAGCAATACGCTCATCCAGGTTTTTCAGATCTTCCAGTTCATGCCTGAGTTCCTCGATTTCATGCTCCAGGCGCTTGATGTCGAGTCCTACTCCCTGCAAGCGGGCAACATGATTATCGCGCCTCTCGCTATACTGCCCCAAATTACTCAATGCATCGGCACACTTTTTGACATATGCTACGCGCTCACTCATCGTAATCACTTGCGAATTATATCTGCCAAGTTGTTCGTGTTCCAGCGTAAGCAACTGGTCAAAGTGGGTTTCAAGGCTCGCAATACCCTTTTGTTTTAAATTCAAACATGGCTCGTGCAATAATGGACATTGACCACCGACAGAAAGCTTACGTGATTTCTCGAATCCTTCAATATTTCCCTCAATCCGGTGTTGCTGCGCAGAGAGTTTTTCTTGCTGTTCGAGCAATGCAGGAAGTTCTTCAGCTTCCAGCCGGTGTTCTTCAATTTTAGCGATGGCATCCTCGGCTTTGCGTAAATATTCCGCTATGCCTTCACGTTCGGTACATTTCTCTTGTAGTTGTTTGCGCTTTTCTTCAAATTGCAGGCGCTTCGAGCCTCGCTCGCCCATTTTTGATTGCAAGTGCGCCAGCCTCTCGACCCGCTCAGTCAGTTGTTCAGCTAGCGCTTGCAATGGTTCTATGGAAGCAATGCGCTGGCGCATATCTTGCTCTTGCTGGAGGCTTTTCGTGCGTTGCTGCTGGAGACGTTGTATATCTTTGACCAATTTTTCGTATTCAGTGACCTGTCGAACAAGCTCATCCCTACGCTTCTCCAGTTGATGTTGTTGCTCAACAAGGGGGAGGAGTTCTAGCAGTCGCTGTCGAGCAACGGCAACATCCGTGATGCGACCTTTCAGGTTCTCAATATTGGCCACATGCCTGGCCAGGGTCGTTTGAAGACCCGAAAGCTGCTGGCGCAACGCATTGCACTGCTGCTCCTCGACGCGGAGCTGCTTCAGCATTTCAGTTGCCTGCACATAGCGTTCGTAATCTGCCTGGCTCTCTTGTATCGCCTGCCTGGCTAAACGAGCTTCGTTCGCCTGTCTCTGGCTATTCATTAACAGTTCCTGAGAGGTCGCATGTATTGTTCTCTTTTGTTGGAGTTGCGACTGGCATTCGTTGAGGTGATCGCGCTGGTGTTTGAGCAATTCGGTGCGTGCTTTGCTTAGCTCTAATCGCTGAGCGCTTTGCGCATTCTGTTCTTTTTTCTGCTGATCATCAAGGCGCGATTTCTTCAGGGCTGCACGCCATTCATCCAGCTCGCGTGTTTCAATTTCAAGGCGCTGGATTTCGCTTTTTTGCGTCTGAATCTGCTCCTGGTAAACTTTCGAGGTGTTTAAGAGGTTTTCGGCAGCTATTTTGTAATCTTCTATCTGGAGAAGTGCGTCAAACGTTTGCTTACGCTTGCTGGCTGCTTCCAGGAAAATAGAGGTGAAGGTACCTTGAGGTACGCCTAGAGCATCACGGAAAAGGACATCCAGAGGCCGTTCACGGTCGATGCCAAATAACTCGTGTAGCTTGTCAAGGACATCGGCGCGTTGCTCGACACGCAGGTCTGCCTCACGATCATAAACCACCCATTTCGCACCTGTTCCACAACGCCTCTCGACTTCATAAGGACGGTCATCGCTGCCAATGAGATGAACAACGATACGCCCATATTTTTCGCCTTCTCGCACAAATTGAGACTGGTTATAGGAAAGATGATCGAAGAGCGCAAATCCAATGGCCTCGACGAGGGTGGTTTTGCCCGCGCCGTTCGAACCATGAATAGCAGTTGTGCCTCGCCGAAACTCCATAGTAAGATTACGATAACTTTTAATATTCTCTAACTCGATGCGTGTGATGAGCATGGTGACGCGCCTTCCCAACAGTCATGAAATACCGATCTCCCTTTTTCCTGTTCTCTCCCCGTCACAGGAAAGTGGAAATGCACAGGCGCATTATAACATGAGTAATGAGAATTTTATATCGAACGAACCTGATCCTGTGAATCCTGCTCCGCGTATAGCTCTCTCTCCATGGCCTGTTGCTTCGCTTCCTGTTGCAACATCCAGCGGATGAAGAGGATGCTCATGATGACAATATAGAAAATGCTCACAGGCACCCACATGATCAGTCCGCCCAATTGCTGATCTGTGGCTGCTGAGATGCCCCAGACACGAGGCGCGGCGATATAGGGGGCATAGAGAGGAGGAGTGAATGTCAGACCTGCCCCAAGTAGCACTGAGGGCATGCCGCTCAAGAAGAGGTACATTATTTGTCCTAAGATGGGGAGAGGCGGCAACTTTTTTGATGGGCTAAAGATCGGCCACCAGTAGCATAGGCTGAAGATAACGAACGTAAGATGCTCAATGATGTGGATCGTCTGATTTTCCAGTGTTGCATCGTAGAGAGACGGTGCATGCCAGAGCCAGAAGTCCACATTGAAGAGGACGAAAGCGACCACGGGGTACGTCAATACTTTTGCTATTTGAAAAAGTATCCTGTTGCTTAAAGCCAGGTTCGCCAACCACTCAGGAGTTCCAAGCAACAATAACGGTGGTCCTACGATTGTCAGGACCAGGTGCTGTAGCATATGCGCACTAAATAAGTACGAATCACCAAGTTCGTCTAAAGGAGAAACGAGCGCTAGAAACATGATGAACATTCCAGCAAGAAACGCAATGGTCTGCCCTGTTTTTACTGGCTCTTCTGGGAAATGGCGTTTCCGATACGGACCTATCGCATACAGGTACAGGCCGACAATGAGCGCTGTGCCTATAAGGATCGATGGCTCCAGGTCCCACTGCGTGAGCCAGAAATCGAGTCCAATATTTACCATATTGCTGACCTTTCGCTAGAACGCTTCTCCAGTTACATACTATAGCAAGTGGTCAAGAGGGGCAACAAGGTACCTACTATTCAGGCACTTGTAAGGCAAGCTTTCATCTTTGCAAGGAAGGTAACAGGATTGTCCTTGACAATAGAATAAGTTTTATACTCTCTACCGCAAAGGATTGTATTTCCAATGAAGATAGTACGTCGCATTGCATGGGTAGCGGTCGGATTTACCTATTTTCTGATTGCGCTCGGAGGCACTGTGCGTGTCTCTGACTCCGGCCTTAGTTGCCCTGACTGGCCATTGTGTCACGGGGACATTTTTGCTGCGCTAGACTACCATGTGCTGCTTGAGCAATTTCACCGTTATACTGCCTCGATTGTCAGTATCCTCATCATAGCACTGGCGATTAGCTCACTGATCTGGGCACGAAAAGAGAAAGCGGTTCTGATACCAGCACTGCTGGCACCATGCTTTCTTGTAGTTCAGATTGTGCTTGGCGGTCTCACTGTATTATGGAAACTTCCACCCACAATCATCGCGGCACACCTGGGTACAGCACTTGCAATTTTCGCAATGGTGATTACAGTAGCAGTGATGTCGGGAAATCCAAAACCGAGCAAGGAGCATCCTGCGAAGACACGCAAATTTGTACGCCTGGCTACGACTAATGCAATCCTGGTATATGGATTGATGTTGAGCGGCTCTTACGTGGTAGGAAGCGGCGCAACATTGGCATGCCCCGGCTGGCCACTCTGTGGAAATCCACCAGCATGGGCTGTACAGTACAATTTATCGGACATCAATGTTTTTCATCGACTGGTAGCTACCTTTGTTGGACTCGTACTGATCTGGACATTGATCTCAGCATGGCGCAGGCGAAATGTTGCACCTGGGCAGGCCTGGATCGCGCTTGTAGCCGGTATCCTGTTTGTAGCGCAGGCTGGGGTTGGAGGTCTGGTCGTGCTGCTGAAGAGACCTGACTTTATCGCTGGCCTGCACCTGGCCCTGGCTACAGCGGTATGGGGCAGCCTGGTGCTGCTGGCAGTCCTTGCGGCTCGCCAATTGAAAGCAGCGCCGCAGGGAGCAGAATTGGAAGAACTGGCCAGGGAGAAGAAACCGGCAGGACCGGTCCAGCAAACAATTTCAAGCTATATCGATCTGATGAAACCGCATGTGACCGTACTACTGCTGGGAACAACGGTCGCTGCGATGGCTATTGCTCACCAGGGATTGCCACCGCTTGGCCTCGTACTTGCTACGCTGGTCGGTGGCGCAATGGCTGCAGGCAGTGCGAATTGCATCAATTGCTATCTAGACCGCGATATCGATCAGATCATGGGGCGCACGCAACGCCGTTCTCTGCCATCCGGTAGAGTTCAACCTGCGCACGCGCTGATCTTCGGCTTCGTATTGGGAATCGGTTCATTTCTCGTACTATCGACTTTTGTCAACTTGCTCAGCGCGCTGCTGGCCTGTTCAGCCATACTGTTCTACATCTTTGTGTATACCATGTGGCTCAAACGCTCTTCCGCGCAAAATATTGTCATCGGTGGTGCTGCGGGAGCTGTTCCAGTGCTGGTTGGCTGGGCGGCTGTAACAAACTCGTTGGCACTGCCGGCAATCTGGCTCTTCGCCATCATCTTTTACTGGACACCCCCTCATTTCTGGGCGCTTTCACTGCTGATTCAGAAAGATTACGAGAAAGCCAGTATACCAATGTTGCCTGTTGTAATGGGCGAACGGGAGACACGCAAACAGATATTGCTCTATTCGTTATTGCTACTGGCTGTCACTATGATACTTTTCGCCATGCATGCTATGGGATATTTTTATCTATTGGTTGCACTGGCACTCGGCGGAATTCTGATTTACATGGCAGTCCGTCTCATGCGCGATCAATCGAAAAAGTGGGCGCGTACGCTTTTCTGGTATTCGAATTGTTACCTTGCCTTGATTTTCGCGGCTATGGTAATCGACCGGGTAGTGCATTAAACTCTACACACCTGGCATTGTAGAGAACCATTTCAAGTGTCAGGCATTGGACATAGGTGAAGGAAAACTCATGACCATGAGCTGGCGATTAGCCTCTCGTTTATCAGTTATAACTCTTGCTCTACTGGTTGTACTGCTGGTAGCGCTTTTCAGTTTTCGCAATGGCTCAGGCGGGGCAACCACAACTCCCGCGTCCACAAGCGCATCCAACCTGCAAGGAACCAATCTAGGTAGCACGCCAGCTCCCGATTTCCGCCTCAAGGACCAGTATGGTAATGTTATATCGCTGACACAATTCAAAGGAAAGCCGGTTGTCCTGACGTTTCTCTACACCCATTGCCCGGATGTGTGCCCGCTAACCGCCGAAAAAATACACACCACGATGCAAAGCCTGGGCAGTAGCGCACAAAACGTTGCAGTTGTGGCCGTAAGTATGGACCCCAAAGGGGATACAGCCGCTACGACGCAAAATTTTGCAAGCGTGCATAAACTGGGTAATTACTTCTATTATCTCATTGGCACACAGAACGAACTGGCTCCGGTTTGGGCATCCTATAGCGTCGATGCGCAGGCAGCTACCAGCAGTGGAGTGGTCAACCACTCTTCCGCCATCTATGTCATTGACAAGCAGGGCGATGAACGAGCATTATTTGATAATAGTTTCACCCCTAACGAGCTCGCTTCAGATCTGAAAATTTTGCTAGGGGAATAGAATCAATCCTCGTCTTCGTCGATTTCCAGGATTACATGATACCCGCAGGGGATATCACTACATCTCCTTAATCTTCATCACCCTCATCTTCGTCTACCTCGAGCAGATATATTACGGCCTCTTCGGAGGTCTGGGCAATGCTCATTTTGACGAGCAGGTCTCGTAATATTGCCGAGTCAGCGATAGAAAAAGTCTGCTTTTTTGCGAGGCGCACAAGATTGGGGAAGCGCAAGCGTACGATTTTCACGAGTGTATGGCGCAGTTCCTGCAGTATCTCAGTGTGGGCCTGGTGAACTCCCTGCATGAAAGCCATTTGAAAGCGCTGTGGCAGTTCCTCTTCATGTCCTTCAAGTTCAGCTTTTTGAAAAGCCCACGTCTCTTTCATAACATCCCGGAGCATGTGATGATGTCTCTTTCTTAGCCAGCTTATAGCTGGTATGTCTGAAATGATTCTATAAGTATTATAGAACAAAAGTTCTTGTATGTACATTCCTTTGGCGAGGAGATTTTGTGGAAGTTTAAAGCGGGTGTATACAAAATTTTTGTTCAATCGCTTGCAAGAGAAGGTTATTCCTGTTATTCTAATAGTAGGGATACTATCGGTCATGACAGTATTCGGGTAGATCATAATCACTTTCAATGGAAAGCGAGCACTTATGGATACTTCTCTTCAAAATACGAGTCTTACTGAAGACGAGATGACGACACCTGCGCAAGCAATCCAGGAAGCAGAACATGTTGAGGCCGAAGAAGCTCATATTCATCTGCCCAACGGTAGCCTATGGCCAGTTCTCCTGAGCATCTCCATTCTCATTACCATGGTTGGCTTTGTGTTCATCAACACCGTTTTCTGGATCACGATTATTGGTGCAATTCTTGTGTTTATTTCCATCATGGGCTGGGCTTTAGAAGATCCAATGGCTTCTCATGGCATAGAGGTCAAGCCCGGAGAATATTCATCAACATTTGAGGAAGCTGCACTAACAGGAAAGCCAACACCGTTTGCAGCAAAAATTCTCCGTGAGGCAGAGGATGTGGTAGATCGTACGGTCACTGTTGACACACCTGCCTGGAGCGCTCATCCTGTGAAGGTATTTGTCGAGCGAGAAGGTGTTGTACTGTCATTGTATGGCAAGGTTGAACTAGAGGAGCAGAAGCAGGAGGTTGAGGCTGCCTTGCGGAAGATGCCGGGCGTACTCGACGTGATGAACTTCCTTGTCGCTGAAGATGAGCTTCTGAATACTGTCAATGCGCACATTGAAAGTTTGAGAGCAGCAGGTAAACTTGAGGGTGCGAAAAACCTGTCAGTGCTTGTCGAAAACTATATCGTCAGCCTGTATGGCGAGGTACCTGATCCAAAGATGAAGTACATGCTGGAGAATGAGATCAGTGGCATCCCTGGTGCCAGGGTAGTCATCAATCATATTGGCCTGGATAAGGATATTCCCGGAAACATGGGCAAGACAACGAATAGAATTGCCCGTATATAAGTGATTATTAAGATAATAAAAGGGAACCTGCCTGGCTACAATTCCAGGCAGGTTCCCTTTTTGTTTCTGAACTTAGCGTTTACGTAGAAACGCAGGGATATCGATTACATCGCCAGGAGGTGCATTGCGATTCCCTCTTGGAAGATCCAACGCTTTAGGATCCATGCGCCTGATCGGGCGCTGGGTCCGTGAATCTGACACGGGACGCTGAGATGGCTGCGCCTCCGGCTCCGGTACTGGAAGTTGTGAGCGCTCGATAACTGGCTCAAGTACGTCACCAGATTCATTATCCATATCAAAATCTTCTTCAAGGACATCGATATGCCCAGCATTCACAACAGGTCGTCGAGTCTGTTCCTGCATGACAGGAACGGGCACAGGCTGTACAGGACGTCCAGCAGAAGGCTGTAGTGGTCCTGTCGGATGCTTCGCGATGTTCATTGGCGGTGTTGACCTTAGCGGTAATGAACTATACCCGCTCGATGTACTCTGCTGTGGCTGCCTCATTGATCCATTTCCATGGCCGGATTGAGACGCCACCTGATAGAACATGTTGCGATGATATGCCACTTGTCCCTGAGGCGATGTTGACAGATGTGTTTGCCCATCGAATCCGGTCGCAATGACCGTAATCTTGACTTTCCCATCAAACGCCGGGTCTTGAACAGCACCAAAGATAATGTTCGCCTCTGGATGCGCAGCCTTGCTGATGATATCAGCTGCCTCATTCACCTCGTAAAGCGTTAAATCAAGGCCACCGGTAATATTGAACAGGACGCCTCGAGCGCCATTAATATCAATATCAAGTAAAGGGCTGGCAATAGCAATGCGCGCAGCATCTACTGAGCGCGTCTCGCCAGTACCTTCTCCGATAGCCATCAATGCAGAACCTGCCGCAGACATGATCGTTTTCACGTCAGCAAAGTCCAGATTGATCAGCCCTGGTACGGTGATCAGGTCGCTGATACCCTGAATACCCTGCCGTAAGACGTCATCAGCCAGGCGGAACGCTTCTTTCAAAGGCATTTTCTTGTCGGCCACTTGCAGGAGCCGGTCATTTGGAACGGTGATAAGTGTATCAACGTGCTGCTTGAGATTAGCGATGCCCTCCTCAGCTGCAACGCGGCGCTTATTGCCTTCAAAGGCAAATGGCTTTGTCACAACACCAACGGTCAAAGCACCAATTTCGCGAGCGATCTGAGCCACGACCGGACTTGCGCCTGTGCCGGTTCCACCTCCCATACCTGCTGTGATAAAGACCATATCGGAGCCTTTAAGCGCCTCATACAAATCTTCGGTATTTTCTTCCGCAGCCTTTGCCCCAACGCTTGGGTTGCCACCGGCTCCCAGGCCTCGTGTGAGCTTGTCACCGATGCGAATACGGTGCGGCGTATCAGCTAGCAGCAAGGCCTGGGCATCGGTATTGACTGCGATGAACTCGATACCCATCATGTTGGCCTGAATCATGCGGTTGACTGCATTGCTGCCACCTCCTCCTACACCGATAACACGGATCTGGGCAAAGCCCTCAACTTGATGATTTCCCATTGGTAGCATTTTGGCCCCCTTTCTTGTTTGTTGCGCGAGTACACATGCTGTACAGGACAAACAAACAGGTGATGGCAATCCTGACGGGGACAATCTCCTTGCCCCTTCCAATCAATACTATGGAACAAACGCGCGGAACCAGCGTCCTAAACGAGATATCACATCCCTTGTCCCAGCCTCCTCCAATTCATCCTCGTCTGCAAGAAACGAGGTATGGCGCAGCCCCCAAAGCAACAAACCAACCGAAGTGGCATAAGCCGGGCGACTTATCGAGTCGGCAAGCCCATGCAAGCCCATCGGCGAACCCAGGCGGGTGGGTAAATCAAGAATTTGCCCTGCTGAGTCCAGAATGCCCAGCAACTCAGCGCCACCTCCGGTCAGTACCAGGCCGGCGGGCAGTAGCCCGTCGAAACCGGATTTTTTGATCTCCTCATGTACCATTTCAAACAATTCTTCAACTCGCGCTTGAATAATTTCAGCAAGCAATTTACGAGGAACAAGATCATTGCAATCCGGCATGTAATGCGACAGGTCGATCATGTCGTCATCGGAGATAGTTGAGGGATCACAATGACCATACGTAACTTTCAATTCCTCAGCTACCCCGTAGGGCAGGCGCAAACCAATAGCAATATCGCTGGTAATCAGATTTCCACCGATAGGCAACACAACGGTGTGCCATATCGCCCCATCTGTAAAGACAGCTACATCGGTGGAGCCTCCACCGATATCAACCAGCGCAACACCGAGATCAGTCTCACCTTCAGCCAGCACAGCTTCACTCGAAGCCAATGGCTCAAGCACCAGATCTTCGATTTCAACACGCGCCTTATGAACACACTTGATCAAATTATGGATTGATGACACCGCGCCCGTAATGATGTGTGTCTCGACTTCCAGGCGAAAACCTGACATGCCTACGGGATTCTTAATGCCTTCCTGGCCATCAACAACATAACCACGAGGGATGACATGAATGACCTCGCGATTCGCGGGGATCGCAATGGCACGAGCGACCTCGATCGCGCGGCTAACGTCGTTTTGAACAATATCTCGATGGCTCGGCGAGATGGCTACAAATCCCTTACTATTTTCAGAATCGACGTGACCACCAGCAATTCCAACATACGCGGTAGTTATGTCCTTTCCTGAAAGCCGTTCCGCACGATCAAGCGCCGCTGCAATGGAAGTGACAGTTTCTTCAATGTTCACCACCACCCCGCGACGCAAACCCTGCGAAAGGCAGGTGCCAACGCCAACAATATTCAGTTTCCCATCGCGATCCAATTCGCCGACAAGAACGCAAATTTTTGTTGTTCCGACGTCGATACCGACTAACACCCGCTCTTGCACGATACACGCTCCCTTGGGGGGTTGTATGGGCATCGCTAGCGACACCCCTCGCTCTACGAACTATGTCACTACTATGAACAGACTAAGATTTCAATGTATATACAGGACGCAAGCCAAAGCGCAGATCAATTGTTGCCAGTTTGAGATGTTGTTGCTGTGCCAGATGAAGAATCTGCTGAAGTTCGATCAACCGATTGTCCAATGGATTGCTGTCATCAGCATTGCCAAGATAAGCTAACCAGCCATTCGAGCTGGCGACGATGAATGACCCATGCCCCCCTTGACCGGGCAATACATCGTAGTGCAGCGTAAACGCGGAGATTCCAGGCAAATGCTGGAGGCGCGTATTAAGCTGGGTCACAAATGCTATATCGGCCTCATTCAACAACGTTCCAGGATGTATCTGCTGCGTCCCCGTTTTGCTAACATCAACGACTGTGAACAAGCGACCCGCACCAGAAGTATCGCTGGCAGACGCTATCACCACTCCTTTGTTATCAACACTGAATGTTCCCTTTGATGTCTGCCAGAGCAATACAGGGGCTCTCTCCACCACATTGATGATCACGAGGTTGGGCAACTGTTTCGATATTTCGACTGAGTCTACCCTAGGCAGGGAATCAATCTGTGTTGTCAGTCTTCCTACATCCAATAGAAAAATGTTCTGCCCCTGGATACCCATATGCTGGATATCGTCTACGATCATGGTATTCTGGGTACCTGTAATATCGATCTGGTGGATCTGGAAATTGGTGCTGCTCAGCGCAAAACCAACGCCTACTATACCGATGGCAAGCAGAGCAACTATAAATAACATGCGTCCCACGAAACCCCTGCTTTGCAGTTTCTGCCGGCCACTACGCGCTGGTATGTGTGTAGCATTTGATTGACGGGGCATGGGACGAACAAATCGTACCCGGCCTTCAGATGCAGGCACTCCAGTTTGAGCAAGGGTGCGCTTCACAGTTCTGCTTTTGGCGTGTCGCTCTCCATTTGCGTTCCGTTTGTTCGCATGCCGATCGGCCCAACGCAGTGGACGTGCGGTTTCCCTCGGCATACTGACAACTCTTCGGCGAGTGTGCGTTTTGTAATCCATGGTCATTTCCCCCATTCGCCTCGCAATTCGACCTCTAATTCCAAATCTATCCCAAACTGTTCGCGTACACTGCTACGTGCTTCAACAATCAACGCTACAACGTCAGATGCACTTGCTCCACCCAGATTAACAATGAAGTTGGCATGGCGTTGTGAAATTTGGGCCTTACCATGCGTTTTGCCCTTTAACCCTGCCTGGTCGATCAGGCGTCCCGCGTAATCGCCCGGTGGGTTCTTAAAGACTGAACCGGCGCTCTTCTGCACAGGCTGGGTCAATTTACGATGTTGCTTATACTCCTCTATGGCGGCATGCAACTTTTCAGGATCTTCTTTATGCAAGCGAATACCCAGTTGGGCAATTATTTCGCCAGGCTCAATCAGATCACGTGGCGGCACAATTGGATAACCCTGCGCGTCAAAATCAATGCGCCTGCTCTCACGGAAACGGCTATGACGGTAACTCAAATCGATTTCGTCATGTTGGTAGCGCCGCATGATGGGAACAGATATTCCATCATGCGGCGTCATAGCCCCACGCGCATCCAGGACCTCAATCCATTCAAGTACCTTGCCTAAATCGCTGTTGTGCGCCCCCGCATTCGAGATCACACCTCCACCAAGCGTTCCTGGTATGCCAGGCCCAAACTCTAACCCACCCCAACCCTGGGGAGCAAGCTCGTTCAATAGACGAGGCCAACTTACTCCAGCCCCTGCTACGAGGAGCGCTGTGTTATTCCCTTGATGTTCTATCGTGTAATAATCCAGTACAATGCGCGCTACGATTCCTCTCACCCCCGCGTCTGCAAAGAGAATGTTCGTGCCATTACCTACAAGTAACAAGGGCCACTGCTCCTCGATGCACATGCTCACAAGGTCAACGAGTTCCCTCGACGTGTCCAGCGATACCCACGCATCGGCAGGTCCACCAACGCCAAACGTACAATGCCGTGTCATTGACTCATTGAGTCGAAGCCGCCTCTGAAAGTACGGATGTAGTTTTGTATAGATTGTTTGAGCATCAAATGTCATAATTGTTCCCTATGTTCTTTGTAACAGCGCTTCTGTTACGGCATAGATGTCACCAGCACCCATTACAATAGCTACATCACCCGATCGCAATGTATCGCGTAATAACGCAGTTGTTTGTGCAACATTGCCGCCGTAGCTTACGCGCTTTCGTGCTGACAAAAATGGTGTGCATTTCGCCATTGCTTCCACGAGTTCCCGCGCGTGTATAGACCCATCATCATGTTCACGCCCTGGAAAAATGTCCGCTATTATCACCACGTCTGCATCCTCAAAGGCGGTTAAAAATTGTTCAAAAAAAGCCTTGGTACGACTGTACATATGCGGCTGATAGACCGCGATTAGTCGCCTTCCTGGAAATCGCTCACGCGCCGCTTCTAGAGTCGCTGAGATTGCTGTAGGATGATGCGCATAGTCATCAACCAGAATGACATCGCGCACTTCTCCATCAATCGCAAGCGATCCCTCAAAACGGATTTCGAAACGCCTCCCAATCCCGCTAAAGTTTTGCAATGTACTGATAATTACACTGTCTTGTATGCCAATGCACTTGCCAGCAGTCAGGGCTGCCAGAGCATTCTGTATGTTGTGTATTCCGGGCAGGCGCAAATGGATGACAGTATCAGACGGAAAGGCGTTGCCTTCAGTTGCACGTGATCGCACGCGGAAACTCGTTGTTCCTTCTAGCCTCACATCGCAGGCAGTAAAATCGGCCAGGCCATAAGCGCCATTTCTTGCCTCCTCCGCATGTGAAAGCCCCTCAACCGCATATGTCAAAACACGGCCAGTCCAGTCACTTAGTCGCTCGCGTAATTCCAGGCAGCCTGGACTGTCTGCATTCAGAATCAGCGTCGGCTGTAGAGACCACGCCCCCTGCATATCCATCCCGCGAATAAAATGCTCAAACGATTGTAGGAACGTTTCATAGTCAGCAAAAAACTCGGGATGCTCAAACTCGATCGATGTCACAACTGCCAATCGAGGATGATAGTTCCAGAAATTGTTATTGAATTCATCAGCTTCGTTCACAAAGTACTGGCTTGTACCTATACGGTAGTTCGAGCCAAAGCCTGGAACGATCGCGCCAATTTCGCAGGTGGGATCAAGCCCTGCCTCGACCAGCATGAGCGCAAACATTGCTGTTGTGGTTCCTTTGCCATGCACTCCGCTAACCGAGAGCACCAGTTTGCCTTGCATCCACTTGCCCATCAGCTCCTGCCATGTCATGACAGGCATACCACTTATCTTAGCCGCGACCAATTCCGGATTATCAGGGTTGAACGCAACAACCGCTGGCACGTAAATCAACGCATCGACCTGCGCGAGATGCTTCGGATTATGCCCTATCTCAATAGGTATCCCTTTTTGCGCGAGCATATTCGTCGTCGCTGAAACAGTCTGATCGCACCCGCTGATTATGGCACCCTCTTGAAGAGCCATTTGTGCCACAGCTGATATACCCTGACCGCCGATACCCATAAAATGCAAATGAGCATCTTTCAATTGTTCAAATCCCGAAATGTTCATCGTGCAATCTTTACTAACTCTTCTGTGATCTCTTGCGTTGCCTGGGGCTTCGCAAACGATCTCGAAGCTTCCGCCATAGCTTCTAAGCGGCTAGACGACGACAATACCTGTTTCACTCGCTTTACAAGTTCCTCTGGCCGCAGATCCTGGTCCTTGATCACTTCAGCCGCTGCCCGGCGTTCGAACATCTCCGCATTCGCTTCTTGCGGAGAACTCCCAATTACCGGTGGTAACGGCACCAGAATACTCGGTTTCCCTAACATCGCTAACTCGCTTAAGGTGGATGCGCCTGAACGACAAAGCACAAGCTCTGCTGCCTGCAATGCTAGTGGCATCTCCTCATTCAGGTATGCTACCAGGCGGTAACGTTTCTTAAGCGGCTCATCTAGATGAGCTAACAGGCTATTCGACATTTCTTGAGTCTCGCTATACAACTCTTTACCGCTGATCTGTAACACCTGGCAATACTCCAGCAAGTCTGGCAACGCTTCGCATACAATGTGATTCAGGTGCCTTGCCCCCTGGCTGCCACCCGTAACGAGTAGCAACGGCTCCCCTTCTTCAAATCCAAGCATCTTACGCGCTTCGCCCGGCGCAGTCTGTTGCACATCCAGCATGGCCTGCCGTATTGGATTCCCCAGTAGCAAGGTCTTACGCGCCGGGAAATAGGCCAGCGAGTCGGTAAACGCTACCGAGATGCGCGTTGCCAACGGTGCTACCAGTTTATTCGACAGATTGGGTGGCACATCTTGCTGGTGCATCAAGAGCGGCACCCGATTGAAACGTGCAGCTAATCCCGCAGGAACTGCCACATATCCCCCGCTGGTAAACACCGCTTGCGGGCGAAACTTTCTGACGATGCCTATTGCCTGAATCATTCCCATCGGCACGCGCAACACCCCTGTTATGGTCTGCCACGAGAGATATCTCCGCAGTTTGCCAGCTTTTACGGTTGCCAGGTGAAATCCAGCCGCAGGCACGATAACCGTTTCCAGTCCATCATCACTTCCCAGAAACATGATCTCTGCCTGGTATTTTTCACGTAATTGTGTTGCTATCGCCAGGGCCGGATAGATATGTCCACCAGTACCCCCGCCCGAAACCAGAACTCGCATACAATTCCCGACTATTCTCACCGATTAAGACCTAGAACTGCTGGGTAGAAGTGATATACCTCGACCCAACACGCTTTTTGCGAAACCAGAGAGCTGGCGTCTCCGGCTCCTGTATATAACGCGAGATGTTGAGTAACACACCTACAGCAGCCAGCGATACTACCAGCGATGATCCTCCGAAGCTGATAAACGGCAACGGTACTCCTGTATAAGGAATTGTTCCGGTATTCGCTCCGATATTGATTATGGCTTGCAATACCAACCACGTCGTGATCCCTGTTGCTAGTAACGCTCCGTATAGATCAGGAGTGCGCCTGGCAAGGCGGAATCCCCGAAAAGCTAAAGCTAGAAAAAGCATTACGATTACAGCACAGCCGATAAAACCTAACTCCTCGCCTATGATCGGAAAGATGGAGTCAGTATATGGAAACGGTAAATAGCCAGTCTTTTGACGGCTATTTCCTAATCCCAACCCGAACCATCCTCCTGAACCAAATGCCAGCAACGCCTGGTAGAGTTGCAGGTTGATGCCTGTCACATCCTTAAAAGGATTTATAAATCCTATCATACGGTAAAAACGATAACTACTGAATGCTTCTTTGAAGAAGATCAACCCGGCGCATGCCACAGCCAGCAAGAACTGCATGACATTTGCCCCTGCGGTAAAGAACATGGCTGTGGCAAATCCAGCAATAATAATGGCAGTTCCCAGGTCATTCTCAAGTAATACCAGCCCTAGAACGACGCCTACGAGAAGAACAAAAGGTACCAGTCCATAAAGAAATGTACCTACCTGGTCCCCCTTCCGTGCCAGCCAGTCGGCAATGTAGAGAGCCAACACCAACTTGGTTAACTCACTCGGCTGAAACGTAAAGAACGAACCGAATGATAACCAGCGCGATGCGCCGTACACATTCACTCCAAACTTCAGTACAATTACGAGTAACGGCAGGATAATCAACATCCCAACTAGCGAGAAACGCCGCCAATGACGATAATCGACGCGTAAAGTAAGCAACATCGCTACTACTCCAAGGATCGTCCACATCAACTGGCGCTGGAAGTAGTACGAAGCGTCACCCAGATCGTGCTCTGCCTGGAATGAGCTTGCGCTATAAACGGTTACTATGCCAATGCATAGTAACGTCAAGACAATGATCAATAACCAGCCGTCAATCTTTCCCGCGATACGCGGCAGGCGCATTTCCAGCGTATCAAGCTTTTCCTGCTCTTCCTCCGTGATAGCCTGTACTGTAGCCGCTCGCTTTTTCGTTTCCTGTGCTGCTTTCTCAGCTCCCTCTACAGAAGAAACCTTAGCTGGTGCTTGCGTTCGCCAGTCAGCTGTCAGGCCACTTCTTTGTTGTTTCGCACTACCTGCTGTGTCTAAACCCGATAAAGCACGGTTTCGATTCAGGCGAGGTAGACGTTTATGTGAGAATCCAGGACTCACTAATTGTCGTTCAGAAGCCAAACGCACAGGTGACTTAGATGTTCTGTTACTGCGTGACCTGGTTCTTAGAGCTTCAGAACTACGCTTCTCTTCCGCAGATTGCAACGCAGGTGAACGAACATAAGCGCTTGATGGCCCGAGTACGTTCGGCTTCTGCTGTCTTTCTTTATCTGGTTTTCTACGAATGTCGCGTGTCATACGTGTTTTGTTCTTCTCTGGGGCCTATGAGACTACACATCTCGTTTGACTCCTGAATTCCAAACGACTCAAATTACATATCAACCAGGCTTGACATAGAACAAATTTTCTAGTACACTTATTTCTGTAGTCAGAAGTACGAGAAAGCTTTCACTACCCTTACTGTTGCAAGTTACGAAACCTGATCGGGTGGTACAGCGTAATACCACATCAATTGTTGCGCGATCGTTCTCCATAGCGGAGCCGCCGCAGTACTGCCATAGATGGCCTTTTGGGGGCGATCTATTTTTACCAGAATGACGAACTGTGGATTCGAAGCAGGGATAAAACCCGCTACCGAAGCCTCTGTTTGATTAGCAGAAATGCCCTGCGTTGTAGCAGTACCAGTTTTAGCTGCGATGCTGTAACCTGGAACTTGCGCAAGCTGGCCAGTGCCGTAATGCGCTGCCTGGGTAAGCATTCCTGTCAGCAACTGCGCCGCACGCGAGCTAATTACACGACGTTCGACTTTCGGTTGAGTCGTGATAACTTTCCCATTGGCATTGATTTTCGCAACCAGGTAGGGGGCCATCATCACTCCACCATTCGCAACCGCTTCGTATGCCATTGCAACCTGGATTGGCGTAGCCAGAATGCTTTGCCCAAAAGCCTGGCGAGTCAGATCGCTCTGGGTCCAGTTCTGATCACCCGGTGCGAGATACACACCCGCTTCTTCAGGTCCATCAATATTGGTGCGCTGGCCAAATCCGAAACGTGCTAGATATGGATAGTAGCGACTCGCTCCGAGAATATCGTGTGCCACATGCGCCGCACCTACATTGGCTGAGTGTATCAGCACCTGCGTCATTGATTCAGTTCCGTATGCCATATACTCCCAATTGCACACCTCCGGCGCATCAGGAAATGCCATACATCCCTGATCGTCTAGCGTCGTATCAGGTGTAATCAAGCCCTGATCAAGAGCAGCAGCCATAGTGACCATCTTCATCGTTGAACCAGGTTCATACCCACAATACAATGCCGGATTGAAGTACACTTCTTCACTTCCAAGACATCCCTGAGTGGCTGCGTACTGACCATAATGATTAGGATCGAATGTCGGTTCACCTGCCATGGCCACTACCGCGCCGGTACGAGCATTAACGACAACAACTGTACCGCTCTGGGCCTGCAAGTTCTTCACCGTGTCGGCCAGCGCTCCCGATACTATATATTCGATCGTACTATCGATAGTTAAGGTCAGATCAGCGCCACTGACAGGTGGTTGTTCGTTTACCGAAATCGGATTGCCCTGCAAATCCTGTACCGCCGTGAAACTTCCAGGCTTGCCCTCCAACAGAGTATCATACATCCCCTCAATGCCATAATTTCCATGGTTGTCGGTATCATTTTGTGTAACATATCCCAGAGTCTGGGCGGCCAAACTACCTCCAGGATATATGCGCCACGTTCGAGGTTCTAAAAACACATCAGGTAACTGCAAGGCTCGCAACTGTTCGCTCTGAGTAGGATCGATACCGATGGCAATACGCGCAGTATATTGTCCACTCGCGAATGCTGCTCGCAGCTTTGCTATCGATACCTTCGGTAGCACCTGGTGTAAAGTCGCAATTAACGGCTCTACATCCTTTTGAGCAGTATTGGGGTGATCCAGCGAGAACTGCAACGGTTCGACATAGACATCATCCCGCAAAACGTTCGTTGCCAGTAGCTTGCCATTGATGTCATAGATCAGTCCGCGTGGCGCATCCAATGTTAAGTTTTTAATGTGCTCTGCGTTGGCGAGTTCCGCCAAATTGTATCCACTGTGTGATTGGAGTATTTGCCAGTAATACAATCTTGCCAGTAGGACAAAAATACCCAGGCAGACGAGCAAGAAAATGAACATTTGCCGATGACGCGCTCGTCGCACTTGTATGTTCATCACCTTACTCACTTCCTGTTAAGGATATTTGCTAACCAGCCTTCCTCCTGTAGTATTTATTTGCCATGCACGGCTTTCATCGGCAAAAGATGTGGTACAACCACGATAATCACCGACTTCGAGTCAGCGGGAACCAGACCTAATGATTTAGCATGTTCGGCAATATAACCTGGCGACTCTTCCTGGGCAATGGTATACAAGAGATCTTGATTCTCTCGTTGTAGCACTGCTTGCTGGTTATGAAACTGCTGAATCTGCTGATTCGCAGTTACTGCTTGGCCCGATTGAGAGAGATAGAGTACTGCCATCAAGCCGATTAAAAGCACACTGCAAATGCTTAGAGCTACAGGACCAATACGGAACAAAAATGGATGAAGCTGTCGGCGTCGTTTGGCAGCCTGAATAGGTTGGTCTGGCATTTCTTGACCGCCAGATGGTGCTTTCAAGCTATTGGGATCCTTGTTGCGAAACACCATGCCTATTCCCTCGTTCTAACAGAGGCAACCGTTTTGGCCTGACCTTCAATCCAAAACTTTGGCGAAAAACCACTGCTTGCGCCTGCTACGATGAAAGACGGGTGTACACCGACCAGTCCATCCAGGTGGTATGCAGCAGTTTTCAAATACGTGACGCACTACGAGCCAACAATTATTTCAGCAGCCCGCAATTTTGCACTGCGGGCGCGAGGGTTATCCAGAACCTCCTGCTTCGTTGGTGCCAGCGGTTTTGGTGTAAGTATCCGCAAGGTTGCTTTATGATTACATACACACACAGGCGTTCCCGGTGGACAAATGCAATCTTTTGCCTCACGCCGCATAAATCCCTTCACCAACCGATCCTCCAACGAATGAAAAGAGATAATGACCATCCTTCCTCCATCTGCCCCCACCAGACCAATCTTCCCTCTACGTAACACTTCCACTATTTGAGGGAGCGCCTTTTCCAGCCGCTCCAATTCGGAATTCACTGCGATCCTTAACGCCTGAAACACTCTCGTCGCTGGATGAATCGCTCCAGGCTTATATGGTACCCCTAACGACGCTAAACGTGCTAATTGCGACGTACGAGTAATCGGATTTTGCTCTCTTTCTCGTACTATTCGCCATGCAATTTGGCGTGATCGTGGCTCTTCGCCATATCTCCAGAAGATATCCGCCAGTTCCCGTTCGCTTGCCTTATTGACAAGGTCGGCAGCGGTTAACTCCTGCGATTGATCAAGACGCATATCCAGAGGCCCATCAGCGCTGAACGAAAGTCCACGTTCCGGATCATCCATCTGATACGATGAAAAGCCCAGATCAAGCAGCACGCCATCTATAGAAGACACAAAACCGGCCTCGTCTACAATTCGGGCCAGTTCAGCGAAGTTTCCGTGTACCAGCACTAATCGCCCATTTTGCACTTCTTCAGGAAAGCGTTTCTTTACCCGCTCTAAAGCCTGAACATCGCTATCGATACCCAACACCCTCCCACCAGGATAAGATCGCTTAAGAAGAGCCGCGGTATGACCTCCACCGCCTAAAGTTCCATCAATATACTGTCCGTTCGCCTGTGGCTGAAGAAAGTTGATTACCTCCTCCAGCATGACTGGGATATGCCCTGTTTGCATGTATGGTCCAAATCGATACAAACGCAACTACGCTTCTAGAATGCGTACCCTGTATCGAAAGGGTATCTATCAAGTGTCGTATCTAAAAGGGACTGCCGTTACCGTCCTGGTCGAGCTTTGCCTGGTAAGCAAGCCACGTCGCCCTGTCCCATATCTCGATATGGTCGCGCACACCAGCAACTGTTACTTCAGTATCTAGCCCGGCATATGCACGCAACCTGCCCGCAATAATTAACCTGCCCTGTCCATCCAATTCGACTTCGCTGGCACTGGGATAAATTCTTCTCTCAAAATCACGTAATTCCTCACTCGTCTTCCCTTCTACCAGTTCAGCCGACTTCTCTTCCCAGCGTTGCATTGTATAGACCGATAAACATGTTCCCATGCCTTTACTAATGACTGCACCCTTCTCTAACTGACCGCGAAATCGCGCAGGCACCGCCATTCGTCCTTTTGCATCGATTGTATGATCGAACTGGCCGAGAAACATATTTTTAGGTCACTTGCTCCACTTCGAGAGAAACTTCACCACTATTCCCCACTTCTCCCCACCTGGATTATAACATTATTTTCTGCTTGCAGAGAAGGGTGTTATCCACCAATTTTGAAAAATTACGTGGATAACTTGTGGATAACATACAATTCATGTGTTTCAATTTGTGCAAATATGTGTGTAAAAGTCGGAGAATATGCTTAAGCTGCAGCAGCTGCTTCGCCGCTTGCTTGATGTGACAAATTATAGAGTTTTAACGTTTTATAAGTACACATGCCAATCAAAGAATTTCTTTCACAAGAGGTATGAGAAGAGATTGTTTGCAGGCTTTCAAGGCATATCTAGGTCTGGGGTGTGACAAGCATTGCGTGGTTGCTGGGGAGTAAAGTAAGCATATGAGTCAGTGTTTGCGTTGCAGCAAACTTTGCGAGCCCACTGCTGTATTTTGTGAAGATTGCCGGTCACTGTTACGTTATCAACTTCAACAGAGGCCTCATTTGTATGCTTCACAGCAGCAAACTTCATCTACAAGCGCAGACCCTCCTACTTTATCCGAACACGCCGGTGTTCAAGGAAATCCACTCGCACGCATTACCAGCCCCTTGCCTATCAATAGAGTGCACGAACTCACACAACCACAGGCATTAACGGTTCAACCAGATCTTGTTGAGCAAGCTGTTACGAGACTGAACGAGGCAGCTCACCTGATTGAACAAGAAGAGGAGCTATATGGCAACGAACGTAAACCTCGTCTTTATTCTCGGGTTTCACGTCTCTCACCGATCGTTGACATTTCAGCCGATATCCGTCGCGAGAGCACTCCGTTACCGAAGATTTCTGGCTCTGGCTCTAAAGAAAACAATGGCAACGCATCGGCTCTGGTAGACTCAAATTCCCTTGTGCCTGATTACTGGCCCTGGTTCGATGACGACGATCCTGACGAAAAAGAGAACGATATCTGGGCCAACCGTACAGATCCACTTATCTCACGCCATATTCCAACAAGCGCTGAATCTGCGCAAATTGAAGAAGAAGACATACGACGCGCTCAGGCAGAGAGAATATCAACCAGAAAATTCCCCGTTCTATTTTTCAAGCGCCATTCTTCGCGCATGCATATTGCTTTTATTGCCCTTGCAGTTTTTGCGATCATAGCGCTGATTGTCGATGGGTTATTACTGAACGTTGCCTTTCATCATTCATACTCAAAAGTTGCTACATCACATGGATATCCAGCACTGATACTCTCTCAACACGCTGCCTCGCCTGGCAGCACAGTGCAGGTAAAATTGACCAATTTTTCAACTGAGGCACACGTGGTGCTGACCCATGATATCCAGGAGCCAATTACAGTCAATGGCAATTCATCAATCACGACAGATGCCACAGGAAGCGCTAGCTTTCTGCTGGTCATCGATAATACCTGGGGACCTGGTTTCCATTTGATCGTGGCTGAGGATGTTAAAACACGCTCCACAGCCAGCGCAAACCTGCAAATCATCAATGCTGGAATTAGCCAACCGGCTCACCTGCTGATTGATACCAGACCTCTGGCCATGGGAGCAGATTATGTCGGGACCAATACCATTCGCTCGTTCAAATTAGCAAACGATGGCAGTGGCTCGATCAGCTGGTCTGCCAACAGCCAGGCCCCCTGGTTGCTGATCTCACCGAGCCAGGGCATCTTTAGCCAGCAGGAAATTCTCTCAGTGGCTGTGCAGCGCCTCGGACTGAAACCTGGTGATTACCACAGCACTCTTACGATTACCTCGAACGTGAGCCCTGCTCAACATATCGAAGTCGATATGAGCGTGCAGGCACTACCTGTCAATGCCGGACCAGTTCTGGCCGTGACACCAGCATTGTTGTCCTTTACTGCTGCTGATGGTCAGCCAAATCCCAGCCCTGAGATGCTGACTATCAGCAATCCTGGTTCGCAGTCATTAAACTGGTCGCTTAATTCTGTATCACTTAATCCCGTTCCTATTCCTGCCTGCAACTGGTTAAGCGTTTCACCATTGTCAGGTTCCGTCGATCCTGGAGCCTCGCGAACACTTTTGGTCAATGTACAAAGTCAATGCCTGTTACCAGGCACCTATAGCGGTACATTCACCTTTACTGCTGCTGGAGCACTTGACAGTACGCAGTCAGTGACTGTCTCGGTCGTGGTCCAACCACACTGCGGCCTGGTCACCAGTACCGGGTTCCTGGCCTTTACCGTGGTCGCGGGACAGACAACGCTGGCGAACCAGTCCTTCAGCTTGAATGGTACCAGCAGTTGTGCCGGCACTCCGCTTTCCTGGAAAGCCGCCTCAACTGCATCCTGGTTGTTGATCACGCCTGGTAATGGGCAGGTACAGGGCACGAGCAGTTCCGTGGTGACAGCCAGCGTGAATGCGGCAAGGCTATCACCTCAGCAGAAGCCCTATTACGCCTATCTCACTTTTAACTTTGGACAGAATTCGCTCACATTGTTAGCACAGTTGACAGTCCAGGCAGCACCGCCTTCGTCACCAATAATGAGCGCTTCACCGCTCAGCCTGAGCTTTATCAACATTGAGGGACAACCCGATCCAACAGGGCAAGTGGTAAGCATCAGCAATACTGGACGTAGTCCTCTCAGCTGGCATGGAACGGCTTCACCTTTCGCACCGATCTGGCTGAATGCCACTCCTCTGGGCGGGAACGTTCCTCCTGGGCAATCTGAACAGGTCACTGTCAAGGTCAATACATCGCAGTTGACTCCCGGTAACTATGTGGGACAGGTCACACTCAACGGGATGGATGCCAAAGGCAATGCCGCCCCTGGTAGCCCTCTGATGATTGTCGTCACCCTGACGATCCAACCTCCCTGTACCCTTTCGCCACCCTCTTCCAGCGCCCTTTCCTTTAGCGCGGTTCAGGGAGCATCTGCGTCTCTCGCCTCGCAGGCCGTTCTCGTTACTGGAACGGGCAGTTGCGTCTGGCCGCTGACCTGGAAAACATCGGTTTCGCCAGCAGCCAGCTGGCTGACGCTCACAGCAGCCGGTACCATCGCAGACAATGGGCAATCGGGGAGTATAGGCGTCACAGCAAACACCACCGGCCTGAAAGCCGGCACCTACAGCACGGCTGTGACGATCTCAGCCAGTGACTCCAACAACGTCACTGTGCAAGGAGGCACCCAGACCTTCACGGTGACGCTGACGGTGCTGCCGCCCTGCGCGCTCTCACCACCCACGCCATCCACATTGGCGATCACGCTGGCTCAGGGGCAGGCAACCTCATCTGCACTCACCGTGGGACTGAGCGAGCACGGCACCTGCGCGCGTCCCGTGACCTGGCAGGCTTCAGCCACGAGCTCGTGGCTGACCTTGAATTCCTCCTCAGGCACAGATAGCGGCAGCGGCAGTTCTCTTGGCGTCAATGCCTCGGCGGCAGGTTTGCTACCAGGCAGCTATAACGCCACGATTACCATTACCGCGACCGATAGCTCTGGCACAGCGGTGAGCAATGCCCAGGTGGTGACCGTTACCCTCAGCGTGACGGGCTTTAGTATCAACGGCACTGTGCTGGCGTGCCCAATTGCAAACTGCACCTCACCCTTGGCGCTGGCAGGAGCCACGGTCACGATCACCAGCGGCAGCACGACGGTTGCGACTGCGATGGCTGATGCCTCAGGCGCCTACAGTTTCTCCAATATCCCGTCTGGCAGTTATACCATCACTGCCACAGGACTTGATGGAAGCAATACGCATTACACCGGCGCCATCCCGCTCAACCTGTCTGGTAATACCTCCAATGTCATCATCAATGTCCTGCCGGGATAATTGATTCAAATTTGTAAAAACTACAGGAATAGAGTCCTATCCTCTTGCAAACAAAGCCAGGATGTGTATTAATGTATCAGCATATATCATGCTGATCAGCACCTATTATTGTCTTTTTATGAGCTGAGCCATACATTCAATAGAGCGTAAAGCCACAATTTATTACTTGATGTTCTGGTAATGCTGAGGAGTTTGAATGGATACCAGGCGCTGCTTGAGATGCCATAAGTTGTTACGAGCCGATGCCCAGAGGTGCAGCCTGTGTGGTTACGTCTTCTCGCAGGCGCCCGTAAGACATAATAATAGGGCCTCAACAAATGGAGCAGGTCGCGCAACAGCAGCTACATTTCCTTCAAATGCCCCTGCTTCACCACATCGAGCAGGACATTACTCGGGCCTGCACCCTGAAGACCAACCATACCAATCGAGTTTCATGCCGATTCTACGCACACCAGCTATCACACGCCGGCTTACTGATCAGGCAACAGAGGACGTGTTGGAGCCAGTAGCAACCTCTTCAGCCCCTCTTCATGAAACGATTGAAGAAGAACAGCAACGAGCGCCAAAGCGTTACGTGGCTTCTCCAGTCCCAGTACCTGTGCAACTCTCACAACGTTCGCCGGGCACACTAGCCCGCATGGATACTCCCCTGCCTTTATATGAAGTGGAGCCACTTTCACCCGTTCAGGATTCAACCCCACACGAACACATTACCGCTCCATTGCCTGCACCTGCATATGCTGCGAGCAACCGCCCGCCTCGCAACTATATCGCGCGTATCTTTTTGATCTCCGGGATACTTTCCTTCCTCCTGGCATCGGGTTTCCTGGCCTATCTCATTGTACTTGCAGGAACAGGTTCTCCAATCCACCAGACGACGAATAGCGTTCATCCCAGCAGCCAGCAAGCAAGCTCTACAGCGCCACAGTTGCAATTGTCAACTCCTCACATCGATTTTGGCACAGCGAGCGTACAAAATTCTTTAACCTTAACAAACGTCGGAGGGCAACAAGTCCAGTGGCAGGCAGGAGTTGATGGCAATAGCCCATGGTTGGGTATTACTCCGACCTTTGGCACATTCTCCCAAAAGCAGATTGTGACTGTTTCGATACAACGAAGTAATTTAGCACCCCGGACATATATCAGTTATATTAATTTCTTCCAGCAAGGCACGAACAAACCTGTGACACTTATGGTCACGATGCAAGTCACCACCTTGAATGTAACCGCGACGCCCAGCTCTCCACCCATTACCCAGCCGATAGGCCCCACACCACAACCTGGGATGGTGCTCAATGCAAGTGCTCTGACCTTCAATACGATCCAGGGGCAAAATCCGGCACAGCAGGCATTCACCCTGTCCAACCCAGGTAATGCCCTGCTGAACTGGGCAATTACAGATAATGCGAACCCATCGTCTCTACTCTCAATATCTCCGGTGAGCGGAACCGTTACACCGGCAAGTAGCGTTTCAATCGTTGTTGCACCGAATGTCTCTACGGCAACCGCCGGTGTCATCGATGCAATCCTGACAGTACACGCTACCGATCCGGGAACCCAGTTGCAGAGCCAGCAGGTGACAGTAAAGATTACCATCAGCAACCAGGCCTTGATCAGTGCCAGTCCTGCCAGCATTTCATGCAACTTGAGTAGCACCGTAACGACTTCCTCTTATCAACTCAATATCACCAATACAGGCTCAGCAACACTCAACTGGGCATTATCCCAATCTCTGCCTGCATGGATCACGGTTGATACTACCAGTGGCTCCCTTCCTCCTGGATATACTGCGTTTGTCAATATTGCTTGCAATAACACAGATTTTCAATCAGGTTACCATACGTCGTATGCACTGGTTGTGAGCGATACAGATGCTCAAACACCGGTTGTGCCTCAGAATATACAGTTAGCGCTTAGCGTGTCGTAGAAGTTGACGCTCTGTATCCCCTGTGCTACACTCGTAGCAGGTAGAGGCGTACTTCAAGCAATAAACCTGTCCTATTTTCTCAGGCCTCTACGATGAACGATTTGATTTCGGAGGATAGAGCAGTGCCTATTATTACATTTGTGCGTGAGAATAAGCAGGTGGAAATCCCTGAAGGCGATCATGTGCGTTACCCGGCGCTTGAGAATGACGTACAAGTCTACTGTGGCTTATGGAAATATGCGAATTGCCATGGTAACGGCCTGTGTGGAACTGATCGCGTGGCGGTCTCCCCTTCAACAAACACGAACGCGCTGACATTTCAGGAAAGATTCTGGTTACGCAACGATCTCAAGAAGAATCCCAATATACGCTTAGCGTGCCAGGTGCAGGTTTTTGGTGATGTGAGCGTCGACACGCAATGTCAATAAATCAGCAAAGCAAAATAGCCACAATAGGGATTATGATTACTGCTGAACAGGTTCAACAACGAAGAAGAGCGTCACAGCGAGCTGCCCATTCCAGTACAGCTCAACCTTTCCTTCCGCTGGCTGCAAATATTGTATTGGGAAATAGCCACTTGATGCATCCTTGATGGTTGTCGAAGTGGATACCTGATAGAAACTGTTATTGGTATACCACTTGGCAGTCACAACACCCTGCGATTTGTTCGGAGGATGAACACTGTAGGTCAGGAAAATAGTATCTCCTACTGTGAACTGGTTAGCAGGAACCTGTGGTTGGGCCGTTGCCTGATCAATTTTCGAAGCCGTTGCTGCTGAATTAATGATCTGAGAAGCCTGGCCGAACGTGGGCATCGCTTGAGGCGTGGGTAAAATTGTGTTCTGTGCCGTATTGATATTGTCAGGCCTGGCATCGCCATACAACATATGCAAGAACGCCAGCTTACCAGTTGCTTTGGCATAGAAACCTGCTCCTGTGCAGAGCAATAGGGATACGATAATCACGCTAATCAACCCGCTGATGGCACGATAGGGAGGAATAATGGCGCGAGGTTTGGTGTACATCGCAGGAATATGAACTGGTTCTTCCACCTCTGGAAGTGCAGGTAGCATCGATGCATGTTCGTTCTCTGCACGGACTGCCGGTAGACTCGAGGAGGTAACTTTTAAAGCCTGTTGCGGCATATTCATTCCGGCCTGGTATTGAACCGGCAATATCGAGGGATACTGTTGCTGCAGCTGATCTGGCGAAGGCTGAGGCGCCATTAGCTGGCCCCAAAGCGCATTGTCGTTCACTCCACCTTGCAATGAACCTTGAGGAACCTGATTCCCCCATGCATTACCCGAGGCAGGAGTAATTGGACCTCCCCAGGAAGTGGCAGGAGCTTGCGTCTGATCTTGCCCACCTGCGTTCACTACCAATGGCGAAGGCGCGTTGCACTGCGGGCAAGGCGCATTGTTGGCTGGTCTGAAAGCATTACAGAAAGGGCAAAGCATAACGTTCATTCCTTCATTCACGAAACCATACAGTTTCCGCGACCTACATACATAAACCGCCCGATGTTTCTTCCTCAAGTACGTACACTAACACCGGCAAATAGGCAGGTCAAGATTCGCTCTAAGATGTAGTGCAAAATGGCTATCTCATACTAATTAAACGTATTTCAAAATATGTCTTGAATCACTCGAGATGAGCATGTTACCATAAAAAGGAAGAAGAGATTGCACAGGCCTTTTGAAATGCATAATCGATCCGGTGGTCATGTCAGAAACGCAGGAACAATGGTACAACAGGCAGGCGATTGAGCACCTGGCGCAGCATATACCCTTTGAAATGGACATTGCCAGTAAGGCTGAGCAAATAGAAATGCTGCGTGGGCTTGTTATTCGACATGGGCGTGAGATGGACCCCACATTATTCGGATTCGAGGCTCGTCGCGAACTTGTGCGCCTGGGACTCTGGGATCGTATAGGGCCACAACTGTAGCAGAGTTTTGTGCTATCATACAGAGAGATATACGCCGTTTATCGTAGGTCCAGTCTATTTGTATAAAGGGAGGCAAAGATGCTCAAAGGTACACTGCTGTATCTGGCTCATAATGATGCCATACATAACTTTGTAGTACACAATCAGGCTACACAGGCCGTTTCTCGTCGATTTGTAGCCGGTGAAGTAATCGACGATGCAATTGAGGCGACGCGCGCAATCAATAAGATGAAGATGCATGTGTCGCTCGATCATCTTGGCGAAAATGTCACAGATGCCAAAGAAGCTATTTCTGCCGCTCAGGATTATATTGCCATTCTTGATCGAATTAATCAGGCTGGAGTCGATGCCAATATTTCAGTCAAGCTGACTGCCCTTGGATTGGATATTTCCCAGGAATTATGCGAGCAGAATGTGTGCCAGATTCTGGAGTATGCGCAGCAGTTCCCTATTTTCGTGCGTATCGATATGGAGGCATCCGCATACAATGAGCGGACGGTGGATATCACACTACGCATGCATCAAAAATACGAACACGTGGGCACAGTGATCCAATCGTGCATGCATAGCAGTAATAAACACGTACAGCAACTGAATGCCCAGGGAGTGCGCGTGCGACTTGTGAAGGGTGCTTATAAAGAACCAAAAACGGTTGCCTTTCAGACTAAGAGCGAAGTTGATCATAATTATGTCAGACTCATGGCAACGCTCCTGCAACGCGGAAACTATCCTGCCATTGCGACACAGGATGTTGCCATCATCAATGCCACCTGTAAATATGCGCGCGATAACGGCATCAGTAAATCGGCATTCGAATTTCAAATGCTGTATGGTATACGGCGCGATTTGCAGGAGAAGCTGGTAAGCCAGGGATATAACCTGCGCATCTATGTGCCCTATGGCTCGCAGTGGTACCCCTATCTGATGCGTCGCATGGCAGAACGCCCGGCCAACCTGTTCTTTGTTTTGAGCAACGCGATACGAAGATGACTCGATTTGTGATTTCTGCGGCGATAGCCGATGTGCGAGCTGAACCCGATCATACCTCCGAACTGGTCACCCAGGCTCTCATGAATACAACTGCTGAAGCGGGTGAGAGTAGTGGAGACTGGACATTCGTAACCTTACCCGATTACCAGGGATGGGTTCGTAATGACGAGCTGGAAGAGCCAATTGTCAAGGGATTCTGCAAAGTAGGAGAATGCTGCGGCACTCCATTGCATTTCGTGGCAGTGGTACGCACTCCGCGTACGCTCCTGTACAGCGATGCGAAATCTGACATCGCAGTCGGTTATGCCTATCTATCGACGATGCTGCCATTACTGGATTTGACTGGGATCGGTCGTGTGGAGGTTGCATTGCCAGGGGAGCGCACGGCGTGGCTTTCGCGTGCTGCCATCGAAATCGGCAGGCAAGAGACTGTCTTCCCCCGCACTTGTGTTGAAGCAATTAGCGGGTATGCGCGCAGCTTCCTTGGTGTGCCTTATTTGTGGGGGGGCACCAGCTACGAGGGCATCGATTGTAGCGGTTTTGTACAGCTGTGCTACCGCATGGGAGGATATGTCATACCAAGAGATGCTCACCAACAACACGCTTTCCTCCAACAAGATATCGACAGAAATCAACTGCAAGAGGGGGACTTGATATTCTTTGGCCGCCAGAAGATCACGCATGTCGCCATGGCGCTCAATCTGCATACGTATGTTCACTCGGAAGGGCAACTGTACAACCGGGTCATTATCAATAGTTTCGATCCAGGTGTCAAACAGTATGACAAGAGACTGGACGAGATGTTCTGGGGCGCCAAACGCGTCATTCCATAGATAAAGGGGCTTGAATGGCTATTCTACCGTATAAGGGCGTTATGCCCACCATCGAAGAAAATGTCTTTATCGCACCCGGTGCTATGGTGATAGGAAACGTCACCATTCGCGAAGGTGCCAGCATCTGGTACAACACCGTTATACGCGCCGATACTGCGCCTATCGTCATTGGACGCCATACTAACATTCAGGATAATTGCACTTTACATGTTGATGAAGATGCGCCACTCAGCATTGGTGACTTATGTACGATTGGACATGGCGCGATTATTCATGGCGCGACGCTTGGCGACCAGGTACTGGTTGGCATGAAAGCCGTCGTGCTCTCACATGCGCATATAGGCTCGAGAACAATGATAGGTGCATGTGCCTTGATTGGTGAGTATAAAGACGTGCCAGAAGGCGTGTTGATGCTGGGCGTTCCGGCCAAATACGTGCGAGGATTGACAGCAGCAGAGTTTGAAAATCTTGTGACAAGCGCGGAAGAGTATTACGAACGCGCGCAGAATCATAAAAAGTCGCTGGGATAATGCTGTTTCTCTCGCGACGCTTCTCTACGCATTGAGAGGCACCTGAAAAGATACCTGCACAGACGCCCGGTTCGGCCGCTGAATATTCAACGCGATATCCCATAACCCTGGCATTGAAAACGACTCGCCCTTTTTGAATTTCGCGATATAGGTTGGATTGCCGCCATCGATGAAGGCGCCGCTAGTACCCATATCCATTACCAGCATATTGATAGTGATGTGTACCTGGGCATCGGTTACTGGAGTGCCTTTGCTGTCGCTCAAGGTAATAATCACTGTATTATCATAGCTTACACGCGCAGGGTTGACCAGCAGATGTACGGTGAGATTGCCAACCTGCTCTGTTTGGATCGCCTGGGTATTGGTCGCGGAAGACGCTGTATTCGTGCCTGGCCCGTTCGTATATGTAATCGCGGGAAAGACGATTGGCGGCGCATAGAACGACATGAAGGCCGCGCATAGCAACGCGCCTACGCCAAGATAAGCAAGAGTCTTCATCAAAACAGTCAAACGTCTCTCATTACGCTTTAAGGCCGCCTGGCGCGTTCGTCTTGCTGGCAACTCGCTATTGACGACGTGTAGTAACAAAACCTGCCTGCGTAACTGAGGCATAAGAAGGAAAAGCGCATAGATGCTCAGAAACAGCATGACTGCGACTAGTATTATTTTCACAAGCAAAGCTCGTCCAAAGGGGTCGGTAGTCAGTTGTTGCGCGCTACTCAGGCTAGTCTCAGCAAGAAAAAGGCCGCTAACAAGCAGTACGCAAATGGAACTGGCAAACAGGGGAACAGAGCGCCGTATCAGTGCAACCAGAGATCGGGCATGTAGTTCAGGTTCGAGCGCGGGCAGCAGTGGCAGCAAGACAAATCCTAGATAGGCTGCTCCACCAAACCAGATGCCCTGGGCGACCAGAAAGAGCCAATCAAGGATTACAGCGCTTGCATGCACCTGCGCCAGTTGGGTGATATCTTCTGAAAGCGCCAGGGTAAATACGATGAGAGCTGCCAGCCCGAGCATGGCAATGGCATAGCCTGCCCTGGCAGCTGTTCTCGAACTCGCCACGTTTCGCAAGCCGGTGGATGCTCTCCTTGCTAATCGTGTAGTCCATGCAAGTAACGCAAGCGCAAGGACAACCAGAGCGATTCGCACCATCCAGAGATGACCATAGGTACTTTCGAACAGTATTTCGCGTATTGCTGTTGGATCAATACCGCCTGTGTTAAAGGTTTGTGTGTAGAGCGCGGCGCGCAATAGTAGATTGATGATCTCCCCGACCCCTATAGCAGCGAGACAAAGCCATTGCAGAGGTAACGATTGCTTGCGAGCTTGAGTGATGAGAGTACATGTAGGGGCAAGCGCTGTCCCTACATGTATGTTATCCTGGATGAATGACTCTTCCTGTTCACTGCTATTCTGAACTGTGTTACTCCTTACACCAGCTTCACCGAAATCTCTCGTCGTTCTTCCACTTCCTGCACGATAGGCGCTGCTGTCTATGCCACTCTCGTCTCCTCCATTTGACAAAACAATGCCCTCCATGACCAGGATGCCAATCCAGAGAGCGAGTGCTGCCATAACCAGCCAATCCCAGGCTATGGCTAAGATGCCTAGTGAACTCAATTCGGGAAGTATATTACTGGTGCTGGGACCAAGTATGACCTGCCCGGGTAAGCCGGTGCTCGAGTGTCCAATATTGAAGCCGATTACGCCATTGGTTACGCGTCCATCAGTGTTAGAAACGGCTGTCCAGCGGACCGTATAGCTTCCTTCAGGAAGGTGCGCGAGCAGGGGCGTATCCAGTTCCTGTGGATTGTTGTTTGCCACATAGCTATGCCCGGCATTCATAATTTGATATTGAGGGCCATAGTAGATGGTGGCAGTGCTGGCGGGACTGACTGGTGTATTGAAGAAGATACGCATGCGCGTTGGTGGCACATTTATTGTTGAGCCATCCACCGGGTCGGATCCAACAACAAAAGATGATGCCAACGCTACCTGTGGCCGGAAAAGCATTGGTAACCAGTTAAGCATTAGCAACAAACAAAGACTCATTGTTGCTAGTAGTACAGGTCTGAGAAAACGTCCCTTTTGCATAAAACCCTTTGTTGCTGTTTGTGAGATGATTCCATTTGAGATTGTACATCACTCATTGAGCACTAGCAACAATGGCTTTTGTTCGCACATTCCTCATTACTGAAGGCCGAGCGGGAAAGCCCCGTCATGCATGCCTGGGGATGAACCGCCGTTCCTTGTTTGGGGCCAGGGTTGTGGGCACATTTCCACTTTTGCGGTACCGAAAAAGAAGATGAGAAGAGACGATGAAAACGGGAAGGCAAGCACACGCACGATGCTG
>Ga0187766_10000156_pt1 | contig 34498 bp, 26 predicted proteins | sample 0216_QUI02_MP05__4_FD_132971 | JGI IMG/M metagenome (GOLD analysis project Ga0187766, IMG submission 132971) | Tropical peat soil microbial communities from peatlands in Department of Meta, Colombia - 0216_QUI02_MP05_20_MG | ecosystem: Environmental > Terrestrial > Soil > Wetlands > Peat ... | reverse complement strand
ATGGCATTCCGGCGAAGAGCTTCGCCATCGTGGCCAGCGATGAGCAGACGCTTGAGGCGGGAATGGCCCAATACGAGCCCAAGCAGGTCGATGTAGCGGTCGTCCTCGACGACACGCTCTGCAAGGGGTTCGAGTCCTGGGGCTGGTACGGGCTGGAGGCGGTCAACAAGTCCGTGAAGCCCAACGGCACCCTGATTGTGGTTTCTCTGCAAGACCCGGATTCTCTGCTGCACGTGATCCACGCCAAGGACCACCCTTACAAGCTGGCGGTGCTCAAAGGCGTCGCGAGCTTCTCGGGAATGTGGGTGTACAAGGATGACCACACCGATGTCCGCGTGCTGGGCGCTATCGCCACGGCGCTGCCGGAGCTCTTCAGCCTGCCCGCGCTCGAGAAGTACATCCAGGAGAAGCTCAAGAATGAGCTGAAGGTCACGTCCGCGCGGGTGGCGTTTGAGAAGTACTCGGCCGTTGAGGTCCAGCCCGGAGTGGGGAATCCGGAAGAGCCCTTCCACTTCGATATGCCCGGCTGGAGCGCTCTGCGCGCCGGCGTTTCCATCAATGGCCTGGTGGAGCGGGGCGGGCCCTATGCCGACCCCGTCACCGGGCAAGCCGGCGGCTTCCGTCCCTCGCGCAACGACAAGTTCAAGAAGTACACCACCCGTACCCAGCGTCCGGTGGTGAACTTCGAGACTTGCACCAAGTGCACTTTGTGCTGGCTGAACTGCCCGGATGCGTCCTTTGACGTTACCCCGGAAGGCACCTACGACGTCAACCTGCAAGCCTGCTGCGGCTGCGGCATCTGCGAAGAGGTGTGCCCCGTTCCCAACTGCATCACCATGGTGAACGAGAGTGCATTCAAAGATAACGCCAGCCAGTGGGAGGCCTACCGCAAGGACAAGGCCGGCTATCAGGTGTGGCTGAAGACGGTGGTGAAGCCCGACGGCAAACGCCAGCACGGCTTCCGTTATCGCGGCCAGTACAAGGAAGAGATCCCAGCGGCTTTGGAACTCGCCAAGAGCTAATGACCGGTGAAAAGGAGACAGATATGGCAACACTGACAGTGCCCGTAGGAGAAAAACAAAAGAAGAAGGTGGAGCAGGAAGCCCTGATCACCGGTTCGGAAGCCATTGCAATTGCCTGCAAACTGGCGAACGTGGACGTGGTCACGGCCTATCCTATCCGTCCCTATGACACGGTGATGCAGTACATCTCGCAGTTGAAGGCCGACGGCGAGATGGACTGCGAGTACATCGTGGCCGAGGGCGAACACTCACAGTTCGAGATCGTCAAGCACGCTTCGGTGTGCGGCGCCCGCGTGTTCTGCGGCTCGAGCGGCGTGGGCTGGATGTACGCCATGGAAGCGCTGACCGTTACCCCGGCCCTGCGCGTCCCCATGGTAGCCATGGTCGGCAACCGCGCCCTGGACGATCCGGGGGCCTTCGGCGTGGAACACAACGACGCGCTGGCGGTCCGCGATCTGGGCTGGATGCTGGTCTGGGTCGATAGCGCCCAGGAAGCCCTGGACACCGCGCTGATCGCCTACCGTGTGGCGGAAGACCGCCGCATGTTCGTGCCCGTCGCCCTCAGTTGCGATGGAGCGTTCCTCACCCATTCCCAGGCGCTGGTGAAGATCCCCACCCAGGAGCAGGTGAAGGAATTCCTGCCGCCCTACAAGCGCGGCGACCTGTTGCTGCATCCCGACAACGTGATCTCCGTGGCCCCGCAGGTGAACGAAGACTGGGTGATGGAGATCCGGCGGCAGAACTTCCAGGTCACCGAGCACGCTTGCGACGTGATCCGCGAAGTCTACGCCAATTTCGAGCGCGTGTTCGGCCGCAAGTACGGCAATCCGTTCTTCGAGGAGTACATGACCGAGGACGCGGACGTGGTTCTGCTGGGAATGGGAACCATGTCCACTCCGGTGAGGGTCGCCATCCGCAAGATGCGCGAGCAGGGCAAGAAGGTCGGGTTCGTGCGCCTGCGCTGGTTCCGTCCGTTCGCCGGCGAGGAACTGGCGAAGCGTCTCCGGCGCTTCAAGGCTGTCGGAGTCATCGACCGCGACTTCTCCTTCGGCTCCCCGCACCTCAGCGGTGTGGTGGCCACCGAAGTGCGCTCCGCAATGTATCCGGGCGACGGCGCGAAGCCGCCAGTTTTGGGCTTCATCTGCGGACTGGGCGGACGCGAAGTCACGGTGCCGGATGTCGAGAAGATGACGGAAATCACTTTCGAAGCGGCCAAAGGGAAATCGCAACCCTTGACGCAATGGATCGGGCTGCGGGGGTAACGCGCAGGGGCCCCCGACAAGCCTGCTTTTGGCTGGTTGGGGCCAGCAAGCGTTACTGAGCGCCGGAAAGGACAAGCACAACATGAGCACATTCGTAGACACCAGACCAACGCAGGACCTGGAATCCTTCAAGGGAGTGAAGAAGGTCCCGCATGAGGAGTACTACTCGTCCGGCCACCGCACCTGTCAGGGCTGCGAATCAGCGCAGATCATGAAGCTGATGGCTAAGGCCGCCGGCCCCAGGACCATCGTCCTGGGCAGCACCGGGTGCATGTACGTGGCCAACACCTCGTACTATGCGACGCCCTGGGGCTTGCCCTGGATGCACACCCAACTGGGCAGCGCCGGGTCGGCCGCCCTGGGCGCGGCCGCAGCTTTTCGCGCGCAGATGCGCAAGGGTGCGATGAAGGATGAGCCCATCAACGTCATCGCCTTCTGCGGCGATGGCGGCGGCGCCGATATGGGCCTCAATGCCATCTCGGCCACGCTGACTCATCCCGACTACAACCTGCTGATCCTTCTCTACGACAACGAGTCCTACGCCAATACCGATATCCAGATTTCCGGGACGTCGCCCTATGGCGTCAACACCTCGTTCAGCACGCCGGGGAAGGTAACGCGCATCATGCATCACCGCTGGAAGAAGAACGTGGCACCGCTGATGATCGCCGGCCACCCCACCTGCAAGTACGTGGGCACCATCTCCACCTCCTACGCCTTGCAGGCGATGAACTGCGTCCGCCGCGCGCTCTCGATCGGGGGCCCGACGTTCATCCATTGCCTGAACCCCTGCCCGAAGGGCTGGGACTTCGATCCTTACATCGCCCACGAGCTGGGCGAACTGGCGGTGAACACCGGCATCTGGCCTCTGTACGAGGTCATCGAAGGCAAACTCAAGCTGTACGGCAAGACCGAGCAGATCGCCAGCGGCAAGCTTAAACGGCTGCCGGTGCGTGATTACCTGCTCAAGCAAGGGAGGTTCGCACACTTTACGGACGAAGATATCGACTTCTTCCAAAGCAAAGTCGATGAGATGTGGGAGAAATGGCTGGTTCCTGGCGTGATCCCACTCCGGAAGGACCTCGAAGGCTGACAAGTTCCGCCCTCCCTCCCGGGGAGGGCGGTTCGCTTGAGCTTTCGGGGGTCCCGAAGAAAAGGGGTAGCGGGGAGCCACAGAAGGCCACCCTAAGGAGGGTGCTTATGGCATCGGCCGCAACTGTCCTTCCTGAACCCAAGGTGGTCAACCGCTGGGTTCAACTGATCGCAGGCATCATCGCGATGATGGCCATCGCGAACCTGCAGTATGCCTGGACGCTGTTCACCAAACCTCTAACCACAAGTCTTCATGCAACGCTGGCGGCGGTTCAAGTCGCCTTCGCAGCCTTCATTCTGTGCGAGACCTGGCTAGTGCCCTTCGAGGGCTACCTGATCGATCGTCTTGGTCCTCGTCTGGTCATCGGCATCGGGGGCATCCTGGTTGGCCTTGGCTGGATCGGATCGGGGATCGCGGGCAGCTTGCACGCGCTGTATTTCTGGTACGCCCTCGGGGGCATCGGCGCCGGGGCTGTGTACGGCGGCTGCATGGGCAACTCGCTGAAGTGGTTTCCCGATCACCGTGGCATGTGCGCCGGGTTCACTGCCGGTGCGTACGGGATGGGAACGGCACTGACCGTGGCGCCGATCTCCAGCATGATGAAAGCCTCGGGATACCAGCACACTTTCATCGTCTGGGGCATTCTCCAGGGCATTATCGTCTTCGCCGCCGCCATGCTGATTGTCGCTCCGCCCAAAGGCTGGCTGCCTGAGGGATGGACGCAGGCGACCGCCAAAGTCAGAACATCGGCCTACGATATGACCTACTGGCAGATGCTGAAGCAGCGGTCGTTCTACGTGATTTACATCATGATGGCGCTGGTCGCTTTCGGCGGGCTGGTGGTCACGGCGCAGATCGCACCCATCGCCCGCTTCTACAACGTGGACAAGGTGATCGTACTCTGGGGCATGTCAGCGCTGGTGGTTGCCATCGAGCTGGACCGCATCCTGAACGGCCTTTGCCGGCCGTTCTGGGGCTGGGTTTCCGATCACATAGGGCGTGAGAACACCATGTTCATAGCGTTCCTGGGCCAGGCCTTGGCCGTCTTCGGCCTGCTCCGGTTGATCAGTCACCCTGTGTGGTTCATTCTGATGACGGGCCTGTGCTTCTTCGGCTGGGGCGAGATTTTCTCGCTCTTCCCGTCCATCGTTGGCGACCTGTATGGCAGGAAATGGGCCACGACCAACTATGGCATCGTTTACACGTCTAAAGGTCTGGCCTCGATCTTCGCCGGACCGGTGGCGGCATTGGCCAGTGTCAAATCAGGCTCGTGGATGCAGGTCTTTTACGTCATGATCGCCTGCAACGTGCTAGCGGCGTTCCTGGCAATGTTCTGGCTGAAACCGGTTGCGAAAAGCACCTTGGAGAAGGCGCAGGAGATGCAACGCCTGGAGGAAGCTGCGGCACGCGCTGCTGCCGAAGAAAAGCGGGAACCAGTATTGGTCTAACTCGTAGTTTGGTCCGCGACTCAGGGGCACCTGGCGATCGCCGGCGTTGCCCTTTTTCTATGCGCTCGCTCGGGGCACATTCCTGCGTGCCGACCCCGCCGGCAGCGGCTCGGAAGCATGTTATGAGCGGCTAGGAGAACTCAGGCGAGCCGGTCCAGGTCATGCTTCTCTTCTTCGCCGCTCTCGACGTCGTCGGCCTGTTCTGGCTCAGGGTAGGGGCGCGAGCGCCGCTGTCTGCCTGCCTCCCGCTGTGAAGGCTGGACGGATCCGTCACCTGACTTGGTGATGGGTCCCAGGCGTGTTATCGAAAAATCGGACATCGATTCCCTTCCCGGCCAGATGTGCGGCTCCGTTTCTTTCATCGGCCACCCGCCTCATTGACCTTAGTCTCAGCTTCCATTCAGGCCTCCGGCGGGGGATGAAATTGAACATCGCGCAGGCCCGGCCGTTCCAGCAGGCATACCAACCACGGTCTCTGTGATGGTGGTCACTGCGCGCAGGGCAGGCGCGTGAGCTAATGTGCGGGTCTGTACACCTGGCCTTGGGACTCCTGTCTGCAGCGAGGGATTACCATGGCGCCCACGTCGCCTCCGGAGCTCATGCTGGCCGACTCCTCGCGGGTCGGCGTGATCGGCGGCGGGCCGGCGGGCTCTTTTTTCGCCTACTTCCTTCTGGAAATGGCTGAGGCCGTGGGCGTGCACCTCGAAGTGGATATCTACGAGCCTCGAGACTTTGCCCTCTCCGGCCCCGGCGGCTGCAATATGTGCGGCGGCGTGGTCTCCGAATCGCTGGTGCAGGCGCTGGCTGCGGAGGGCATCCAGTTGCCACCCAGCGTGGTGCAGCGCGGTATTGATTCCTATTTTCTGCACATGGATGTGGGCGACGTCCGTATCGAAACCCCGCGGCACGAGAAGCGCATCGCCGCCGTGTACCGTGGCGGAGGACCACGTGCCACTCCCATGTCTGACACGCAACGTCAGGGGCTTGACGGGCATCTGCTGAAGCTGGCGGTGGGCAGGGGCGCTCGCCTGGTGCGCTCGCGTGTAGAGTCTGTGGAATGGTTGCATGGCCGCCCGCGCACCAGAGCCCAAAACGGCGTCCAGCAGACCTACGACTTGCTGGTTCCAGCGGTGGGCATTAACAGCGTCGCGCTCAAGATGCTCTCCTCGGCCTGCCTGCAGTATCACCCGCCCAAGGCGAGCAAAACCTACATCTGCGAATTCTGTTTCGGGCGTGACGTCATCAAGCGTGATCTCGGCGATTCCATGCATGTCTTCCTGCTCAACATTCCCCGCCTGGAATTCGCCGCGCTCATCCCCAAAGGCGAGTTCGCCACCCTGTGCTTGCTGGGAGAGGACATTGACAAGGCCCTGGTGCAAGACTTTCTGCATTCTCCGGTGGTGCAGCAGGTGCTGCCGCCCGACTGGCAGGTTCCCGACACCTTCTGCCATTGCTCGCCCAAGATCAACATCGGGAGCGCGGTGCGGCCCTTTGCCGATCGCGTGGTGTTTGTGGGCGACTGCGCTACCACACGGCTGTATAAGGATGGCATCGGCGCCGCCTACCGCACCGCGAAAGCCGCCGCTAAGACGGCCATTTTCGAGGGAGTTTCGGCGGAAGCTTTTCGTCTTCATTACGAGCCCATTTGTCACAGGATTCGCCGTGACAACTTTTTGGGTAAAGTCGTCTTCAGCGTGACCAAGCTGGTGCAGGGATGGAAGCGCTCCCGCCGCGGGCTGCTGCGCATGCTATTCGAAGAGCAGCGCGAGGGCAGCAATCGACACGATATGAGCACGGTATTGTGGGATACGTTTACTGGCAGCGCGCCGTATGGCTCGGTCCTGGGTCGCACCGTATGGCCTTCTTTCTGGGGGCGTTTCCTATGGGACATTGTTAGAGCCAACGGCCACCGTTCTTGAAGGAGGATGCCATGAGCAGCGTGGTCAGCGAAGTGCTGGGCCGACATTATCACGATGGTGACGTCATCATCCGCCAGGGTGAACCGGGTGACTGCATGTTCGTGATCCAGGAGGGCCGGGTTGAAGTGCTGCAACGCAAGGGCGGCAAGGAATATTGCCTGGCCGTGCTGGACCCAGGAGATTTTTTCGGCGAGATGGCGTTGTTTGAGCAGGAAGTCCGCTGCGCCACGGTGCGCGCTCTAGGGGACGTGTACGTGCTCACCGTCGATAAGCGCACTTTCATGCAGCGCATGCACGAAGATGCGTCCTTTGCTTTCAAGATCCTGAAGCGCATGGTCCACCGCCTCCGGGAAATGGAGAGAGTACTCACCGAACTGGCCGATACCGACCGCTTTGAACTTTCGTCCTGTGAACCAACTGCATGGCGAGTTGGCGCTGGGCACAAGCCAACCACATGATTTTCATTAGCCATCAGTTAGTTTGGCGCGAGAGACCGACGCCTGTGCCGGCAGCGCGGCTCGAATTGTTAATCTGTGGTTAGGCGAAACCGCTCGTGTCCCGCCTGGCCGCACGGGACGGACAAGCAGCGCCTGCAAGTCCCGGAATCGACGTGAGCGCTGGCCTGCGCTCAAGCCAATTCCCGAAACGAGTTGGAACCCAACTTGCATGTTCTGGCTGGGGCTGACTTCCAGTCTCACCGGCGATCTATGCAGCGAGTCCTGAATCAGGAAGAGATTGATGCCATCGTACAAGCCTCGCGCGGGCTGAAGTCCAGCAGCCCGAAGAAGGAGAAGTCCGTTCAGGCTTGCGATTTCCGGCAAGCGGGGCAGCTTTCCCGGGAACTGGTGCAGGCTGTCAGCAGCATGTATGAAAGCTTTGCCCGTAATCTTTCCCAGGCACTAGGGTTGTATCTTCCGGTGGCTATCCAGGCCCTTTTGGTCTCCGTGGAGCAACTGACCTACAAGGACTTTCTGGTGCGCACGCCCGAAATCACTTACGCATCGTCGCAGATGGACAACAGGAAGGTGGCGCAGCTCGCGGCCGCCATTCAAGGCGGATTCCAGCAGATGGGCGTGTTCTCGGGAACCGCCCCTGGACCCATGGTCCACAATGAGAATGCGCCACCGTCGAGCGGCGTCCCGCCGGTGCCGCCAAGTCCTGAACTGGTTCGTGTGGTGAATAGCCTCAACCTTCGTCTCAAGGAGGGCCCTGCCCAGTCCGGTGTCGCAGGCTCGGATGTCAAGAAGCAATTGGAGGAAGTGCTGGGGAAAGAGCTACAAGAACATCATGTTGACTTGCGTGCGACTCCTGACGGCCTGGTAGTCAGCATTCGCGAAATAGGATTTTTCAACAGCGGAGAAGCGGTGCTGCTTCCACAGGCTGAGCCGACTCTTGCCCACGTCGCCTCGGCGCTGAACGCACATAACTTCGAGGTGCGGGTAGAGGGCCACACCGACGACGTCCCTATCCACAATTCGAGCTACCGCTCGAATTGGGATCTCTCCACGGCCCGTGCCCTTGAAGTCGTCAACATGCTGGTCAGCAAGTACAACTTCAATCCGGAACGGATCTCCGTTGCCGGCTACGCCCAGTATCGTCCGATCGCGAGCAATGACACAGAAGAGGGACGACGTAAGAATCGCCGCATCGACCTGGTGATTGTGTCCAGTCCTTCGGAAGGGCGGTGACCGGATCCGCAGGGAAAAAATCACCATCGTCCTGAAGTTCGAACCAATAAATGCCGATGCTTATGTAACGATACAGATCAGGAGGAGACGATTCATGCGAAAACCACGTCCTAGCTCCGCAGACAAGACCGGCGCAGCAGCGGCAGCTTCCGCCTGAGCGCACAGCCATGGCGTCCCCTGTTTCCATGGCGGTGGCTGCGGCAGACGATCGCCGCCACATGCGGTACGTGGCCCGGCAGCCCATTGTCACCGGTGATGAGAGCGTCTTCGGCTACGAGCTGCTGTTTCGCGATGGCGTAGCGGATTACTTCTCGGCCCCTGACAGCGATGCGGCCTCACGCAGTACGCTGGACGCTTCCCTCCTGTTGGGACTCGATGTGCTGTGCGATGGACGGCGCGCGTTCATCAACTGCACCCGGGACCTCCTGCTCAACGATTACCTGACCCTGTTGCCAGCCGACCGCGTGGTGGCCGAAATTTTGGAAACCGTGCCCGTTGACAAGGAGGTGATTGCAGCCTGCCGCCGTTTGAAAGATGCCGGCTATATGATCGCCCTCGATGACTTCGTGCCTGGCGATCCGCGCGAGCCGCTGACCCGTCTCGCCGACATCATCAAGGTCGACGTAAGGCGCAGTTCGCTGGCAGACAGTGCCGACATTTTTCGCCAGAGCGGAGAGCAGTGCCGGTTGCTGGCGGAGAAGGTCGAAACTCGGGAAGAGTTCGTGGCCACCCGCAACGCGGGGTTCACGCTGTTCCAGGGGTATTTCTTGCGCAGGCCTGAGCTCATGCGAGCGCGCGAGATTCCCGCCAACCGGGCCAACTATCTGCGCCTGTTTAAGGCGGTCTCGCGCCCGGAATTGGACCCACGAGAACTGGAAAACGCGATCAAAGGGGAAGCGTCCTTGTGTTACCGGCTGCTTCGCTACCTGAACTCACCGGTATTCGGGTTCCCGGCGGAGATCCGGTCGATTCGCCATGCGCTGGTCATGCTGGGTGAACGTGAGGTGCGCCGCTGGGTGCGCCTGGCGACGACGCTGGTCGCCAGCCAGAGCAGGTCCTCCGACCTGGTGCTCTCCGCTCTGGTGCGTGCGCGTTTCTGCGAATTGCTCGAGCCCGGCTTGCCGCATAAGCACCCCGATCTGTTTCTGGTCGGGTTGCTCTCGCTGATGGATGCCATCCTGGGGCTGCCCATGGCCCTGGTTTTGGAAGGCATCGCGCTCGACCGCGCGGCCAGGACCGTGCTGCTGGGACAGAACAGCCCACTCTCCCCGATTTACGGTCTCATGCTGGCGCAGGAAAGCGCTCGCTGGGACAAGGTGGCCCAGGTCTCCAGTCGGCTCTGCTTACGCGAGAGCTTCGTCGCGGAATGTCACTGGAAAGCGATGCAATGGGCTCGCCAGATGACTGGTGGGCTGCACGTGCAAGCCTAAAGCTTGCCCCCGGCCCTTCCTACTGACTTGGCAGTTTCGGCTGCCGGATTGCCATAACCCAGCCGGCGCGGATCCCACTAGGCGGCACGATGCTTCTGACGTGGTGGACAGGCATGCTCGTCCTCACAGTATGCGCACACAGCCTGTCCGCACCTGGGGCAGAACTGCGCATGCTCAGCACAGCCGGCTGACTCTCCGCAATCGGCGCAGGCCAAAGCAAGGGCCCTGCAGGAAACCGCATCTTCGGATTCTTCGCAGCGAAGTTGTTTGGCTGGCATAAGCTCCACGCAAACCTGCGGAATTATACTGAAGGCCCGCTGCGAGTTGAATTGCTACCGTGCAATGCCGAGTTTTTGCATCTTGTAGATCAGCGTAGTCCGCTTAAGCCCGAGGCGTTTGGCCGCGCCATTGCGACCTCCGACTACCCAGTTGGTCTCCTCGAGAACTTTGCGGATGTGGCTCCGCTCCGTCTCCTCCAGGGTATTGAGGTTTGCGGATACGGCTGTTGCCGTACGATCGAGTTCCCCGGGAGGTGCTCGCAAGACCTTTCCCATCGACAGGATCACGGCCCGCTCGATGAAGTTCTGTAACTCCCTGACGTTCCCTGGCCAGGAATAGCGAGTCATTGTCTCCATGGCCTCATCTGGAATGTGCTCGATCACCTTGTTCATCTCGCGGGCATATCTCGCGACAAAGTGCCGCACCAGCATTGGAATGTCCTGGGAGCGGTCGCGCAACGCAGGAACGCCGATGGGAAAAATGTTCAGCCGGTAATAGAGGTCGCTGCGAAACTGTTTGTCGGCGACCATCTGCGCCAGATCGCGGTTGGTGGCTGCGATCAGGCGGATATCCACTCGCTGTGTGCGCGTGCTGCCCAGGCGCTCAAACTCTTTTTCCTGCAGGACGCGCAGCAGCTTGGGCTGCAACTCCAGCGGGATGTCTCCCACCTCATCGAGAAACAGCGTTCCCTTGTGGGCCAGTTCGAAGCGTCCCAACTTCTGCGCGATGGCGCCGGTGAACGCGCCCTTCTCGTGGCCGAAGAGCTCACTCTCCAATAACCCTGTCGGAATTGCGGCGCAGTTGAGCTTAACCAGGATGTGACCACTCCGGGCGCTGAGGTTGTGAATGGCACGCGCCACCAACTCCTTTCCGGTGCCGGTTTCGCCGATGATCAGCACGGTCGAGTCGGTAGGCGCGACCGTTTCTACCTGCTTGAGCACCGATCGCAGCCCGATGCTGCTGCCGACAATCTCTTCGAAATCGTGCACTGTGCGAATCTCGTCGCGCAAATAGGAGCTCTCTTCCAAAAGCCGCTCCCTGGCCTCCGTGACCCTGCGATGCTCCAGCGCATTCTCGACGGCGATCGCCACCTGGCTGGCGATCGGGCCCAGGAACTCCAGATCCTCGTCGGTAAACGGAGTCGGGGTTCGGCGGTTCAGCTGGAGGATGCCACGAACACGGTCTTGGCTGATCAGCGGCAGAAAGCAAATCGCCTTGAAGCCCTCGATCTCTGCGATCCTTTTGGCGCGAGGATCCAGCCAGCCCGGAAAGGGAAACGTCCACGTGAGCGGCTTGCCGCTTTCCAGAGTGGCCGGAAACTGAGACTCAGGAAAAACCAACAGGAGGGATCCCGCACAGTGCGGGCTCCCTCCGAAGTTTTTGGATGCACACGCGATACGGCGCGATTAATGCGGGCTGCGGCAAGCAGCTATCAGCGTGAACCCAACAAGCGTGATTAGCCCTCCGGCTTTGAGCCCCTGGCGCGAATCAGGTCGCAGAGCGCATCCGTTACCTCTTCTGTGGTGGCGCGGCCACCCAGGTCCGGCGTCCTCGCCCGCCCCTCCCGCACCAGGGTCTCAATGGCACCCATGAGGGCAGCCGCGGCTTGCTTCTCACCAAGATGGTCGAGCATCAGTTGCACCGACCAGATGGTACCCAGCGGGTTGGCAATTCCCCGCCCGCTGATGTCCGGAGCCGACCCATGGATGGCCTGAAAGAGGCTGGGATACTTGCGTTCGGGGTTCAGGTTCGCACTGGGAGCAATTCCCATGCTGCCGGAAATTGCCGCCCCCAGATCGGTAAGAATGTCCCCAAACAGGTTGGAGGCGACCACCACGTCCAAGGATTCGGGTTTCGCAACAAAGCGGGCCGTCAGAGAATCGACCAGTTGCTGTTCGTGCTGGATGCCGGGATACTCGCTGGCTACGCTGCGGAAGACATCATCCCAGAACACCATGTTGTACTGCATGGCATTGGACTTGGTGGCGCTGGTGACCTTCCTGCGCCCGTGCGTTCGGGCATACTCGAAGGCGTAGCGGATGACTCGTTCGGTTCCGCTGCGAGTAAACACGATTTCCTGGATCGCCACCTCGTTGTCAGCGCCTCGGTGTACCCGTCCGCCTACGCCTGCATACTCTCCCTCAGTGTTCTCCCGAACGCAGACCATATCGATGTCGCTCGGGCCCTTCGCCGCCAGCGGACTGCTCACTCCCGGCAGCAGCCGCATCGGACGCAGGTTTACATACTGGTCGAACTGCTGCCGGATGGGCAGCAGCAAGCCCCAGAGTGTGATGTGGTCGGGAACCCGCGGGTCGCCGATCGGGCCCAGCAGGATGGCGTCGAAGCCGCCGCGCTCCAGCACCTGGATGCCATCCGACGGCATCATCACTCCGTGCTGTAAGTACCACTCGGAGCCCCAGCCGAACTTTTCAGTGTCGACGCGAAACTCGCCGCCCGCCTCAGCCAGCACCTTGAGCACGCGAACCCCTACCGGGATGACCTCGGATCCTATCCCGTCACCGGGAAACACTGCGATGTGGTAGCGGCGCATTGGAAAGATGGAGCGGGAGACGGGGATCGAACCCGCGACATCCAGCTTGGGAAGCTGGCGTTCTACCGCTGAACTACTCCCGCTCACTTGCCAGGTCCCTCGCTTCGCTCGGGATCTCGCCGGCGGGCTCAGACGCCCGCCCAGCGGCTCGACTTGGGAAGCTGGCGTTCTACCGCTGAACTACCCCCGCTCAGCCACGCAAGACTACCACCGCCACAAACTCGGTTGCAATGCGGCCAAACCCCGGCAGGCGTGCCGCCAGCTAAGCGTAATCCACCGGATGCTTGCTCAGCCAATGGGCATCACGCGCAGCATCCACCTTCTTTATGGCGCCGCGAGCTATCCCACCCGTCATGTGCCGCGTGCCCCAAGCCATGCCACCGGCAAATCCGATCACCGCCCCCAGCAGACCGAATGCCACCGCGCTGTGCGCCGGCTTGCGCTTGCTCGCCCAATATCCGGCCACGAGACCGAGACACGCCACAGCCACGCTCGGCACCACCGAGGTGCGAGCCGAACGCACCAGAACCGAGCGGGGGGACTCTTCCTCACCAATCTGCTCCCCGGCGGAACGCGCGCCCTCGGCCGCCGAGCGCAACAGGTCCCAGCCATATGCCACGCCGGATTTCAGCCAGGCGTCCAGGCTCATGGTTTTGTACATTCTCGCCGCCAGTCCCGCCCTCCGCCGTGATTGCAATCACGACCGGATGTGATCTTAACATGGTGCGCTCGCCGCAAAATCACCGGGACGCAGGCGCGAAACCTGCGGGGGAATCGGCAACTTCCTGGCCGTCCGTTGCCCAACCGCCCGGTTACCGGAGTAACCATCGCTTTCAGCCTGCAAGCCAATGTCCACCGAGATGTCTTGAGTGAGCACGCTTGCTCAGGTTCCTCTTGTCCTCCCGTAATGGTCTGGACTCCAGCTTTTCATACTAGGATTCGCAAGAGGCACAAGCGATGTCGAGAAAGCCTGCCAGAAGGTGCTGGCCATACGTGTTCTACGCTCCGTCACCCAAAGCTGCCGCGGTGAGCAGAAGCGACAGGAGGGACTGCCGCGGATGGACTCTGCTCGAACTCATGGTGGTGGTAGCGATCCTCGGTGTGCTCGTCAAGATTTCCCTGCCGACGATTCAGAACACGATCCTGGCCTACCGTCTGGGCGCGGCGGCCTCGTCGGTGGCCAGCGCCATTCAGAAGACCCGCTATCAGGCCATCATGACCGGCTGTTCGTACACAATCGCCTTTACCGCCGGTTCGACGACATACCAGGTGCAAAGCCAGGCTATCTCCGGAACTCCGCCAGCGTGCGCCGGAAGCTTTACCAATGTGGGAGCGGCAATCCCGTGGACCACGGGCGGCGGTATCAGCCTAAGTCCTTCGACCACTTTGCAGTTCAACCCAAATGGCATCGTCACTGCAACCACCGGGACGCTCGGCTTGACGCTCTCCAATGGTTCTGCATCGACAAGGACGATCACGGTCTCAGGAGTGGGCAATGTCAAAGTCACGAGCCCTTAGGCAAATCAGGGATGGGGGATTCACGCTGCTGGAAGTGATGGTGGCCATTTTCGTCCTCACCGTGGGGGTGGTCTCCGTGGCGGCCTTGGCAGGTACCATGATGACCACTGGCAACCGCTCCAAATACCTGTCACTGGAGGCCAGCCTGGCTTCGGAGAAACTGGAAGAGCTGAACCGCTGGCCGGCCAATGCTCCGCCAGTGTGCGTGCCCACGGGAAACGCCTCAGTCGGCAGCCTTAGTTCAGACGTCTTGCAGACGACGCAATGTCCTAACAGTCCCGTCGATGGATCGGCTGGGGCTTCGGACAGCATCGCCTACGACGACGACGTCAGCATCAACTACGGGGCGACCGGCAACACCGACTGCCCCAGTTCGACGGGAGCCTGCTTCTCCGAGACCGTCGCCAACCAGAGCGGCGGGACTACCCAATACACCACTACTTATCACTCGCCGGATGGGCAAGTCTCCTTCTCCAGCAGCACCACGGCGCCCATCAACATGACGTTTCATCGGCGCTGGATTATCGAAGCCGATACTCCCGTGACTGGAGTGCGGCGTGTGACCGTCCTGGTAACGCTCAATGCCACCAATGTGCAGCCTAACAATGCCCAGTTCCAGATGAGCATGGTGCGACCATGAAGACAGTTGATAGAGCGACTACAGCCGGCAGGAAAGCGGCGAAACCTCGGGGGTTCTCCCTGATCGAACTGCTGGTGGCTTCGGCGGTGTTTCTCCTGATTGCCGGAGCCGCCTTCACGCTCTTCGCCAAACAGCAGCTTTCATCCGAGGTGGTGCTGGGACAGACGGGACTCAACTTGGCGCTCCGCAACGCCGCCACACAACTGCAGATCGATCTCGCCAACGCTGGCAGCTACTACTATCAAGCCGGGAGCGTGAACGTGCCTGGTTGGCCCGTTGGAGTGAGCATCATCAATAACGTCCCCGGCGCGGGTACATCCTGCTACACGGCCAGCACCAACACCTACGGAGCTAACTGCTTCGATCAGATCAACATTGTCTCTGCGGCGGATCCCACCAGCTATCCAGCCATCAATGCCACCGACACCAGCGGCGGCACCAATCCCACCACCAACTGCTCAAACACTTCCACCGATTACGGCGGCGGGGCTGGCAACGCCTGGGGTCAGGCTGCTGCCGGATTGAGCCTCTCGGCGACGGCCCTGAAGTTCAAGCAGAATGATCAACTCCTCTTTGTCGACAGCACGGGCAACTTCATCACCTCGGTGGTTCTCACACAGGACGCTGCCGTGGATCCCGGCGGGAAGGCCGTAAAGTTCGTCTTCCTCAAGACCAACACCGATGGCAGCAATCCCTATGATTCCGCGCACCCGAATAAGTATGACCCGCTGCACATCACCGACTGCCTGGGCCAGGCAAGTCCCTGCACGGTCAACAACAAATTGCAAACCCAGTTCTGCGGAAACGACTGGATCCTGAAGCTGGCGCCCATCACCTATCAGGTCGACACCACTACCAATCCCTCCAATCCGACGCTGACCCGTACTCAGGGGGGCAGCACCACGACCTTGATGGAGCAGGTGATCGGCTTCAAGGTGGGAGCAGCTATCTGGAACGCTTCCCATGGCACGGACACGGACGACTGTTCCCCTGCCGGCACCCTGTATTGCCCCTTCAACTACAACGCCAGCACCTACTGGAACAATGCTAGCGGGGACATGAAATATAACTACTCTCTCGTGCGGGCTGTGCGGGTTTCCTTAATCGGGCGCACCATTCCCAACAATGACCCCAACTACAAGTTTCGCAATGCCTTTGACAACGGTCCTTACCAGGTCCAAGGCACGGCCCTGGTGGTGAACCCGCGCGACATGAGCATGAACGACGACCAAGTCGATGAGTGAGGACATTATGACAGGCCACGCATCACGGTTCTGCACCCGTATCCGCGCCGGCCGACAGAGGCGCGGCGCTTCCCGGCGGTCCCGCAAGCAGGGAGGAGTTGCCCTGATCACCACGCTGTTGCTGCTGATCCTGCTCAGCCTGTTGGGGCTGACCATGGCGGTCACCGCCAACTCCGACATGCTGATCAACAGCTATTACGGCAGCTATCGCGGCTCGTTTTATGCCGCCGATTCCGGCCTGAATATCGCGCGCGCCGCCATGATCAATCAGATCAAGGCCGCCGTGAGCACGACGGCCTGCGCCGCTTGGGGAGCCGGGGCCGCTTCGGGTTGCACCTCCGCACCGCTTAATGGCACGACGGCTGCAAGCACCGCCCAGACTTACATCACTTCCAGCCCCTACAACGCGTTTGGTTCGTTGAACTCTGGGCAGGCAACCAGCTCCTGGCCGGCGAACTTCATGATCCCCAGCAGCATGACCGGCTGCTCAACCACTGTGACCTTTCCCACTTCGGGGACTAATCCCCAAATCTTAACCACAAGCGGCACCTTAGCGACCTCCTACGCCTACACTTTCAACTACACGCTCTGCGCAGTTGGGCGAGCGCAAGCTTTGCAGCAGGTGGCCAGCAAAGAAAACGGCACCCTGACGATCACTGTTACCGCGCAATCGGCGCCCGGTACCCCGAAGAATACCAGCTTCGCCGACTTCGGATTGTTCATTGACAACTTCCCGGAATGTAATGGCGCGCTGGTTCAGGGCACCATTACCGGTCCGATGTTCACCAACGGCTCGTGGAACTTCGGAACCGGCGCCACAGGCTACAACTTCACCGACCCTGTTGGCCAAAACGATCCAAACGCCTCTTATATATTCGGGGGGCATTGCGATCTTAAGAACGCCTCCAGCGACACCTACAGCGGCCAGACCATCGCCCCAACTTTCCAGGCGGGCTTCAATCGCAACCAACCCAAGGCGGCTCTGCCGCCCAACGACTTCAGCCAGCAATGGGCGGTGCTGGACGGCAAAGGTTGCGGAGAAGGCGGCAGTACCTGCGGCGTCTCCGCCCCACCCGCTCCTACTAACGCCAATCTTAACGCCTACCTCAAAAGCATCACCGGAACTTCGTACCCAGCAGGGGGCGCAGGCTCGGGGGTTTACCTGCCGTATTGCACGATCGGAGTTGGCTGCACCACTCCCAACAAAATAACAGGTGGTGGCATCTATGTTGCAGGTAATGCCGGCGTTCAGTTGTCGCTGGGGACAGATGCCCTCGGCAATCCCACTCAGAGCTACAAAATCACGCAAGGCAGCACCGCCACCACTGTCACCCTCGACATCAATGCCAATACCACCACCGTTGCACAGACCAGCCCCAGTGCCGGGCCCCTGATCTTGACCGGCGTGCCGACGAATCTCAGCGGGGCTACGCCGCAGGAAGGGGCCATGATCTATGTGAACGGGAAGATCACCAGTCTGAGCGGGCCCGGCCAGGGCCAGGCCTCGATCCAAGACTATTACGCCACCACCATCTCCGCCAACGGCGACATCGACGTCACCGGCGACCTGATCTATAAGCACGAGCCGGTGACATTGTCCAACGCCGATGCCTTGATTCCTGGCAATGACTACAACCAGGTGCTAGGCCTCTTCACGGCCAATGGGAACATCGTGTTGAGCGTTCCCGGTTCCTATTCGCCACAGAATCTGGAGACCGATGCCGTGGTGGCAGCCATAAACACCAGTTGCCCGGGAGGAAGCTCGTCGTGCGGCATGGCCACTAGCGGCAGCTTCAACACCTGGACGATTGTGGGCGGGCGTATCGAATCCAACGTTCACAGCGTGAGTTATTCAACCCGAAATACCTGGTTCGACCGCCGATTTACCTCGAGAACTGACGGCTTTGCCCCGCCGTGGTTTCCCTCGACCACGGTCCCGCAAAACGATACCACCACTGCCACGGCGCCCAAGGTTCTACCGACCACGCAACGGCTGGCCTGGGTGACTTGGCCGCAGTAGATGGGGCAGAGAAGCAGCCCGGCGTAGCGCAGATGATCAGGTCGGAATGCTATCGCTGCACGAGTCCCGGCGTCTCCTCGTAAACGCCCTTGGACTTGGCCTTACGGCTTGTGGCGGGTGCGGGCTTCTGCGGAAGCGCGGCGATCAGCTTCTGCGTGTAGGGGTGGGTGGGCGTTTCTAGAATGGTCTCCGTGCTCGCACACTCCACGATGTCGCTCTCATGCAGGATGGCGACGCGGTGGCAGATGGAGACCACCGAGAGCAGGTCGTGCGAAATATAGAGGATGGCCGTGCCCAGCTCGCGGTTCAGTCGCGCGAACAGTTTGAGGACCTCCGCTTGGGTTATGACGTCGAGCGCGCTGGTGGGCTCGTCGGCGATCAAGAGAGACGGGCGGTGCAGAACAGCCATAGCGATGAGCACTCGCTGCGCCTGTCCCACGCTCAGTTGCGACGGACGGCGGCGCAGAAAATCTTCGTCGGCGGGAAGGCTTACGTTGGTGAGGGCGGCCACGATGCTCGCCTGCCGATCGAAGGACGTTCCCTGGGCGTGGGCCCTCCAGGCCTCGCGCAACTGCGTGCCCACGCTCAGCGCCGGGTTCAGCGACGAGAGCGGGCTCTGTAGCACCAAGCCGATCCGCCTGCCGCGGAGGGCGCGCAGCTCGCGCTCTTTCATCTTCATCAAGTCGTCGCCCTCGAGGTAGACGCTGCCCGCGGCCTTGCCACCCTTCAACTCCAGCAGCCCCAAGATGGCCAGCGCCAAGGTGCTCTTCCCTGATCCGCTTTGGCCGATCAGGCCGAGGATCTCTCCCCGCCGCATCTGCAGAAAGGCGTTGCGCAGCACCGGTGGCTTGTCGCCGTAGCCGGCGGTGAGGCAGAGCGAAAGGAAGGGTTGGTCACGCACGATCAATGCCTGCTCGCAGTCTGGATGCGCAAACTGAGCGTCTCGATGTTCCAGTAGGTTTGCGGCCGCAATACCACCGGGCTGGCGTTGGCCACCGAAGTGGCTACCGCTGAGAGTGCGTTCTTGTTGACCAGGTAAATGAATGGCTGCTGCTCCGCTACGATCTCTTGCACTCGGTCGAAGCACGCCTTGCGCTTGGCGGGCTCCAGGCTTGAGGCCTGCTCCTTCATCAGGCGGTCGATCTCCGCTTCCCAGGCGGTCTCCGGCAACTTTTGGCGCGGGTTCCACTGGTGGTTCTCGGCTGAGCTCAGCCACAGGTTCATTTGCCCGTTGGGATCGAGTTCGGTATTTGCGGTTCCCAGCAGCGCGGCCTCGTAGCTGAAGGACTCGGTGATCCGCTCGATGAGTGACGCAAAATCGAGTGTCACCAGGTGCACGCTGATGCCGATCCTTCCGAGGTCCTGCTGGATCATCGTCGCCATGCGCTCACGAGACTTGTTGCCGGCATTGGTGATGATGGAGAACTCGACGGCGTGCCCTTCTCGGTCGTGCAGCAAAGCGCCTTCCAGACGGAAGCCATCCTGCTGCAACAGGCGCAGGGCCCCGGTCGGATCGTAAGACGGCGCGCGCAGCTTCGCATTGAACCAGAACTTGTTGGCCGGCGAGAACGGGCCAGCGGCGGGCTGCGCGTGTCCGCCATAGACCACGCGGCAGAGGTCGGCGCGATTGATGGCCTGGGAAACGGCGCGCCGGAAATTCGTGGAGCGGAACCATTCCCGCTTGTGAACGGGAAGGGGCGCGTTCGCCACCTGGTTGAACCACATCTGCTCGCTTTCGAGACCCGGTCCGGCGTCGTGCACGACTGCGGGCGCCACCCCCGCCAGCCGGTCGAAATACTCGCTATCCAGCCAGTTGATGAGGTCGATCTCGCCGCGGCGGAAGTTCATCATCTCGATATCGCGGTTGGGCTGGACGCCGAGGCGCACGGTATCGAGATACGGCAGTTGGCGTCCCGCCGCATCCCGCCGCCAGTAGTTCGGGTTACGCCTCAACAGCACGTAGGAATCGGGCTTGTAGTCGGCCACGTAAAACGGTCCCAGGACCGCTCGCTCCCTGTTGGTCGAGCGCGAAGAAACGATCGCCACCTGGTCGAAGAGCTTGTCCAAACCAGCGACCGGTGCGGGGAAGGTAATGGCGATGCGCGTAGGCGATACCACGCGCGTGTTTACCACGCTCGCGCCCGAGCGGAAGGAGTCGCCGGTGGGCGAGTGCAGCGCGGGATCCATCAGCCGCTGCACTGTATAGGCCACATCCTCGGCGGAAAAGGGTGTGCCGTCGGAGTAGTAGATATGCTCCCTCAGGTTGAAGGTGATACTGCGGCCATCGCGCGAGGTAGTCCACGAAGAGGCCAGTTCGGGCTCGGCTTGCTGCGTCCGCCGGTTGACCCGCACCAGCACGCCCCCGGTCAGGTAGCGGACGGTCTCGGAAGCGTCATCGGCCACCAAAAGGGGATCGAAGGTCTTGGGATCGGAATGCAGATAGAACCGCAGTTCTCCACCAGACTGGCCGAAGGCCGCTGCGAGCGAGAGTGTAAGGAACAGAAACAGGGCCAGCGGACGGCGCTTCATGCATACACCTCGTCGCGTGCAATGATGATCTGGAAACTGCTCACCACCAGCACCAGCAGCACCAGCGGCACGAGCTTGCATGCTTCGAAGCCGAAGCTGGCGAAGCTCTCCAGCTCTCGCAGCAGGCTGCCCCAGGAAGGCAGGGGCTCTGCCACGCCCAGTCCCAGGATGCCGAGATTGGCCTCGCTGATGATGAAGACGGGGATGGAAATCCAGAACTGCGCCGCCAGCACGGGCTTCAGGTTGGGGATCACATGGATGGCCAGCAGACGCGGTCCGCGCAGCCCGCAGGCGCGAGCCTGGAGCACAAAATCGGAATCGCGCAAATCGCGGGCGCCGGCGCAGAGCACGCGCGCCGCGGCGGCCCATCCCAGCAAACCCAGGAGCAGGAAGGTTACCGCAATTGATGTGATGGGCGACACGTTCAGGGGCAGCATGGCGCGCACAGCCAGCAGCAGGAACAACCACGGCATGGAGAGGAACAGGTCGGTAACAGCCATGGCGGCGCGCTCCCACCATCCGCCGAGATAACCCGCCACTCCCCCGACCAGCGCGGCCAAGAAAGTCGCGAGCAAGGCCGCAGCTGGCGCCATCAGCAGCGAGACGCGGGTGCCGTAGAGGACACGCGAAAAGCGGTCGCGCCCCAATTCGTCGGTGCCCAGCAGATGCACACGCGAAGGCGCAGAATTCGGCGTCTCGCGGAACTGCATCGCGTAATCAGCGGGGGCCCAGAATCCTGCGCCGAGCGAAGCCAGCAGCACGAGCGCCAGGAACAGCCAGGCGAATTGGCGCATGCGCTTCATGCTTCACGCGTCCCCAGATCCTGCCCGGCAAGCTCCGCTCCCCAGTTCGCGGCCAGGGTGATGACGGTGACCAGCACTGTAAGATTGACCAGCAAGGGCAGATCGCGACCCAGAGCGGCTTGCCATGCGAGCTGGCCGATGCCGGGAATGCCGCACAAGGCTTCCACCGGGATGGCGGCGCCCAGCGCGATGCTGACGGAGATTCCCGCCACGGCGAGCAACTGTGTGCCCGCAACAGGCAGCACGTGCCAGACGAGAATCCGCAGCGGGCCTACACCCTTGGCGTACGCGGTCACCAGATGTGGCAGCCCATAGCTCTTAGCCAGCAGGTTACGCGTGTAGGAAAACACTCTGGGAAAAACCACCAGCGCCAACGCCAGGCATGCCGGAGCGTTAGCAAACACAAAGAGCAAGGCCAGCACGGCGGCGGGCACGGAAAGAGAGAGCCCAGCCAGCAGGGTTGCGAATAGGTCACACGCCGGCTTGCGAGCCATGGTCGAACCCACTGCCAGCAACACTGCACAGAGCCAGCCGGCGAGCAGCCCGGTGCCAACCAGGCGTGCGGTCACGGGCAGGCGCTCGGCCAGCAACTGGCGGACGGGCCGATTCAGAGTGCGAGACTCACCAAGATCGCCGCGCAGGGATCGTCCCAGGTAGTGGAGGTAGAAACCGGGAATGTCGCGGGCGCGGGCGCGCGCCTGGCGCAATGCTTCCACACTCTCCGGGCTCAAACGCGCATCTAACTGCTGTTCGTCAGTCCCGAAACCGGGCGCAAGACGCACCAGTGTGGCCGACAACAATCCGCCCGCAAGCACGATCGCGGCCATCGCTGCCAAGTGCCGGACGAGCTTCCGCATCTCTACCCCCGTTCAGTTGACCCTCGTGGATGGCGCCGCCAGGCCCTGCATCCGCGTGGTGCGCTCATGTTGCGCCTGCTTGGCTATGTACATCCTGCGGTCGGCCTCGGTGAGCAACTGCTCGGCGTCGGAGCCGGCATCGGGGAAGAAGGCGCAGCCGATGCTGATCGAAAGGAAGTCGTGACCGCAAACCTGGCGTCCGGCTTCGCGCGCCAGCGACAGCAGGTGACTGCCCTTTTCTTCGGCAGCCTGCGGCGTCAGCCCGGGAGCCACGATCACGAACTCGTCCCCGCCCATGCGGGCCACGTAGTCGTACTCGCGGCAAACGGCCTTCATGAAATCCGCGAACAGGCGCAGCACCTTGTTGCCCTCCAGGTGGCCGAAGCGATCGTTGATTTGCTTGAATCCATCCAGGTCGCAGACCATGACCGCCAGCGGCGTATGGCTGCGCTTGCAGCGCGCCAGTTCGCGATCCAGATGCAAGAACAGGGAGCGGGCGTTGGGCAGCCCGGTGAGATAGTCGGTGGTGGCCGAGTTCTCCGCCTGCTGGAACTTCAGAGCGTTCTCGATGCAAATGCCGACCTTGGAAGCGATGGCCAGCAGCACCCGCAGGTGGTCATTGGTGAAGGCGTCACGCTCCGACTTGTAGAGCGCCAGCACGCCCACCACTCCCGTCATGCCTTCCAGCGGCACCGCCAGCGCCGAGCGCAGCGCGCTGAACTTATTGTCATCGTTGAGGTAGCCGGGCTCGACCGAAGGATTGCCGTTGACGATGGGCTTGCGGTGCCGCGCCACCCATCCCGACAAGCCCTGCCCCATGGGGATTTCTAGAGCCGAGAAGAGGCGGAAGTTGTCGCCGCTTACGTATTGCGGCAGCAGGTTGTCGCCCCGACACACGTAGATGGCTACGGAATCGTAGGGGACAAGCTTCTTTAGCCGCACCGCGAGCAGGGAAAGGGTTTCGTCCAGACTGAGCGTGCTACCCAGGTCATGGCTGAGCTCGAACAGCGCCTGCGCTTCCTGGCGCGCCGCCGCAATGGAGGTGAGGAAGTTTTCGGGGTCTCCGGCGGGCGCACTGGCGGTACGCTCAAAGCCTGCGGAAGGTTCCAGCCCGCGTTCCACCTTGACATCGGTGGAGAGCCGCGGCTGCAGGGGTTCGTCGGAGGTGCTCTGCGCCAGCCGCTCCAGCTCGATGTAGCGGCGCTTCAACACGTCCACCACGCGCGGGTCGAACTCTGTCCCGGCTGCCCGGGCCACGTGCTCCATGGCCAGGTCGAGCGGCAGGGCGCGGCGATACTGCCGATCGCTGGCCAGCGCGTCTAGACAATCCACCGCAGCCAGGATGCGCGCCCCGATGGGGATCTCCACTCCCCGGAGCCCATCGGGATAGCCGCTGCCATCCCACTTCTCGTGGTGGGAGCGCACGATGGGCACCACTGGGTAGGGGAAATTCACACGCTTAAGGATCTCCGCCCCCACCACCGGGTGTATCTTCATCTTCTCGAATTCTTCCGGGGTCAGGCGGCCGGGCTTGCTGATGATGTGCTCTGGCACAGCCAGCTTGCCGATGTCATGCAACAGGGCGGCGGCCCGTAGCGCCTCGATCTCCGCAGGGTTCAGCCCCAGTTCCTTGGCGATCTCGATGGCATACACACGCACTCGCTGCAGGTGGTCGTGGGTAGTGTGATCTTTGGCTTCGATGGCTAGGGCCAGTGCTTCGATAGTGCGCAGGTGCAAGCCCGCCATCTCTTCCACGTGACGCTTTTCGTCCGCCAGCCGCCCCAGATAGAGCCGATAGGAGCGGTAGATCCAGTACATGACGGGCAGCACCAGCAGCGACGTCTGCCAGCCAACCCAGCGGTTCAGCATGCTCACCATGCCAGCGATGGCGGCCCCCACCAGATAGTACGGAAACGACCAGAAGTAGCACTCCGCCCAGACCTTGCGGAATGGTTTGCCCTCGGTGAGGGAGATGACGATGGACACCGGGATGGTGTTGGCGAGGAAGTAGGCGCAGGCAGCGGCGATCAGCAGCAAGGGGACGCTGTTGTGCAGCACCGGCGCCAGCGAGTGATATGCGAAGGCCGAGAACGCGATGGCTGGCGCCATCATGCTGAACACGTTGAAAATCACCTTGATGGGCGCAGGCGCGGTCTTGGTGTGCCACAAGCACTGCACCAGGCCGGAGGCGCAGCCGATCACCAGTGTCTCCGGCAAAGACAGCTCCAGGATGCCGATCAGGATGAACAGGAAATTCACCGACATGGTGGCGTCGATGCCGGACAGCTGGACCTTCAAACCCGAGGCCAGTAGAGCCACCAGCAGATAGCAGAGGAAGCGTAGCCCATCGTGCGATTCCCAGCGCAGGGCGCCGCCGACCATTACGGCCGCTCCCAGGGCCGCCGTCAGGAAGATGAAGGCTCGGGCTCGCTTCGGCATCGGTGGACTGCTCTCCACCTTGATTGGCAAGTGGGAGGCCATCCGCGAGAGCCCGTGGACGAGCCCATCCCCAAGCGTTTTCAATGACTTAAGCATTCCCTTTTTGGGCCTTTGGGGGACGGCGACAAACTGCCCCCAGGGGACAGGCACCGGAGACATTTTGGCCCGAGCGCAGTGGCCCAAGCCTAACAATCCGCTCAACGCAGCCACTTGTACACGTTACAAAGGTGGCTGAACAAAGGGCAGCCAGCAAGCGTCAAAGGACGCGGGCGCTGTGGTTTGCTGATCTCGACAGGCAGCTTCGAGACCCCCTTTTCTCAGTCTGTGAGGGGGATTCGGTACCGTCCGACAAGTTGACCCATGCGCCGGCCAGCTTGCGCCAAATTGTCTCCTCCTGCGCATCTCAAGATCGATCGTTGTAGATTATTTTTCAATAACTTAGTCCACATTCTCGGGTTGGCCCGCGCCCTGCTTTCTAAGGGGATATCCCGAACGCAGGGATACACCTATATGAGAAAGCAAACAGAATTCATAACCTATTCGACCCTCAGCAGCGTAGTAGGCTGGGGGGTAGGCGACAATAAAGGTAACGGGCGTAGGACGATCAACGGGACTCTCGGGCGAATCGCTGTCCTGCTGACAGCTTGCCTGGTTCTGCTGGCAGCGCCGGTTGCATCCGCCAGGAACAGAGACGGGCGCGCGCGTGTCAGTCCGCCGTTGCAACAGCTTCTGGACAACTCAGTTCCTTCCACGGTGGTGGACGTCATCGTGCAGTACCGGGTGACGCCGCAGCAAAGGCACCTGGATCGCGTCACAGGACATGGCGGTAGATCGAAGCGGCACCTTCGTGTGATTAAGTCCGAGGCCTATACGCTGCCTCTATCGGCGGTCCAGGACTTGCTCAATGACGCCGATGTCGCCCACGTGTCTCTGGACCATAAAGTCACGATGAGCAGCAAACCGGATGTAGTCAGGACCCTTGTTGACGCGGATATCGCCCAGAGTTACGGCTACGACGGCACGGGGGTTGGCATCGCCATCGTGGACAGCGGCGTCTACGCCCACCCCGACCTGAATTTGTTCGGCACGAACAATTCCCGCGTGGTTTACAGCGAGAGCTTCGTTTCCGGCGACTCCAGCACCGGAGACGAATATGGTCACGGTACTCATGTCGCCGGACTTGCAGCCGGCGATGCCCAGAGTTCGCAGACCAAGCAAAAGTTTCAGTACACGGGAGTGGCGCCAAACGCCAGCATCATCAACTTGCGGGTGCTGGATGCCAACGGGAGCGGCACGGACAGCGGCGTCATCGCTGCCATCGAGCGGGCCATTCAACTGCAGAGCCAGTACAACATCCGGGTGCTGAACCTGTCGTTGGGACGCGGTATCTACGAGAGCTATACCCAAGATCCGCTGTGTCAGGCGGTAGAGCAGGCATGGAATGCTGGCATCGTGGTAGTCGTGGCGGCCGGCAACGCCGGACGTGACAACTCCCTGCACACCCACGGCTATGGGACCATTACTGCTCCCGGCAACGACCCGTACGTGATCACCGTGGGCGCGATGAACGATAACAACCCCAACCGCGCCAACGACACCATTGCCAGCTACAGCTCCCGCGGTCCGACCTTGATCGACCACATTGTCAAACCTGACATCGTGGCTCCCGGCAACAAGGTGGTCTCGCTGCTGGCGATCAATTCGACGCTAGTGGACAACTATAGCCAGTACGACGTCTATCCGTGCAACAGCAGCGGCTCAAGCTGCGGGCCATACTATGGCAGTCCGCTGTATTTCAAACTCAGCGGCACCAGCATGGCGACGCCGCTGGTTTCAGGCACGGCGGCTCTGATGATCCAAATGGACCCGACGCTCACGCCGGATCTTGTTAAAGCCCGGCTGATGAAGTCCGCCTACAAGGGATTCGCCGCCTACAGCACGGAAGCGGACTCGGTCGGCAACGTTTATAACAATCAAGCGGATATTTTCACTTATGGCGCCGGCCTCCTGGATGCCTCGGCGGCGCTGAACGACACCGACTCAGGCAGCGGCTACGCCCTCTCGCCCACGGCGGTGTATAACGCGGCCACCAACACCGTAACCATTACCAACACCGTCCCCGACAGTACATCCGTCCTGTGGGGCACTTCGGTGATCTGGGGCTCCTCGGTGATCTGGGGCTCCTCGGTGATCTGGGGCAGCAACGTGTTCGTGAGCGGCAGCTCGGTTCTATGGGGCAGCTCCGTGATTTGGGGCAGCAATATCGACAGCGGCTTCAGCGTCATATGGGGCTCTTCCGTGATCTGGGGTTCCAGCGCCATGCAGGGCTTGAGCGCCGGCGACCCCGGAGATTGCGAAATTGATCCCACTACCGGCGCGGTCGACTGCGATTAATCTGTAATGAAGAGCGCAAGGACGGACTTATGAAAAACATGACCATAAGCGCCCGGCTCTTCATCGGTGTGATGCTGGCAGCGGGGTTGGCGGCACTGGTGGGAGGCCTCATGCAGTGGGGGCCGAAGGATCCAGTGCGGTTTCTGTCGTTCCTCGTCATCGCAGCGATCGCCTCCCGGTTAAAAGTCAGGCTTCCCGGCGCCAATGGGAACATGTCAATGAATCTGCCGTTCATCCTCCTGGCCGTGGCAGAACTCAGCTTCGCCGAGGCGCTGGTGATTACGGCGACGGCCGCCTTCGTCCAGAGCCTGCGGGCGCAAGACAAGGGCCTGAAACCGGTGCAGGTGCTATTCAACGTTTCTACCTTGGTGTTAGCGGTGACGGCGGCCGAGTTCGTGCAAAAACACAGCGCAGTGATCCCCAGCCTGGCGGCGAAGTCCTTACTGCTGGCACTGGCAGGCGCGGCCTTCCTGGTGACCGACACTCTGCCCGTCGCCGCCGTGATTTCACTGACCGAAAACCTCGCCTTGCTGGAGGTATGGCGCAACGTGTTGGAGGTGACGTTTTCCTACTTCGCTCTGAGCGCCGGCATCGCTGCCATCGCCGCTACGGCGAGTCGTTACGTGGGCTGGCAAACGCCCTTGCTGGTACTGCCAGTGATGGCCGCCAGCTACCTGTCCTACCGGCGGTACTTCCGGCTGCCGGCGGCGGTGGCAATGGCGAACCTCCAGTTCGCCACTCTGCCCGCAGGAGCCCGCGAGAAGGCTGAGGTACAGCACTCCTAGCCGGGCTACAGGTGGGCTCCTCTCCAAGCCCAGCGCGCGCGGCATGAAGATCAGCAGCTTCGTGCCGCGCGGTCCCTTTCTCTCAGAATGCAGAGGTCACGCGGTCCGCGCCCTCAGCGGACCCTCGCCGTATCAGACAAGCAGCTCCGGGACCTCCAGCTTCCCTTTGGCAAATGCCGCCAGGAAAGCATGGACCACCTTGGGATCGAATTCGGTCTCAGAGCCCTGCTCGATGATCTTCTTGACCTCAAACGGCGACATGGCTTTGCGATAGGGCCGGTCACTGGTCAGAGAATCGTAAACGTCGGCCACGGAGAGAATGCGCGCCTCCAGCGGAATCTGCTCGCCTTTGGTGGGGTGATAGCCGGAGCCGTCAAATTTGTCGTGGTGCGAGAGGATGATGGGCAGCACCCGGCGCAAGGAACCACCCACAGGCTCCAACATCTGGATGCCGGCTTCCACGTGGCGCTGGATCTCCTTGAACTCGTCCTCGCTGAGGCGGGCCGCCTTGTAGAGGATGTCGCGGCTGATATCGAGCTTGCCCACGTCATGCAGGAGGGCGGCCACGCGCACGTCCTCGATCCGCTCTGAGCCGAACCCGAATTCACCGGCGATGGCGGTTGCGTACACCGAAACTCGGTAAGAGTGGTTCTGGGTGTATTTGTCCTTGGCGATGAACTGCTGCAGGATCACCAACACTCCGTGGTAGGTCCGGCGCAACTCGCGGATGTGCTCCTCCTTGCGCTCGTAGAGCGTGCCTGTGCAGTAGGCGGTGATCATCAGGACTCCGCCCCAGACGGTAAGGTCATACCACCTGTCCTGGAGCACGGGAGTCGGCGCATGCTGCGCGAACAACAGCGGGTTGTAATGCATGAGCAGGCCGATGACGGCAACACTGGCCACCGCCGTCAGCGTTGCATGTCTGCGGCCGAAGGAATAGGCCGAGTACAGGGTCGGCAGGCTGTACAGGGTCAGCAGCATGCGGTGGCTGTCCACCACCAGGTTCAGCACTGCCGCCATCATGAATAGCGACAGCAACAGCCACAGTTCGCGGTTCACTTCCTTGAGCTGCTGCAGGCCCACCGATTTGAACCTTCCCGCCATTCCCAGGAAGGTTTGCTGAGGGGCGACAACGTATTCCGTCTTTGGCGCTTCGCTTGTATACAGCGGCATGGCTAAATCTTCCTTGCAGGCGGCTGGGGCCGGCCCGCTTCCCCGAAGACATCCGAGTATCGATATTACGTGCCAATACGGAATGCGACAGATTACTAACGTGCTTTCCCGTTGGCTAAGTACCTTGGTTTGCACCTGCGGGCCCTTCGCGATTGACAGCGGCCTCGGGTTGGCCGATAAAAACACAAGGGTACGCTCGGCCCGCGGAACACCCGTGTGTGACCGACGTTACGGAATGCCAGAACCCACCGCTACCGAAGCTTCGCGCTACCAGATCCAGGGCTTTGAAGCCGTGGTCTGCAGCGAAGCCATGCACAAGCTCATGCAGATGGTGGAGCGGGTGGCCCGCAGCAGCGCTGCGGTGCTCATCGTGGGCGAGACCGGCAGCGGCAAGGAGTTCATCGCCCGTGCCATCCATCATCATTCCCTGCGCTGCAGCAAGCCCTGGGTGGACCTGAACTGCGCCGCGCTCCCGGAAAATTTGGTCGAGAGCGAGCTGTTCGGCTACGAAAAGGGCGCGTTCAGCGGCGCCGACACTCCCAAGCCGGGGCTGTTCGAACTCGCCGACCACGGCACGCTCTTCCTGGACGAAATCGGTGAACTCGAGCCCAAGGTGCAAGTGAAGCTCCTGCGCGTGCTCGACGGCGTTCCCTATTACCGGCTGGGAGGCAGCAAGAAAATCTCGGTAGACGTGCGCATCGTGGCTGCCACCAACAAGGACCTGGAAGAACAGGTGCGTTCGGGCCGTTTCCGCAGCGACCTGTATCATCGCCTGGGACAATTTCAGCTCAAAGTGCCGCCCTTGCGCAGCCGCGCCGAAGATATCGTCGGCCTGGCGGAATATCTGCTGCAACAGCACAAGCCAGACATGCGCTTCTCCGGCGATGCCCTGCGCGCGCTGCTCGCCTATTCCTGGCCGGGCAACGTGCGGGAACTGAAGAACGTGGTGTTGCAGGCGGCCACGCTGGCCGAAGACGCCGAGATCCGCGCCGCCGATCTTCCCCCGGAGATTGGCGGAGCCCCGCGTGTCGAGGATGAAGTTCCCACCAGCGACCTGGCCGAGATCGAGCGCCAAACCATCGTCAAGGTGCTGGCCTCGACCAGCGGCCACCAGGGACAGGCGGCGGAACAGCTCGGCATCTCGCGCCGCACCCTCAGCCGCAAGCTCAAGCAGTACAAGATCGATGCGGAACGCCGCAGCTCCCATCCCCTGGGCGCGCTGGGTGGCGAACAGCAAAGCTACTTCCGCGCGGCGCTGGATGTGCCGGTCTCCATCCGCACCAAGTGGGGCCAGGAGTTCACCGTGCGCAGCGTTAACCTTGCGGCCGGAGGGCTGGCGGTGACCGGCCTGGGCAATCCTCTGAAGTGCAGTGGAGACCTTGAGATCCACTTCACCATGCCCGAGGGCTTGGGAGTCGAAGCCACCGGCCGCCTCGCCTGGGCCGACGTCCGCGGCAAGGCTGGCATCCGCTTCACCCAGATCGCCCCCCACCTTGTGGGAAAGCTCCAACAGTGGATTTCCGACCAGCAACAGGAAGAAGGCTGGGCGGTCAGCGAAAGCCACTGAAGACGGGCACTGTCTCCTTAAGACGGGCGCGCAGAGTGGTTACGAGGTCGGACACTGGTTTTAGTGCCCGGCTGCGCAAAACAGCCACGACGTCGTTTGCTGCTTTTCGCCGTGGAGCGCCGACTGAGCTTCCGCCTCACGCAGCCTGCCAGCATTCAGTCCTGAGCATGGGAGAAACGGGGGTTGGGCAGCCGCCCTGAGCGCGAGGCCAGAGATCATTGGCAACGCCGGTACACACTACAAAACTGAAACGGGCGAGACCTGCCGACATTCGTCGAAGCGGCCTCGCCCGTCTCACGCCGAAATGCCTTGCGTCGGGGTTAGTGGTGTTGGTGGTGACCCTCGTCACGATCGCCGTCACAATCGTGGTCGCGGTCGTGACGCGGTTTCCTGCAATGACGCGGACCGGTGATGGCCTCAGACGCTTGCAGCACCTCTCCTGAAACCAGTTTGCCCTTCAGGTGAGCCGTGGTGTCTCCCGGGACGAATCCCGTTAGCGGCATTCTGAAGTGACACACAAGATCCCGGAGTTTGTCTCCGTTGACGTCCCTGGCTTTCTCATTGCAAAACGCCAGGCTCTTCTCGTCACCGGTATGACCAAAGGTGAGCGAGCTCCGATCCACGTCCTTTACCGCGTTAAAGTTCTTACTGGAAAGGATTGCTACCCGTACATCGCCGCGTGCATGAGGATCAATTGGCACCGGCGGGGTTGCCGGCGGCTTGATCATCATCTCTACGGTCAGGTCAGACGGTGAAGGCGGGGTGCAGACCGCCGGGGGAAACGCGGCCAGCGAACTCAATCCGCCGAACCCCGATAACCCGGTGGGGAACGGCGATTCGGCTACCTCGACAGGGGTACCATCGGCGGCCACGTTGAACACCGACACTTTGTTCGTGAAGTTAGCTACATAAAGGAAATGTCCATCGGCGCTGGTGGCAAGTCCAGCCGGAGTTGACGGGTTGAACATGGTGAAGGGCGATCCAGCGAGGAAAGACAGACTCCCATCGGCCGCGACGCTTGCCACGGCTAACGTTCCTAACGGGTTGCTCACGAACAACGTCTTATTGTCAGGACTAAGCAGCACTGCGGCGGAGAAGTAGCCGGCGACGTTGTACGGGGAACCAGAAATGGCGGCCAGCGTCCCGGCAGAGCTGATGCTGTACGCATCGACAATGGTGCCCGTCGTATTGTACTCACTGGCGTAAAGCATGTTGTTGGCGCAGTTGATGTCAACATCCGCCATTTCTGTAAGGGAAATGCCGGAGCCGGGAAATGTTCCCAGAGAGGTGAGCGATCCATCCGCAGCAATGCTGAACATCTCGACTACGCTATTGTTCCATGGTTCGGCGACGGCCAGGAATCTGCCGTCCGGACTTACCCTGGCTTGGTCTGGCGTGTTGGCGGTCGGAAACTGCGACGTCAGCGTAAGCGCTCCACTCGTCGCAACACTGAACACAGAAACCGTATTGGCGCCGCTGTTGGCCGCCATCAGAAATTTGCCATCGGGCGTCGCCGCCAGCGCGCTCGCTCCGGCCGCAGCGCCGGTCTTGAACGGCGACCCGGCCACCAAGGTCAGGGCGCCGCTGGTGGGATCAATGGCGAAAACGCTCACATCGGCCGACCCCGCGTTGGAGACGAACAGCAGCTTACCGCTGACCACTGCGCGAACGGTGGCATAGAAGCTCCCGCCGTCCCCCGTTCCACCGGTTGGAAAGGGCGAGCCCGTGATCGGCGCCAGCGTGCCGTTCGTAGCCACCGACAGGGCCGAAACCGAGTTACTGCCTGCAGGGTTATTGTTCGTATAGACAAAGTTACCTTGCGCCCAGAGGCTGCCGGGGGCGATTGCGACCACGAAGATCACGAAGCTGCGAACAAAACCTGTGATGAAGCTGTCGGATTTCATCCGTTCTCCTCTCCGAGTCGTCAGCGGGTGTGGGGTGCCCGAGGTTCACTTGTGATGGGCTTTAAGTGATTGCAGCAGAATAAGTTGGCACAGGACGCGACTCGTCCTATTGAAGCCGTCAGTGCTTTGGATCCCGGTCTGCTTCCCGCCTGCACGAGTGCTCCAAAGGTGTTGCTTGGAAAATCGTAGCTGCCGGAATCAGGTTGGAAAACTTACCGAAGGGCAGGAGGGCCGCTGAGGTTTCGTAACGTTACGCACACCCTGATCTTGGCCAGAGGATTGCTCGGGAAACTGTCCCTTGTTGCTTTTTGTCCCACTCGCCGTGCTACCGCTGGATCGCATGGACATTTCAGCGAATGAGTGAGCTGACGGAACAGTATGACGGAATGCAAGCGGACCCTAGCGGCAGTGTTCTTTACTGTGGGTTTAGCTATGTTTCTTAAGAATTGGAAGCCCTCGGACCTGCCCGCTTGGTTAACCCGTGATGTGTACATCGAACGAGTGCAACCAGCGCTTGCTCAGGTAGCGAAGACCCGAATACGTGCAGCGCTTGGGGTTAGCGAGCCATATTCCTCGGCTATCCAGGCAGGGCACGTCCCACACGCCCGGCATTGGCAGGCGCTGGCGGAACTGGTTGGAGTTTCGCCAGATGGGTCAAGGCACCAGCCAGAGTGACTCGCGAACCCCGACTAAAGTCGGGTGTCCTCCGAGGTCGTCTTGGCCGGAACACTGGCAATTGTGTGCTGCTCCGACAGCAGATTCCCAGACAGATCATAACCGCGCAAGCGCGGTTTGCCGCAACTGCCCACTCCACGGAAAACAAGCCTAGGGTGGGTATCCCGCCGGGTTGAGCCTCATTTCTTATCCAAGGTCTCGAAAACCGAGAGACCTGGGGCACCCGGCTCGCCTGCGTCGAGACCGAGGAAAGCCGGTTCAGCGAGTCATAGCTTTGGGGCACCCTCGGTCACCTGGGCCACCCGCCCAAGAGCCGGATGCGGGCCCCCCCGTCCGGATCTGGGCCATATTGGGCCCCATTAGCGACCCGCATACTCCGACTCCGTAATTAGGGGAGTTGGGATTTTGCGGTGGCTTTGGTGGCTGCGGTGGTTGCGGTGGTCCGTTGTTTGCGGCAGCTAATGCCAGACCGAAGGCAGTATCTTCGCCGCGTCCCTGCAGCCCCCAATTTTCACAAGACACGTTGCCTTGACAGAAAATGCCTTTTCCTTTTCTGCTGGTGAGACTTCACTCGTTAGAAGTGCGATACCAGCGGCGATATTCAACGTGAGGGCGACCCCCACCCTATCATCACTGCCTGCAAAGTTATGAATGACCCTTGCAGTCATGCAGCTCGCCGTTACCGGTTGGGTTTTCGGCTTGGGCGGCTTCGGTGGAACCGCGCTAACGGTTGGCAAGTTGTTTGCGGCTTGCGACTCACCAGCGACTTAATAGTTCTCAGCTGGATAGTCTGGGTTGGCCCCAGCCGCGGACTATTAGCACTATTCCAAGCAGCAACAAAATTATGCCGACAATCTTCAGTAGCAACCAAGGCTCAAAGTAATGTCCGTTCAGGCCAATCCGGAACGGAAAGCGAAACAGGTAAGCTGCTGATGCGATTGCCACTCCGAAGATCGCTAGCACGTACCCCCACGCCCTCACCATAGTGGTCTCCCCTTCAAATCAGTTCCAGAAAGCCCGCACCGCGTAAGCCATTATGCAGCCCCGTATGACCATAGTGGAGTGAACAACCGCAGAATGCCTCGGTACCGCCTTCCACCCCCGTGCTCACGGATAAACACAGGTACCTGGATTAAAGACCTGAGGGATCGACCGCGTTAAGGGGATTGTTGCCCACGTACGCATAGCGGTTAAGGGATTGAGGAGATGCAGCATCGCCGCCCAGCGGGTCCGGGCTCATGAACCGTCCGAGCCTGCT
>Ga0187766_10000155_pt1 | contig 34543 bp, 28 predicted proteins | sample 0216_QUI02_MP05__4_FD_132971 | JGI IMG/M metagenome (GOLD analysis project Ga0187766, IMG submission 132971) | Tropical peat soil microbial communities from peatlands in Department of Meta, Colombia - 0216_QUI02_MP05_20_MG | ecosystem: Environmental > Terrestrial > Soil > Wetlands > Peat ... | reverse complement strand
TTGCGCCATCACGAACATCAGCGCGAAGTTCACCATGGCAAGCCCAATGTATGGCACCTGCTTGCCGAGGAGGAATTCAAGTCGGGTGACTGGTGTCACATATAGATTGGTGATTGAACCCAACTCTTTTTCTCGGACGACTGCAAGCGCCATCAAGATTGCTGGGAACAGGGCGAGTTCCATGGCCAGCTGGGCGGGCACCATTGCGTAAACGCTGTCAAAGTCCTGATTATATTTGAATCGAATTTCGACGTGGGCGGATGGCAGCGGAACCGCTCCATGCGACTTCACGATTGGGTCGGTCAGATACAGCTGGTGCATTCCCTGTAGATAGCCGCGAATCGTTTGAGCAACGAACGGTCGCGCTCCGTCAATCCATGCGCCAACCCACGTTGGCCGTCCGCGCGCAATGTCGCGCCCAAATCCGGGGGGAATTTCGATGGCCACATCAACGTCCCCATTGGACAGCCGATTCTCCACTTCCGCGTAATTCGAAAGCTCAGCTTTTTCAACGAAATACGCCGATCCGCGCAATTCTTCGAGATAGGCACGGCTTTCGTGGCTCTGGTCGCGATCCAACACGGCGAAGGTAAGGGAATTGACATCGGTGGAAATGCCAAAGCCAAAAACAAGCATCAAAAAAGTCGTTCCAACAACTGCGAATCCAAGCCGTATCGGATCGCGTATGAGTTCCAGCGTCTCGCGAACCGTGCATGCAGCAAGACGCCGAAAATTGAAGAACGAGCCGTTATTAGTCCCGGTTACGCCGTCGCTCCGAAATGTTTGCGACATTTCGGGAGCGGGCTCCATCGGCGGCACGGCGCTGTTGGAGGATGGAGCATCTTCAAGAAAACCGACGAATGCTTCTTCTAAGGTTGCAGCGCCTCGCGCCATGGTTAGTGCGGAGGGCGTGTCTGTGGCCAGAACATGGCCGGAATCCATCAGCGAAATTCGGTCGCATCTTTCGGCCTCGTTCATGAAATGGGTCGAAACGAAAATTGTTACGCCACGATTGCGCGCTAGATCGATAAGCAACTCCCAGAATTGGTCACGCGCCACCGGATCGACGCCCGAGGTTGGTTCGTCCAGGATCAGAAGATCGGGCTCATGGACAATCGCAACCGCCAGCGACAGCCGTTGGCGAATGCCAAGCGGCAGATCCAGCGTGAGTTGGTTGAAATAATCGCTGAGACCAAACCATTCGGCGAGCTCGGCTATACGTAATGCGGATTTGCGCCGCGGCAGGCGAAACAAGCGCGCATGAAGCTCAAGATTTTGGCGGACGGTCAACTCGGTATAAAGTGAGAATGCCTGCGACATGTAACCCACGCGCATGCGCGCGCTAAAGTCCGTGAGATTGAGCGAGTGCCCGAAGACTAATACTTTCCCCGCACTCGGCGGCAACAATCCTGTCAGCATCTTCATGGTTGTCGTTTTGCCGCACCCGTTCGATCCCACAAATCCGAAAATCTCGCCGCGTTCGATTGTGAAGCTGACGCCATCCACCGCAGTAAAGTCGCCAAACCGACGAGTGAGGCCGTGCGCCTCGATCACCGGTTCGGTCGCGAGGATACGTCGCGCTGGAATCGACAACACCTTGTGGTCTATATGCTTGGCCTCCGGCATTAGAGATATGAACGCTTCTTCGATGGTCTTTGACGCGGTCCGCTGCTTGAGTTCGGCTGGCGTTCCCGTGGCTGTAACCTTGCCGGCATTCATTACGACCAATCGGTCAAACCGCTCGGCCTCCTCCATATATGCCGTTGCAACCAAAACCGCGATTTTCGGGCGGCGTTCTCGGACTCTCGCGATCAGTTCCCAGAATTGGCGTCGGGATAGCGGGTCGACGCCTGTTGTCGGCTCATCAAGAATCAACAGGTCGGGGTCGTGGATAAGCGAGCAGCAGAGACCGAGCTTTTGCTTCATACCGCCCGATAAGTTCCTCGCTGGACGATCGGCGAAGGGCCTCAGCCCCGTACTGACAAGAAGCTCAACAATGCGCCGCCCGCGCTCGGGTCGGGGTTGGCCGAACAGTTGCCCGAAATACTCGATGTTCTCTCGGACACTTAGATCGGGATAGAGATTTTTTCCCAAGCCCTGCGGCATATAGGCGATACGCGAACAGACTGCTCTGCGGTGCCCAGGATCGGCAATGTTTCCACCGAGCACATTGGCCTTGCCAGATTGTATCCGTCGAGCCCCTGCCATAATGGCGAGGAGTGACGATTTGCCGACCCCATCGGGCCCGATCAGACCCGTCAAGCAGCCTGCCGGCACGTCGAGTGTAACGCCATCCAGTGCAATTACCTTTCCATAGACATGAGAGATGCCTTTGACACTCGCAGCCAAACCACTGTTTTCGGTCATGGCGTAACAGGGACGGTCGGGGTCGGGGGCGCGCTCGGCTGAAGGTTAGATGGCCAAGTGGCGGCGGGATCGGTTCGAACGTAGGCACCGCCAGGCAACCCGCTTCTAACCAGTTCCTCGCGGCCCTTAAGCCGCTCCGGATCGACCTGCACTCGAATCCGAAACATCAGCTTGTCGCGCTCGCTTTTGGTTTCAACAGTTTTGGGCGTGAATTGTGCCTCGCGGGCAACAAATATAACTTTGGCCGGGATGATGTGGTTCGGATAGGCATCGAGCACAATGCGGGCGTCGGATCCGATTCTGACTCGACCGGCCTCCGGTGTGGGTAAGTAAATGTCCATGTAGACGTAAGAGGCGTCGAGCATCGTAAACACTTTGCCGCCGGATGGGAGAACCTCGCCAATCGTGGCGACGCGGTATTCGATCGGTCCGTCGCGCGGCGCTACAAGCGAATTATCCGCGATATTGACCTTGTAATACTCCACGTCCTGTTTGGCGGCGTCGAGTGCGCTCCGCAGCTCATCCACCCGAGCGGCCGCCGCGTCTCGCGCGGCGACAGCGGCGTCTTCATTGTGCTTCGCCGCGGCAAACGCGTGCTCGGACTCACTAACCTTGGCTTCCGCGGCACTCTGAGCGGCAATAGCACCGTTCATGATCTGCCGCCGCTGATCGAGGAGTTCTACAGTGGCAAAACCCTTCGGAACCAGGGCGCTTGTTCTGTCCAACTCCTGTTTGGCAAGTTTCGTTACGGTCTGCTGCTGCTGGAGATTAGCATTCGCCTCGTCTATCGCTCGTTGAGCCTGTTGAACTGCTGCTTGGCTGCTTAGGACCTGGCTCTCCTGTTGCGAGAGATTTCTCTGCGCTTCGTCGATGGCCCGTTCGGATTGCAAAACGACGGCCTCGGCCTTTCTTTGCTGGGTCTGCAGGTCCTGGGTATCCATAATGGCAACGACCTGACCTGCTTTCACCAGGTCGCCCTGGTCGACGAGCATTTTCGCGATACGTCCGGTGAACTTAGTGTCGATGTCGATCTCGTCTGCTTCGAGCCGGCCATTCCCCCAGGCAAAGCCAGGCGGCACGGAAGGGCCCGATTGGAGCCACCAAAAACCCACGCCCAGTGCGACTATCAATAGAACCAAAATTGACAGGCCGCGCTTTAGTCTCAGTTGTGAGCGCGACCCTTTGAACGTCGGCTGAACAATTGGCAATTTCGCAGCGGGAAGCGGCGGGATGACTTCGACCTGCGCCTCTTTGTCTCTGGCCTGCGTATCATCGGTGCGATCCGTCGTCATTCGCGAAGCTCTGCGATTTGCCGCCCCCTAAGGGTAGAAAATGCATCTTCCCCAGCGCTCATCCGCCCCAGCACTTTAACGGTCTGCCAGATGCCCGTAGGCGAAATTTGCCGATCGATACTGACAGGGCTACCAAAGATACGAAATGTATCGAGGTCGTAGGTCCCGCATTCCCGGGACAATATGACAGCGCCGATCACGGGTTCCTGAAACTTTACCACAACGTCGCGCCGCGCGTTGGCCGAGCAAACTCGATGTGGCCATGAAGCCAGCTTGGCGACAATGGGCACTTGGTCGTGACAGGATAGGCGCGCGAGCGCAGGATAAATTTTCCCATACAGCACGGAGGATCGCGCAGAACCTCCACTACGTGGGGCCAAAGGACGTCCTCGAGCGTGACAAGAAGCTACGCAGAAGCCATGGGGAGTGGCAGTCGCACACGTATACTGCTGAAGGCGTGGGGACGCCCCTGTGGCTAAATGCGCACCGCCGATATCGACACTATCACCGTCCAAATTCCGAGGGATGTCAATGCGTGCGCACGTGATCTCAAAGGTGTCCAGATTCGTATTCCTCAATGGAATGGCCGAGGGCGGCAAGCCCTTCCTCGATGAAATCGCCGAGTGTGGGGATCCCCATCAGATAATCGGCGGAATGAGGTCGATGCCTTTCGCGGGCCAGGGCACGACCTTCTTGCCATTCCTCGCGCGTGAAGTCGCCGCGTCCCAGCCAGGTCAGCGCAATCAGGTCGATGACTTCGTCTTCATTGAGATCGTCAATGGCCTCCCGCAACTCCGTCGCCGTCGCGTCATCGGCATAGTCTTCTAGGATCTCGCGCTCACCGGAATCAGCGGGATTCGAGCCAGGATCGGACTCGACCGGCGCGACCTTGGCATCGAATTCCCGCGCTTTTACAAGAATGTAGAAGGCCTTCTCGAGGCTGATATTGATCTCAATCGGTTCGTCGTTCTTTCCTCCCACCATGAGAACCTCTTTTGACTCCATCTATCCTTACCGTGGACAGCTGCAATCGCGGATGAAAATATGTTGCCCATATGCCGAAAAAACGCCCTGACGCAGATCAAAATCCGTCACGAGGGGTATCGCGTAAAATCCCGCCCACTAGACGGCTCCTTATGAGCATACTTGAATAAACGCCGGAGCGTATCCGGACACTGATTCGAATCAACGCCGATCCCCAGGCAAAGGACGAAATTGTGCCTGCTCGCTTCGGATCAGATGCGCGCGCGGGCGGCGCCGTGAGAATCAATAGGCCGAAGGGAAATACAAGGCGGAGCCGACTTCGCAGCGAAAGATAGCTCACGCCAGAAGGAGCTCCACCTTGGGGCCGATCCTTTTATGGGTTGAACGAGGCACCGTCATCCACCGACCAGCCGTTTCGTATGTCCGCGAATGGCACTTATCGGACATGGACTGCCACGCGATCTATGGTCCGGTTTTGGATTCATAACGGACATTCAGACAATCACCCGATTACTTCCGCTAATGACCCAACACAGACGTTCTTACTCCGACAATTTCGACTTTATAGGAAAATAGCTCGTGACGAGGACGAGCCCAGCCCGCCGATAAGGCAACAAGACTACGATTGTATTTTGGAACGAATTACTATACCTAATAATAGAAGTATAGCACATCAATTTTAAGGTCTCATGATAACTTCAGGCCAGCTGCGGGCCTCGCGCGCACTCCTTGGCATCGACCAGCGCAAGCTCGCGGAATGCGCTGGTCTGTCGCTGCCGACCATCCAACGTATGGAAGCAAGTGAAGGCGTCATCCGGGGTAACGTCGATTCGCTGATGAAGCTTGTCGCCGCATTAGATGCGCTCGGCATCGAGCTCATTTCCGACAATGCCGTGAGCGAGAACGGTGGTCGCGGTGTGCGGCTCAAGCGGGGGCCATCGTGACGCTAATGGTCATTCTTGCTTGTGCCGCCGCATTGCTCGCGCTGGGCGCACTCGCCATCATAATCAGAGGATCGGCAGCAGCGACGCGCATCGTCTACGGCGCGAGCATTCCGATCGCGACGATTTCGCTTGGCGCCGCTCTCGTGCATCTCGTCAGCTCAGCGACGCCATTTCAGACCACCTTGCCGCTTGGCGTACCCTGGCTCGGCGCACATTTCCGTCTCGACGCGCTGTCGGCGTTCTTCGTAGTGGTGGTCGATGTCGGCGCCGTTGGCGCGAGCGTGTTCGCGATGGGCTACGGAGAGCACGAAAAGACGCCGGAGCGGGTGCTGCCCTTCTATGTTGCCTTTCTCGCCGGTATGACGCTGGTCGTGATTGCCGATGACGCTTTCACCTTCCTCGTTTCCTGGGAATTCATGTCGCTGTCGTCATGGGCGCTGGTGATGGCTCACCATCGCGTCCCGGACAATGTACGCGCTGGTTACGTTTATTTGGTCATGGCCAGCTTTGGCACGCTTGTCATGTTGCTCGCGTTCGGCCTGCTGGCAGGCCCGGATGGGCATTACGCGTTCGCGCAAATGCGTACCGCGCAGCCCACAGCGACAATCCGCGCGCTGGCCCTGATCCTGGCACTGATTGGCGCCGGCTCAAAAGCTGGCATCGTGCCGCTGCATGCTTGGCTGCCGCTCGCCCACCCGGCGGCGCCGAGCCACGTCTCCGCGTTGATGAGCGGCGTGATGACCAAAATCGCCGTCTACGGCTTCGTGCGCATCGCGCTCGATCTTGCCGGCCCCCCGGCTTGGTGGTGGAGCATCGTCGTGCTGGCGCTCGGCGGCATCACCGCAGTGCTGGGCGTGCTGTACGCGCTGATGCAGCACGATCTCAAGCGACTCCTTGCCTACCACACGGTGGAGAATATCGGCATCATCTTCATCGGGCTTGGGCTTGCGCTCGCCTTCAAGGCGCACGGCATGCTGTTTGCTGCGGCACTGGCGCTGACCGCGGCGTTGCTGCACGTATTCAATCACTCGCTATTCAAGAGCCTTCTGTTCTTCGGATCGGGCGCGGTACTTACCGCAACTGACGAGCGCGACATGGAACATCTCGGCGGGCTTATTCACCGCATGCCGCAGACCGCATTCGTCTTTTTGGTCGGCTGCGCGGCGATCTCGGCGCTGCCGCCGCTCAACGGCTTTGTCTCCGAGTGGCTCACCTTCCAGGCGATCCTGCTTAGCCCGCAATTGCCGTCGTGGGGGCTGAAACTTTTGGTGCCGGCGGTTGGCGCGTTATTGGCGCTGTCGGCGGCCCTGGCTGCCGCTTGCTTCGTCAAGGCCTATGGCGTGACGTTTCTCGGCCGCCCGCGCACCTGCGCCGCTGATGCCGCGGCCGAGACTGATGGATTTTCGCTGACCGCGATGTTTGTTCTGGCCGCTCTTTGTCTGCTCGCTGGAATCCTGCCCGGTCTCTTCATCGACGCATTGGCGCCGGTCTCGACCGCACTGATCGGCGCGCGCATGCCCGAACAGATCGGCGCGCAATGGCTGTCGATCGTGCCGATTGCCGCCAGCCGCAGCTCCTATGACGGCCTCCTGGTGTTTTTGTTCATAGTCATATCCGGCTCGCTTGCCGCCTTTGCCATCCATCGCTTCGCTTCTGACCGGCTGCGCCGCGCGCCGGCCTGGGATTGCGGCTATCCCGACTTAAGTCCGGCGACGCAATACACAGCGATGAGCTTTGCCCAGCCGATCCGCCGCGTGTTCGGCACCACGGTGTTTCGCGCCCGCGAACATGTCGAGATGCCGCCGCCCGGCGACACTCGCACGGCGCGGTTAAAGGCGGAGTTGTCCGATCCGATCTGGGATTCGCTTTACGCGCCGCTGATCGCGGGGATCAATGTCGCCGCCGACCGCCTCAACCGGTTGCAGTTTTTGACAATCCGGCAATTTCTAAGCCTGGTTTTCGCAGCCCTTGTCATTTTGCTTCTGGTGCTTGCCGCATGGTCCTGATCCGCGACTTCGCCATTCAGGGTGCTCAGATGTTCCTGGTACTGGCGCTGGCACCGCTGTTCACCGGCTTCGTGCGCAAAGTGAAGGCGCGGCTGTTGCGGCGGCGGGGCCCGCCGCTCGCCCAGCCTTATCTCGATCTCGTACGGCTCCTTCGCAAGGAAGTGGTCCTGGCGGAGAGTGCATCGTGGCTATTCCGGGTCATTCCTTATTTGGTCTTTGCCGCCACCTGGGTTGCCGCATCATTGGTGCCGACCTTTCGCACCGGACTGTTGTTCTCATGGTCGGCCGACCTCATCGCCATAATCGCACTTCTCGGCAGTGCCCGCTTCTTTCTCGCGCTCGCCGGCATGGACGTCGGCACGAGCTTCGGCGGCATCGGCTCGAGCCGCGAGATGATGATCGCTTCGCTCGCCGAGCCGGCCATGCTTATGGTCGTTTTCACCCTCGCCTTGATCGCCGGCTCGACCCAGCTCTCGACCGTCGCCGAATTCATGACCTCGTCGCAGGTCGGATTGCGTGTATCGCTCGGCCTCGCCCTGATCGGCCTGGTCATGGTGGCGATCGCCGAGAACGGCCGCATCCCGATTGACAATCCGGCGACGCATCTCGAGCTGACCATGGTACATGAAGCCATGGTGCTGGAATATTCCGGCCGGCACCTGGCATTGATCGAGCTGTCCGCCTCGCTCAAGCTTATTCTCTACGTCTCGCTCTTGGCCTGTCTTTTCGCGCCGTGGGGCATCGAGTCGGCCGGTGCTGCTGTGCCGGCGCTCGCCATCGGCATCGCCGCCTATATCCTCAAGCTTGCCGTGGGAGGCTCCTTGCTGGGCCTGTTCGAGACCTCAATCGCCAAAATGCGGGTGTTCCGGGTGCCGGAATTTCTCGGCGCCGCGCTGATGCTTGGGCTTCTGGCGACCCTGTTGCTCTTCGTGTCAGAGAGCTTCTGATGAGCCACATCGATTTCGATATCGCCCATCTGCTCGCCGGCTTGTTGGTGTTGATCAGCTTCCTCGAACTCTACCAGGATCGTCTCTACGCGCTGCTCAATGTCTATGCCGCGCATGCGCTGGTGTTGGCGGCCTCGGTCGCGTGGCAGGCCTTTATCCAGGACGCGCCGCACCTCTACGTTACCGCCATCATCGCGCTATTGTTCAAGGCGATCGTCATCCCGGTGGCGCTCCACCGCATCATCGTGCGGCTCGGCATCCATCGCGAAATCGAAAAAGTCGTGGGCGTCGGCACTGCCATGCTCGCCGGCATGGGGTTGGTTGCGCTTTCCATGGTGATAATGCTCCGGGTCACCCATGGCGCCGATCCACTGGCGCGCGAAGACCTCGCCTTCGCGCTGTCGGTGGTACTTCTCGGGCTTTTCATGATGGTGACGCGCCGAAACGCCGTGGGCCAGGTTGTCGGTTTCATGTCGCTCGAGAACGGCCTGGTACTAGCGGCGACCGGCGCGAAGGGAATGCCGCTCGTGGTCGAGATCAGCGTCGCCTTCTCGGTTCTCATCGCCTTCATCGTGATCGGAATCTTCCTGTTCCGCATCCGCGAGCGCTTCGACACAGTCGATGTGCAGGTGCTCGACCGTTACCGCGGAGAGCGCCGATGACCTTTGATGCACTGACCGGCGTTCTTCTGATTCCCGCGACCGCCGCCGCGCTACTGGCGGCTTTACCTGGTTACCGCGCAACGGCGCGCCTCAACGTGGTGGCGACGACGCTGACCTTCCTTTGCGCGCTGTCACTGCTCTTCCGACGGCCTGCATCCGGCTCTTATCTGCTAATCGACGATCTCAACGCCACCTTTATCGTGCTCACCACCTTCGTCGGCTTCACCACCAGCGCGTTCAGCTCAAGCTATATCGGACATGAGCTCGAAACTAGTCGCTTGACCCCGCCGTTCGTCCGCTTCTATCACGCCATGTATCAGGTCCTGATGTTCGCGATGAACCTTGCCCTGGTCGCCAACAATGTCGGCTTGATGTGGGTGGCGATCGAGCTGGCCACGCTGACCACCGTGCTCATGGTCGGCCTCTACCGCACCCACGAGGCGCTCGAAGCGGCCTGGAAATATTTCATCCTTGGTAGCGTTGGCATCGCGCTGGCGTTGTTCGGCACCATTCTCGTCTACATGGCGGCGCGGCCGGTGGTCGGCGAAGGTCTCGATGCCATGATATGGACTGTGCTGGTCAAACGCGCCGGTGCGTTCGATCCGCTGTTGCTCAATGTCGCTTTCGTTTTCCTGTTGCTCGGCTACGGCACGAAAGTCGGATTGGCGCCACTGCATGCCTGGCTTCCGGACGCACATGCCGAGGGCCCGACGCCGATTTCGGCGGTGCTATCCGGCTTATTACTCAACGTCGCACTTTACGCGCTATTGCGCTTCAAGATGGTGCTGGCGGTGAATTCCGCAGCGCTCGCGCCCGGCCCGCTGATGGTGACGCTCGGGCTGATCTCGCTGGTGTTCGCGGCCTTCATGCTCTACCGCCGCCGCGACATTAAGCGCCTGTTCGCCTATTCCTCGATCGAGCATATGGGCATCATCACGTTTGCCTTCGGCATGGGCGGGCCGCTCGCCAATTTTGCCGGCCTGCTGCACATGACCATGCACTCGCTGACCAAGTCGGCGATCTTCTTTGCTGTCGGTCATGTCGCACAGGTGAAAGGCACCCAGCGCATCGCCGATATCGGCGGCCTGACCGTGACGCATCCGGTGCTCGGCTGGGGCCTCGTGCTTGGTGTCGTCGCTATCGCCGGCTTACCGCCGCTCGGCATCTTTATGAGCGAATTTTTGGTGGTGAGCTCGACCTTCGCCCGCGCGCCGCTATTGGCGATCGTCCTGGTCTTCGGCTTGCTCGTTGGGCTCGCCGGGCTGTTTCTGCGGCTCAATAGCATGGCCTTCGGCGAGCCGCACGGCCCGGCGGAAAAAGCGACGGCATCATACGCGCCGATATTTGCCCATCTGGCGATCGTGTTCGCCGCCGGCGTCTATATCCCGCCGGCCTTGTTCGCCTGGTTTCAGAACGTTGCCGGACAGTTGGGCTGAAGACCATGCTATCCGTGATCGACGATAGGACGCAGCACCACCGCATCGCTTCACACCGGCCATGGCCGCGCTTTGCGGTAGCGACCGACGAGTGGCGCCGGACCGCGGGCGAGATCGCTGCCGGTCGCGCGACGCTGCTCGGTCTGTGGGGCGACGCTGATCCCGCTCCCGTAGTCCACATGGCGCTAATTGATGACGGAAGCGGCGACATCGTCGTCATCAGCCTTGCCTGCCCGGATAAAAATTTTCCCTCGGTTGGGGCGCTGCATCCGCCGGCGATCCGGCTCGAACGCGCCATTCATAGTCTTTACGGGTTCGAGCCGATCGGGGCGCCCGACACCAGGTCTTGGCTCGATCTCGGGTTTTGGGATTTGCAGCACCCGCTCGGCGCGCGCAGGCCAGCACCAGCCGAACGGTCTGGCTACACTTTCCTGCCAACCGAAGGCGAAGCACTCCATCAAATTCCGGTAGGTCCGGTGCATGCCGGCATTATCGAACCGGGCCATTTCCGCTTCACTTGTAGCGGCGAGACGGTTGTGCGCTTGGAAGAGCGGCTCGGCTATGTCCACAAAGGGATCGAATCGCTGATGGCCGGTGCGACCATCGACAAGGCGGCGCGGCTTGCCGCGCGCACTTCCGGTGACAGTACGGTGGGCTACGGCATCGCCTTCGCGCAGGCGGTCGAAGCCGCCCTCATCGGCGAAGCGCCGCCGCGGGCGCGCTATCTGCGCGGGCTGATGGCGGAGCTCGAGCGTCTGGCAAATCATTTCGGTGACATCGGCGCCATCTGCAACGATGCCTCGTTCTCGCTGATGCATGCCCATTGCGGCGTCCTGCGCGAGCAGGTTTTGCGCGCTGCCGCTGCATGTTTCGGTCACCGCCTGATGATGGATCGGGTCGTGCCCGGCGGAACCGCAGTTGATCTTTCGGTCAATGACGCGGCGCTGATCCGCCAAACTTTGCAAAATATCCGCGCCCGGTTTCCGCGCCTGGTCGAGCTTTACGACAACACCGCATCGCTGCAGGACCGCACCGCCGGTACCGGCATCGTCCGCGCTGATCTGGCGCGGCAATTCGGAGCACCCGGTTATGTCGGGCGCGCCAGCGGACGCTGCTTCGACGTGCGCAAAACACCGGGTTATGCCCCATACAACGAACTCGACTTTGACGTTCCTGTGCTGACTGAGGGCGACGTCAATGCGCGTGTGTGGGTGCGCATTCGCGAAGTCGAGCAAAGTCTCGCACTCATCGAGCAGATCGTCGCACGGCTGCCGGAAGGGCCGATCGATGCGCCGCTTCACATGGCGAGCGGCGAAGGATTGGGTATCGCCGAAAGCTTTCGCGGCGACATCCTGGTATGGCTGCGGCTCGGCGGGGACGGCAGGGTAGAGCGGTGCCATCTGCGTGACCCGTCCTGGTTCCAATGGCCGCTTCTGGAAGCCGCGATCGAGGGCAATATCATCGCCGATTTTCCGCTTTGCAATAAGTCGTTCAACTGCTCTTATGCGGGCCATGACCTCTGAGGCCGACGAGAATGCGCAGATTCCTGCTTGAGGGTGCGCTGAACCCTCCTCTGACTGAGGCGGCTCCGGAGGTCGACGCTTCAGCCCTAGGCGAGCTTGCCGCTGCAGTCGATCATGCCGCGCGCAAACGGCTTGGCCGCAGCCTCTCGATCCGTGAGGTGGATGCAGGCTCGTGCAATGGGTGCGAACTCGAGATCCACGCCCTCAACAACGCCTTCTACGATCTCGAGCGATTCGGCCTGCGCTTCGTCGCCTCGCCACGGCACGCCGACGTGCTGCTTGTCACGGGGCCTGTGACCAAGAACATGTGTGAGGCGCTTGAGCGCACCTGGCGGGCGACCCCAGACCCAAAATGGGTCGTCGCGCTCGGCGACTGCGCAGTGGACGGCGGCATGTTTGGCCGCAGCTATGCCTCTGCCGGGGGAGTTTCCGAGGTCGTGCCCGTCGATTTGCATCTCCGCGGTTGTCCGCCAGCTCCGATCGATATTCTGCGAGGTCTGCTGGCACTCATTGCGGGAGTGCCGACCAAATAGGCTTGGGTGGGAGGGAATCCACGTGCTGCGGCTCCTTAAAGCTGGACTCATCGCCGCAGGTCTCCAAGTTGGTGCTGTTGCCGTGGCAACTATAATCGCCACCCATTTGGCCGGCTCATTTGAGCTGATGTCCGTGGAATCAACTTCCTCGACGGCTGAGAATGCGTCGCAGATTCCATTTTTGGCTTGGGTCTACCTTCTCACCGCCTTTGGCGTCGCTCTCACCAGTGCAAGTTTTGTCGACATTAATGCGAATCGAATTCGCCATGCCTCTTTCTTGATCGACAAGGACTCACCGCTAAACGCCACGAGAGGCCTGCTTGCTCAGCTTGGTGTGACCGTCGTATTGCTATTGATTGAGGCTCTCAATTCGCCGCCGAGCTTTTTGGTCGATGCCGGTCAAAGCCTCGGAAATGTCGGCGCCGCACGCCTCATCTGGACCGGAATTATGAGCGTTGGTATTGCCAGCTTCGGCGCAACTGCTCGCGCAACGTGGAAAGCGGTCTGACTAATTTAGTCGAACCAGTGGCGGCCCGGACAACGTAGCTAGCCGAAGCAAGGAACGCGACTCTCGCTGATCTTTTTACTCAAACGAAAACCCAGAGTTATAAAAGAGAAGCTGGTGACCGGTTGTCAGCGTATCAATCGTCACCGCGCCCGCACTCGTCGCGCTTAACGACTCCTCTACGGCTCGCTTCATGTCTCCTTCTGGCACATTTCGGACGTGCCGGGTTGGCGTCACGAGGTCCGCTTCGGGGGAAAAACGGACTCCGTAAAATTTCAGCGCTACTTCCGCTTATGACCCTAAGCGGACATAGTTGAGGATGAATTTTTAATCGCATACTTTTCACTTGACCAAACCCGTTGAGCTGAATTGATTGCGATAGCGACGGATCGCGTGGACGTGCTCTTCGGCCGTCCCCGACAGTCTGGATTTCTGTCTCAACTCCGTTCCTCACGGGCTACGATGAGCTAGAGCCCCTCCCTTCGCAAAACCTCTCAGACAGTCTTGCGATTGCTGACGACTAACAATAGTGGCGCGACCAATTCTCATAATTCATCTCCCGAGCGCTTATCGGTCGGTACCAGCCAATTCGCGCACGATCAAAGGGGGTCTCGCAGCGACATCAACTTGGCTGCGCGACCGACACCTGACCTCTGTCCCGCACAGCTTGCTGATTATCTCCTCCGCTACAAACCGTTCGGGTTGTGCCAGCTCCTTCTGTGTACGGTCCTTACACAAAAAAACCAGCTGCAGTTAAAGGGGGGACGATCTCGCTTGGCGGTCCGGGAGTGCGGTGAACGCCCCCTTAAAATTCGTGCGCGGCACGTGAAATGACCGCGGAAGCTGGTGTAGACTCTTCACCAGTCGATGACACACGAAGCGATGAAGGATTGGGATGGTGGCGCGCGTTGAAACAATAGCCACAGGCGCATCCACAAGTGCCCTCGAGGTGGTGCCTGTCGGTGGGGCCCTCGGCGCTGAGGTCCGGGGGATCGATCTGAGAGCGCTCGATGCCGCAGCCTTCGAGCACGTGCTGGCGGCATGGCACACTCATTCGGTCCTGCTGTTCCGCGGGCAGGCACTCGACGATCAGGCGCTGATTGCCTTCAGCCGCCGCTTCGGCGAGCTCGACTGGGCTCCTGTCCAGGAGACCGGGCGCCGTTTCGTCGAGGGACTGCCGGAGATCTATATCGTCTCCAACGTGATCGTTGACGGCATGCCGATCGGCAGCCTAGGTGCCGGCGAAGCGGTGTGGCATACCGACATGTCTTATCTCCCGCTGCCGCCCAAGGCGAGCATCCTCTATGCCCTCGAGGTGCCGCCTACCGGCGGCAATACCAGCTTCTGCGGCATGTATGCCGTGCTCACCTCACTTTCCGCGGCATTACGCGCGCGCGTCGCCGGCCTCCGCATAAAGCATGACGGCACCTACAACAGCGGCGGCTATCTGCGCGCGGGCGTGGAAGCCACCGACGACCCGCGCACCGCGCCGGGTGCCGTCCACCCACTCGTCTGCACCCATCCCGACACGGGCCGGCAGGTGCTCTATCTCGGGCGCCGCCGCAACGCCTATATCGAAGGGCTTGCGCCCAAAGACTCAGAAGCTCTCCTCGACGAGCTGTGGCGCTACGTGGATCGCCCAGACGTCGCCTGGGAGCATATCTGGCGCGTGGGCGATCTCGTGCTGTGGGACAATCGCTCGACTATGCACCGGCGCGACCCTTTTTCGCCCTCAGCGCGGCGCGTCATGCACCGCACCCAGATCAAGGGGACGGAACCGCCGCGATAAGGCTGCGGGCCGGTGCGCGTTCCAATACTGACAATTCGTTCCGACCGTCAGCCCCGGGACACGAGCTAGATCACGGCAACATGTTTTGATTTTGATACGATGATAGGATCCAAACTTCAAAAGCAGATCACTACGACGCGCTCGACGAGATGAAGCGGAGGATTTGCTCCCGCACAGCGATGAATTCCTGGGCCGCCTTGACGGTTCGGATGTAATCCCGCCGTCTGCTTGCCGCAGCACAAGGCCAATTTGCAACGCCGCAAACCTGCTCTCCGGTATTGCACATTCTCCTGCTTTGGAAATGTGCCTGAGAGATTGCCCTCTGTCTGGACCGATTTTCGCAGTCAAGACCACGCTACTGCTTGGCGGCACTTATTGCAGTGTTGCGTGGGTCGATGGGCGGCGGGTGCTGGCTCTCAGGGATATCTGAGTCCAACTCTCTCCGTAGGAGAGAGACTTTCCCATGCCTTTACGGCCTCCTGCAGAGCGTCGTGACAGCACTTAAGGATAGCTTCAATTTCTCCAGCGCTCGGCCATCCCCAAAGATCCAACTCAGCGCCACGGTCTTCAATAATTTGAGGAACCGATTTCCCTCTCGCATAGCATTTATCGAAGTGCTGTGTGAGAAGTCGAGCCACGGTGTTTATTTTCCCTTCTATATTGCGCAATGAGATTCTAGCGGCCTCAAGCTCCTGATATTTTTCATGATAGCTTTCGACTGCTGTCGGCATGTGTTGTCCCCGTCGGTTGCAGAGAAGCGGTGCCTGGTCTGGCCGCTTAGGCCAGCAGGGTCGCGCAACAATCACATAGACGACGTGCCCTTTTGATCAGCCCGCACCGGGTGGTCCGGGTTCAAAGTTAGTTTGGCAGCGCTTAAGCTCTCGAACTGGATCGGCGTGTCCTCGACGCAAGGCTCACGCGAGCGGAAGGCAGAGCACGAGGAGCGAGCGTTGCGATACCGGCCGTGACGACAGCAGAGACCGTCATCGCCACGCACCGAGGCATGGGCGGAGCCAAAGCTTGTCAGGCCCGGCAACACCGTTTCAAGATAGGCCGGATCGTTGCGAAAATAGGCGCAACGTCGGCATTCCTTCGGGGGTCGCGCCACACCGGTGCTGCTCATCGCGTGAGATTCTGCCAGTGCGAGGCGAACACCACGGCGGACAAGATGAACCCTAGCACCACATTAACAGCGACGCCGATGCTGAACGCGGCGAAGGGTTTCGAACCAGCACGCGCCAGGTCGCGGAACCGGGTGGTGAGGCCAATGCTGAGGAAGCAAAAGATAAAGGCCCAGGTGCGTAGATCCTTGATCGGCGCGATGAGGCCAGGGTTTGCGACTTTGTTGAAGTCGGCGATGCTGACGCCGCTCGTGACATAGGTGACAATGAGCGAAGCGACGATGAATCCGATCACGAATTTCGGAAAGCGCCACCAGATTTGGGCCACGTCAATCCGCTGGTCGGGCGTTGCGACTTCCCATCGCGTCGTCGAAATGATCGCCAGCACGAAGGCCCAGATCCCGATCCAGACATCGCGGCCGACGACCTTCATCAGCGTGAACGCCCAGATCGCCTGGTCGCCTGTTCCGGCGATGCCGCCGCTCCCAGCATACCCGGCATAGATCTGCGCTGCGGCAAAACCCGCCGCATCGGCAAATTCCGAAGTGCCGATCCACGCTCCGGCCACGCCGGGATGGAGATGGAGCGCGTAAGATGTAAACGGCAAGACGAAGATCATGACGATGGCCCACAGGATCACGACAGTGATCGCGATCGGCGCATACTCTTTTTTCGCACCGACCGCGCCGGCGATTGCGATCGCGGCGGATACGCCGCAAACCGCGCCGCCGGCACCTAACGTCGCCGCAAGCTGGTTGTCGAGGCCAAGCCGCCGGCTCGTCCAAAAAATCACGAGGAAGGTCGTGATCGACACGGTCGACGCCTGAAGGATCGCCACTGGCCCGGCCCAGACGATCAAGGTGAAAGGCAAGGTCGCCCCGAGCAGCACGATACCGGTCTTGATGTAGAACTCGACGCGGAACCCAGCATCGAGCCAGCGCGGCAACGGTGTGACGTTGGAGATGAAGAGGCCCACCACCAATGCAATGAGCGGCGGCTCGAGGTTGTAATAATTGGCCTGGTCCCACTGTCCGAGTGCGAAAATGACGACGGACAGGAGGTAGAGCAGCGCGAAGGACGGCAGGAACTCACGTGCCTTATAGCCGAGCGCCGTCAGCGCGATCGTGAAGGTAACGGCCCAGAGAACGAACTGCGCGACATAGCGCAGGATGTTCGCAGCGAAATGGGCACCGAGCTGGCCGAAGGTCGACCATTTGGCCGGCGTGACCGCGAGCCAGCGAATACTCGAGAGATTGGCGAAAAGAATATAGGCGGCGAGCACGATGCCGAGGCCGAGCCAGATTGCCCACCAATCCTCTTTCAGCCACAGCTCGTTCCACCCAACGCTTTGGCGCGTTGGCGCACCACCTCGTAGTTCAGCTTGGCTCTCGCTCATGCTTACCCTTCTTTATTCCAGAATAAAGGCGGGACATCGCTTTGGTGCTCGTCCGCTCGCGATGTCCTTGACGATCATTTGTCGTCACGTGGCGAGGCGGCAAAGACTTCTCCGAAGTTTGAGCCGTGCCTGCGCGATGACGCAGTCGAGTTCACCGAATGTCACACCATCGCGGCGCATCACCTGATGAACGAGCGGATCGCTCATCACCTCGCGCAGCGAGGGCTCTATCCCCGCGTCCCGCCAAACATCAGCAGGACGTGTCCATCTTCGTGGAACGAGATGTGATCGAGTCATCATGCCTCCGACCTCTCCATCGCCGGGCCTGTCTCCAGACCCATTGGTTTCAGAAGGGCGAGCATGAAAAAGCCCGCCGCAGCTCCGGCCGGGCAGGTCGCCAGGCGCTTTAGCTGCATTTGTTAAGCGCCCGCAAGCTGTCTGCTTCAAATCGGCGCTGTAGAATTTATATAAATGCCAAATAAAACTGTCAATATCTCAATTTTTTTACGGTACTTTTACGTATTATCGCCTGTGGGGCGCTCGGTCGCTCTCTGTCCCTGCAGAGCCACGGTTAGACGAGCCGCTGCCGGCACGGGTTTGACGTGCGCGGCGAGATGTGCGGCGAGGAATTCGCACTGCCGCCGAATATCCGGCACTGCCGTCATCTCCCAAAATGCGCCTTTGGTAACCGGTCCGACGGCAAAAAGCCGCCGCGAGACGGCACCATTGCCGTCAATGAGCGCGCAGGTTCCACTGACATCGAGGCCGAGCCGAAGCGGATCGGGACGCACAAAGCCGCGCGCGAGAAGATTTCGAACGAGCGGATGGGGAATGCGAGCGTAGTCGCAGCACGGGCCGGAGCAGTTGATGACCCGCATCGCGCGGATGGTGGCGCGATCGTTGCTCGATCGCTTGCGATATACAACATCGACCGCCTGCCCAATGGGTTCGAAACGCTCGATGCGGCCCACCGAGACGCGCAATTGGCCTTCGTCGCGCGCGGCATTTATCCGATCCGCAATCACGCTGGCAACGCGGTGGCGGTGGATCTCCCACCACGGCCGCAGATGGCGGATGAAACGCGCGCGATCCTCCGCGGACATCGTCTGCCACACGTCGCAGGTGAACGGCCGCAGCGCGTCGATGACGGGCCGCCAATCCGCGCCGGCCGTTACGGCGCGCGCGGTTTCCCGGTGCAGGTAACGGGCAAGTGCGGCAAGAGACGCCGGATAGGAATCAAAGTGAGATGACGGCGGGGTCGCGGTCGCTGCCGCGTGGCGGTGCGGCAGAAGTCCGTGCCGGGAAAGCGCGTGGATCGGCCCGCGATGATGCCGATCCAGCAACGAGATCACCGTATCAATCATGGTCAAACCGGTGCCGATCAACAGCACCGATGCATCCGGATCGAGATCAGTGACTGCATTCGGCGCCCAAGGATCGGGACGGTAGAGCGGTCCGTCGTAAAAGGAGGGATCCGACACTGGCGGTGGCTCTGGCGGAAAATTGCCGATTGCGAGAACTGCGAGATCTACGGTGACGGTTCGGCCGCGGCGTAGGCGCAAATTCAGCCGCTCGCCCGCACGCTCAATCTCGACCACATCGCCGCGGACGAGCTCGTACCGGTCACCCGGACGTTTCAGCTCCTCGTTTAAGAGATGGCGCAAATACTTTCCGAACAAGCGGCGCGGCACAAAACGATTGTCTGTTGGGACGCAGCCCGCGAGCACATGGGGCGGCTGGCGGTGCAGCCAATCAATGAAATCGCGTGGGTGATCATGGAAAGCACTCATGCGCGCGGCCGGGACGTTCAGGAGATGATTGGGATTGCCCGTCGAATAGGCTTGGCCTCGGCCAAATTGCTGACTGCGTTCGAGAAGATAGATTTGCGTGTCCGTCGGACATCGGCGCAAGAGATGCAATGACAGCAGCGTGCCGCTGAATCCCGCACCGATGATGGCGATCGAGTTTGCGCGCAACTGCGGTCTCCCTGAAGGTGATCCCAATCTACGGCCCTCCATAGAGATAGCTGGTTACCCCGTTATGCCAAACTGATGGCATATGCCCGCCGCCACTGGCCAGCGCGACCTCCGACTCGCGCAACCTCCCGGTGATCTCTTCTGGCCTGAATCGCTACTTGCTGAGATCTCAACCCGTCCTTCTGCATACGGTCCTTGCACAAAAACCGCCTGTCGTTGAAAGGGCAAGTCACCTCCTCGGCTCAGCATCGCCCAAGAAACCAGTTTCGTGTTTTGCTTGCCAAGTTTTGTGTCATTGAACTTACCAGCATTCACACGGTCGCGCCGACATTGAGCCTGAGAGAACAAGTCGAGAAACTGAATTACACTTTATATACGTATTTATTATATAATTGACTAACATTATTGATAAAATTAAAATTAATTTCACGACAATTGACTGAGAAATAACTTGTTGGGGTGAAATAGATGCGAAGAAGGCGAGAGGAAACTCCGCGCAGTCGAATTTCCTAAGCCAGAAACCCTGAGGGCTTGGTCCAGCGGCCTGTCAGACCTGTTGGATTTGGCAGGCAGCTTGTAGCCACGCGATTCACTGCTAAAGGGCCACGGGGCGACCTTGGTGGGCCCGTGTAATCGAGCTGAGCGGAGGTATGTGTTGGTTGACGCCGATCCACTTCATATTGAACAGACTCCCAAAGCCTCCGCCGGGCTCTCACGAGCGGCAGCCTCTGCTCGCTATTCATCTGGCATCAGGGGGCACGAGCCGGTAGGTGTCTTTCCCCTCTTCATGAAACTCGCCGGCCGCTCATGCCTCGTGGTGGGCGGTGGAGCCGCAGCCGCCCGCAAGGCCGAGCTATTACTTCGCGCCGGCGCCCGGGTCACCGTGGCATCGCCGACACTCCCCGTCGGGCTCGCTGAGGTCGCGGGGGCGGGCCAACTGAAGCACCGACGCAGCACTGCAATTGGTCCAGCGGCGATCCGTAACCAGGCGCTCGTTATCGTGGCGTCCGATGACTTAGGTCTGGACCAGCGTGTGGCGGAAGTGGCTCAGACGGTTGGAGTGCCGGTCAATGTGATCGATCGGCCCGAACTTTCTACCTTCATCACGGGCGCGATTGTCGACCGCTCGCCGGTCTTGGTTGCGATCTCGACAAGCGGAACGGCACCCGTGCTCGCCCGGGAGATTCGGCTCGCAATCGAGCGCTTGCTTCCGCCAACGCTTGCGCCCCTTGCACGTTTTGCGGATCGCTTTCGCACAGCGGTCAAGGCCGCGATCCCCAGGACTTCAAGCCGCCGCCGATTTTGGGAGAGCTTCTTCAAGGGGCCGGTCGCTGCCGCGGTCCTCAGGGGCGAGGAGCGCGCGGCGCAAGTGGCGATGCTCGGCCTTGTCAATGGCGGCGAGGCGAGCCCTGCAATGCTCGGCGTCGTTCATCTCGTCGGCGCCGGACCTGGCGACCCTGAGCTTCTGACACTCCGTGCTCTGCGCCTGCTCGGTGAGGCGGACGTGATCGTCTACGACAGGTTGATCGATCCGGACATCCTCGATCGGGCACGCCGAGATGCCGAGCGCGTTTATGTCGGGAAGAGCAAGGGCCATCACAGCAAGAGCCAGGACGAGATCAATGCACTGCTCGTTGCCTTCGCGCAGGCTGGAAAGCGTGTCGTACGCCTCAAGAGCGGCGATCCCTTCGTATTTGGGCGCGGCGGCGAGGAACTCGAATATCTCCGAAGACACGGCGTCTCCGTTGAGGTCGTGCCCGGCATCTCGGCGGCCTTTGGGTGCGCGGCTGCGGCCCAGATCCCGTTGACCCATCGCGCGTTGGCTAACACCGTCACCTTTGTCTCCGGTCATAACAGCGCGGGCGAGATCGAGCTCGATTGGGCGTCGCTCGTTCGCCGGCGGGAGACACTCGTCATCTACATGGGTGTCTCGGCGGCGGGCCAAATCGCGCGCGCGCTCATTGCCCACGGCGCGCCGCTGACAACACCCGCGGCGGTCATCGAGAACGGAACGCGGTCGAACCAGCGGACACTGGTTGGCACCCTCGCCGAGCTCGACGCCCTTTGCGTTGATCACAACGTTACCAGCCCGGCGCTCATCGTCATCGGCGAGGTTGTGCGCCTTGCAGACGTTGAGGGAGCCGTCAGCTTGGCCACACCGGGAACGGCGGTGCTCGATCTCGCCCGCGCAGTCAACGCATGAGGAGACCATCATGAGCCTTGCAGTCGTCACGGCGAACCGGCTCGCCGACGGGCGCGTGGTCTATCTGGGCGAGCAGGGTTGGAGCACGCATATCGGCAAAGCTGCGATCGCCGATAGCGAGGTGGTGGCGGCGGCACTCCTCGCGGTCGGTCAAGCCGCAGCCGTCGCCCGCGAGGTGGTCAGTCCCTATCTCATCGATGTGGCCGAAGCGAAGGGCGTGCCGCGGCCGACATTGCGACGTGAGCGTGTCCGCGCCGCCGGCCCCACGGTCCGACCCGATCTTGGCTATCAGGCCGAGCAGGAGGCGTAAGCCATGTACCGCTACGACGACTTCGACCAGCGTATCATCGATGAGCGGGTTTCCCAGTTCCGCGACCAAGTGCGCCGGCGCCTCAATGGGGAGCTAAGCGAGGAGGAGTTCAAGCCGCTTCGACTCATGAACGGGGTCTACTTGCAGCTCCATTCCTATATGCTGCGGATCGCCATCCCCTACGGTGTGCTCTCCTCGCGCCAGCTGCGAACGCTGGCGCACATTGCACGGCGCTACGACAAGGGATATGGCCACTTCACCACCCGTCAGAACATCCAGTTCCACTGGCCGAAGCTCGCGGAGGTGCCGGATATCTTGGCCGAACTCGCCGGGGTGCAGATGCACGCGATCCAGACGAGCGGCAACTCCTTTCGCAACGTCACAGCCGACCATTATGCTGGTGTGGTCGCCAACGAGATCGAAGACCCGCGCATCTACGCCGAGGTCATCCGCCAGTGGTCGACATTGCATCCGGAGTTTTCGTTCCTGCCGCGCAAGTTCAAGATCGCCATCTCGGGCGCTACGCGCGACCGCGCCGCAGTGAAGACCCACGATATCGGGCTCTTTATCCGCAAGGGAGATGGGGATCGGATCGGCTTCGAGGTAGTGGTTGGCGGCGGCCAAGGGCGGACACCGTTCATCGCCAAAACGATCCGCAAGTTCCTGCCCGAGCAAGACCTATTGTCCTACCTAGAGGCGATCATGCGCGTCTACAACGAGTTCGGGCGGCGCGACAATCTGTTCAAGGCACGCATCAAGATACTCGTGCACGAGCTCGGGATTGAGAAATTCACGGCTATGGTCGAAGAGGAATGGGCCGACAGCCGGGATTATACCGCGACGCTTCCGCCCGACGAGATCGCACGCATCCGCACCCATTTTGCACCCCCCGCCTACGAGTCTGTCGCGACCCCCGTCGTCGGCCTCGAGGCAAAACGTTTCGAGGATCGCGACTTTGCACGCTGGGTGCGCCACAATATTGCGGCCCATCGTCAGCCCGGCTATGCCATTGTCAACCTCTCGCTCAAGCGCATTGGCGAAACGCCTGGCGATGCGACGGCGGAGCAGATGGATGCAATCGCCTTGCTCGCCGATCGCTACAGTCTGGGCGAGGTCCGGGTAACCCACGAACAGAACCTCGTGCTCCCGCACGTCAAGCAGGCGGATCTCTCTGCGCTCTGGCAGGCGCTTGCGCGGCTCGACCTCGCCACGCCCAACATCGGGCTCGCGACGGACATCGTCGCTTGCCCGGGCCTCGACTATTGCAGTCTTGCGAACGCGCGCTCGATTCCAATCGCGCAACGCATCGCCCAGCGCCTCGCTGATCTCGATCGGCAAGAGCTGACCCGCGAGCTCCGCATCAACATCTCGGGCTGCATCAACGCTTGTGGCCATCATCACGTCGGCCACATCGGCATCCTCGGTGTCGACAAGCAGGGCGAAGAGTTCTACCAGCTGACGCTCGGCGGCCACGCAGAGGAGGATGCATCCCTCGGGTCCATCGTCGGCCCGGCCTTTTCGAGCGACGACATCGTCGGCGCGGTCGAAGGTGTCATCGACACTTACCTCGCCGAGCGCCGCGGGGACGAGCGCTTCATCGACACCTGCCGCCGGGTCGGGCTCCAGCCATTCAAGGAGAGGCTCTATGGCGCTCATTAAGGCGGGGAAGCTCGTCCGGGACCGATGGCGCTTTCTCGCGGATGACGAGTCGTTGCCGACCGAAGTTAGTATCGTTATCAGCCTCGAGCGCTGGCTGCGAGAACAGAGTGCGCTCCTCGCGTGGGACGCGCCGCTCGGTATCCGGCTCAAGGCCGGCCAGCATCCCAAGGCGATCGCTCAGCATATAGAGCGCTTCGCGCTGATCGCCCTCGAATTTCCAAAGTTCACCGACGGGCGCCCCTACTCCTACGCACGTCTCGTACGCCAGCGCTATCGTTACCGGGGCGAGCTGCGCGCGACGGGTCAAGTGTTGCGCGATCAGCTTCTTTTCATGCATCGCTGCGGCTTCGACGCGTTCGAAATCGTCGATTCGGATGTCCTTGCAGCCTGGTGCGCCGCGTTCGCCGAAATCAGCGTGTTCTATCAGCGGGCCGCAGACCGACAGCCCACAGTGCTGGAACTCCGTCACCGCCGGGACCCAACGGGCGAAGGATATACGGCGCCAGCGCAAACCAAAGGGACGGCGGCATGACCGTCGCAGCCCTCGGCAGTAGAGATATAGAGCAGGTCGATGCTTGGCGTCTTGCGTTCCCCAAAGCGCGCTACGTCGGTTCGAACGGGACCGAGCTATTACGCCCCTTGATCGAGCGCGAGTTTTCCGGTTGCATCGCCGTCGTTGCCTCGACAGGCACCGAGTCCACCGTGCTCCTGGACCCTGTTGCTGCAATCGTTCCGCGCGTGCCCGTGATTGGAACCTAATACCGTCGCTGCAGGGTGGTTCGGTAAAGGGGGTTGTGCTCCCAGGGTTTGGACCTACACATCGACGCTAATAATTCTCGGGTCTCGTTGGTTGCACTCCCCTGATTTGAACATATTTGAAGGATCCTGGACGATCGTCCCAGACTAAGCTTCGCCGATTTCGGAAAAGCGGGTATCGGGCCCCCGCAACCAACGAGACCCGCACATCACGCGATGTGCGGGTTTTTGATTTGTGTTCCTCGGCAAATTGCAACAGCGCGTCCGATTCACTTCTGTGGCCTGGCGGTTCCACTCCTCTTGGAACTCTTTCACGAAGGTCGCGACGAGCTCCGGGGCGAGCAACTTGTCCTTGAGGCCAGACAGCACTCGGCGCTCAATGGTCTTTCGCGCGACTGTCCGGACATTGGAGCAGGTGCCACGATTTACGTGGTTGGCACAACCGTATTGATCGCCCCCGATAAGCGTATAACCAGCCCCGCAGACCCCACGGACCAGGAGGCCCGACAAGAGATAACGGGCGCGGTGTCGCGTATTTAGCGCACTGCGGATCTTTTGGCTCCGCTCGGGAAGCTCCAGCTCCAATTGGCGCTGCTTGGCGGCGTGCCAAAGTTCGTCGCTCAAAATACGAAGTTCGGGCACCTCCACGGTGACACAGAGATTCGGGGGATTGGGTCGAGAGACGCGCTTGCCCGTCGCCGGATCTTTCGAATAGCGAAGGCGGTTCCATACGCGTCGTCCAATATAGAGCTCCTTATTGAGGATGCCGGTCCCACGTTTCCGATTGCCGTGAATGGCCGACGCGGTCCACGTACACCCTGACGACCCCAGCACATGCTCCACATTGAGCGCTTTGGCGATCGCACGCGGGCTGCGACCATCGACAAACTCCCGGAAAATGCGTTGGATAATTCGAGCTTCCGCTTCGTCGATCGTGCGACCGCCAAGCACCGCTTCCCCACGCGCATCGGTCTCTCGAAGAACCCGATAGCCATAGCACAGCCCGCACGACTTGCACAGAACCCACGGAAAACGGCGGGATTCTGTGGCGTCCGCCACCGTAACGATCTCTCCGAAGCGCCTTCGGACCATGAGAACATTTTAAGAACATTCCCACGGTATGCGTCGAATCGAAAAGTCGAGATAGACTGGCTCAAATGAAGCAAAGCCACCGCCACGATGTCTACCTGCACTGAGGGGCAAGGATGATCGCATTTCTCTACAGCCTCTCGAATGTCGCTCTTACCATCCTGTTCTGCTCGGTAGTCGCGCTAGTCTTCACGGCAGCTCCGTTGCTGCGAGCGAGGCTGTTCGGCGATGTCAGCGAGGCGAAGGCCGAGATCGCACGAACCATCATGACCGCGGTCACCGGCTTCACGGGCGTGGTGCTGGCATTCTCGCTTGTGCAAGCCCAGGGCCACCTGCGCGACGTGGAGAAGAATGTGGAGATCGAGGCGACGCAACTTCGCCAGTTGGATCGGCTGCTTGCCAATTACGGCGGTGCGGACGTTGTGCCGATTCGCAACCTTGTGCGGGACTATGCCTGGTCCATCGTGTCGGATGAGTGGCCGAAACTCTCCGAACATAGCTACAGTGAGCGCACCAGCGAACTATTCCGCACGCTGACCGAATCTGTCCTAACGCTTCAACCAACCTCCCCACGAGCAAATGCAATCTATAACGACATGGTACGAACGGTCGATCAACTGGCAGAAAGCCGCCAAGGCCGGCTCGGCGCAACTGACCTGGGATTGCCACCGATCTTCTGGGAGGTCATCGGGATTCTGATGGCGCTGCTAGTCGTCTTTGCGGCGTTCTTCGAACGCCAGCGAGCGTTGTCGCTGGGTGGTTTGGGGGTTGGGCTCGCGCTGCTCATCACACTCGTCTTCTTTTTTGACCAGCCCTTCCTGGGACATGCACAGGCAACGCCGGAACCCATCGTCAAGACACTCCGAGTCATGCACGACCGTGTGAGCTGACGTTGCGCCGCCTCGTTGACCCTCCACAATTACGAGAGATCAGAGAACTGGCTGCCATGATGTTCGCGAGTGGGTAGACAGCCCCTTGCAAGTTTGACCTGTTCAGCGCCCACTTCGCTCGACGGTCGGCGGGGCTTTTCTTTGGCACTCGTCGCATGACCGCGCAGGAACGTCAGCCCTCCCGCGTATTTCTGTTGTCCGAATCTGGACATCCCTGATTTGAGGCCCCTAGCCCCGTCTCTTTCCCTCTTTGATGGCGGGGCTTTTCTTTCGCAGAAAAGTCAGCGCTAGCGCGTATATCACTTGCCTGCAATGGGCACCTGTTGATACACCCAACTAGGCCCGTCTCTTGCCCCTCTCGGAGACGGGGCAATTCTTGCACCGCATTTCCGCCCCAATCTGGAAGGCACAATCACCAATGTGAGATGGTCGGCCGGGCGCGTTGTGCGCCATGCTGGAGCGCCCGGTCTCACGCCCTAGCCCCGCCTTTCGAACCAGTCGGCGGGGCATTTTCTTTTTCCGCGCGCACCTTGCGCCGCGTTCGACCACCGTTTTGACATTATCGCCTGTCGCTAATGCGGCAAGGGCATAGATTGGCTCTCTCTCTGTCCGGTCTCGGGCATCTTCAGCAGCGGTACTCTTACCAACCTCAACAATTTGAAGCCGATTTCTCCGGTGGGGCAGTTCCCTGCCTAAAGCAACTTCTTCTCGAACGGATAGGTGTTAAGGGCGACCGCACCCTCCCGGGTCACCAGCACTTGGTCCTCGAGTTTCACGCCATAGGATTCGCTCTCCTTCCCGGCATAACATTCGAGACAGAAGATCATATTCTCCTGAATGACGCGGTCGGGTGGCGCGCCACGCCGCGGGTCGCCGGGATAGGGGATGCCCGGCCCCTCGTCCTCAAGGCCCGCCTGGTGAGCCATGCCGCCATAACGCCCCTTCTCGTAGGCCGCTGGAAGCTTCGGTGCCCGCTCGGCGAACTCGGCGAAGCTCATGCCGGGTCGCATGAGCTCCCGCATGCCGTTGACGCAGTCGTAGGCGATCCGATAGGCCTCCTTCTGCCCCGGCGTGCCGATGTCGCCGCAAAGGAAGGTACGGGAGACGTCCAGCACATAGCCTTCGTAGCCGTTCGCATCAGTATCGAAGCCCACGAGATCGCCGGGCTGGACGATCTTGTCGTGGGCTTCCGACATCCAGGGATTGGTATTGGTGCCCGAGGCTATGAGGCGCGTGAACATGAACTCGCCGTGATGTCGCAGCAGCGTGTCGGTCGCTACAGCGAGTAGCTCCAGTTCACTCACACCTGGCCTGATTGCCGCTTCGAATTTGGCGAAGATCGCATCGGCGATCGCCCCGTTGATAGTCATGAGCTGGACTTCCTCAGCCGTCTTCACCTCGCGCGCATCGACCGTTGCTGGGCTCGGATCAGTGATCCGGATACCCAGCTCTTGCAGTGCCTGGAATCCGAAGCCGTCGAGCTTGTCGACCCCGAGCGGCGCACCGGAGCAGCCGAGCTCGGCCATCGCTGCTCTCACGCCGTCGGCCCAGCGTCGCGCCTTCGCGTATCCCTCTGTCCCGCCGTATTGCCAACTAAGCGCGGGACGAACATCCCGGACCCATTTCCGCGCCACGTGCATAGAGTTTGGATACTCGAACAGCACCGGCGCGCTCTCCATGGCAACGAGGCAGTATCGGGCCAACGTCGTCGCCGTCCACACCCCCATCACGTCGACCCCGGTCGCGTAGCGGATGTTTCCAGGGTTGTAGAAGAGGCAGATCGGAATATCGTGCTTTTTCATCATTTGCTGCAGGCGCCCCAGGCGGTTGGTTCTGAGCGCTGCCATGTCGATCTCGTTGACGTTAGGAACACGCAACCTTTGTACGTGAGGATTGTGAGGCCTTTCGCGCTCTCCGCCGACAGCCGTCATCTTCGCTCCTCCCTTGTTGCCGAGGTGATCAATTCCTCCGAGGTGCGATCAGCGTCTCAAGCCGCGCTGAAACCCCGGCCTCTTCCAAAGCGTCCGTAGGCATCCAGCCCTTCTGCCAACGCAAGTCCACCGGCACGTCTTTGAAGCGCGTAAGTCCGAGCGCTCGGATATCGGCAAAGATGCGGCGCCCCTCGATCATGAGCTCCATCACGGCGCAGCCGATCGCTGGCGACCTGCTGAAACCGATGCTGGACATGGTGGCGACGACGACATTGCCGGGTTCCACCAGATGGTCGATCACTGGCCGGCCGCCGGGTGTATTCTCAACGATCCCCACCCAGCGAACCCATCGGAATGCACCATCCGAAGGCGCATAGATAGTGTCGGCACCGTGCAAGCTGGAGCAGCCCCGTCTCCAGTCTTGGTCCAGCGAGCTCACCGTACCCCTTGAATTATTGCCGCGCTAGGTCCGGGTAGCATCCCCTACGCGGGTCATTACCGAACGGTCGGCTCTTCGCGCAATCGGCCGAGATCCCCGCTGAGAGATCGAGCAGCACCATCTCGGCGCCGTGGCGATAGGCCCTCTACGTCTGATTTGGTCCATTGTCGCGTCATGACATTGGCGCAGAAGGCGCGAAATTGCGCGTTAAGTGTTGCTAGACGCTGTTAGCGGATGCAAGCCACGGCAATTCCCGATGCGTGGAGCACGCGCGACGACGGACCCTCGCGACGGCGGGAGTTGGATCACGAGGGGTCGGATCGGCGCTGCGGCTCACAGGTCAGGAGGGACGAAGCCACCGAACTCCCGTTCGAGAAGCTTGGCGAACGCGATCGTCGTGCGATCCTCGAGATACGGTCCGATGATTTGCACTCCAATGGGCAGACCCGAGGCCGACCTGTCGACGGGGACAGCGGTTGCCGGCAAGCCGCACGTCGTCGCGGGATCTGCCCATATGAAGAATGCATCGAGGTAGGGATATGCCCTGCCGTCGATGTCAGTCTGCCGCGCCTCGATCGGCTCCGAATGGTCTTGCAGGAAGGCAGGAACGGCGGCCGACGGATAGACCACGACGTCGAATTCACGAAAGAGGGCGCGCCATTGCTGCTGCAGCTGCAGACGCGCCGCATCAGTTGCAAGCCACTCGCGATGGCTCATGATCATACCGCGCCTTCGCTCGGCTTGCAGGCCATGATCGTCGGCTGAGAGCGCGGCCGCCAGGCGCTGAGCCTCGATCAAGACATCAGACGACAGGCGCGGGCTTCTGGCGGCGTCCAGGAGCTTCATATAGAGCCGTGCAGAGTCCGCGAGGTTTGGTAGCGATGCAGTGTCGTGAGCGACCTTTGTGCCGAGCCTGGTGAGGCGCCGCGCCAAGTCCGCGATCGCCGCGCGCACGGGGCTACTCGTCGGCATCAGCGGATGAGTGTCGATGACGAGAACCCGGAAATTCCTGAGATCGGCTTGTCTTGGGGCAGGCAATGCCAGCCGGTAGCCGATCCCCTCTCGCGCGTCGTCTGGTCCTGCGACCACGTCAAGCGACAGCGCGAGGTCGGACGCGTATCGCGTCATCGGACCGACTACGGCGAGGTCGCCCTGGCCCGGCACCGGGGGCGCGGACGGAAGACCGTATCCACGAAGTGGAATTAAGCCGAGGGTTGGCTTGTGCCCAAATACGCCGCAGAAATGCGCCGGCACGCGGATCGATCCCCCGATATCCGATCCGATCGAAAGCGGACCGAACCCAGCCGCGAGCGCAGCTGCGCAACCGCCCGACGAGCCGCCGGGGGAGCGGCTGAGGTCCCAGGGGTTGTTGGTGGTCCCGTAGATGTCATTATAACTTTGGAACTCACGAAGCCCCATCGGGATGTTGGTTTTGCCTATGATGACTGCTCCCGCCTGCTTCAGCCGCGAGACGGCTTGCGCATCTACCTTCGGCACGAAATCCCGAAACTGCAGAAGACCAAAGGTCGTCGGTAGCCCAACGACATTGAAAGGCTCCTTCAGCGTCACGGGAATGCCTAGCAGAGGTCGTTGCTCGCCACGAGCAAGCGCTGCGTCTGCTGCCTTTGCTGCAGCTCGCGCGCGATCGAAGTCGTGGACGACGATGGCGTTGATGCGTTGGTCCAGCACCTCAATGCGCGCGATGGTGTGCTCGAGCAGCTCAGACGCCGAAATTTTCCGCGCCTGCATCGCGTCCGAAAGCTGTGCGATCGAAGCAAAATCCAACTCTGAACGAGGAGCTTCTTTCATGCGCGTCACTCCCATAGTACCTCGCACAGCGGCTGGCCGTGATCCCTCCATTGGAGAGCGATCGCTTCGGACGCGCGACCCGATCACGGCAGCAGATTGGTCCACCAGATCAACCAACTCGTCGCCGCGGCCGCCTTCGCCTGCGTGGCTTCCGCAAGCCTGGCGCCAGTCACCAGGGTCGGTGACCAATGCGCACAAGACCCCAGCGGACCATGGCGAGCGCGCGCCCAGGCTCAGTCGGGCGAACGTTGGGCATGTCTTGTGTCGGCGCCACGTTGTAACGAGGCCGCAGGTTCGGGAGCGGATTCGAAAACTTGAATAGCCGCCGTATTTCCTCCATTGCCGCTGCGATGCTGTACCGACCGCACTTGGAAATTCCTCGATCTCGCTCCGGCCGCGTTAAAGATCCTGACGATGGTCATCCGCGTATTTTCGGAACCGTGCCGACGGACTTGCCTTTATCGAAAGAATCATCAGGCCTTCTGCCGGCTATTTGTGGGGTCGTAAGCGGGTTGCGAGAGCATCTTGGCGCCGCAACTCTGGCCGAGGATTCGAATTTCGAAGGTAGTCTCCGGCTTCGCATATTCCGGCTCGATGTACGCAAACGCCAGGCTCTTTTGCACGGTGTATCCGTAGCCACCCGATGAGGTAAGGCCAACGTACTTACCTTCGGAGAACACGGGCTCTGTGCCGACAACATCGGCGCCATCGGCGTCGACCTCCAAGTACACAAGCTTGGTCGTGCCACCCTGCAGTTTTTTCTTGAGCGTTGATTGTCGTCCGTTCCATTCTTCGCGGTGGAAATCAACGAACCGCTCCAACCCCGCCTCGACCATGCCGATCTCATTGGTTAGCTCGTGGCGCCAAGCGGGATAAGCCTTTTCCATCCGCAAGCAGTTCATCGCCATCGCGCCAAAGTTGACAATACCGAACGACTGACCGGTCTGCCATATGGCATTATAGAGCTCGGCCATGCGGTCCATTGAATGATGCAGCTCCCAGCCGAGCTCGCCAACATACGTGATGCGGAGCGCCCGCACCGGCACGTCTGCGATAGTGATCTCGCGTCCGGACAACCATGGAAAAACGGGGCTGCTGAGGTCCGCGTCAGTCAGCTTCGACAGTAGCTGGCGCGATCGCGGACCCGCCACCACGAGGACTCCGAGTTCGTCCGTCCGATTTGTGATCGTGACATCCTCCCCCTCGCGGGCATTGTCACGCAAATGCCAATAGTCGCGAATCTCGGCGGAACCGCCGGTTACTATGTAGAAATGTCCGTCACTAAGGCGAGCTATTGTCATCTCGCTGAGAATTCGTCCATTCTCTGAGAGCGCGTAGACCAATCCGATCCGCCCAGACTTCCGTGGAATGCGGTTGGCGGAGATGCGGCGCAGGAGCGGTTCAGCATCTTTGCCGGTGAGCTCGAACTTGGCAAAGCTACTGAGGTCTAGGACACCGACGCGCTCCCGCACCGCGCGGCACTCATCTCCGATCACCTCGAAGATGTTGTTTCGGCTGTACCCGTAATCTTCAGTGCGGCCGTCGAGCGAGAACCATTTGGGCCGCTCCCAGCCGTGCACTTCGGTGAAAATGCCACCCTGTGTTTTGAGCCGGTTGTATAACGGCGATGTGCGCTTCGGGCGTCCCGCGTATTTCTCCTCACCATAGAATGGTGAACGCAGATAGTAGGAAAAAACTTCAGTGGCCTTCGCGATCGCGTACTCTCCCAGCGCATAGCGACCGAAGCGCCGAGAATCAAATGCTGACATATCGATTTCGGCATCGCCATGCACCATCCACTGGGCAAGATATTTCCCGCAGCCCGGGCCTTGTGCAATTCCGATTTGCGCACCGCAGCACAGCCAGAAATTGCAGAGACCGGGCGCTGGCCCAAGCAGCGGATTGCCGTCTGGAGTGAAGGGGATCGCGCCATTCACCACTCGCTTGATTCCCAGTTTCTGCAGCATCGGAATGCGCTCCATGCCGCGGTTGAGATGCAATTCCAGCCTGTTGAGATCGGGCTTGAAGAGCTCGGCTTCGGACTTCCATTCCGGACCACCGTTGGGCCATGCTTGCTGAATGCCCTCGAACTCCCAAGGGCCATAAAGAAGCGCCTTCTGCTCCTGGCGATAATAGGCGTTGGTATATGAGCAGCGCGCCAGGGGCACCTCGCCTTCGCGTTCGAGGAACTCAGGTACATCTTCGGTGACAATGTATTGATGTTGAAGGGGTACAATCGGCAGGTCGATCCCGACCATGCGCCCAATAGCCTTGGCGTAGCATCCGCCAGCGTTCACGACGATCTCGGCAGTCACGTCGCCCTGCTCGGTCGTTACAAGCCATTCACCGGTCCGGTGCTGCTTGATCTCCGCCACACGGTTATGGCGCATGATCTCCGCGCCAAGATTCCGAGCGGCGATGGCAAGCGCATTGCACGCACCGGCTGGGTCAACATGGCCGCATAGAGGCGAGTAGAGTCCGCCAACCACGTCGTCGAGGTTTAGGTACGGATGTAGCTCAGCGATTTTCTTGCGCCCGATGATCTCCATTTGGACGCCGAGTGGCTCGGCATAGCCCTCCGCCCGTCGGCACCATTCGAGCTCCTTGCTGTTGACGGCAAGCCGAATTCCACCTGGCCCATGAAAGCTGACATACTGACCCGTCATATGCTCAAGCTTGCGGTATAGTTGGTTGCTATAGACATACATCCGACCGATGTTGATATCGCCCAGGATGAAGGCAGGGACCATGCCGGCCGCGTGCCACGTCGACCCCGAGGTCAGCTCACCTTTTTCAATCAGTAGCAAGTCCCGCCAACCCTCATTTGCGAGATGGTAGAGGAGGCTGACACCCAGCATTCCGCCACCTACAATCACAACGCGCGAGTGAGTCCTCATGCATCCCCCCGGCACGCGGTAAATATAAGCAACTCTGTAGCGTAAATGCCGCAGCTGCGGGGCGCAAGAATTCGTGCCAACCTTTGGGCTCGCTGACGACAACGACGGCGCTCCACGCATTGACGGCTGGTGCGATCGGCACAATGACTCTCGCGCTTATGACTTGGGCCTCGCTCGGCCATACGGGGTGGCCTCTAATCGCCGGAGTCGGCACAACCACAATTTACGGCCTGGTGACGCTCGCCGCGACTCTTCGCCTTTTGGCACCACTCGATAACGCTTGGTATAAGCTTGCATTGTCAATCGATGGAGCGACATGGAGCGGTGCATTCGGCCTCTTCGTGCTACTTTATGCGCGGCCACTCTCGCAGCCCCGTGTCCGGGCAGGATCGCCTCCGGCCAATCTGCATTCGGTTAGGTAGGCTGAAGAAAAGCCTAGCTACAAGAGGCGTGGGAGCGGGGCAAGGACCTTATGCACAAGATTAGGTGTGCTCAGCGGGCGCAACGAGTATGCGCCGAGCCTCGTTTGTCGGCAAAAGAAAAGCCCCGCCGCTTTGAGGGAAGGGCGGGGCTAGGACCTCAACGTTGACGATGCGTGTCCTTTGCGGGCGCTCCGAATATCTGCTGATTCGGGTGGGTTAGAAAATCATCTAACGGGAGTACCTAGTGCGGAGGATTCCGATTCGCGCCATGACTATCACGCAAAGAAGAGCCCCGCCTGTGTCCTGCGAAATGGCGGGGCCGGGACGTGAGACCGGACGGCACTGGGAACTATGAACACGTCCGGCTGTGGCTCTCACGTTCCAAATGACAGCTCCACGATTGGGGCGGAAATGCGGTGCAAACTAAAGCCCCGCCTCTCAGAAGAGGGCGAGACGGGGCTCGAAGTCCGGACCGTTCGCCGAGGGGATATTCGGACCAGCGCCCGATTGCCGGCGCGGGGATTTAGGCCACCCCGTCGGCATCCGGGGTGAGATTTGCTCTCGCCGATCCGCTTTCTAAGGCAGTCACAGGCAAAGAAAAGCCCCGCCGAAGCGGGGCCATCAATTGAATCAGCGCGCGCAATTTGGTGTGTCAAT
>Ga0187766_10000154_pt1 | contig 34586 bp, 27 predicted proteins | sample 0216_QUI02_MP05__4_FD_132971 | JGI IMG/M metagenome (GOLD analysis project Ga0187766, IMG submission 132971) | Tropical peat soil microbial communities from peatlands in Department of Meta, Colombia - 0216_QUI02_MP05_20_MG | ecosystem: Environmental > Terrestrial > Soil > Wetlands > Peat ... | reverse complement strand
TCGCTTCCGATTGGCGACGCGGCCTGGATTCACGCGAGCGGAATAGATCTCGTCCTCAATACACAACGTACTCAGGTTTTTCATCCCGAATGCATGACCGGTCTCGGCCTTGACCCCAGCCGGCGTCGGGTGGTTGTCGTCAAATCGACCAATCATTTCCATGCAGGCTTCGCTCCGATCGCGAGCGAGGTTCTGTACGTGGATGCGCCGGGCGCCTTGCAGCGGCGCTTCGCTGAAATTCCCTACACGAAACTTTTGCGACAAGTCTGGCCGAGGGTCGACGACCCATTGCGGGATTGATAAAATCGCCCCGCCGAACGCGGTAAGCCTCAACGATTCTGGTTGCGATAGCCCAGGCTGACAATTCCCGCGATTTGACCCTTTAGCCATTCGATGTCGTGCCCTTTGTCGCCAAAACGCATCGGGTCGTAACGAGCGTGATCGAATTTCGGCGAGACGCCTGCAACCATATCGGCAACGATGTGGCCGGTCATCGCAGACCAGGTCACGCCGGCCGAGTTCATGGCCGTGGCGACGACGAGGCCGTCAATATCGGGAACCCGGCCAATCAATGGTTTGCCGTCTGGCGTGAAGCTTTCGGGTCCGTTGATGAAGTGGCGGATGGGCGCCTTTTCGAGTGCTGGAAATATCTCCACCGCTTTTTCAAAATACGGGGCGATCTTGTCCCAGTCGGGTGGAAGTAACGTAAACGAGAAAGGATTCGGCAAGCTCGATGGATCGAGCGTCTTGGCATTCTCGTCGAAGAACCCGACCAGGAAACCACCGACTTCCTCGCGCCCGTAGATGAGATCGTCGGGGGCGACGAAGGAAGGTGTTTCTCGATTGAGACGTGGCGAGGTGTTCGCGATCACATAGAAATGCTCACATGGCACCTGCGGAAGTCCCACCCCGAGCGGCGCCAGAAGGCCGCGCGACCATAACCCCGACGCAACCACGACCGTATCGGCCTCGATGAAACCTTCTCTTGTGTCGATGCCGGATACGCGTCCGCCGGCCAATGACAGGCGCAAAGCTTCCCGGTTCTCCAGGATGCGCGCTCCGGCCGCGCGCGCAGCACTTGCATAAGCCGCGGTAAGATCTGCCGGATTGACCCTACCGCTCAGCGGATTGAACCAAATCGCTCCGACCTTCGACCCGTCGAGGAGCGGATTGAGCGCTTGCGCCTCGCCCGGTTCGAGCCATCGAGCGCCGATGCCTTTGTCTTTTGCTACTCGATCGAACCGTTCGAAATCCTGCCTAACAGCATCGCTACGCGCAATGAACATGCGACCCGTCTTCAACCACCCTGTTGATCGGTCATGATCTTTTTCAAGATGTGCGATGGTCTCGAGCGCATAAAGGACCGCCAAATCGTGATTGGATAACGGTTTCCAAGTGATATTGCCGGCGGAGTGCCACGTCGTACCTGAGCCAAGCCTGTCTCGCTCGACAAGCAGAACCTCGCCAAGCTTACGCATGGCCAAGTGCCAGGCGATACTCGTTCCGATCACACCGCCGCCGACGACCGCGATCTTCATGGGCATCGATTGCCTCGCTTTCACTCGACGAGCTGATGCGGCGAATTTCGGATTCGCCACACTAGCATCGCACGTCGGCACGCCAAAACAAGGGGTCCGAGCGGCACGCGTTCGAGGCGCCCGGACTCAATGACAATGCCCAGGAACCGGAACACCGTCGAGCCGCGTTCTGATACGAATCTGGCCTTATCGAGCATGAGCCGCTAACCTTTTGCCGCCGATGCCTCGGGGCGGCGCCTACGGTTCGCGCAACATCGCCCAAGGTTAAGCCGGGAGAGGGACGCGATGTCCAAACTCATTGATCGGACGTCCATTGCCGGCAAGGAATTTCCTCTGACGGACCATGTGCCGCTCGTCGTGGTGGGTGCAGGTCCGGCAGGGCTTGCCGCCGCGATAGAGGCCGCCGGGTTAGGTCTGCGCGTGATGCTCGTGGACGAGCACCCGGTCGCCTCGGCGCTGATCGGAATTGACGTGCCGTGGATGTTCGGCGAGCGCATGACCGCAGCCGTGCAAAACCAGCCACGCATGCTCGAGCGCATCGTCGCTGCACGACCGGATCTCGAACAGGCATTCGAGGCGGGCGTGGACGTGCGCCTTGGCCATTATGCCTGGGCGGCATTCATCGAGGGGCCGACCAGTCAGGCGCTACCGAGCCGGATACTGGCGCTCGCCAACGAGGAGCAATCCTGGCTGATAGGGTTCGAGCGTATGATCGTCGCCGCGGGTGCACGCGACTTGGCGCTCGCGTTCCCTGGCTGGGACAGTCCCGGCGTCATGGGTGCCCAGGGGTTCGCCGCCGCGACGGCGCTCTATGACAGTTTCGCCGGTCGGCGCGTCGTGGTGCTGGGTGCTGGTGCTGCCGGGGTACGCTGCGTGCGCCAAGCGCAGACGAACGAGTTGCCGGTCGCCGCCGTCGTCGACGTCGCCCCCACATCCGATGCAACGGTCCGCGATTTGGGCGTGGACGTGTACGCGGGTTGGGTGGTGCGCGAGGTCCGTGTCGGGCCTGAGGTCGAGGCCATCGTGATTTCGCCCGTCGCCGGCGGCGACGCGCTTGAAATCGCGTGCGACACGATCGTCTCTGCGCTGGACGTGGTGCCCAATGTGGAGATGTTCGATCTCCTTGGTTGCGCAATGACGTTCGAGCCGACCTTGGGCGGGTATGTCCCGACAACGGATGGTTGGGGCCGCACGTCGGTTGCGGGCATTTACGCGGCGGGCGATTGCGCTGGAGTAACCGATTCTCGGCTCCTCGATCCCGCCCTCGCACAGGATGCCGGGCGGATTGCCGCGCGCCGGGCGGCGCGCGACAGCGGCCTTTCAGTGCCCGACGATGCTCCGGTGCTCGACGCGCGCGGCTATGATCGCGACGCGAAGCGGCGGCAGTGGATGCGGGCGCATGCCGGACCGGATGCGGCGATGCTCACGATTTGCCGCTGCGAGGAGGTGACGCTTCGCGACCTCCTTGGCGTCCGCCCGCCGCGCTATCTGAAATGGGACGACAAAAAATCCGCCGGGCGCGATCTCAGAACATTGGCCGTCGATGGGCCCCTGAACCAGGATCAGGTCAAGCGACTGACGCGCGCTGGCATGGGGGCGTGCCAAGGCCGGCGCTGTCGCGAACAGGTGCAGGTATTGCTTGCGATGCAGGGCAACCAATCGAGCGGTACGGTGCCGATGCCGAGCTATCGCGCGCCGCTGCGCCCCTTGCCTCTTTCGGTGCTGGCGGCCCATGACGAGTCCGCTCAGATCAGGGCCGACTGGACGGCATGGTTTGGCATCCCCACACAATGGCTCCCCCATTGGGAAAAGGTGAACGAGAACGCCGAAGACTGGGCGGAACGCATCATTTTCGGGGCCGAGAAATGAGTACGGCCAGGGAAACTGCGCATGTCATTGTGATCGGGGGCGGCGTCACCGGCTTGTCCACGGCTTGGTGGCTTCGGCGCGAAGGCATTGGCGTCACAGTGGTCGAGAAGGGCATCGTTGGCTGGGAAGCTTCCGGGCGCAACGGTGGGGGCGCCACACATCCCTATTCCCCGCTCTTCGTCGAGGAGCAGCGGCTATGGCCCATGATGGACGAGTTGCTGGGCTATCCCACCGAATACCGGCGAGGCCGCATTCGCATAGCACTGAATGCAGTGCAGTTCGCGCACCTCTCGAGAGGTGTAAATCTCGCGCTGATGCAAGGCTTCAATGCCGACGTTCTGGACGCGAAGAGCGTGCGGGAGCTGGTGCCTTGGGTTCCAGACGAGTTCGCGGGCGGAATGCTCCTTCATTTTGGAGGCCATGCCAATCCGCAGCGCACCGCGCAGGCCTACGCCTGGGCGATCCAGGATCTGGGCGGTGCTATCCTACAGCATACGACCGTCATCGGGATCGAACGGCGTGGTGATAGGGTCACGGCGGTGCGGACCGATCAAGGAACGATCGGCTGCGACGCGGTGGTCATCGCCGGAGGGCCGCACACGGCACAACTGGCGGCGATGGTGGATGTCAACGTGCCGCTTGCACCCGCACGCGCGGAGATGATCGTCACCGAGCCATTGCCGCTCATTCGTCACGGCGGCGCCGATGGCAACGGTCTCTATGGTCGGCAGACGTTGCGAGGTAATCTAGCCTATGGCGGCGGTCCTCACGAATGGCTGCACTTGCCGGATGCGCGCACGCCCAAGGCGGCGAACACGCCAATCGTGCGAAACCTTGCCCGACGGCTGCGTGAATTGTTTCCGAAGATCGGCCATGTCCGCGTGATCAGAAGCTGGTCGGGCGTGATTGAAAATACGCCGGATGGGCGACCCATCTTGGATAGGCTGAACGACCCTTCGAACGTGGTGATCGCCACCATGTCGAGCGTCGGATTCGGACTTTCGCCGGCCTCGGGCCGCGCGATCATGCAATTGATCACTCAAGGTCGGTGCGATTTCGCGGATCTGTCGCAGCTGACCTTGTCGCGCTTCGCCGATCTTCCGGAGGATTGGAAGGCGCGGCACGGGTGGATTCCGTGGTCGCCGCGAGGGCAGGAGCAGTTGTCCGAAGCATGACTGACAATGCTTCCTCAATCCTAAAATGCGGGCTCGACACGCTTCGGTCGATCGCAAAGCCGACTGAATGGCTTGAATTGAGCGTGCTGTCGGGATTTTGAAAGACCATCTGAAGCTTGCGCTTGACGTCTTGCGCTCTCCGCTCGACCGGACCGCCGCCTCGCTGTCGCGCGGCGTCAACACAGCGCCACAATTGCCGAGAGTGACTCTTTGAGATTGAGAATATTCTCCAATCTTGACGGTCAAACGCGAGTGCCGACCGTTCGGTCGATGTCGGCGATCGTTACTTGTTGGATCTGGCGGGTTTGGAACCTAAGTTTAAGGATACGTCGCTCGCGCGGCAGGCCGTTCAGCTGCATGAATTGCGCATAGCTCAGGGCGGGTGGGGCTTTGCTGGCGCCGTTCAGGGGAAAGTGGCCATGGACCTTCCGGATCAGAGCTTTGTCTTTGTTGGCAGGATCGATGAGTTGAAAACGAAAGGCAGGATCGTCGTCCGCGGTCGCCATCGGCCTTTATTGATCGTCCACGACGCCGGAAAGGTCTTCGCCCTCGACAACCGCTGCCCGCACATGGGCTTTCCACTTGATCGAGGCAGCGTCGAGGATGGAATCCTGACCTGTCACTGGCACCATGCCCGCTTCGAGATTGCAAGCGGATGCACGTTCGACCTATGGGCGGATGACATTCCGACGTGCCCGGTCGAGGTGCGCGACGGCGAAGTGTGGGTCAGACCGACGTTCGGGTATGCCGATCCCGTGGCCCATTGGCGTCAGAAACTTGAAGACGGAATGGCTCACGATATTGGCCTTGTCATTGCCAAAGCCGTGCAAGCGCTTCGTTCAACCGCGATGCCCTCGGCCGACATTCTGCGTCAGGCCGCGTTGTTCGGCGCCAAGAACCGGGACGGCTGGAGTTCGGGCATGACGATCCTTACGGCACTCGGCAATCTGCTGCCGGCACTCAGCGAGGAGGAGGCCTACCTAGCGCTGTTTCATGGCATTCGCCATGTGGCGGCCGATTGCGATGGCGAAGCGCCACGACGCGAGCGGGCGGCGATGTCGGGAACGCCGGAGCTTTCGACGCTCAAGCATTGGCTCCGACGTTGGGTCGCCGTTCGACATCGCGATGGCGCCGAACGCACGGTGATGACCTGCATTGCAGCGGGGGCCACACCGTCGAATCTTGCGGACTTGCTTTTCGCCGCCGAGACCGACCGGACGTTCGCTGACGGCGGCCATTCACTCGATTTCGTCAACAAGGCCTTTGAATGCCTCGACCTGATCGGCTGGCAACACGCCGCTGAGATTTTGCCGACGGTCGTTGGACAAATGGTCGGTGCTCGGGGTGCCGAGGAATCGACCGCTTGGCGCCAGCCCGTGGACCTCGTGGCCTTGATTGAGGGCGCCGTCCCCGAATTCTCCGCTCTCTTTGCCGCGGGGCGCGCGATCGGGGGCTGGTCCCAACACGAGCCGCTCGCGCAGGCACTCCTTGTCGACGACCCGGGGTCAATCATCCGAGCCCTGAAAGAGGCAATCGTCACTGGTGCAGCACCGATCGATCTGTCGCGGTCGCTGGCCTATGCAGCAGCGCTGCGCGTCGCCCGATTTGGGACGGCAAATGAGCATGCCGATTGGGAGGCGGCGCACCACGCATTCACGTACTGCAACGCGGTGCACCAGGCACTTAAGCGGATCGGCACCGAAAACGTCGGCGATGCCAAGCATATGGAAGCGGTGCGCGGGGTCTTTCACGGCGCCATCGCGGTCTACCTCACGCGCTATCTGAACGTACCGCCGGCCCGCTTGCCGGGCGAGGAGGGCGACCGGCTCGATCACTTGCCTTCCGACGCCAAGGAGCTTCGCGCGGCTTTGCTCGAATCATTCGATCGCCAGCGTCAAGTAGATCAAGCCGCTCGGCTGGTCGCCCGGTACCTGCTGCTCGGCCACCCAAGCGAAGCGTTGATCGGCACTCTCGCCTATGCGCTCTTGCGCGAGGATGCAGGGTTTCATGCTTATCAGATGCTGGAGGCCGGCGTTCGCCAATTTCGCGAATGGGGCGATGGTGCGGAGGGACGCCACATCCTGGTGGCCGTCGCGCGCTACCTCGCCGCTCACGCGCCGACTGAGCGCGCGGCTCTGCAGACGGCCGACATGGCGCGCCGACTCATGCGAGGTGGCCAGCTTCACGAAGGGATCGACCCCGACAGCTAACGCGCGCTCGGAAAATGCCGTTCGATGGATGTCACGGGCTTGGCCCGAATGAGGTTCGCTGGCGTGCATGCACCGAACCTCGTAGCACCCGACAATGCGGCCTTGACTGATTTCCACGGGCTGCGTGAGCGCTGCGACCGGAATTTCGTCCTCGATTCGGCGCCCTGCCCGTCCGGGCAGTGGCCCTGGCGGTGCGGTGGTCCCACATTGAGGGCCAGGATAGGAGAGCCCCCATGACCGATCAAACCCCGACTTCCCATCTTCAATCTTTCTCGCGCGCCATCGCCGACCTTGTCGAACGTACCGCGCCATGCGTTGTCGCTGTGCATTCCCACCGCTCGCGCGCAAGTGGCTTTTTCTGGCGCCCGGGCCTTATCGTCACCGCCGACGAGACCTTGGCCGAGGAGGGCGAGATCGCCGTTATCCTGCAAGGCGGGGAAAGGGTGGCTGCAACGCTCGTAGGACGCGATCCGACGACCGACGTCGCTCTTCTCCGCACTGATCGAAATCTACCGAAGCCGAAACTCGACTCGGCCAATGCCGTGGCGGCCGGCTCGCTCGCGATCGTCGTCGGATCGGATGCCGGTGCGGCCACCGCGGCCCTCGGCGTCGTGTCGCGTGCGGGTGATAAATGGCAAAGCCTGCGCGGCGGCTCGATCGATGCGCGAATCGAGCTCGATGCCAACTTGCGCCGATCGGCCGAAGGCGGTCTTGCGATCGAACCCGCTGGCGGCGTCATCGGAATGGCGGTATTCGGTCCCCGGCGGCGCGTTCTGGTGATTCCCACCACCACAATCGACCGTGTTGCCGCCAAGCTCGAAAGTCATGGGCGAATTGCCCGCGGCTATTTGGGCCTCGCACTTCAACTCGTCAGGGTAGATGGGGGCGGTGTGGGCGCCATGGTCACGAGTGTCGATGCCAAAGGTCCCGGTGTCGCGGCCGGCGTTCGTCAGGGCGACGTAATCGTCGCTTGGGACGGGCAGCCCCTTCAGGGAATCCGGGCACTTCTCGGCGCTCTTGGCCCTGACAGTGTCGGCGCGGTCGCGAGGCTATCGATCAAGCGCGGGGGCGAACCTCGGGATATCGAACTGGCGGTCGGCGAAAGGCCCGAGGGTTGAACGGCAAGAAGGATCATGGGCCGATCGTGATCGCGCTCGATGTCGGCGACGCCGATCTTGCGGATCGACTGGCCCTGCTACTCGCTGAGCTGCCGGATGTCCGATTGGCCGCACCGGGGGAGCGCGGCGATGTCCTCGTGGTCTCGCCCGAACGCGCGTCCCCTGCGGAGGTCGACACGGGATTGACCCCGCGCGAGCTCGAGGTCCTCGTCTTGCTGGCGGAGGGAGCGTCGAACAAGACGATCGCCCGGCGTCTTGGAATCTCGGTTCACACCGCGAAATTCCACGTTGGCTCGCTCCTCGACAAGCTCGACGCGACCGGGCGCACCGATGCGGTCGCCCAAGCGGCACGGCTCGGCGTCATTCATCTCTGAGGGCCGCCCATCTCTGAGGATCGCCATGTTCGATTCCGTACCGACATCCCCGATCGATGGCGATCCTGACGCCGCCCGTTCGGCGGAGGCCGCGCTCGACGCATATTCGCGAATAGTCGGCGAGGTGGCTGAGCGGGTGGGGCCGGCCGTCGTGCGTGTCGCGAGCGGGGGGCGCGGCCGCCGGCGCGGGATCGGATCGGGCGTTGTTATCGCGGGCGACGGCATGGTGCTGACCAACAGCCACGTCGTGGCGGGGGCGGCGCACCTCGTCCTCGGCCTTCCCGCGGGCCACGAAATCGAAGCCCAGATCATTGGCGACGATCCGGACACCGATCTCGCGCTTTTGCGAGCTGACCTGCCCAACGGGACGCCGGTAGCAGTACTTGGCGATTCCAAGACACTTCGGCGCGGTCACCTTGTGGTCGCGATCGGTAACCCCTTTGGCTTCGAATCAACGGTTACCGCGGGTGTCGTATCGGCGCTCGGGCGGTCCCTGCGCTCGGGCAGCGGGCGGCTCATCGACGATGTCATCCAGACGGACGCGGCCCTCAATCCCGGCAATTCGGGCGGGCCGCTCGTCGCTGGCTCCGGCCTTGTGGTCGGGATCAACACGGCAATGATCGGCGGCGCACAGGGTCTCTGCTTTGCGGTGTCGAGCAACGTGGCGCTGTTTGTCGTCGGCGAGTTCGTCGGGCATGGCCGCGTCCGCCGTGCCCATCTCGGCATCGCCGCGCAAACCGTGCAGCTGCCGCGGCGGATCGCGGTGGCATCCGGTGCTGGCGCTCGCGCGGTCCGCATCGAGGCGCTCGAGCCCGGCGGCCCGGCGGCGCGGGGTGGCCTTCGCGATGGCGATGTCATCATTGCCCTCGATGGCGCGCCCGTTGCGGGTGCCGACGACCTCATCCGCCTTCTCGGAGCCGGCCGGATCGGCCGCTCCGTCGAGCTGACTTTGCTGCGCGACATGCGGTTCGAGAAACGCACCGTGACCCCGAGCGAGCGGCGAAGCCCTTAACGGGGAATTTCGCCCAAGACGGTGCAGCGACGAATGACCCGCGGCTCGCGCGCGGTGTCGTAGCCCTCGGCCTTGTGCATCAGGCAGCGGTTATCCCAAACCATGAGGTCCCGTTGCCGCCAGCGATGGCGGTAAATTCGGGCAAGTGCGACGATGCGCTCGTTCAACGCTTCGACAAATGCACGACCTTGCGCTTCGGCCATACCCTCTATTGTCTCGGCATGATCGCCGAGAAAGACGCACTTTCGCCCAGTTTCTGGATGGGTGCGCACGACCGGATGATCGACCGGGGGTGCGGCCATGCGCTGCGCCTCGGTCATCGGCTCTTCGCCATGCCGACGGCTACGCGAAAAATTGAGGTTGTGAATGGCGCGCAGTCGGCAGAGCCCGGCTTGCTCGGCGCTTGTGAGGGCGTCATAGGCGGAATACATGTCCGCGAAGCTGGTCCCGCCCCCGTCCGAGGGAATCTGCTCGGCATAGAGCATGGTCGCTTGACCGGTCACACGCCGCCAAGAGCCGTCGGTGTGCCAGGCAAGGGTACCCCGATCGGGGTGCTTGCCGCTCGGCCGCCCTTCGGGGTCGAGGTTCGACAAGGTGTAAAGCTCGGGGTACGCCGTCGCATGATACTGGTTCATCACGTGCACCTGCACCTCGCCAAAGCGCCGTGCGAAGGCAACTTGCTCCGCAGGGGGAAGGTCTTGATCCCGGAACAGCAATAGCTGGTGCTTCAGGAACGCGCCGTACACCGCCGGGAAAGACGCGTCATCGATGGCGGTAACCTGAAAGCCGACGAACTCCGCGCCAAGGCCGCCGTCGAGCGGACGAAGCCGCGCAGCACTCCGGGCCGTCGCGATCGCGGGATTGAGTGAACGCACCACGGATGCCCTCGAAAACCGAAACCGCGAAAGGCTAATCCGTCGAAGCGCGTTCCGTCAAATCGCTTGAGCTGGATTTTTCTCGTCGTTTTGGGTGAGCGCGGGGACTCCGCCGCCAAAATATGCAAATCTTCCCTTCGGATTGACGAAATCGCGACGGATCGGCCGGCTTGACGCACGAACCGCGCAGAGGGCTGCGATACGCATCGGCGAAGTGCGTCCGTCCGGGACGCCGATGGACATCGCTTTGGGCGGCCGCTCTTCTGGCGTTGGTGCTTCTCCTCCAAGGCGGTGGCGCCCTCGCTCAGGACATGGAACCGCGGGCGTTCTCGGCCTTTCCCGTTGACACGAACTTCCTGATCATGAGTTACGCGCGCACGACGGGCGGGGTCTCACTCGTCCCGTCACTCCCCATCAGCGACGTCCAAGCGACGATCAACACCGGCACGATCGCGTACGATCGTGGCTTCGATCTCTTCGGCCAGACCGCAAGTGCCGGCATCGAGCTGCCCTATGTCGAAGGGCACCTTACGGGCGATGTCGAGCAAGATAGCCGAGCAATCACGCGCAGAGGGCTCGGCGATCTCAGGATGCGCGTGACCGAGAACCTGATCGGCAATCCCGCTCAGACCCCAGCCGAGTTCGCAGCCCGGGAGCCGACGACCACGCTCGGCGTGAGCCTCGTCGCGGTCGCACCCACCGGCAACTACAACCCCAATCATCTCATCAACATCAGTGCCAACCGATGGTCATTCAAGCCCGAGATCGGCGTGTCGCAGCCGATCGACGATTGGTTCGTGGAAGGGGCAGCGGGGGTCTGGTTCTTCACCGACAATGAAGATCTCTTCCACGGCCATATACAAAGCGAAGACCCGCTTTGGGTACTCCAGGGCCACGTGGGGTACAACTTCGGCGTCAATTTCTGGCTCGCACTCGACGGGACTCACTACACCGGCGGCCAGACTTACCTGAACGGCGAGTCCGGACACGACGTGCAGACGATCACGCGCTATGGCGTGACACTCTCGGTTCCGATCGACGACGGCTTCTCCGCCAAATTCGCTTGGTCGACGTGGCTTACCGCCCGCAATGGCGGAACGTTCAACACTTTAACCTTCTCACTGCAATATCGCTGGTTCGACTGACGAGGGCTTCAGACGCAAAGCCTGGCGCGCAAGGCTTCATGCGCAATTTTTCACAATGCAGCGGGTAACACGCCCGCCGGGGTCGCGCGAACTGTCATTTGTGGCCACGACGACTCCCGGCGAGCGCCATGCGGTCTCGCTAGAACGCACGATCTCAATCTTTGGATGTTTCTTCGTAGCGAAGCGATCGCGGTCTCGGCTCAGTGCCGGTCGAACTTTAGCGCCTCGCGCAGCTGTACGAGTGCTGCGTCACAATCCCTGAGGGCGTGCTCGCGATGCCCACCGAAATCGTGCTCGGCGTGAATCAAATAGTCCCTTGCATGCTCGAGTGCGTCGATTGCTCTGCGGATTTCAACATGCTCCTCGGCTTTGGCGACGCCGGTGGCGAGCGTCAGTCCTGCGATTGCGGCCGCACCTGCGCCGGCAAGTGTGCTGCGACGAGTAAGACTCATGGCGTATTCCTCCTAGAATCTGGCCGAAGCAATCGCGTGCATCGGCAATCTCGATTATGACCGGCAAGCAACATCGCGGATGCCTACCTGCGTGCGGCAAGATAGCGCAACCGTGCTACGAAGCGGAGAGATTTCGTCGCGGACAATAAGCTAGCTTAGTAAATTAGAAATTACGAATATAAACTCTCTCAAATATCGTTCTCGATTACCGACATGGCAAATTCTTCAAAGCCGGTATCCCAGGCAAATTGCGCCGAGTGAAATCGCTGCGCACGCCGCGAGGCGCCGTGCAGTGAAGGTCTCACCGAGAAAGAGGCGGCCGATCACCGCCGCGAAAACGATGCTCGTCTCTCGCAACGCCGAGACCGGCCCGATCGGGCTCAAGGTGAACGCCCAAATCACCGTGCCGTAAGTCAGGAGTTGGACGACGCCGGCGGCAAGGGCTTTGAGGGATTCGGGCGAGCGAATTTCGATTGCGATTCGGCGACCCATGGCGATGAACGTAAGGGGCATGAGAATGCCGTAGAGGAGGAACAGCCAGGCCGAATACGCGTAAGGGCTTCCAGCAAGGCGCGCGCCGATGCCGTCGGTCACCGTATAGATTGCGATGATGATGCCCGTTGCAAGCGCTGCCGCGACCGATGCGACGTTTGCACCCCGCTTGCCGAAGGAGAGGCTCAAGATACCGAGGGACACGAGCACGATGCCCGCCAAGGGTTGCAGGCCTAGCCGTTCATGCGCGATGAATGCGGCACCGAGCGTTACGAGCAAAGGTACGGAACCGCGAACAATCGGATAGGCTTGGCCCAAGTCTGCTTGGCGATAGGCCATGACAAGAAAAACACTGTAGCCGACTTGAAGAACGGAGGAGAGGCCGAGATATGGCCAGCTCGCCGACCCAGGCAGCGGGAGTAACAGTGCGAAAGGTGCCGCCACCGCTGCGGTCGCGAGGCTCATGATCGTCACGGTGAGCAGTCGATCGCCGCTGCTGCGCAATATTGCGTTCCAACTCGCGTGCATGATCGCGGCGCACAGAACAAGACCGACGACAGCAGGCGTCATCGTCGGGCTCCGCGCACTGCGGCAATCGTGTCGAGTGGAGAGAGAAGGAATCGGCCGCTATCACGGCTTTGCATCGATCGGCACCTATCCCTACGCCGGCATGATCCGGATCAGGTTCGAGGGGTCGTTCCGGAGTGGAACCTCTCAGCCGAGGTCGGCTCCCCCTGGCGATGCGCTTACTCTAAGGCGGTGGCCGACATGTGACAAGCAAGTCGCTGTTTGAGCCGCTGCCACCAAAATGACAGAAACTTCAAATTCGCCACACGAGGGCCTTAGCGCATGAAATGCAGACGATTGAAATGGCGCCGGAATTGAGTCACGTCGCGCGCCACGGAATCGAGCGACTCTCTAGTGGAGAGGGCACGCGCGATAAGTTTTGCCAGTAGCGGCATGTCCGCGTTCCCCATCCCCCAGCGGACGATCTCCGGCGTGCCAATCCGAAGCCCATTCACGTCACCTTCGACCTTGGGTCCGGGCAATCCGATGCCGCAGGTCAAGATATTGCAGCGCCTGAGGTGTCGCGCGCCGTGCTGCCCGCCACCATAGGCTGCCGCCTCGAGGGCGAATTGATGGGATCGGGTAGCACCACGCTTGGAGGCAAAGACGTCGACGCCTTCGCCACCAAGGCTCTCCGCCAGAGCCCGCGCCGTTTCGACCATCGCCTTGGCGTAATCGCCGCCGTGCACTTTCCAATCGAGCAGCGTCATCGCCAAGGCGGCCGATTTTCCGGCGTCGAAATTCGCGGTCATGCCGGGATAGGCGATTCGATCGAGCCGTTCCGCGATCTCGGGTTCGTTGGAGACGATCAGGCCCGAGGCGGGTCCGCCCAGGCTCTTATAAGCGCTCATGGTCATTGCATGAGCGCCCTCATCAAGCGGTTGCTGCCAAGCCCCGCCCGCGATCAGCCCCGAGAGATGTGCGGCATCGTAAAGTACGTATGCGCCCACATCGTCTGCGATTTCGCGGATTTCACGCAAGGGATGAGGAAAGAGATTGAGGCTGCCCCCGACCGTGATCAGCTTGGGGCGGCATTTTTTTGCAAGCGCGCGAAGACGGTCCACGTCAACGCTATAGGATTCCGGATCGATCGGCGCTTCGTGGGTCACGATCCCATATCGGCCCGCGACCCCCGACAGGTGGTGACTGATATGGCCGCCGATTGTGGCGGGTGGCGCGATGATCGCGTCCCCCGGCTTTGCAACCGCCATGAACACATAGAGGTTTGCGAGCACACCCGAGCCGACGCGAATTTCAGCGAAGCGTGCGCCAAAGGTCTCTGCCGCCAGTTCTGCCGCGATGACCTCGATCCGTTCGATGGCCTCGAGGCCCATCTCGTATTTGGCGCCGGGATAGCCGAGCGACGGCCGACCGAGTCCACGGGCCTGAAGCGCTTCGGCCCGCGGATTCATGACGTTGGTCGCGGGATTGAGATTGACGCAGTCGCGGTCGTGGATTGTGCCGTTCTCGTCGACAAGGCGGAGAAGCTCCCGCTCGATCGCGTTGGCATCCGCCGCCGCCGTTTCGCGCGCAACCGACTGAACGAATGCCTCGGACTCCTCCGGCACCCACCGCCGCCGCTCCAACGCCGCCATCGGCTTTACCTCATTTCCCATTGCCTTTGCCCAACCCTTACAGAACGCCCGGCGAGATAAGAGCACACGAGTACCGTTTGGCAAGTGCGTCGTCGCTAAGTCGCGGCGCCCGTTGCCCAGGCTCAAAATATCTTGGCGCGGGTATGCCGATTCCAGAAAATCGGGATATGCTTGGCGGCATGGACGTAGGGGCGTGGCTGGAAACGCTGGGCCTTGGACGATACGCTCGGGTCTTCGCCGAGAACGATATCGATTTTGCCTTGCTCGCCCAACTCACGGATGCGGAACTCAAAGAGCTCGGCATCGGCTCGCTGGGCCATCGCAAGCGGATCTTGGCCGCTGCGGCCGAAACGGCATCGCCCTCACCGGCCGCACGCCCGCTTGCCCCCACCCTTAGCAACGAGCGCCGGCAAGTCACGATCCTCTTTGCCGACCTCTCGGGCTTCACGGAGCTTTCGCAATCGCTCGACCCCGAAGAATTGCACGAGCTTGTGGGCCGCTACACGGCTGACGCCGACCGTGTCGTTCTTGAATATGGCGGAACGGTCGACAAGCACATCGGCGATGCGGTCATGGCACTTTTCGGGGCGCCACGCGCCCATGACGACGATCCGCTGCGCGCCGCCCGTGCAGCCCTCGACATCCATGAGGCGGTCCGCCGCCTCGGTGCTGGCCTCGGTCGCGAGTTGAAGGCGCATGTCGGCATCGCAAGTGGGGAGGTCGTGGCGGGTGCGGTCGGACGCGCCGATTTGCAGGACTATACGGTTTTGGGCGAGTCGGTCAATCTCGCGGCACGCTTGGTGTCCGCGGCCGCACCCGGCGAAACAATGATCTCCGAAGCCGTCCATCGCGCACTCGGTGGCCACGTTGTCTCGGAAGCGATCGGCGAATTACGCTTCAAAGGAATCGAAGCGCCCGTCCGTGTCTGGCGCTTGCGCGCTCTCGGGGCTGACGGGCCTTCTGCGATCCGTTCCCCATTCATCGGGCGCGACGCCGAGCTTGAACAATTCAAGGGCATTTTGTCCGTGTGTCTCGGCCGCCGATGCGGTCAGGTCGTCTATGTTCGCGGCGAAGCGGGCATCGGCAAGACGCGCCTGGTCGATGAGATGCGTCGGATCGCCAAAGAGCGCGGCTTTACAGACCATCGCGCGCTTGTGCTCGACTTTGGCGTCGGCAAGGGTCAGGACCCGATCCGCACCATCGTGCGGAGCTTGCTCGGCCTCCCGAGCGGTGCGGACACGGAGGAGCGGCAAAGCGCCGCCGATCGGGTTGCGGCCGAGGGGTCGATCGGCGCCGAGCGCCTCGCCTTCCTCTACGATCTCCTCGACCTGCCCCAGCGCGGCGAACAGCGCGCAATCTACGACGCTATGGACAACACGGCCCGCAATCGCGGCAAGGGCGCCCTTGTCGCGGGGCTTGTTGAGACTGCGTGCTCGTGCGCACCGACCATGATCGTGGTCGAGGATCTGCACTGGGCTGATCCTCTAACCCTCAGGCATATAGCGGCAATCGCCGCGGCGATCGCTGACGGCCCCGGCCTTCTCCTGGCGACATCGCGGATCGAAGGCGATCGCCTCGACGCCGCTTGGCGGGCAAGCTGCCGCACGACGCCCTTTGCAACGATCGATCTCGGTCCCTTGCGCCACGAGGAAGCAATCGATCTTGCCCGGAGCTTCACCGAGGCCACACAGCATTTGGCGCTCGCCTGTGTCGAACGCGCGGGGGGCAATCCTCTTTTCCTCGAGCAACTCCTTCGCAACGCCGAGGAAGGCAGGGAAGACAGCGTCCCCGCATCGATTCAAAGCCTCGTTCTCGCCCGCATGGACCGGCTCCCGCCGGCCGATCGGCTGGCCTTCCAGGCCGCCGCCGTTGTCGGCCAGCGCTTCGATCTCGAGGTGCTGAGGCATCTCGTGGCGTTGCCCGATTATGTTTGCGACGTTCTCATCGCCCATGCGCTGGTGATTCCCGAGGGGGACGGCTTTCTCTTCGGCCACGCGCTTATCCGGGAGGGGGCCTACTCATCGCTGCTCAAGGCGCGACGACGTGAGCTTCACCGTGCCGCAGCCGATTGGTTCGCGCCGAAGGACCCCGTTCTGCGCGCGCGCCATCTCGATCTTGCCGAAGACAAAGGTGCACCCGCGGCCTATCTCGAGGCTGCGACGGCCCAGCGTGCCGCCTATCACGTCGATACGGCCCTTCGTTTGGCGGAGCGCGGATTGGAGATTGTGGATGAACCAACCGAGCGTCACGCGCTGGCGTGTCTCAAGGGCGTCATGCAGCGCGATCTCGGCGATATCGCCCTCTCGATCGCGACGTTCCGGGAGGCGGTCGTCGGCGCGCCGGATGCGGTGGGTTTATGCCGCGCGCAACTCGGGCTTGCGGAAGGATTGCGGGTATCCGAGGGCCTCGCGGAAGCGCTCGACCTGCTCGACCGCGCGGAAGAGGTGGCAAAGCCCCATCGCCTCCAGGCCGAGCTGGCGCGCCTCCACCATTTGCGCGGTAATATTTTTTTCCCGCTCGGCAAGATCGACGAGTGCCGCGCCGAGCACGAGAAGGGTCTCGCCTATGCGAGACAATTGGCTTCCCCGGAAGCGGAGGCTCGCGCATTGGGCGGGCTCGCGGATGCTGCCTATGCGCAAGGGAGGATGCGCACGGCCTTCGGCCATTTCAGCCGTTGCGTTTCGCTGAGCCGGGAGCACGGCTTCGGCCGGATCGAAGTTGCAAACCGGTCCATGGTTGGATTCAGCAGGCTTTACCTCAACGAGGGTCGGGAAGCACGCGAGGACGGCGCTGCGGCCGCCCTTGCTGCGGCGATTGTCGGGCAGCCGCGCGCCGAGATGCTCGGGGAAACGATGGGCGTTTTCGCCTGCTACGAGCTTGGCGACTATGACGCCATGTCCGCTCGACTCGAGCGCGAAAGCCAGCTCATCCGACAGCTTGGCGCGTTGCGTTTCGAAGCGCAGAACCTCGAGATGCGCGCGCGGCTGGCGCTCGATGCTGGGCGGCGCGAGGAAGCCTTGTCGGCGGCACGCCAGGCGCTCGGGATTTGCCGGGAGGCCGGGATGCAGTTTTGCGGCCCCAAGGTAATAGGCGTGCTTACCCGTGCCGTTGGGGATCGCGCTGAGCGCTTGCGGCTCGTGGCCGAAGGCGAAAATCTTCTTGGCCGCGGTGCGGTCGGCCACAATCATCTCTGGTTTCACCGCGACGCGATCGAGGGGATGCTCGAAGCTGGGGAAACGGCGGCGGCACTTCGGCATGCCATGGCCCTCGATGACTACACGCGCGCGGAACCACTGCCGTGGGCGGACCTTTTCATCGCACGGGCGCGCGCACTCGCAGCGCTGGCGGAGGGTCGCCGCGAGGAGGCGATCCGGCGCGAGCTTGTGCGGATTAGCGGCATTATGCGCGAGACGGGCCTGCGGGCCTTTTTGCCGCGAGTCGAGGCCGCTCTTGCCGCCGGATTTTCCGGACCGCCCGCCCGTTAATCCATAATTGTCACACCTGCTCGCGTTTGCGCCGGCGTAGAACGTCTGCCTTCAATTCAAGAAAAATTGTTCGCAGCGTGAAAAGGGCGCAAGCCCTTATTCATGAGCGCGTTGCGTATTTGGGCACGTTGACACGGCTGCGCGAGTGGTGAGCCGCGAGATGGTCGTCGCCGCCGTTCGGGCCGTCAGTACTCGGCTAGTGTGGTGGATTTGAAGTTCCTGCGATCTTGGTGGCATCCGCGTTTAGGAACTTCAAATCCGAATACCACAGCAGAGCGGCTTTTCCTGTCGCGAAAGGATATCCAACCATGGCAAAAAATAAACTCAAGGGTAGCGAACGTCATCCGCTTCCGGGTGCCAAGGCCCTCGGAAAGGCCAATCCCGGCGAGCGTCTCGAAGTCACCGTGCTGGTGCGTAACCGTGCGGCCGACGCGCTTGCGAAGCGAGTCAACGCGAGCACCTCTGGCGCCAAGCGTGGGGCTCACATGACGCGCGAGGAATTCGCAAAGCAATTCGGCGCGGCACCGGCCGACATCGCGGCGGTGAAGCGATTTGCGGCCGAGCATGGGCTTGCGGTCGTGGAAGAGAGTGCAGCACGACGGACCGTGATCCTTTCGGGGACGGTTGCTCAATTCAACGCTGCATTCGGTGTCGATCTCGAACAGTTCGAACATGAGGGCGGCACGTACCGCGGCAGGACGGGTGCACTCTATTTGCCGGACGAGTTGAACGGCGTGGTCGACGCCGTGCTCGGCCTCGATAACCGCCCGCAGGCGAGGGCCCACTTCCGCGCCAAACCACATCAGGGCAACGTGCACTGGCGTTCCCCCAAGGCCGCCGCGGCCTCCTTCACACCCCCTCAGATTGCGGCCCTCTATGACTTTCCCCAAGGAACCGGCCAAGGCGAGTGCGTCGGCATCATCGAACTCGGCGGTGGTTTCCGCCCCGCAGACCTTACGACATATTTCACGGCACTCAACGTCACACCTCCCACGGTCACTAGCGTATCGGTCGATCATGGGAAGAATCATCCGACGGGCGACCCGAATGGACCGGACGGAGAAGTGATGCTGGACATCGAGGTCGTCGGGTCCATCGCCCCCGGTGCAAAGATCGCTGTTTACTTCGCGCCGAACACCGACGCCGGCTTTCTCGACGCGATCACGAGCGCCGTGCACGATACCGTCAATAAGCCTTCGGTGATTTCAATTAGCTGGGGCGGGCCGGAATCGGCCTGGGCGCAGCAATCGCTCACGGCGTTCGACAATGCCTTTCAAGAGGCGGCTGCGATGGGGATCACCGTCTGCGTCGCCTCGGGCGACAACGGCTCGAGCGACGGGGTCAATGACGGGTCGGACCATGTCGATTTCCCGGCCTCGAGTTCCTATGCCCTTGGGTGCGGGGGGACGAGCGTGCATGCCGCACAGGGAAAAATCGTCAGCGAAACCGTGTGGAACGACGGTGCGAATGGCGGTGCAGGCGGCGGCGGCGTCAGCGCCAGCTTCTCATTGCCGCCATGGCAGGACGGGCTCCAAGTCACGAACAGCAATGGCGAGACGAGTCCACTTCAAATGCGAGGCGTTCCCGATGTCTCCGGCGATGCGGACCCGGTCACCGGATACGACGTCCGCGTGGATGGACAAAATACCGTGATTGGCGGAACCAGCGCGGTAGCCCCTCTTTGGGCAGGATTGATTGCACGCATCAACGCCGCGAAGGGCAGTCCGGTCGGTTTCATCAATCCAGCACTCTATAAAAATCCCTCGACACTGAACGACGTAACGCAAGGCAATAATGGCGACTTCGAGGCCTCGGTCGGGTGGGACGCCTGTACAGGCCTCGGAAGCCCGGACGGGAACAAAATAGCGGGAATCCTTTGAACGCCACGCGTTGTCACGGCGAAGCTTGCACGCCTTTCGCCGGGTATTGAGATCGACGCTCCGGCGATGTTTTCGACGGAGCGGCGGCTCGCGGCATCGGAATACGCCGATCCGCCGCGCAACGGTCCCCCCACGCGATTGTCAAACAGCCTCGAAGCGGGCACAATCGCGCGGCGGGGGTCGGCGTCATCGTTTTCCGACCACGTTGCGGTTGGGCGTCCTTTTCATATCGAAGCGATCGATCGCCCGTAATTGACAGGCTGCACTTGAGGACAGATCGATGAACCCGGCAATGACGCTCTCGGCGCGGGCCGATGCGCTCGAGCATCGAATGGTGCAGGAACTCGACTGCATCATCGTGAAGTCGGCACTTTTCAATTTCGCCGATGGCGAGACCGGGATGGAAAGTAGCTCGGCGCTGATGGCGCGTTACCCGGGAAAGCGGATGCTCATGGGCGACGACCCGCGCCTCCCGAAAATGCCGGAGAGACCCGCGCTCGTGGACTTCTTCCAGCATCGATTGGTCTCTGCGAACCACCTCTTGCAGAGCGCCACGCATGCATTGAAGGCGGGGCACAACGAGAAAATCGTGCTCGCCTGCCTGCTTCACGACATTGCCGTCGCCGGCTTCATCCGCGCCGATCACGGCTATTGGGGTGCACAGCTGATCGAGCCTTACGTCGATGAGGAAGTAAGCTGGGCGATCCGGGCTCATCAGGCATTGCGATTCTATCCTGACGAGTCGGTCGGCTATTCCTATCCCGAACTTTACGTCCGTTTCTTCGGCGAGGACTACCAGCCGGAACCCTATATCGCGGAAGAATACAAACGCGCGCGAAACCATAAATGGTACATGACGGCGCGTCTCATCACGATCAACGACATTTATTCATTCGACCCCAATGCGGTCGTTCGTCTTGATGACTTCATCGACATCATCGGCCGGAACTTCAAGCAGCCGAAGGAAGGGCTCGGCAATGACAATAGCCCCTCCGCTCACATGTGGCGCACTCTGATCCGGCCGACCCGATTTCTCTGATCGCGGCATTCGGTGAAGGGGGTGAGGCAAATGACCGCCGGACCGCCCCTCATTCGATCCGTTTTGCGCGCGAGCCTGCTTTGCCTTGTCGCCGGCTATGTCGACGCCTTCGGCTACATCATGCTCGACCGCGTGTTTGCCGCCAACATGACCGGCAACACGGTCTTGCTCGCGATTGCGGCCGCTAAGGGCGAGCTTGTGCTGATGCGTGCCTACGTCCTAACCCTGTCGACGTTCTTCCTCGCGGCGATTTTGGGTGCCATCCTTAAACGTTTATTCGGCCGCGGCGCATATCTCACGCTCGTATTGGCGGCAGGACTCCTTTTCATCGCCGCAGCAGCGGAGATCGAGCGGACATGGACGCTTCCCTTCCTCGCAGCCGCCATGGGTTTGCAGGGTTCTTCGATTTCGCGTTTTGGTCCGGCGAGCCTTCAAACCGTCGTCGTCACGGGCACCATCGTCCGACTCGCCGAAGAGCTCGTCCAGATTTTAGTCAAGGCGAGGCATGGTGACGCGACCGAGGAGGACCGCTCGACAGGCGTCCTTTTCGCCGTGGCGTGGGTATTCTATGCAGTGGGTGCTGGCGCCGGCGCCGTAGCGCTCGTCGTGCTGAGCGCCCCTCTCATATTGCCGGGGTTTTTGCTTCTCGCCGTGGCCGCAGACCTGGCGATCGAGCATCAGGCGAACAAGCGCCGCGGACCGGTATCCGCGGCGCGATAATGCGCCTCGAGTCCTGGCCTTTGTATTGGGGCGAGAGGGCAGGTGCGCCGTGCGCGTATCGGTTGGGCGCACGCCGGGAGGCAATCGCCCTATATCGGCAACCACGGCGGCGCGCTAGTATCGCTGGACGGGTGGGACTTTTCATGCGCGGCGGGTCGGCGCAAGCGTGCTTGCGCCAAGAGAGGGGGCTGTCATGGCCGAGAAAACCGACATGGATTTCGAGAAACTGCGCGGCGAGTTGGCGCAGCTTCGCGCCGATCTTGCGAATATAACCACCACGATGCAGGGCCTTCTTCGGCACGGCACGGACGAGGCGGTCAGCAAGGCCCGTCAATCGACAGAGCGGGTCCAAGACGAAGTCAAAAAACGGGTGGAAAGCCTCGCCCACGAAATCGAGGAAAGGCCGGTTGGCGCTGCCGTGACTGCTTTCAGCGTCGGTCTGATCCTCGGCTTACTGCTGGGTGGGCGCCGTGCGTGACCGCTTGGGCGCCCGACACAGGCGTACCGAGACATGGACAGTTTGCTGAGGCGTTTCACCATCTTGGCCGTTTCGCTGTTGGCGGCCACGATCGTCGTCGTGGCCGGTGTCGCATTCCTGTGTGGGGCACTCTATCTCGCACTGTTGGCGGTCGCGACACCCCCTCTTGCCGCGTTGGCGACCGGCCTTGTCGCATTCGCAATCGCTCTGTTGATTCTAATTGCTGGCGATCTCTTTGCGGGTCGGCGGCATTCGGCCTCCGGACGACATGGCGGCATGCGCGATGGGCGCCCCACACTCGCGATGGAACTTGGCAACCTCGCCGGCGATGAGATCGGCAAGCTCGCACGCAAGCATCCGGCCGCCGCGCTATTGGTTTCATTGCTGGCAGGTTTTGCGGTCGGTTTCAGTCCGCAATTGCGCAAAGCGCTCCGCGATCTCATCGAGCGATGATGGGCCGGCGCTAAAACGCTCGCCATCGATTTGACAGCTCCCACATTTTCACCCGAAGGGTCGCTGGTTTCGCGATATCCGTTGCGATCGTCGAGCCGTTTGTATATGCCCTAGCGGAAATCCCGGCCCCTTTTTCATCGCGTGCGTCTCTTTGGGGACATCCATCGGCCGCAGAATGGAGATCGCATCAGTGTCGGATCGAACAAACGCGCTTGGCCTACCCATCGGCTTTGAGGTACCCGGCTGGACGGCACGGCCGCGCCCACCGCGCACGCCCATGGAGGGTCGCTACTGCCGGATCGAGCCGATCGATCCGGAAAAGCACGCGGCCGACCTCTTCGCAGCCAATTCGAAAGACCTTGACGGCCGAAATTGGACCTATCTGGCCTATGGGCCATTCGCGGATCTTGCGAGTTATCGCGACTGGATGGTTTCCGCGTGCCTTGGCGACGATCCGCTCTTCCATACCGTGATCGACGGAAAGACCGGAAAGGCCGTGGGTGTCGCGTCTTATCTCCGGATCGATCCGCCGGTCGGAGTGATCGAAGTCGGCCACATCAATTATTCGCCACTCATTCAGCGCACGCCCGCCGCAACGGAGGCGATGTTCCTCATGATGCGGCGCGTGTTCGACGAACTCGGCTATCGCCGATACGAGTGGAAGTGCGACGCCTTGAATGCCCCGTCGCGCAAGGCGGCACTCCGGCTTGGCTTCAAGTTCGAAGGAATATTCCGCCAAGCGACGATCTATAAAGGCCGCAATCGCGACACCGCTTGGTATGCCATCCTCGACAAGGAATGGCCGCAGATAAAGCATGCGTTTGAGCGCTGGCTCGATCCTTCGAACTTCGACGCCCAGGGCCGGCAGCGCGCAGTACTCGTGGGCTCTAAGGGGTGAGATAGGCTGAGGGTCCGCAGACCGAGTCGATACGGATATCTGGGGGATGCCATTAACCGAGGGGCTGAAATGCCGCGCGATGCCGCGGATGGGGGGCGTGTCGCCCAAGTTGTGCCGGCGCGCCAGGACGATCCACTCGCCGGTATCGTTCTCATGCTCGTCGCGATATTGCTGTTTTCGTTTTCGGATACGACCGCGAAATTTCTCACCGAATCGCTGCCCGCCCTCGAGATCACATGGATACGGTTCACCTGCTTCGCCGTACTCCTGCTGCCAGCGCTCGCCCGAACAGGCGGAAATGGCATTCGCTCGCGCCGACCCTTGCTTCAGATCGTCCGCGGCCTCTGCCTCGCCTCGTCGAGCGTGCTCTTTGTGCTTGCGGTGACTTATCTGCCGATCGCGGATGCTACGGCGACGAGCTTCGTCTCGCCCCTCTTTACCACAGCACTGGCGATCCCATTCCTTGGCGAAAGGGTCGGCGTTCGGCGTTGGGGTGCGGTTGTCATCGGCCTGATCGGCGTGGTCATCGTCGTCCGTCCGGGTACGAGCGCCTTCCATCCCGCCGCGGTCCTACCAATCCTCTCGGCCTTGAGTTGGGCCTTGGCAATGGTGATCACGCGGAAAATGAGCCACGTGGACAGTGTCGTCACGATGCTCGCCTACGCGGCGGGTGTCGGCTTCATCGTGCTTACCGTGGTGCTTCCTTTCATTTGGACCCCGCCGACCTATGGCGAGGTCGGGCTTGGAATCTTCATTGGGCTGGCGAGTACCGGCGGGCAGTGGCTTGTCGTGCAGGCGTATCGCCGGGCAAGCGCTTCAGTCCTCGCCCCCTTTTCCTACAGCCAGCTGCTCTGGTCGGGTACGCTGGGCTTTTTCGTCTTTGGCGCCGTGCCAGACAGATATACGCTGCTTGGCGCTGCAATCATCGTCGCAAGCGGCATCTATACCGCTCATCGCGAGCACGTGGTCTCGCGCGGGCGTTGAAGTTTGCCGTCGGCGCCGATGACGATGGTCGCGGCACCGTGCTAAGATGACGGTACGGCCAGCATCGCCAGGAGCCTTGTATGCGATCCTTCACGTCCCCGGTCCTGTTTACGCTCGGAATCGCCGCGGCAGTCGCGGGTTGCAGTCCGACCTCGGTCGTTTTGCGCCAGCCGGAAACCGGACAGATCGCCGAATGCGTCTCCATATGGTCCCAATTTGTCAACGTATTTGGCGACGTCGACTCCTGCACCCAGACCTTCCTCCAGCAACGCTACGTCCAGCAGACGCCGTAGTTCGCCTGTGCGTGCGTCCCGCCGGGGGCACCTCCAAAGAGCTATGGCGTGACGTGGCGAGCATCGCACTGACATGAATCGTCGCGAGGCGCGCCGGAGCGAAAATCCGGCGAAAATTTCGAACAAGACTGAAGGCAACGTGGCCTCGCGAGAAATTTCACTTGCGTTGCGAACGGCTGCCAGGGCGCGGCTAGAAGGACGTCTTGCGGAGGCGAAGCGCATTTGCGAGGACGTTCTTGCAAAGGCGCCCGACAATATCACGGCCCTTCATCTCTACGGCGTCCTCGCATTCCAGGCGGGCCAGTCAGATGCCGCGATTGCCATCATGAAGCGCGCGTTATCGCATGGGCGCGACCTGCCGGTCCTCTACCACGACCTTGGCAAGATGCTCGCGGCGAGCGGGCGTACCGCCGAAGCGATCAGGGCCTACCGAGGGGCGCTTCAGTTCGATTCGAATCAGCCCGCAGTTCGCCACGCGTTGGCACTTCAACACGTGGCCATGGGAGAAATCGCCAATGCGATAGAGGAATTCTGCAAGGCGATCGAGCTTGCGCCGGACGACGCGGCGCTACGCCAGAATTTCGCGGGCTCCATACAACACGCGACACCGCTGTCTATGCCGGAGAATTTCGAAATCATCCTCCTCCGTTGCTTCGCGCATGACGATATCGAGCATCAAAACCTTGCGGCTTCCGCGATCGCCGTCCTGAAGCGACGCGCCAATTTTCCCGTACTGCGCAACGCCGCGGCAAGTCCTGACGACACGCAGGCCGGTCCCGCAACATACCGCCCATTCATCGAAGCCTTCGCGGAGGATCCGCTCGTCAATGCCTTACTACGGAAGGCGCTCGCCGTCGATCTCGACCTCGAGGCCATACTTATATGGCTGCGGCGGCTCGTTCTCAGCGGCTTGCCCGGCGAGTTTTTCCAAAATGAGACGGCACGACACTTTGTCGCTTCCCTCGGGCTGCAGTGCCATCATAACGCGTTCGTCTATGCGGTGACCGCTGCGGACGCCGCCGCTGTCGAAGCACTCCAGTCGGCGCTCGCCGAGCGAATCGCCGCCGGTGCGGCACCGGCGTCATGGGAGAATGAACTTCTCGCACTCGCACTTTATCGCCCGATCCATAAGCTCCCTTTTGCGGATCGCCTTGCCGAGATGCCGTCCAGCATCTGGAGCGAATCGGCGGCGATAGTTCTCGCTCGAACCCTGTTCGAGCCGCGCCAGGAAGCGGCATTGCGAGCGGAAATCGCGTCACTCGGAAAGGTCGATGACCTAACATCGCGTGCCGTGCAAGCGCAATACGAGGAAGATCCCTTTCCACCTTGGCTCACCATCGCCGGGTCCGAGCGTATCAGCCTCGGCACTCATCTTCGGGAAATCCTGCCAGGCTTCGATCAATCGGCGGCATTCGACCGGCCGGTCGATGTACTCATCGCCGGGTGCGGGACGGGCAAGCATCCGCTCGAGATATCGCGATTGCGCGAGGCGAAGGAAATCGTGGCTGTCGATCTCAGCCGGACGAGCCTCGCATATGCGGTCCGTATGGCCCGAAAACTCGGCATCGACCGCGTGCGCTTCATTCAAGGCGATATCCTTGAAATCGAAGCGCTCGATCGCAGCTTCGATGTCATCGAGAGCGTCGGCGTGTTGCACCATATGGCGTCCCCGCTCGCAGGATGGCGCGCGCTCCTCGACTGGCTGCGCCCAGAGGGCGTCATGCGAATCGGGCTTTATAGCGAACGGGCGCGACGTTCGATCGTCAATGCGCGCCGGCGCGCCCACGAACTTGGCCTGTCCGCGACCCCTGACGGCATCCGCGCATTGCGCGCGCGCGTCGTCGATGGCGAGGAGCCGGCCCTCGACGGTGTGGAAAGCTTTTCCGACTTCTACAATTTGAGTGCATGCCGCGATCTCTTGTTTCATGCGTGCGAGCATCGCTTCACCCCACTCGGCATTGCGCGCGCACTCGCCGAGCTCGGCCTCGAATTCCTCGGTTTCGAACTTTCTCCCGCCTTGGCGTGCACCTATCGGGAACGATTTCCCGACGATCCCCGGATGCTAGACCTTGCGTGCTGGGAACGGCTCGAAACAGCACTCCCGAACAGCTTCATGGGGATGTTCGTTTTTTGGTGTCGCAGGGTTGAGATTCAAATGATGGCCGGTTCGAATTGAGTTATCGCGCCTTGTTGCCTGCGCGCCGGAGATTGCCTGGCTTCATTTGCCGCGAACGCGCGGGCGTAGGATCACGGGCCAAGGATCCGGCATCTCGCCCACTTTGACCTCGATCAACGTCGGGCCCCGTCGCTTGAGGGCGGCGTTGAGTTCGCGCTGCAAGCCCTCGGGTCCCGAGGCGCTTATCCCCGCGACACCGTAGCTTTCGGCCATCCGAGCGAAATCCGGATTGCGCAGCTCGACCGCAATCAAGCGATTGCCGTAATCCTCTTTCTGGATGCGCCGCACGTTTCCGAATGCGCCGTCCACGAAAACAATCGCCACGATGTCGATGCCGTGCAGTGCCGCGCTGGCGAGCTCTTGGGCGTTATAGAGGAAGCCGCCGTCGCCCGAAATCGAAACCACCGGTGCCTCCGGACGCGCAATCTTGGCGCCGAGCGCCGTCGGAAAGCCGAAACCGAGTGTCCCCTGATAGCCGCTATGAATAAACGTGCGCGGGCGATAGGTGGGGTAGGCCAGGCGCGCCACATAGCCGACCTGGGTCAATTCGTCGACGAACACGCCCTCATCGGGCAGTTCGCGCCGTATCGCCATGAGGTATTGGCATTGGGGCGACAGCTTGCCGATCTCTTGGAGGGATTTTTTCTTGAGTGCCGTCAGCTCGGCTTCGCGGGATGGCCGCTTGCGATTATGCCGGAGCAGGGCGTCGTGGAGTGCCGTGAGTGCTGCGCGCGCGTCTGCCACGATGCCAATGCTGGGGGCGACGATTCGTGCGATTTCCGTTGGGTCGATATCGATGCGGATCAAATCGAGGGCCTCGTCGACGCCCCATTGCATCAGCGGATGGGCCATGCGGCTGCCGACCCCGAGGACCACGTCCGCCTTTCCCCAGAGCTCATGGCCCGCGAATGCATTCTGCGAAAGATAATGGCGGTCGCTCACGATCCCCTTGCCGCCATAGCTGGTGAAAACCGGCGCTTCGATCAGGCTTGCCACCGCAAGAAGCGCCTCGGCGGCCCCTGATGCACCCGAACCCACCATGATAAGGGGGTTCTTCGAGTTGCCGAGACGCTCCGCCGCCTTCTCGATCAAATCGGGATCGGGTGTGGCCGGCGCTGGTGCGATGAAACCCTCGGGCAGGACCACCTCGGTTTCGAGCGCCATGACGTCGGGCGGCATCTCGAGCCCGACCGGGCGAGGGCGACCGGTCTGCATCTGTCGGAATGCCTCATCGACCGCAATTCCGGTTTCGGTCGGATGATAAATGTGTGCCGCCCATTTGGTGAGGCCGCGCAAGATGGCGAGCTGATCCGGAATCTCGTGGAGCTGACCGTAGCCCCGCCCGATCATTCGAGACGCAATCTGCCCCGAGATGCACAGCACGGGCGCGTTGGTTGCGTAGGCCGTTGCGAGCGCGGCCGTCGTATTGAGAAAGCCCGGCCCTGGAACCACGGCATAGGCGCCGCACTTGCCGCTTGCGCGGGCATAGCCGAACGCCATATAGGCGGCCGCCTGCTCGTGGCGAGTGTGTATGACACGAAGGGCTGTTTTTCCACCGGCCTCGCTGGCGTCATAAAGGGCGGCAAACAGGGCATCGTTCTGCACGCCGGGAAGCACGAAGATGGTGTCGACACCATTACGTCGCAGCATTTCGACGATCGCTTGACCGCCCGTCATCCGCGTCATGGTGCACCCCCAGGCTGGTTGGCCCCCGACAGTGGTGTCAGCGACGAGAGGCGTCGAGCCTAGACAAAGAGACCTGCACGCGGCAACTAGGGAAATTAGGGTAGCGCACCATATACGAGAAGCTCGAGCGCCCGCGGCCATGCTCGGACACAGCGATATCCGCCGCGGGAACGGGGCTGGATGGAGCGGAGTGTCGCAAATCCTTGACGCGCGCCGGATTTCGCGTCTTCAGGCGTACCAAAACCGGACGCGCGCCGCCGAGAAACAGGCTGGAATAGTTACAATTCCGATTTAAGAGTTCCTGGCATATATTAGGCCGCCGTCCGGAACCATTGCATTTCTGCGGAAAACGAGGAGATGAAGGCGAGGAAGTTTATCGTATTCGGGATGATGGCTGCGGCCCTGGCCGCGGGCGGGTATTATTATTATTTTGTCTACGCGCCGGCCAAGTTGGCGGCGCACAGCGCCCAGTCCGCAACGCGAACCGCACCTCCGGCCCCTGTCATGGTCGCACAAGTATCTCAGGAAGCAGTGCCCGTGCAGCTCGGGACGGTCGGAAGCGTTCAGCAATATACGACTGTCTCCGTGAAATCGCTCGTTGACGGCCAGATCTTCAAAGCAGGGTTCGTGGAAGGTCAATACGTCCATAAAGGCGATCTTCTCTTTCAAATCGACCCGCGTCCCTTCGAGGCGGCACTTCAGAAGGCGCAAGCGACCCTCGAGAGCGACAAGGCTCAGGCCCTGCGCGCCGATCTCGATCTCAAGCGCTTCGCCGAACTTGCCCAAAAGGATTTCGCACCCCAGCAACAATATGAGCAGGCACGCGCAACCGCCGATGTCGCCCACGCAAGTGTCCTGGCCGACGAGGCCGCGATCGACCAAGCCAAGCTCAGCCTCGAATATTGCCAGATCCGCTCGCCGATCGACGGCCGCACTGGCAACATTCTCGTCAACGTGGGCAACCTCGTGAAGGCAAACGACACTGTCGCCCTGGTCATGATCAACCAGACTCGGCCGATCTATGTCTCCTTCACGATACCCGAGCAGAGCATCGCGGACGTAAGAGGCCGGATGGCGAGCGGGAAGCTTTACGTCGACGTCACAATCCCCGGCGATCCCGGCCCGCCGGCCCGAGGCGAAATAACCTTCATCAATAACCAGGTCGATGTCACAACCGGCACCATTCAGCTCAAGGCGACATTCCCCAATCTTGACGATCGGCTGGTGCCCGGACAGTTCGTCCAGGTCAAGATGACCCTGGCAACGCTCTCGGCCGCGCTTGTTGTGCCGTCGCAAGCGGTCCAGACTGGCCAGAAGGGCACCTATGTGTATGTGGTCAAGGCTGACAAGACGGTCGAGCAACGTCCGGTGGAAGTTGGGCCGACCGTCGATGCCAAGTCGGTCATTCAAAAAGGGCTCGAGGCCGGCGAGCAAGTCGTGACCGACGGACAGCTTCGGCTCTTCCCCGGTGCGGCCGTCGAAATCCGAAATGCTGCTTGAGGGGACAGCGCGGCGGCCATGAACCTTCCCGAGACCTGCATCCGAAAGCCGATTGCGACCACATTGATCATGGTGGGCGCCATCGTGTTCGGACTCGTGGCCTATCGCAGCCTACCCGTCAACGAACTCCCGACGGTCGATTTCCCGACGATCTCGGTGACGGTGCAGCTTCCGGGCGCGAGTGCGGAAACCATGGCTTCCTCGGTGGCAACCCCGCTCGAGGGCCAGTTTTCGACGATCGCCGGCCTCGACTCGATGAACTCGACGAGCGCTCTCGGCCAGACCAAAGTAACCCTGCAATTCGCACTCGATCGCAACATCGATGCGGCCGCCCAGGACGTGCAAGCGGCAATCACGGGTGCTGCGAAACTCTTGCCGGCCAATTTGCCGAGCCCGCCCACTTTCCGCAAGGTGAACCCGGCCGATTTTCCAATCCTTTACCTGGCACTCAGCTCGCCCACGCTGCCGCTTTCCGAAGTCGACAAATATGCGGAGACGATTCTCGCCCAGCGTCTGTCGACGGTAAGCGGGGTGGCGCAAGTGAACGTCTACGGCTCGCAAAAATATGCCGTCCGGGTTCAGGTCGATCCCGATGCGCTGTCCTCGCGCAATATCGGGCTCGACGAGGTGTTGAAGGTCGTCGAGAGCGCTAACGTCAATGAGCCTGTCGGTACGATCGATGGGCCGAACAAGTCGCTGACCATCCAGGCGAATGGCCAGCTGCTGAGTGCTGCGGCGTTCATGGATCAGATCGCCATGTACCGCAATGGCGCGCCAATCCGCTTCGGCGACCTCGGCCGGGTCATCGACAGCGTGGAGAACACGAAGGTGGCGAGCTGGTTCAACGGCACTCGTGCCGTGGTCCTTGCCATCCAGCGTCAGCCCGGCACGAATACGATTGCGGTTGTGGATGCGCTGATGGCCGTTCTGCCGGCCTTCGAGGCGCATCTGCCGGCGGCGATCCATCTGAATGTCCTCTACGACCGCTCTCAGTCGATCCGCGCCTCGGTCGAGGATGTGCAGTTCACCCTGCTGCTCGCGGCCGCACTCGTCGTGATGGTGATCTTCCTGTTCCTGCGGAACCTCTCCGCCACCATCATCCCGTCTCTGGCCTTGCCAATCTCGGTGATCGGCACCTTCGCGGTGATGTTCCTGCTTGGCTACAGCCTCGACAACCTCTCGCTCCTGGCGCTGACCCTTTCGGTCGGCTTCGTCGTCGATGACGCAATTGTCATGCTCGAGAACATCGTGCGGCACATCGAGGGGGGCGAGCGCCCGTTCGAGGCCGCCCTCAAGGGTTCGAGGGAAATCGGCTTCACGATCATGTCGATGACGATCTCCCTCGCGGCGGTATTCATTCCCGTGCTGTTCATGGGCGGAATCGTCGGGCGGCTCCTCCATGAGTTCGCGGTCACGATCTGTGCGGCGATTGCGGTGTCGGGCATTGTTTCGCTGACACTGACGCCCATGATGTGCAGCCGATTCATCCACGCGCACGACGCAGAGAAACACAACGCGCTCTTTCAGCTCACCGAACGCGCATTCAAGGCGGCAATCGACGGCTACGGCCGGACGCTCAAGTGGTGTCTCGATTGGAAGCCGCTCATGATTGTGGTGTTTTTCGCCACGCTGGCCGCCACCGGCTATCTGTTCGTCAAGATTCCGAAGGACTTCCTGCCAAGCGTGGATACCGACCAGCTGATCGCGTTCACCGAAGGGCCCGATGACGCGTCTTTCGACTTCATGGTGCGAAATCAGCAAAAGGCCGCCGAGATCGTGCGCGCCGATCCCAACGTCGCGAGAGCCATGTCATCCGTCGGTGCGGGCGGGCCGCGGCCGACGGTCAACTCCGGCACCATCTTCGTGAGGCTCAAGCCGCGCGCCGAGCGCGAACTTAATGCAGACCAGATTGCGCAGGAGCTACGCCGCAAGCTTTCATCAATTCCGGGACTCAAGGTCTACATACAAAATCCGCCGAGTCTCAACATCGGCGGGCAATTGACGAAGGCCCAATATCAATACGTGTTGCAGGACATCGACTTGCCTGAGCTCTTTTCGACCGCCAATACGTTGATCGAGGCGCTGCGAAAGGAGCCGGGCTTCATCGATGTCAACAGCGACATGCAAAACAACGGTCCCCAACTCGTGGTCAATGTCGATCGCAACAAGGCGACAACGCTCGGCGTGACCGCGCAACAAGTCGAAGATGCGCTGGGTGCTGCATTCAGCTCGGAGCAGGTATCGACGATTTACACCTCCCTCGATCAATACGAGGTCATTCTCGAGTTGCTGGACCAATACCAGCGCGATCCCGATGCGCTTTCGCGCCTCTATATTCGCTCGGCGAACGGTCCGCTTATTCCGCTCAATACCGTGGCCAGTATCGGTCGAGGCGTCGGACCCCTCACGATCAATCATCTTGGTCAGCTTCCGTCGGTGACGGTGTCGTTCAATCTTGCGCCGAATTTCTCGCTCGGGGCTGCCGTGCAACGCATCCGGGCAATCGAGCGTCAGATCAACATACCGGCGGCGATGAGCACCACCTTCCAAGGGACGGCGCAAGCGTTCCAATCCTCGTTGCAGGGCCTCGGCATCCTCCTTCTGATGGCGGTGGTCGTCGTCTATATCGTCCTTGGCGTGCTCTACGAAAGCTTCATCCATCCTCTGACGATTCTTTCGGGTTTGCCGTCGGCCGCGGTCGGTGCGCTCTTAACTCTGATGCTTTTCAACGTGACCCTCAGCCTTTACGCCTTTGTCGGCATCATCATGCTCGTCGGTATCGTCAAGAAGAACGCGATCATGATGATCGACTTCGCCCTCGAGAGACAGCGCCAGGAAGGTATGACCCCACTCGAGGCGATCTATCAAGCCTCGCTCATCCGCTTTCGCCCGATCATGATGACGACGATGGCCGCCCTCATGGGCACCTTGCCGATTGCGCTCGGGTTCGGGGCCGGCTCCGAGGCGCGGCGCCCCCTTGGCCTCGCGGTCGTGGGCGGGTTGATGGTGTCCCAGCTTTTGACTCTCTACCTCACGCCCGTGATCTATATTTATCTCGACCGGCTCCAGAACCTGAGCTTTGGCCGGCGGCGCACCGTCGCCCCGACGGCGGAGGAAGTGCCCGTCACGCCGGAAAGCCTTGGAGTCGACACCGTGAACTTCCCTGAGGTCCGCGACGAGCCGGAGCCGCGGAAGATCGCGCGCTGACGTCGCTTTTCCCGTCGAACAAGGCGCTGGGCTTGCCCCTGAGCCGGGGCTGGGCAGCATCAGGCGCATTCGGGATTGAGAACATCCCCCTTTATCTTGCAGCCGCGATTGCCTATATGGGCGTTGGGAACGATTTCGAGGGGCCGGCGGTGCTTTGCCGCCACGAAGGCGTTTTTCGTATTCGGCGGCCGTAAGAAGCCAGCCGAGAACAGGTTTGTGTCGAAACCGCGGTTTTGTCCATGATCGAAGTCGAGTCCCTTTCCAAGCATTTCGGGCCGATCAAGGCCGTCGACAATGTGAGCTTTACCGTTCGACCGGGCGAGGTGCTTGGATTCCTTGGGCCAAACGGTGCCGGCAAATCGACCACGATGAGGACGATCGTCGGATTTCTTCCACCGACGAGCGGCCGTGCAAAGGTTTGCGGATTCGACGTGGCCGAGCAGCCGATCGAGGCCAAGAAGCGAATTGGCTACCTCCCCGAGGGGGCCCCGCTTTACGCGGACATGACGCCCGCAAGCTTCCTTCGCTTCATCGCTGCAGCGCGCGGTTTCTCGGGCGCGGAAGCGAAGCGGCGCATCTCGGTAGCCGCCGATCGCACGCAAATCGGCAGCGTCTTCGATCGGCCGATCGACACCCTCTCGAAGGGTTATAAGCGGCGCGTAGGGCTTGCCCAAGCACTTCTTCACGATCCGGAAGTTCTTATCCTCGACGAGCCGACCGACGGCCTCGATCCCAACCAGAAGCACGAGGTGCGCACGCTGATTACGGAGATGGCGCCGCGCAAGACGATCGTCATCTCGACCCATATCCTCGAGGAAGTGGCGGCGGTGTGCACGCGTGCGATCGTGATAGCGGGCGGCCGTGTCGTCGCCGACTCAACGCCGGGCGAGCTCGAAGGGCGCTCTCGCCGTCACAACGCGGTCGCACTGCGGCTGCGCGGAATCGTCGCGCACGAGGCCCGTGCGGGGCTTGCCGGCTTGCCCGGTGTTGGCGGCATCGACGAGATCGCGGTGTGCGATTCGATCGTCGACCTGCGACTCTACTCAAAGGACGGCCGGCCGATGGTTGCAGAAGTGAGCCGCTTCATCCACGAGCGTGGTTGGACGGTCGAGGAAATCCATGTCGAGCACGGCCAGCTCGATGAGGTGTTCCGAGTGATCACAGCGGGACAGGAATAGCCTGCACACCGGTGACGCCAGAAGCTCGGGAGGCAGAATGCGCAATACGCTTGTGGTCTTTCGGCGCGAATTCGCCGCCTATTTCACGACCCCGCTCGCCTATGTATTCCTCGTCGTTTTTCTCGCCCTCGCGGGAGCCGTCACCTTTTACATCGGAAATTTCTTCGAGCGTGAACAGGCCGACCTC
>Ga0187766_10000152_pt1 | contig 34906 bp, 33 predicted proteins | sample 0216_QUI02_MP05__4_FD_132971 | JGI IMG/M metagenome (GOLD analysis project Ga0187766, IMG submission 132971) | Tropical peat soil microbial communities from peatlands in Department of Meta, Colombia - 0216_QUI02_MP05_20_MG | ecosystem: Environmental > Terrestrial > Soil > Wetlands > Peat ... | reverse complement strand
GCCGGATCAAGTCCGGCAATGACGAAAGGAAAGAAAGAACGGAAAGAAAATCTCGGAAGCGAAACGCCGACAGACGCAAGGCTCTTATGCCGCGCCAGCGGCCGGCCGCGCCCCGTAAAGCGGGAGGCGCACATCTGTCGGCGTTCCACCGCGGCTCTCGCCAGAGGGACTTTTCATCCCCAAGGCTCAGCGTCAGGCCAGGCTTCCTGGGACTCGGCAAGAGCGCTCGGTCCTTGACGCTCGCCCCAACCGGGGGGCGAAGACCTCGCGCGGTTATTGCGGGCGTTACTTCGGAATCAAAAGGACACTAGCGAGTAAAAAAGCGTTCGTGCGGCTTTTGGATTTGAAGTTCCTCCAGCGGGTTGCAAGTCCGCCCGCGGGCACCGCACCCGCCCCATGATCCGGCCTGCCGGCCGAACCATGTCCGATTCACGGGCGGGATGATTCGGAGCCATGTGTAACTTAAACGGTGACCATTGTCGATGAAAATGCGACGAGTTTAAACCCCGCCCCTTAGCGGCGCCGGCTGCTCGTCGAGCATAGCCTGGATCGCCGCACGCGTGGCTTCGATATCGAGTCCGTGCTTTTCCGCCAAATCGCGGCAATCGGCCAGGATCGCGTCGGCGTCCTGCATCATCTTCAGCCGCTTGTAGTGATCGTTACGGTGCAGCCCCATGCTTAAGCCGACGATCTCGTACATGTTCATGATGCGGAACGGAAAGTCGCGCTCGTGGCCGCACAATTCGCGATGGTCGGAATGGTAGACCGCGACCAGCGCATCGACGCCGGCCGCTTCGGCCGCTTTCAGTTCCTGTTCCTGCAGCGCGCGGCGATAGGCCGGCAGCACGCGGATGCTGTTGGCCTGCAGTCCGACCGCCGGCTGATGCAAATCGACCAATGCGATGCCCGGTACCGCGCGCAAAATATCCTCCGCCGCCGCGACCACGCCGGCAATGCCGGGATGCCGGTGCAGCGCGATCCGCATCGGCACGCGCTCGCGAAGGAGCGGCCGCAGCCGGTCGAGATTCTTGCGCAGGAACAGCGTGAACGGTGTCATCTCGAACGGCTTCGAGCCGCGCGTCTTCTCGATCGTCGGTAGCATCGTCTCGGCGAACTGGACCTGGCACGATGGGCACCACGACAGCACTTGCCCGGTCTTGCTATGCGCAAGCTTGTCGATCGTGCCTTCGGCGACGCGTCCGGACGTGGCGACGTCGCCGGCGCGCATCTGCACGATGCCGCAGCAATGGGTCGGCCCGCCCATGACATTATAGGTGACGCCGAGCGCATCCATGATGTCGAGCGCAAGCAGCGCGATGTGCGGCGTCTTGAGCACGTTGCAGCCGGTGTAGAAGACGAAATCGGCAGGACTATCGGCGTCCTGTGCCGCCGTCCGCTTCGTGCCCTGCCCCAATCGCTCCAGCAGCGCGTAATCGAGCTGGATGCGCGACAGATGCGTCACCTCGCGCGCGACTTTGCGGAAGCCATCGACGCCGTTGCGGCGCGCCGCCGTCGCGTCGTTGCCGCTTTGCGCCATTCTCACGCGCGCCATGTACAAAAGGAAACGCGGATTGACCCCGTAATCGCAAGCCTTGATGCATTCGCCGGATAGAATGCAGGCGTCGGCCCATTTGCGCGCCGCGTCGTTGCCGGAGCCGGAGCGCAAAATGTCGATGACGCCGGTGATGACCTCGACGGGATTTTGACGCTCCTCCGCGGTGAGCCCGCCAGGCCCGGTAACGGGGCAAACCTCGACGCACTTGCCGCAGCGCGTGCAGGCATCGGCCATGGCGTCAGCGCGAGCGCGCAAAGCCGACTCGAAGGTTGGGATCGCTGTTTGGGCCGACGTTTCGCTCATGGTGCTATGTAGCGTACCGCCTCGCCCATACCGATTGAAGTTCGAAGCCGGCGGATTGAAGGGCCCGCGGCGGCGTTGTAAGACCCGTTATTCCTGCCAATGGGCCAGCCGTCGGGCCTATCCCTCGAAATCGGCACTCCGGCGCGCACCGGCGCGCGAGGCAAGTAATGGGTGAATTCTGATGGGTGAATTCGCGATCGGTCAGCCGGTTCCCCGGTTCGAGGACCCTCGCCTGATCAAGGGCGCGGGGCGCTATGTCGCGGACATGGTGTTTCCCGGAATGGCCTTCGGCTATGTGCTTCGCTCGCCGCACGCGCATGCGCGAATCCGTTCGATCGACGCGGGGAAAGCGAAAGCCGCGCCCGGCGTGCTCGCGGTCTTGACCGGCGCCGACTGCAAGGCAGCGGGACTCGGCGACCTTCCGGTCCCTGGCGGGCTGCAACGGCGCGACGGCGCGCCCGGCTATCGGCCGCGCTATCCGGCCTTGGCCGAGGACCGCGTGCGGATGATCGGCGACTATGTCGCCTTCGTCGTTGCGGAGACCTACTACCAGGCAGTCGATGCGGCCGAACTCATTCAGGTCGACTACGAGCCGCTGCCGGCCGTCGTTTCGACCGGCGACGCCATCAAACCGGGCGCGCCGCTCGTGTGGGACGATTGCGCGAACAATATCGGCTTCGTCCAAGTCGAAGGAAATAAAGAGGCGACCGACGCAGCCTTCGCCCGCGCCGCCCACGTCGTCAAGCATCGTTTCGTCATCAACCGCGTCACCGCGGCGGCGATGGAGCCGCGCGGCTGCATCGGCATTTTCGAGCCGACCGAGGGCCGCTACACGATCTATACGACGTTACAGCGCACCAATGTCTTTCAGACCGAATTGTCGCAATACGTGTTGAAAGTCCCCGACAGCAAAATCCGCGTCGTCTGCGGCGATATCGGCGGCAGCTTCGGCATGAAGTCGGCTGTCTATAGCGAAGTGGCGCTGGTGCTGCTCGCCGCCAAGCTGATCGGACGTCCGGTGAAATGGGTGGCGACGCGTTCGGAATCCTTTCTCTGCGACGCGCAGGCCCGCGACAACGTCACCGAGGCCGAACTCGCGCTCGACAAGGACGGCACGTTCCTCGGCTTTCGCGCCAGGATCATCGCGGCGATCGGCGCCTATATGCAGGTCGGCATGCCGGCTTTCACCGGCAATCTCGGCACGCTGGCCGGCGTCTATCGCACGCCGGCTTCGCACATCGACGTCACCGGCGTGTTCACGCACACCCAACCGGTGCGGCCCTATCGCGGCAATGGCCGCCCCGAGGCCGGCTATGTCATCGAGCGCATGGTCGATCTCGCCGCCGATCAGCTCGGCATCGATCCGGCGGAGCTGCGGCGGCGCAACACCATTCCGCCGAGCGCGATGCCGTTCAAAACCAGCGTCACCTTCACCTACGATTGCGGCGAATTCGAAAAGAACATGGATCTCGCGCTGCGAGCGGCCGATAAGAAAGGCTTCGAGGCGCGACGTGCGCGTGCGCGAAAAAACGGCAAACTACGCGGCCTCGGCTTCTCCAACACCATCGAGCGTTCGGCTGCCGCCGGCCTCGAAGGCGCCGAGATCAGATTCGACCGCACCGGCTCGGTCTCGATCTTCTCCGGCAGCATCAATCAAGGCCAAGGCCACGAAACCGCGTTCAAACAAATCGTCTGCGACCGGCTCGGCCTCGACCCCAACGAAGTGACCTATATCCAGGGCGACACCGATCAGGTGTTTTTCGCCGAAGGCACCGGCGGTTCGCGCTCGGCGACGTTTTCCGGCTCCGCCTTCACGCTTGCCGCCGACAAAGTGGAAACCAAGGCCAAAGCGATCGCCGCCCACATGCTCAACGTCGATGTCGGCGAGATCAATTTCGCCGACGGGGTGTTTTCAAGCAAAAAGACCAATCAGACGCTCACCATCAAAGAAGTGGCCAAGGCGTCGCTCGAGCCGAAGAATCTGCCGCAAGGCATGGAGCCGGGGCTGATCGAGAAGGCGATCTATACCGGCAAGGTGGCTAGCTACCCAAACGGCGTTCACGTCTGCGAGCTCGAGATCGACGAGGAGACCGGCGAAGTCGAGATCGTCGGCTATAACGTGGTCGACGACGTCGGCACGGTGATCAATCCGCTCCTGCTGCACGGTCAGGTCGACGGCGGCATCGCCATGGGCGTGGGGCAAATCTTGATGGAGGACATCAAATTCGACGAGCAGGGCCAGATCCTCACCGGCTCGTTCATGGATTATGCGATGCCGCGCGCCGGCGATCTCACCGCGTTCCACGTCGAGAGCAATCCGGTGCCGACCAAGACCAATCCGCTCGGCGTGAAAGGCGCGGGCGAAGCGGGCTGCGTCGGCGCGATGCCGGCCGTCGCCAATGCGCTCGTCGATGCGCTCTCGGTGCTCGGCATCACGCACATCGAAATGCCGGCGACGCCGGAAGTGATTTGGCGCGCTATCAAACAAGCGCGAGCAAAAAACGGCTAGGGCATCATCCGGAAAAAGCCCTGCCCCCGACTTGATCCGGGGTGGAAATTCTTTTCCGGATCATGCCCTGTGCGCTACCGCGTCGGGCTGTCAGTCTTGAACGGCGAGAGCCACATAGCCGAAACCGCACATCATCGACCGCAATGAGCGGAAGCCTATCGTCCTTCGCTCGGGCGTACTTGGATCGAGCGCGATGAATTTGCCAGAGCCGGCGCCGACCAAAACCAGATAATGGCCGCGGCTGGACGAGTCCCCGGTTGCGACGATCACGGGATGCCCCGCGTCCACGACATCCGTCAGTTTTGCGAAATAGGCCGTCACGGGCGGCCGTTCCGAGCACTCTCCTGCGATGGTTATGCCGTCCGGCTGTAGGACCGAAAGATTAATCCCGATCGTCGCTGCGAACTTTTTGACGTCCAGGATCGAATAACCTCTCTTGCGATCGGGCGGCGCCGGCAGCTCTCGATAAAATTGCTCGACATCGCCGCCGTGTCGCGCGGCCACGGAGGCCAGCACGGCGCGCCCGCATTCCGTTGCGGTCTTCTGCTTGATCCACGGCAAGGCAATTTCGCCGGCATGTCCGGCAATGACGAACGCCAGCAGGATTTTCGCAATCAGCGGTAAGAACGCGCCGCGCCCCATCATCTCCGCGCGCTCCGGGTAGGACTCACTGACCTTTTCCCAGCTAACGCTAGGGCATGATATCCGGAAAAAGCCTGCCCCGGACTTGATCCGGGGTGGAAAACGGCTTTCCGAAAAGATCACGTCCCATCAAACATCTAGAGCCGCAATCGATTTGATTTGAAAAACGATCGCGCTCTGGACGACAAAAGCCGTCCAGGCGGACTTTCCGCCCGGACGAAGTCTTTGGCAACTGCGCGGGGATTTTGTTACTTCGCCGGCGCGGTTGTCGGCCAGGGCAATGTCAAGATGACGTTGATGATGATCAGCACCAGCTCGATGCCCAGCACAACCCCCGAAGCCGCGGCCAATGGCGGGAACAATGTCGTCCCGGCGGCAAGACCCGCAGCCAATTGCCCCAAGCCGTGGATGTACGGCACCAGCGGGCCTGACATCGGCGCCGGCAGCGGCGGGTTTGTCTTGCCAACGGTGATTGGATTCGTCGCGCTTCCGGGAGCGCCGGGCGCGGGTTGTCCGGCTTTCGCGGCACCGAGATAGGCCGTGCTCAACCGGCTCAGCACGCGATATTCACGCTGCGTCACGACGAGCGGGCTGCCGCTGCGATAGGCCTTAATGACCTGCGCGTAGAGCGCGTGATCGCGCTTCGCCAAAACAGCAAGCTGCGCCTGCGATAGTATGATGCGAACTTGTGTCGTCTGTGCTTAAACGGCTGCATTCGCGTAATCCACTTGCAGCAATGTCAGTGCGCTGACCGCCAGCAAGGCCAGCAGAACTCCGACGAATCGACTAAAGCGCGATTTCCTCATGGTTTGCCCCTGTTAGCCCCTGTTCCCTCATGCTGTTCAGTTGTCCAGCAATTCGAAAACAAGACCGGTGGGTTGCAATTTCGTCAACCGACAGCCTCTAGTTTTCCACAATTTGCAATTGAGCGAAGCTCGCGTATGGGAGCAGGAATGGACAACGATACGGAAGAGACGCTCCCCCTCGCCGGCATCCGCGTCCTGGAGTTCTGCCACACCATCATGGGGCCGAGCGCGGGCCTGATCCTTGCCGACCTCGGCGCCGACGTCATCAAGGTCGAACCGGCGAACGGCGATCCGACCCGCAGGCGGATTGGTTTCGCCGCCGGCTTCTTTCCGACCTTCAATCGCAACAAGCGCAGCGTCGCTATCGATTTAAAAAGCAGCGAAGGGCGCGCTTTGCTCTATCGCCTCGTCGAAACCGCCGACGTGCTCATCGAAAACTTCGCGCCCGGCACGATGGACCGGCTCGGCTGCGGCTACGGCGATCTGTCGCAAAAAAATCCGCGGCTCGTCTATTGCGCGCTGAAGGGTTTTCTCAGCGGCCCTTACGAGCATCGCCCCGCGCTCGACGAAGTGGTGCAGTTCATGGCGGGGCTCGCCTATATGACCGGGCCGCCCGGCCAACCGCTGCGCGCCGGGTCCTCCGTCGTCGACATCATGGGCGGCATGTTCGCCGTGATCGGCGTGCAGGCGGCGTTGCGCGAGCGCGAGCGCACCGGGCGCGGCCAAACGGTTAAATCGGCTTTGTACGAATCCACCGCGTTCCTGATGACGCAGCACATGGCCGGCGAGGTGGTGACGGGGCGGCCGCTGCCGCCAATGCCGGCGCGCGAGAGCGCCTGGGCGATTTACGAACCGTTCGCGACTGCCGACGGCAAGCAGATTTTCTTAGGCCTGACGAGCAACGGCCACTGGCAGCGCTTCTGCGATCATTTCGGGCGGCAGGATTTGCTCGACGATCCGGCTTATGCGACCAACGAGGATCGCGTGCGGGCGCGAGCGGCGTTGCGCCCTATCGTCGCCAATATCGTCGCGCGCCATACGCTTGACGACCTTGCCGAACTCTTCGACCGCATCGATATTCCGTTTGCGCCGGTGGCAAGGCCCGGCGATTTATTCGACGATCCACAACTCAATGCGCATGGCCGCATGCTTGAGATTCAATTCGCCAACGGCGCGCGCGGCAAGATACCGCGGCTGCCGATCGAAATCGGCGCGCACGATTTTGCGTTGCGCCGGCAGGCGCCCGCGATTGGCGAGCACACGGAAGAAATTCTCGCCGAACTCGGCCTCTCGCCGGACGACATCGAGGCCTTGCGCCGGCGCGGCATCATCGCCGTCGCACGCTGACCCGAAGAGGACCGCGAGCAAATAAAAATGAGCGATTTGCCGGCTGCCGTGCAAATTACCGAGGAAGGCCCGCGCGAGGGATTCCAAATCGAGAAAGGTGCGATCCCGACCGCACGCAAGATCGAGCTGATCGACGCCTTGGCGCAAACCGGGCTTAAGCGCATTCAGATCGTCTCCTTCGTCAATCCGAAGGCGGTGCCGGGCATGGCCGACGCGGACGACGTCGTGCGCGGCATCGCGGCGAAGCCCGGCGTCGCCTACACCGCGCTGTGGCTCAACGAGAAGGGCTTCGAACGCGCGCTGAAATTTTCTGGCCGGCTGATCAATACTGGGACGATCCAGCTTTGCGCATCGGAGAAGTTTTCGCTCCGCAATCAGAACCGGACGGCGGCGCAGCAGCTCGCCGGCCAGCACGCCATCGTCAAAATGTACAAGGCCGCGGGCGTCGCGGTCGAGCGCGGCAGCATCATGGCCGCGTTCGGCTGCAATTTCGAAGGTGACGTTCCGGTCAAGCGCGTCGTCGCGCTAGCGCGGCAAATCCTCGATATTGCGAAGGAGCACGACGTCACGCTGCGCTACGTCACGCTCGCCGATACCATGGCCTGGGCGACGCCGCTCGCCGTCAAGCGCGTGGTAGGCAGCTTGCGCGAGCGCTGGCCGGACCTGGACGTGGCGCTGCACCTGCACGACACGCGCGGCATGGCGATCGCCAATGCCTATGCCGGGCTGGAAATGGGAGTGACGCGATTCGATTCCTCGGTCGCGGGCTTGGGCGGCTGTCCATTCGCCGGCCATCGCGGTGCCGCCGGCAATGTCTGCACCGAAGACCTCGTATTCATGTGCGACGAACTGGGCATCGCAACCGGCGTCGATCTCGACGCGCTGATCGAATGCGCCAAGCTTGCGGAAGATGTCGTCGGCCATCCGCTGCCAGGCTCGGTGATGAGGGGCGGCACGCTAAAGCGGTTTAGAGTCTGACGCCGCAATCCGCCTATCCCCGCGGGGACCCAGATAGTGGATTGCCGCTTGCGCGGGAATGAGCGGAAGACCTACCTCTCGCCGCGGATTTTCCAGATTCCGCTTGCCGTCGCCACCGTGCGCGTTCCGACAATGATCTTGCATTGCATGAAGACGATCGCGCGCGTGAGCCGAACGACTTCGCAATGCGCTTCAACGAATTCATTGAGCCGGATCGCGTCGACAAACTGGATGTTGAGTTCGATCGTGGCGTGCGGTTTGCTGCCGGTCGCGCGCTGCGCCGTCATGCCCATGGCTTGGTCGGCGAAGGTCGCGAGCATGCCGCCATGCACGATTTCGACGAAGTTCAGATGCTTTTTCTCGACGACGAAGCCGAAACGTCCGTCGCCCCGCCGCCACAACGGACCGACCAATTCGCCGAACCCGATCGGCTTGACCAGCGTCCAGCCGGCACGGACCGGATCGAACACGCCGGCGGCGCCGGCGGCGATCTCATCGTTCATGCCGGCACCCGGGTCGCGGCCGATCGAGCGGCAAGCCGCCGCTTGAGATCGGGAATGAGCTTTTCGGCATTGACGCCATCGGCAATGGCGCGGCCGTCCTGCCCCAACGCGCGCACCGCCTCGACATAGGCCGCGACCTCGCCCGGTTCGCGCACGGCTTGCGGATAGTCGCTGGCAAAGACGAGTTGCGAGGAGGCAAGCTCCTGCAAACCGAAGCGCACCCAGTGCGCGCCCAGTTGCGCGGCGCGGTCGGGTCCCGCCCACCCGGCAATATCGTAGTACAAACGCCGATCGAGATAGTGATCGAAGGGCTGGCGCGGCTGCCGCCCGTGGCGCGCGACTTTTGCCGTTCCCCATTTGTCGCGCTGCTGAAAGCCACGAATGCGGCCGAGATAGCGGCCGACGCCGCCGGCGAAATGCGAGAATTGGATTTTCAGCGCCGGCAATTCGTCGAGCAGTCCGGAATTGATCAGACGCACCGCAGCCGTCATCAATGAAAATTCCCACCCGAGCATGCGGCCGAGATCGTCGGCATCCATGCGGCTCCAGCGGATGACGCGCGGCAGAGGATGAATGAAAACGTAAAGCCCGAGATCGGCGCAAGTCTTCCAGAACGGCCGCAGTTCCGGCGCGTCGAGCGGCAGATCCTGCAATTCGGACGCGATGACCGCACCGGGAAATCGCAGGTCCGCGGCACAGCGCTTCAACTCGGCGGCGGCTTCCGCGGGCTTGAGCGCCGGGACATGAGCGAGGCCGATGAAACGGCCGGGATGCGCCAGCTCGGCCTCGCGTATGCGATCGTTGATCAGCCGGCAGACCGCGATATCCGGCTGATCGAAACCGCTGCCGCAGGTGAGCACGCCGGCGTCGATGCCGGCCGAATTCATCATGCGGACATGGGCGCCGAGATCGGCCAGAAGCGGGTTGAGCAAATAATTCGGGTTGCCGTCGCGGTCGAGATCGACGGTGACTGTGCCGGGATCGCCTTTGAGCAGGTCCGGCGGGGTATAGTGCTGCTGAAAATCGACGAGCATGAACTGACCGCGTTATTCCCTCTCCCTCTCCCTCTCGTGAGGGAGGGTGGCGGGCGTGAAGCGCAAGCTTCGCGCGAGCCGGATGAGGGGTATAGCGATTCGATCCTGCGCGCAGCAACCCCTCATCCGCCTCGCTCGCTGTGCTCGCTCGGCAACCCTCTCCCACAGGGGAGAGGGTATTCTCACATGATCGCGAATTCGGTGTTGCGGCGGTCGGTCACCAGCATGGCGCCGGGATAATGCGTGATGCAGAATTCCGGCCGCACCGCCATGATCACCGATTGCGGCGTCACTCCGCAGGCCCAGAACACCGGAATTTCGTCGTCGTGCACGGGAACCGGATCGCCCCAATCGGGCTTGCCGATATCCTTGATCCCAATCATTTCCGGCTTGCCGAGATGGACCGGCGCGCCATGCACCGAGGGAAATTGCGTCGTGATCTGGACGGCGCGGATCGCATCGACCGGTTTCATCGGCCGCATGGAGACGACGAGCGGCCCGTGAAACGGCCCCGCCGGTACGGTCGGCACCGAGGTGCGATACATCGGCACCGTACAGTTGCAGGTTATGTGGCGCAGCTCGATGCCGTCCTCGACCAGCGCCTGTTCGAACGAGAACGAACAGCCGATCGTGAAAGTAACCAAATCATCCCGCCAGTATTTGGCGATGTCGGTCGGCTCGTCGGCGAGCGCGCCGTCGCGCCAGACTCGGTAGCGCGGCAAGTCGGTGCGGATATCGAGATCTTCCGCCAGTGCCGGGATGCGCGGATCGCCCGGAGCCGAAATTCCGATCAAGGGGCACGGCTTCGGATTGTGCTGACAGAACTGCATGAAATCCCGCGCCAGCGCCTGCGGCAGAATCGCGAGATTGGCCTGGACGAAACCCGGCGCAAGGCCCGACGTAGGGCCGCTGTGCTGATTGCGCCGGATCGCGAGGCGCGCCGCGCGGCCGGTGGAAAAAATCTCGGGTCTCTCCCGCCGTATCGTCGCCATCGCCATCGCTTTGCTCCCGCGTCATTCTCGTCAGCGAACTTTTGCCCATTTTATCATCGAGCGGGCGCGGAAAAAGCCGCTCCGCCGCGACGATGTACCACGCGCTTGTCCTCCACCAGGCCGCCGTCACTTGTCGAATCCGGTTGAATCCGCTGTCAAGATCGCGTTTGCTAACGGCACCGATCACTCGCCAAACGCCCGTTTAAGGGATCAGCCCGAGTGAATTTTCCAGCAGGAGGGACGTTCCGATGACCGAGAAGTGGAAAGAAGAGAAGTGGGCTGAAGACATTTGGTACATCGGCAAGCTCACCCGCCGGCGCCTGGTCGGCTGGGGCGGCGGCGCGATCGGCGCGATGATGCTCGTGCCGGCGCCGTGGCACGCCGCCTTCGGCGCCGCCAAACCCTACAAGATCGGTTCGGAACAGCCATTGTCAGGCGCCGGAGCCGCCGGCGGCAAGACGGCCGTGGTCGGATTGCAGATGGCCGCCGATCGCATCAACAACGGCGGCGGCATCAATGGCCGTCCGATCGAACTGGTCATCACCGACGACGAGAGCTCGCCGGCGGTCGCGCGCCAGAAGACCACTAAGATGGTGCAGGAGGACGATATCGACGTCCATGTCGGCGGCTTTCTCTCCAACATCTGCCTCGCCTGCATGCCGGTGTGGGAGGAGGCTAAGATCGTCAACATGATTAGCGTTTGCCTCGACACGACGCTGACCACCAGCAAGTGCAACCGCTACAGCTTCCGGCCCTACGACTACGCTCCGGCGCAAGCGGTGGCTTTTGCCCCAACGCTGACCAAGATGGGCAAGAAGTGGCACATCGCTCATGCCGATTATTCCTGGGGTCAATCGACCCGCGACGCCTATATGAACGAGATCAAAAAGAACGGCGGCGAAGTGGTCGGGACCACCGGCATCCCGCTCGGCACCGCCGACATGACGCCCTTCCTGTCGAAGATTTCCGGCGACTTCGATGGCTTGTTCGGCATCTTCTTCGGCAAAGACGGCGTCACCGTCGCCACTCAGGCCTACGATCTCGGCCTGACTAAAAAGTATAAATGGGCCGGCGACGGTTCGATTTCCGAATCGACCAACCTGATCGCCATCGGCAACAAGATCGACGGATTCACCGCCATCAATCGCTACATCCCGGTGTTCCAGGGGCCGCTCGACTCGCCCTATCACCATCGTTTCTTCGACGAAGCCAAGAAGCGGCTCGCGCAGATCGACCCGTCCGGTCCGCTACCCGACAAATACGTGCAGTCGAACTACGAGGCGATCAACGCCGTGAAGCTCGGCATGACCAAATCGAACTTCCAGGGCCGCGACGACACGATGAAGCTGATCGAAGCGCTCGAAGGTCTCGAAATGAAGGCTGGCGACGACTTCCCGCAGGGCGACAAGACGCTGCGCAAGGAAGACCATCAGGCCTTCCCGCAAGAATTCATCTTCGAGGTCAGCGGCGGCACCTACCATCTTAAGGAGACGGTGCCGGGGACCAAGACGATGGTCCCGCCGGCCTGCAACTTCACCGCCTAAGTGAGCGCGGAAGCCTCGGCCGGCTTACGCTCCCCGGCGGGCGGCCGGGGAGCGGAACCGGCGTCTATTCTGAAAACCGAACGCTTGTCCGTTCGTTTCGGCGGACTTTCGGCATTGTCCGATGTGAATTTCGAAGTCCGCCGCGACGAGGTCCGCGCCATCATCGGACCGAACGGCGCGGGCAAGAGCACGTTCTTCAATTGCCTGACCGGCGTGCTGCGGCCGAGTGGCGGGCGTATCGTCTTCAACGGCGAAGAAATTACCGGGCTGCCGTCTAACGCGATCTCGCAAAAGGGCATCGCGCGCTCCTATCAGATCACGAATATTCTCCCCAATGCCACGGCATTGGAGAACGTGCGTATCGCCGCCCAATCGCGCCGGCACTCGTGGAACATGATTGCGCACTACAGCGCGCTCACCGACGTCAATCGCAAGGCGGAAGAAGCGCTTCATGCGGTGGGACTTCTCGGCAAGGCGCGGGAGCTCGCTTCGAACCTGTCGCACGGCGAGCAGCGCAATCTCGAAATCGGCATCGCGCTTGCCACCGAGCCGAAGCTCCTATGCCTCGACGAGCCGACCGCGGGCATGAGCCAGGCGGAAACCGAAGAGACCAAACAGCTGGTGCGGCGGATCGCTAAAGATCTTACCATTCTGATCGTCGAGCACGACATGCAGGTCGTGATGGAGCTCTGCAGTCACATCACCGTGCTCCATTATGGCACGATCCTCGCCGAAGGAACGCCGGAAGAAATTCAGAACAATCCGAGGGTGCTGGAGGTCTATCTGAAGACATGAGCGCCTTGGCGGAAACCGTCGCACCCCTCGTGCGGGTCGAAGATGTGCACACTTATTACGGCAAGAGCCATATTCTGCATGGCGTATCGCTTACGGTCGATCCCGGCGAGGTCGTCGGCTTGCTCGGCCGCAATGGCGTCGGCAAGAGCACGACGCTTAAGACCATCATGGGCCTGGTTCGGCCGAGCCACGGCGCGGTGCTGCTCGACGGCGCTCCTATCACCGGCTTGCCACCACACCGGCTCGCGCGCCTCGGCATCGGCTATGTCCCGGAAGATCGCCGCATCTTCCGCCTGCTGACCGTTATGGAGAACCTGCGCACCGGACTCGACCGCGAGGGCATGACCGAAGAGAAACGCCAGGCACTGCTCGACAAGGCCTTCTCGTTCTTTCCAGTTCTGGCGGAGCGCCGCACCCAGGCCGGCGGCACGCTGTCGGGCGGCGAACAGCAGATGCTCGCCATTGCCCGCGCTATGATGCTCGAGCCAAAAATCATCCTGCTCGACGAGCCGACCGAGGGCCTGATGCCGCGCATGGTGTCGCAAATCCGCAATATCATCGATGTTCTGCACAAAGAAGGTGTCGCCATCCTCTTGGTCGAGCAGAACGTTCCCCTGACGCTCGAAGCAAGCCAGCGCGTCTACATCATGGAGAAGGGCATGGTGCGCCACCATTGCGCCGCCTCCGACATCGACGTGCACCATCCCCTCATCCAACAATATCTCGGAGTTTAGGCGATGGGCGCGGTCGGCCTATTCCTCCAATCCATCCCCCTCGATCTTCTGATGATTCAAACGGTCAACGGGATCGTCGCCGGCATGATCCTGGCTTTGGTCGCTTCCGGACTGACGCTGATTTTCGGCATCATGGACGTGGTGAACTTCGCCCATGGCGAGCTTTTCATGCTCGGCGCCTATCTCGGCTTCGTCGTGTTCGTAACAACCGGAAGCTTTTGGCTTGCGCTCGTCGGCTCCGCGCTAATTGTAGCGATCCTCGGCGCGGCGATGCAGGTCGTGGCGCTTCGCCCACTGATCGGGCGCGATCCCTTGAATACGATTCTGGCCACTTTCGGCGTCTCTTTGATTCTGCAAAACTACGCGCTGTGGCAATTCGGCCCGGTGGTGCGCAAAATCCCCGAGCCAATCGGCAGCCAATTCACTTTGTTTTATCTGCAATATCCCTGGTATCGCATTTTGATCGCGGCGCTCTCGGCGGCGATCATCGGCGGCTTCTGGCTGTTCCTCAAATTCAGCAAGTTCGGCATTTGGATCAGGGCCACGGCGCAGGATCGCACCATGGCGCAGGCCATGGGAATTCCCGTGCCGCTCGTCTATACCGGCGTGTTTGCCATCGGCGCCGCGATGGCGGCGGCGAGCGGCGTCTTGTTCGCTCCGCTGGTCGGCGTCAGCCATACGATGGGACTGGATTGGGTTCTGAAGGCTTTCATCGTGGTGGTGGTCGGCGGCATGGGCAATTTCGGCGGCTCGATCGCAGCTGCGATCTTCATCAGTCTGGTTGAGTCCTACGCCGCGATCTGGGTCGATCCTTCGCAGGCCGTGATCGTTTCGTTCGTTATTTTGATCCTGACGCTTTTGTTCCGGCCCACCGGCTTGTTCGTGGCGACGCCGCGATGACGACCGCCCCGCTCGATAAATCGGCTCCCGTCAGGGAAACGCTCCCCGGCGGCGCGGGTTTGAGCCATACCGCGGCGTTCTGGATCGTTTTTTGTCTCGTGATGGCGGCGCTGATCGCCGCGCCGCTCGTCCTGTCCGAATTCTGGCGCCGCTTGCTCACCGAGATTTTGATCTGGGGCCTCTTGGCGATGTCGTCCGATCTGCTGATCGGCTACACCGGCATGGTGTCGTTCGGCCATTCGGCCTTTTTCGGCCTCGGCATGTATGGCGCAGCCGGCGCGCTTTTGATCGTCAACCCGCCGAACCTGTGGCTCGCGATCCTGTTCGGGCTTATCGGCGCCGCCGGCGCCGCGCTGTTCGTCGCCTATTTCTCGACCCGGCTGCGCGACATTTATTTCGCCATCACGACGCTGATCTTCAGCCAGATCTTTTACGTCATCATCTTCACCTGGACGGCCGTCACCGGCGGTGAGAACGGCCTGATCTTCACGCGCCCGCATCTGTCGATCCCGTTCCTCTACAATGCGCGCTTTACCTCGACGACGATGCATTGGTTCGTCCTGGCGGTCGTCGCCGGCTCGTACCTGATCTTGCGCCGGGTGACGCAATCGCCGTTCGGCATGGTGCTGCAATCGATCCGCGAGAACGAGCCGCGCACCCGCGCGATCGGCTATCCCGTGGAACGCTTCAAGATGGTGGCCGTCATGCTGTCCGGCCTGTTCGCGGGCTTGGCCGGCGTGCTCTACGCGATCCAGAACGAATTCGCCGCGCCCGACTTCGTCTACTTTCTCACTTCCGGCGAGACGGTGATCTACAACGTCATGGGCGGCATCGGAACCTTGGTCGGACCGATCGTCGGCGCCGGTTTCTTCCATCTCATGCGCGAACTGCTCTCGCGCCTATTCGGCGATCAGTTTCCCTATCTCATTCCGCTCGGCGTCATTTTCATCGCCATGATCATATTCCTGCCGCAGGGCATCATGGGCTTTGCGCGGCGATGGCTGAATGAGTGAGCCGCTCGTCCTCGCGGGATTCCCGGTTGCGCGGCAGTAAGCGGCAAGCAGTCAATATCGGAATTCACGAAGACGTTTTGTTCAAAAACGCCGCGAGCGCCGCAGCATCCTTTTTGCCGGCGGCGAAATCCTCGGCGAAGCGTTCGTAAAACTCCGCGGCGCCCTCGTAAAGCTCGCGCGCGGCGGGATCGTCGCCGACAAAGCCGGCGATCTCTTGCATCTCGGCGACCCAGCGGTAGGCCTTGGGCGGCATCATGCTCAATTGGCGCTTGAGCCAGCCGAACATTTCCTTTTGGCTCAATTGCAACTCGGCGAATAGATCGTCGGCGGAGCCGGTGCGCGTCGCCGCGAGCATCATCGCCGCGCCGATCGCTTGCGTGCCTTTGGTGATACCGGCATAGGACATTTTCAGCGCCGAAGCGGCGCTTGGCGCGCCCGCAAGCACGCGTATATCGAGCCCGAAATCGCGTAGCGCGGCAAAGCGCGGCGCGGCGGCGCCGGAGGCGTAGATGCGTGGGCCGGCATCGCCCGGCTTCGGCGGCTGGCCGATAATGCCGGCGTCGACGAACGGGCATTCGGTGGGCGCAATCGCCGCCGCCACGCGCTCGACCGTTTTCGGATTGATCGCGTTGCAATCGACGTAAACCGGCTTAGCGTTGCTCGCCATCAGCGCCGGCGCGAAATGCTCGGCAAGCGCCAGCGCATCGCCGGGCGGCAGAATGGAGAGAATGAAATCCGCGCGCGCGATCTCTTCGTCCGCAGCCGGGACCATGCCCGCCGCTTTTGCCCGCGCCTGCGTTTCGCGGCTGCGGCCCGCAAGCGAGGTGAGAACCTTTACCCCGTTATCGACGAGCCTTTTCCCGACCGCGGCGCCCATGGCGCCGGGAGCAATCACTGCAACGACAACAGACATGACGGCCTCACTGGCAAATGAAGCCGCGGATCATAGCAACTTGCCTGGATACGGAAATAGCATCGGCATCGCGAGGCCAATCGAAAGAGCAAGGCGGCGCATCGCAAGAATGCGCCGCCTCGCCGTGCAAAACGTGCCGTTTTGACGGCGATTATTTCGGCAGCAGAACGCGGTCGATGACATGAATGACGCCGTTGGACTGCTTGACGTTGGCGATGGTCACGGTGGCGACATTGCCGTTTTCGTCCTGAAGCTCGATTTTGCCGTGCTTCATCATGGCGATGAGTTTGCCGCCGGAGACAGTGGTGATGGTGTGCTCGCCGCCATCGTCCTTGATCATCTGTTTGATCGTATTGGCCATCGCATCGGCCGCAACCACGTGATAGGTGAGAATCTTGACCAGCTTCTCCTTGTTCTCGGGCTTCAGCAGGGTCTCGACCGTCCCCTTTGGCAGTGCGGCAAAGGCTTCGTTGGTCGGCGCGAAGACCGTGAACGGACCGGGACCTTGCAGCGTATCGACCAGGCCCGCCGCCTTCACCGCAGCGACCAGCGTGGTGTGATCCTTCGAGTTGACGGCATTTTGGATGATGTTCTTGTTGGGGTACATCGGGGCGCCGCCGACCATGACGGTCTTTTCGCCCATCGCTTGAGAGAAGGCCGAAGGCGCGGCGATGAAGCCGACCGCGAGCGCTGCGACCGCAGCGATCGTGAGCACGGCCTTTCGATTGAGACTCATTAAATCCTCCAGAAGCTTGACGTCGCCCTTGATTGGGTCGCGACGCTAGCTACGGAGGCGGAATGCGTCGGGATGCCGGCGCCCGATCACAGATTTGTGAGCTTGCCGCTGGCGATCACCGGCCCGGTCGGCTGGCCGGTCGGCGAACCGCCCGGCGGTTCGAGCGAAACCGCGAGCGTGGCCTGCGGCGCGATGCTTTGGATCAAGCGCGCGGGCACCGTGATGTGGACTGGGCGGCCGGCCTCGATCAGGCCGAGCGATTGCGGCTTTTCGCCGGGCGCGATCAGCCATAGCTCCAGCGCTCGCTCGCTCACCGCGGGCGCCGCGGCCGGAACGATGGTCAAGCCTGCGCCCCTCCGATCGACCGTCGCGACGAAACTGGCTTGTCCGCCGCTTGCTTGGAGCTTGGCGATCAGCGGAAGATTCGGCACCGGCGCGCGCGCGCTATAGACCAGCGCCACGAGGCAGGCGGCGGCGACCGCAGCCGCGCCCACCGTGGCCCATCGCCAAAAGGACAGATTCTGCCAAAGGCCGCCACGGCCGGCGCCCGGAGCGATCGCCGCCTCGATATTCGCCCAGACGCGCGGCGGCGGATCGATCGGCTTGACCTCGGATGCGAGTACGCCAAGCCGCCGCTCCCAGTATTCCACCTCGGCGCGGAGCTGCGGATCGCGCGCCATTCGCGCTTCGAAAGCGCGGCGCTCCGCCGCGCCGAGCACGCCCAGCACGTACTCTCCCGCGACGGGCGTAGGGTCGTCGGAGTCCCTGGTCGGTTCGTCGCTCATCGTTCCAGGCATTCCCTCAGCCGCAGCAAGCTTCGGCGAATCCAGCTCTTCACGGTGCCAAGCGGCATATTCATCCGCCGCGCCAGTTCTTCGTAAGCGATGCCGCCGAAAAAAGCGGAACGCACCGCGGCGGCATGGCGCGGCTCCAGCTCGTTCAAGCAATCCACCAAGCGCCGGTGCTCGTCGGTGCTTTCGATCTGCGCGAGCGCGCTCGGCGCGTCGTCGCTGACTTCGGCGGCCTCATCGAGAGATCGGCTCCGCGCGGCGGCGCCGGAGCGAAGCCGGTCGATCGACCGGTTCCGGGCGATGGCGACGAGCCACGTAATCGGGCTCGCGCGCGTGGGGTCGAATGTACCCGCGCGCCGCCAAACCGTGATGTAAACGTCCTGCAGCACGTCCTCGACCTCGCCTTCGTCGTGTAAGATACGCAGGCAGACGGCAAAAAGTTTCGCGGACGTATCGCGATAAAGCAGTCGCAACGCGCTTTTGTCGCCGCCGGCAATGCGCGCCAAAGCGGCAACCAATTGTTTACGGGCGGCGTCTTGCTCGATGGAGGCAGTCGATCCGGCTGGGCCGTTCATCGCCCACATTATTTGCACATCCCGACGCGACCGTCATCCGCCCGATTTAGCTCAGTTTGCGGCGGTTCGCGGCCGTGACGCAATATTCGTCATCGAGGATGATGCAGCGTTGCGGGAGCGATTGAGCGTCGAGCGGCGACGCTCGCAGCGACAATGCGGAGCGTTACTTCATGCCGCCGGCGGCAGGCGGATTGGAGGTGTCCGTTTTCACACGCCGCCGCTGCGCCGGAACGCTGCCATCGGCGCTCGATTGATAAAACACGCTATAGCGGCCGGCCGCCTCGGAAAAGGCGCGCGCATCGGCGGGCTTCTTCACCTCGAAGGAGTTGAAACCGGCGCGAACGAGAAACTGAAACTGATCGCGCAGCACGTCGCCGGTGGCGCGCAGCATGCCGCCGAACCCGTAAGTCTCGCGCAGAAGCCGCGCCTGGCTGTAAGCGCGCCCGTCGCGGAATTTCGGGAAATGAAGTGCGACCAGCGCCAGGTGGCCGAGCCACGGCGCGAGTTCGGCGACACGCCGGTCGTTCGGCCAGGCGACGCCGAGCGAACCGTCGCGGCGGACCAGCGCATCGGCGTTTTCGAGGAAGCGCTTCGCCGGCATGATCACCGGCACGCGATCCGGGATCGGCTCCTCCTCGCCGACATAGACGTAGCGATCTTGCACGATCTGGCCGTTTTCAACGAGCGGCATAGACGCGCTCCCGAAACGGCTCGATGCCCGTCCGCTTGACGGTATCGATGAACAATTCATCCGGCCTTTGCCGCAGTTCGAGATAGGCCGCGGCGATGTCTTCGACGACATCGGCCACCTGCGCAAAGGGCACCGCCGGACCGATCAGCGCGCCGAGCGTCGCATTCTCGTCGGCCTTGCCGCCGAGCGTGATCTGATAGAACTCCTCGCCGTTCTTTTCCACCCCGAGAATGCCGATATGGCCGACGTGATGGTGGCCGCAGGCATTGATGCAGCCCGAAATATTGATGTGCAGCCGCCCGAGCTTGCGCTGCATATCGAGATCGCGGAACCGCCGCGTGATTTCCTGCGCGATCGGTATCGAGCGCGCATTGGCAAGGCTGCAATAATCGAGGCCGGGGCAGGAAATGATGTCGGTGACGAGGCTGACATTCGGTAGAGCGAGACCAATGGCGTCGAGCACGCTCCACAAAGTCGGCAGGTCGCGCTGCGCGACATGCGGCAGCACCAGGTTCTGCTCATGGCCGACGCGGATTTCGCCGAACGAATAGCGGTCGGCCAGGTCGGCGATATCCTCCATTTGCGCTGCCGTGGCGTCGCCCGGCGTGCCTCCCTCCGGCTTGAGCGAAAGCGTCACGATGGCGTAGCCGGGGACTTTATGGTTGGTTACGCAGTTCTTCATCCAAGCATCGAACTGCCTGTCGTCGCGCCGCGCCCGCGCAAGCTCTTGCGGACTGTCGTCGAGCTTCTCATAAGCCGGATAACGGAAGCGGCCGGAAATCTCCGTCACCACCCCCGGATCGAGCGCGAGCGCGCCATCTTTGATGGTTTGCCATTCCGTCTCGACTTCCTTGGCGAAGGCCTCGGCGCCGAGCTCGTGCACGAGAATCTTGATGCGCGCCTTCCAGATATTGTCGCGGCGGCCGAACTGATTGTAGGTGCGCAGAACCGCTTCCACGTAACTGAGCACGTCGCGCGCCGCCAGGAACGGCTTGATCGTCAGCGCGAGATAAGGGGTGCGGCCAAGCCCGCCGCCGACCATCACTTCGAATCCGGTTTCGCTCGCCGCGTTGCGGTGAAGCCGTAGGGCGAGATCGTGGATGCGCAGCGCGGCGCGATCATGGCTCGACGCGCCGACCGCGATCTTGAATTTGCGCGGCATGAACGAAAATTCGGGATGCAGCGTCACGTGCTGGCGAATTACTTCGGCCCAGACCCGCGGATCCTCGATCTCGTCGGGCGCGACGCCCGCCCACTGGTCGGTCGTGATGTTGCGGACATTGTTGCCGCTGGTTTGCATGCCATGCATGCCGACGCCCGCCAGTTCGGCCATCGCATCCGGTAATTCGGCGAGCTTGATCCAATGGAACTGGATGTTCTGCCGCGTGGTGAAATGGCCGTAACCGCGGTCGTATTTACGCGCAACGTGGGCGAGCTTGCGCAGCTGCAGCGTCGACAGCGTGCCGTAGGGAATGGCGATCCGCAGCATATAGGCATGAAGCTGCAGATAGACGCCGTTCATCAGCCGCAGCGGCTTGAACTCCTCCTCGGTCAATTCGCCTGAAAGCCGCCGCCCGACCTGGTCGCGGAATTCGGCGACGCGCTCGGCCAGGAGCTTGCGGTCGAAAGCATCATAGACGTACATGCATTCTGACTTTGCGTTCGGCTAGAGCATGATCGCTTCAAGTTGATTCGACTGCGGCTTTGGATTTTTGATAGGGCCTGATTTTCTCGGAAAACCGGTTTTCCGCTTTTCCGGATCATGCCCTATGAACCGACCGCCGCCGGCAACTCGATCGTGGGACCACCGCGCCGGATCAATTCGCGGAGGTTTCCCGGCCGCACGCCGCCGCCGGGCAGAAGCTTTACCGGCGCCACGTACGGACCGATCGCGTTGAGATCGTCGCCGGTTGCCGCGGCAACGAGCGTTCGCGCAATGGCGGCGTCGGTGGCGATGGCGGCGCCGTCGAGTTCGGTGGTCCAGCCGCCGTCGGGACTGCGATACACGACCGCGCCGTCGCCCACGCGATTGGCGGTGACCACGACCGGGCCTGTGATCTTGATCTTTTTCTGGTCGAGCGGAGAGGTCATTGGGTCGCTCCACGGTCCCTAGCGCTAGTTCAGCCCGAAGGCCAGATGATATAGAATGATTTTCTATATAAGACGTTTCTGGCGCACGCAAAGAGGAAAATTTTGTACTAAATCGCGCAATCGCATGAGAATAAGTACTCAAGATACAGGTCCTCCGAAGGGATATCTTGCTAGGCGACGCGGGAGCGAACCGTCATGAGCGGCGTGCAGGAAAGCGACTCGAAGGAGGCGTCGGGTTCCGCTGGCGACACCGCGGCGCAGCGCGGCAGTATCGCCGAAGTCTTTGCCGCCTTCCTCCGCCTCGGATTGACGAGCTTCGGCGGCCCGGTCGCGCATCTCGGCTATTTCCACGAGGACATCGTCGTACGCCGCAAGTGGCTCGACGAAAAAACCTATGTCGACCTGGTCGCGCTCTCGCAATTCCTTCCGGGACCCGCCAGCAGCAAAGTCGGTATCGCGATCGGATTGTCGCGCGCCGGTTACGCCGGCGCGCTGGCGGCCTGGGCCGGCTTCACCCTGCCATCCGCCATTGCGCTCGTCTTGTTCGGTTATGGCGTGAGTTCGCTCGGCGGCGCATTGGGCAGCGGTTGGCTGCACGGGCTGAAAGTTGCTGCCGTCGCGGTCGTCGCCAACGCCGTGCTGACCATGATGCGCTCGCTCGCTCCCGACGCCGAGCGCGCCACGCTTGCCGTTTGCGCCGCGATCTTAGTGCTGGCGATACCGTCGTCGTTCGGCCAGGTGATCGCCATCGTTCTCGGCGGGGCCATCGGGTTGATCCGATTCGGCGACGTGTCGGCCGATCGCCACACCGCGCTGCCGCATCCGGTCAGCCGCGGCGCGGCCGTCGCGGCCATCGTGTTGTTCTTCGCGCTTCTGATCGGCCTGCCGCTAGCCGTCGCCGCGGCGCCGAGCCACGCGCTGCAATTGTTCGATGTGTTCTATCGAGCCGGCTCGCTTGTCTTCGGCGGCGGCCACGTCGTGCTACCGCTCCTGCAGGCTGCCGTCGTGCCGCCGGGCTGGGTCAGCAACGACGCGTTTCTTGCCGGCTACGGCGCGACGCAAGCGGTGCCGGGGCCGCTTTTTACGTTTTCCGCCTATCTCGGAACGGTCATGGGTCCGCCTCCCAACGGCTGGCTGGGGGCGGCTCTTTGCCTTGTGGCGATGTTCCTCCCGGCATTTCTTTTGGTGATCGGCCCGCTGCCGTTTTGGGATGATCTGCGCCGGCGCGCGGCGGCGCAAGCCGCGCTCCGCGGCGTCAATGCCGCCGTCGTGGGCCTGTTGCTCGCCGCGCTCTACCGGCCGGTTTGGACCACCGGCATTACCAACGCGGGCGATTTCGCGCTCGGCATCGGCGCTTTCCTTTTGCTGTTCATGTGGAAGACGCCGCCGTGGCTGGTCGTCGTCGTTTGCGCGATCGGCGGCGAGGCCATTGCGCGATTGCCTTTCCCGGCCTGAACAGCCGCTTAGAGCGCAATCGTCTCAAGCTGAATCGATCGTGCTCTAGTTATCTGATGAGGCATGACCTTTCGGAAAACCGTTTTCCACTTCTCCGGATCATGCCCTAATGCCCGGTGGCGACGGCGGCGACGCGCGCGGGATTTTCCGGCGCGGTGTTGCCGCGCCAGACCACATGCAGATCCGGGCGCAGCAGGATCAGATCGTAGCCGTAGACCTCTTGGGCGATCCAATCGGAAATTTCTAGCACAGTCGCTGGCGCGCCGCGCTCGCGAATGGCGCGCACAAGCCCGCGCGCGTCGGCTTTAGAGCCGCCGAGTTTGAGGATGGTGTAGCCGTCGGAGATGCGGTCCTGCATCGGCACGCCGTCATCGAGCCAAATATGCGGCAACCGCGCTCCGGGCCAGGTGGTCGGGTGATATTCGCGGAACAGATGTTCGGGACCGCCCGGTATATTGCAGATGATCGGCGAATCGACATAGCGGTAGCCGAGCTCCGCGCCGATCATCTCATTGCTTTTGCGCTGCTCGACGTCGGCGACGGCGCTCAAGTTTCCCCGGGTCTCGGCTCCGGCCGCCGAATCCTCGCCAATATTGGCGCGCCACATGGCGCGCCATTTACGCCGGCCGATCGTCGCATAGCGCGATGCGCCGACATTGCGTTCGCCGACCTGGCGCCGCTCGATCTCGTAGGATTGCAAGAGATTCGGCCCGCCCCATCCGGCGAGCGTCGCCGCGAGCTTCCACGACAGGTCGATGGCGTCGCCGACGCCCGAATTCATGCCGAGCCCGCCTGTCGGAATGACCAGATGCGCGGCGTCGCCGGCGAGAAAGACGCGATCCTTGCCGTAGCGGTCGGCGAGCAGAAGATTTTGCCGCCATGGCGCGCACGACAGCATTTCGTATCGGACCGGTATCCCGACGGTCGCCTCAAAGGCGAGTTTCATCTCCTCGTCGCGCTCGCGTATCGAATGCAGCGTCCAGTGCCGGGTTGAGTCCTGCATGATCAGAAACGTCGCCTTATCGTCGGCGACGTGATAGTGCCGGCCCCTGCCCGGCCCGTTGCCGATCGGCAAGCGTTTGAATAGTTCGTCGCAGCGGAACAGCGCCTGACGGAGCGCCAGTAAATTGCCTTCTCCGGAAAGTTCGATATCGAGCTCCTTGCGAACCGGGCTCGCGCCGCCGTCGCAGCCGACGAGATAGGCGCTGCGAATCTCCTGCACTTCGCCATTGGCGTTGCGCAGGCGCGCAGTCACGCCTTCGGTATCTTGCCGCAGCGAGAGAAATTCACAGCCAAACCGCACCGTGACCGCGGGAATGGTCTCGGCGACCGACTTCAAAAGCGGCTCGAGCGTATATTGCGAAATCAGCTGATACGGTTCGAGCGGTAGCGTGCCGTCGTTGGTCGCGCGGGTTTGCGCCCGCGCCTGCGCGACCGACGGATAGGTCAGATGCAACAGCGGCGGCCTGACGAGCGACAGGACGATATAGACGTCCATCGGGCAATCGGCGCGCAAGCCGGCCGCGCGGATTTTCTCCGCGAGACCCATGCGGCGGTAAATTTCCATGGAGCGGGCATTGATGCGCTCCATCTTTGGCAGAAAAGCAGGCTTGTCCTTCTGCTCGATCAGCGTGCAGCGCACCCCGCGCGCACCGAGGTCGATCGCAAGCGTCAGGCCGGTCGGCCCGGCCCCGACAATCAAAACGTCATTATCCATCGTTTATTGCTATCGGCTCCCGCCGACCATTCACGCCGCCGGGGTGGCGGCGTCAAGCTCCTTGAACGGCTGATAGGCCGCGCCATCGCATTGTGCGGGGGTGGCGTCGACGAACTGAGTCATGTGTCCGCCAAGAAAAATTACGGCCTTGGTCTTGATCGGGCTTTTGGGGTTGAATTGCACGCAAACGACATAGTGCTGGCTTTCTTCCACCGGCTTAATCGCCGGCTCGGAGATCATCGCGCCATGAAAGTCGGCGCGATTGGTCAGGGATTGTCTGAGAAACGCGGTGATATCCTTGCGATAGTTGGCTGGAAAAACGTTGGGATCGGCGGCCACCTGCGGGTCTTCCTTTTTGCTGCAGCCGGCTGCCGCCAGGACGGCCGGCAACAAGGCGCCCAGCAACAGAATCTCGCCTGCGCGACATGCCTTCATGATCGTGGGCTCATGATCGACCGTTCGTGATTCATGCCTATATCTTTTGCTTTGCCGGCGGCGAGCAACCGCCGCTGGGCGACGCCCTCCCCGCAATGCTAAGTAGAATTATAACAAAATCGCGACGCACGGTCTTGCGCAGATTGGCGCAGTTATGACCACCGTCGCATTTTTTCGCCGCTCAGTCGTCCGCCACCGGGCCGCACCAGCCGGGCAAGTAATCGGCGTCCTTGCCCTTGGCCAATTTCTTTGCCTTTTGGATCGCCCGATCGAAATCCCGATCGACCGTCTTGCGCTTCATGCGCCGGCGCAGGAAATCCGCCCATAAAAATTCGCTGAACGGCGTCGTGTCCTTGGCGAATCCGCCGGCGCGCCGCAGCTCGCCGGCGAGCGAACGGAACGGATCGTCGACGAGATCGGCTACGCGTTTTGGAATGTCCTTGTAGTGGTGGCGCTCGCCGTTGCTGTCGAAAGGATGCATCCAAGAACGATTGTCCATCACCGTCCAGAACGCGTCCTGATCGAGTTTGCTCAAGTTGGCGATATGAGTGACGGCGACTTCCTTGACGCCCTCTTCGTGCAGGGCGCGCGCCAGATGATGATGATCGACGACGTAATTGCGCCCTTTCGGACCGAGAACCACGGGTATCATGTGTTTGCCGAGGAATACGCCGCCCTCTTTGGCGGCGAGGTCGCGCCAGTGTTTGCGCTTGGCGTTGACCTCGCGAATTCCGACGGTGATTTGAGTGGGACGAAGATCGTCAATGGCGACGGTGATCAGTATGGGTTCGCGAACCATAACTACGCTCCTCCAACAAACACCCCAATCCGGTAGTATCGGCATAAGGACTCAATCGAAATCAAGCGTCCCGGCAAGGCTCGGCGCCGGCAAAATGGAATTTTCCCGCGATTCGGGTAGAATTGGGGGTGTCATGATCGCTTTGCGGCAGACGGCATTAGGGCTAGGGGTCGTCCTCTCAATGGTTTTTCTCGCGGCCGAGCGGCAGCCGGCGCGAGGCCAAGAGTTTTCGACCAAAGCAGAGTTTTCGACTAAAGCAGAGTCTTCGACTAAAGCGGAGCAATCGGTCAAAGAAACGACTCAGGCCAAAGCGAGCAGCGCTTTGTCGGATGCGTGCGCGCGCGCGAACTTTCGCGTTGTCGTCGATGTCGGACACACGGTCGATGTGCCGGGCGCGATGAGCGCGCGCGGCATTCCCGAATATGCCTTCAACCTCGAACTGGCCAAGGACGTCAAACAAGCGCTGCTCGACGCGGGCTTTAGTCAAACCGTGCTGTTGATCACCGCAACGGCGCCTTGGGCGGGACTTGTCGAGCGGGCCGCGCGCGCCAACCGCATGCGCGCGAATCTCTTCATTTCGATCCACCACGATTCCGTGCCCGACAATCTGCTCAAGACATGGGACTATGATGGCCAGGAAGATCACTTCAACGACGACTATCCCGGCTATGCCATTTTCATGTCAAACGACAATGGCGATCGCGCCGGCAGCCTGTTGTTCGGCGCCTTCCTCGGCAAGGAGCTGGAAAGCCGCGGCTTGCACTATACGCCGCATTACACCTTGGCCTTGATGGGCCATCGCCGCCGCGTCCTGGTCGACGCCAAAGCAGGCGTTTACCGCTACGATCAACTGATCGTGCTGCGTGACACGAAAATGGCGGCTGTGCTGCTCGAAGCCGGATCGATCGTCAACCGGCCGGAAGAACTGGAATTGGGAACCGAGAAGCGGCGCGCGCTCACGAGCGCCGCCGTCGCCGCCGCGGTGGCCGATTTTTGTACCGCGCGTCCGCAGCTCTCGGGCGCAAGAGCGGCCGCTTCCGCGCGCTAATCGCGCTCACACCGGGACCGTCCGCCTGCGCCGTAACGCCAGCGTTGCGATGACGGCGAAATTGAAAAGATTGATGCCGAACCCGGCGGCGAAAGCCGGCGCGTAAAAGCCGAAATGGTCGTAAAGAAGACCGGCGAGCCAGCCGCCCGCCGCCATTCCCCAGCCGCTGCACAACAGCAACGTCGGCATCCGCCAATAGGCCTCCTCGACCGGGAACAATTCGCGCGACGCGAGCACATTGGCCGGAACGAGCCCGCTAAATCCGAAACCGAACAGCGCCGACACGGTAAACAAGCCGGCTTCGTCTTGAGTCAAAAGAAACGCGAGCATGCCGACGGCTTGCAGGGCCGATCCGGCAAGCATCGTGTAAAGGCCGCCGATCCGATCCGAAACGACACCCCAGAGTTGGCGGCTGAAGAACGCGGCTCCGAGCAGAACCGACACCATCGCGGCGCCATGCGCGGCACTGATGCCAAGGTCGCTGCACAACGCAACCAGATGCGCTTGCGGCATCGACATCGGGATGCAGCAGGTAAAGATTGCCGCCATCTGCAGTGCAAACACGAAATTGGGCGGCCAGCCGAGCACGGATTTCTGCGCGTGCATTTCGGTCGTCCTTGTGTAGGGCTGCTGCGGCGGCGGCGCCAGCACCACGACCGCCGCCGGAACAATGACGAGAAGCTCGAACGCGGCGTAATAGAGCATGGTATGCCGCCAGCCGGCCAACGCGATCGCCCGCGCGAAAATCGGCGGCCAGAACGCTCCGGCGAGATAGGCGCCGCTTGAAATCAAGGCGAGCGCGGAGCCGCGCCTGCGATCGAACCAGCGGCTGACATAGACGTAGAACGGCGCGTTGATGCCGCCGATGCCGAGCAATCCCATGAACAAGCCGTGTCCAACATAAAGCGGCAAGGACGGGCCCCGGGTCGACAAGGCCAAGCCGAGCGCGACCATGCTGGCCCCGAAAATCACGGTAACGCGGATGCCGACGCGCTCGGCGATCCGGCCCATGAGAATGCCGCCGACGCCGGAACCGATCCACATCAGCGCGCTGGCGAAGGCGGGTATCGAGCGTTCGCCGTTCACCTCCGCGGCGATGTCCTTGAGCGCAACGAGCGTGATCCACGGCGCGCCGAACGCAATCGCCATGATGACGAGCACCGCCACGGCGACGATCCACGATGTGCGTGTTTCGACCGATGTCCGCGTCTCGATGGATGGAAAAGTCGTTTGCAGCATTAAAATCGCGCCGTCGGCCGCCGGGGCGACGGCCCCCAACGAGCCAACCTATAGCAGCAGACCAAGCACGCCGCGCGCAAAAACGCGGACAATTTTCGCTTAACTGCCAGCCGATTGGGCATGCCTCGTGGAATATCCGCAAACCCGCATGAATGCCAAGGAGCCGACCGCGAGTTCGGCGTCGGTTGTTGCCTTACGAAAGCCACCCGCTGCAGACAATGTTGCGGGAAAAGGTCCCATGACGATTCAAAGAGCAATGGTCGGGGTATCGCATTTGATCCGCACCATACTTCTTCGCGCGCTCATCCTGTCGGCGGCCGTTTTCGCCGGCGCCCTGGCGCCGGTCCGATGCCTCGGCGAAGACGGCAATCAGTTACCGGCCAAGGCGACAAAGGAGCTGTCGCCCGAACTGCTCGCGCTGTTGCGACAAAAGCACATGGTGAAATATTCACCGATCCTCGTGCGCATTTTCAAGGAAGAAGCGGAGCTCGAAGTCTGGAAACAAGACACCACCGGCCGTTTCCAGATTCTCAAGACCTATCCGATCTGCCGGTGGTCGGGCGATCTCGGGCCGAAGTTGCATGAGGGCGACCGGCAGGCCCCGGAGGGCTTCTATACGATTACGCCCTCGCTGCTCAATCCGAATTCAAACTATTATCTCGCGATCAACACCGGTTTTCCCAACAGCTTCGACAAGGCGAACGACCGCGACGGCAGCTTTCTCATGATCCACGGCGACTGCTGGTCGAGCGGCTGCTATGCCATGACCGACGAGCAGATGGACGAGATTTTTTCGCTCGCGCGCGACTCGCTCGGCGGCCGGCCGTCATTCCAGGTCCAGGCCTATCCGTTCCGCCTGACGCCCGCGAATTTGGCGCGCCACCGCACCAATCCGAACATGCCGTTCTGGATGATGCTCAAGGAAGGCAACGATCATTTCGAGGCGACGCATATCGAGCCCGAGGTTGAGGTGTGCGATCGCCGTTATGTCTTCGATGCGCAACATCCGCCGAACTCGTCGAAGCCCCTCGTGTTCGACCCAGCCGGCAAATGCCCCGCCTTTGTCGTCAATCCGAGAATCGCCCGGCCGGCGCTGGAAAAACAACACGCCGACGAAGCCGAATACGCGCAATTGGTTAAGGACAACGTACCGGTCGCCCCCATCTACAGCGGACTTGACGGCGGAATAAACAAAATTTTCCTCGCCCGGTTTCCGGGCAGAATAATACCGCTTGCGATCGTGCTGCCGCCGAGTGGATCTCAATTGCCGCAAATGGCTGCCGTACCCTGGGCCGACAATGACGGTTCGTTGGCGAATAAATTTTTCGGTGCCTTGCCGGGGCCCAGGTCACGGACGCAAGTCGCCTCGACCGATTCGACAGCGCAGCAACGCGGCGCGGATTCAGCGACAACGGAATCGACCGCCGCGCCGATCCCTAAGCCTGAGCCGTAGGTTAAGACCGCCGTCGCGGCGAAACCGAAGTTTCAGTAAGCCGCGAGTTTTTCAACCGTATGTCGAAAATTACCCGAATTTGATTTCTGGGCTGTGTTCCCGGCCGGTCGAACAGCGACTACAACAACACGCACCTTCACTCAGTTCGCCCAAGAAGTGACGGGTCTCCCAAACAGCGCGGCAAACTCAGGGATATCAAGGCCTCAAGCTTGCGCTTCACTTCGGCGGGACTCTCACAGACATACACGGACTGGCTCATTGTAATGAGCGTGGTCGGGCACGCGCCAACGTCGGGCGAGTCGATAATAGCGACAATTTGAGACGGTGCGATGTAAATCGTCGTGCCGGTTGGCCCGGCGAGCGCGACGAAAAGATTCAGGACCGTTAGGAGAACCGCCGTCATATCTTATTGCCCTCAGCGCGCGCCGATGCGGATGACCGCCGGCATTAACTTCCGCCGGTTTTTCATATTGCTATGAGCTCGAGGTTTTTAACTCCGCACGCCCGTTGCAGATCACTCGGGAGCGACAAATCCGCAGTTCGGATCGCGCTGGCACAAGGCCGATCGCCGCTACAATGAGCAAAATTTCTAACCCAAACAGTAAGTAGTTCATGATCGCTCTCCTGTTTTTGTTGCGGATTAAAGCGACCGAAGGGTTACGTTAGCCTAATCAATCCGAAAACCTGCCTTCGGGCCACGCCAATCAAGATCGCCACGGCTCCCGATTTATTCCCATGCGGCGGTTTCTTGATCGCTGTTCCTCATCGCAAAAGATTTTTGCGAGCCGCAAGCACTTCACGACTCTTTGATTAACCAATTGGCTTGTAACGACGCGCGACGGAATAATCGATGAGATTGACGATGCAATGTGGCGATTGAGGCACTTGGTTTGGCCGTTGCACTTGGTGACCAATGAGGATCGGAAAGGAAAAGGCAATGCTTACGACCAGAAAAATTATGTTATCCGCCGCGATTATTCTCAGCGCCGCTTTCGCGCTCGGTACAAGCGCTGCTTTTGCCAATGCACCGGGAGGCGCCTACGTCCAATGTGACGCCAGCCCGTCATCGCCCATCCGCTGTATGCAGGACAGCTGGTAGCCACGCAAAAAGCATGGAATGCGTTCGGAGGGTTTTTTGTGTCGAATCTATCGCCGCTCATGCCTCCTCCCGCTTTCCTCGACATCGTGCCGACCGCGGTTCTGTGCGCTGTCAGACCACCCCAAAATGGGGATCGGAACGAGACGCGATCTATTCCCGCAGGGTCTGGAGGCCGCTGTGCGGGGGTCATCTGACTTCCCGTCCCGTCAGCGGACCCCTTACGACAAATTCTCCCCCAGCCGGGAATAAAGTCGCCCTTCGCCTGATCAAAAGCCTCGGAAGCCGCAAAGCCATTTCGGCTCGGGACCGGCGGCTTATGAGGAGATCGGCAATGAGTGAATTCGATCAAGGCGGCGGCGTCAGCCGGCGCAAAGTACTGGAATGCATGACGTGGTGCGGCACCGGCGTGCTGTGGACGATTTCCGGCGGCGTTCCTCACTCACTCGGGATTATGGGCGAGGCGAAGGCGGCCGAGGCCGGTGGCCTTACTTTCCTGCAGATCAGCGATAGCCATGTCGGCTTCGACAAGCCGGCCAATCCCAACGCGCTCGGCACGCTCGAAGAGGCGATCGCCAAGGTCAACGCGCTGCCGAAGAAGCCCGCCTTCATGATCCATACCGGCGACATCAGCCATCTGTCGAAGGAAAAGGAATTCGACGACGCCGATCATGTCATTTCACAGGCTCGGCTCGACGTCCATTACGTGCCCGGCGAACACGATTTTCTCGACCCCGAGCAGAAAATGTATCGCGAGCGGTATGGCCGCGCCGCCAAGGGCGCCGGCTGGTACAGCTTCGACGCCAACGGCGTGCATTTCATAGGCCTGGTCAATGTCGTCAATCTTCAGGCCGGCGGGTTGGGCAATCTCGGCGCCGATCAGCTCGAATGGCTGGAGAGCGACGTCAAAGGCCGCTCCGCGTCGACGCCGATCGTCGTCTTCGCCCATATCCCGCTGTGGACGGTCTACCAGGACTGGGGCTGGGGCACCCAGGACGGCGCCCAGGCGCTGACCTATCTGAAGAAGTTCGGTTCGGTGACGGTGCTCAACGGTCACATCCACCAAGTGATGCAGAAGGTGGAAGGCAACGTCACGTTCCATACGGCGCGCTCGACCGCCTTCCCGCAGCCGGCGCCCGGCGCGGCCCCCTCGCCCGGCCCGATGAAAGTGCCTGACGAGCACCTGCGCAAAATGCTTGGCATCGCCGACGTCACGTTCAAGCAGAACGAGCAGCGCCTCGCGATCATCGACACGCCCCTGCAGGGCTGAGGAGAACAAAAATGTTGCGTCCCCTCATCGCGTCAACCGCGCTAGGCGCCGTTGCCGGCTCGATCCTCGCCGCGGGCGTCCTCTTCGCCCGCGCCGACAGTCTGGCGGGCGCGGTGTCGATCGACAACTTCACCTTCACGCCGCAAACGCTAACCGTGAAGGCGGGCACCACCGTGACCTGGACCAACAGAGACGATATTCCGCACGGTGTTGCCTGGACCAACAACGCGTTCGCCAAATCGGGCGCGCTCGACACCGACGACAAGTACACGCTGACGTTCACCACGCCCGGAACCTACCAGTACTTCTGCTATCTTCATCCGCACATGGTGGGCACGCTCGTGGTACAAGCGGCGGCGGGCGGCGACGCTACGCACTGATGCTGGGACCGGCTGCAGCACTATGGGCCAGCGGCATCATGCACGATTGAGCGCGATACGATGGTGGAGGATGCGTTTGCCGATCAAGAGCGGATGCGGCGTTTTCGCGACGCCGCATTACCGCATCTCGATGACGTGTTCACGCTCGCGCGCTACCTCTTGCGCAACCCGAGCGACGCGGAGGATGCGGTGCAGGAATGTTATCTGCGCGCCCTGCGCCATTTCGACGGCTATCGCGGACCGGCCATGAAACCGTGGCTGCTCGCGATATTACGCAACGTCTGCAACGCCGAATTCGCGCGCCGCGGCAAAGAGGAGGTGCCGACCGACTACGCGCCGGACGATTCCGCTGCGGAGCAAATGCCGATGTGGCAGGAGCCGCAAGCCTCCCCAGAAAACTTGATTGTGCGGCAACAAGAAAGCGCCACGATCCGCCGCCTCGTAGCGGAACTGCCGCAGCCGTTCCGCGAAGTTATCGTGCTGCGCGAGATGAACGATCTGTCCTATCAAGAAATCGCAGCTATTGCCGGCGTGCCGGTGGGAACGGTCATGTCGCGATTGGCACGGGCGCGCGCGATGCTGCGCTCGGCGTGGAATGCCGCGGAGGCGGCCGTTCCTACTCCAGGACCGGTCACCGCTCCGGGAGTTTCGCCATGAATCTCGTCATGAATTGAGTCTCATCATGAATTGCGACGAATTCGAAAGTCTCCTCCATGCATTGATCGACGGCGAGCTCGATGCCGGGCATGCGCGCGAGGTGGAGGCACATGCGGCGGGATGTTCCGCCTGCGCCGACAAACTCGCCTCCTTCCGCGCCATGCACGAGGCGATGCAAGCCGCCGCTTTGAAGGAGGCAGCGCCGGCGCATTTGCGCAGCCGCGTCGAAGCGTCGCTGACGGCGCCGGCGAGCCGGGCCGGCGCGGTGCACAGCTTCTTCCGGTCCAGCCGCCGAGGGTTCTTCGGCGGATTCGCACTCGGTTCCGCGCTGTCTGCGGCGGTCGCGGCAAGCCTCGTCCTTGCGGTCATGCGCGACAATCAGCAGCAGGCGATCGCCGACGAAATCGTTTCGGCGCATATCCGCTCGCTGCAAGCCGGCCATCTGATGGACGTGGAAACCAGCGACCAGCACACGGTGAAGCCGTGGTTCAACGGCAAGGTCGACGTCGCCCCGCCGGTCGTCGATTTGACCGCGGAAGGCTTCACACTTTTGGGCGGCCGCCTCGATTATATCGACGGCGAACCGGTCGCCGCCGTCGTTTATCAGCGTCGCAAGCATTTGATCAATTTGTTCGTCGCGCAGCGATTGGGCGCGAGCCATGCCGGCGCCCTTTCCGAGACCATCCAGGGCTACAATGTGCGCCATTGGTCGCAGGACGGACTCGATTTCTGGGCGACCAGCGACCTCGCCGGGGACGAATTGAACGAGTTTGTTCAAAAAATCCAAGCAGCCTTGCGTTCTTCGTAGACTTTCCGGCTGGCCTGGCCGCCGATTAACGGCTAAAGACACACGCTGTCGCCGGGGCTGCGCACTGGCGTACAGGCAACCCATTGGCGTTTCAAACGTTTAAGCGTCGATCATGGATCAGCGTGTCGACAACGAGCGTCGCTCCGATTCCGAACGGCGCCTTGATTCTCCGCTCCACGCGGCGGCATCGGCATTCGACGAAGCGCCGAAGAAATCGCCGTGGCGGGGCGGCCTTCGCAAGCGCGGCTTGGCGGTCGCGATTGCCGCGGGCGCGGCCGCTTTGCTCGCCCTGCTCGTCGCCTGGTGGCTGCACGCGCGGCACTATGAATCGACCGACGACGCGTTCATCGATACGCGCACGGTGCCGATTAGCGCGCAAGTCGCCGCCGCGATCGTCGACGTTCCGGTCACGGACAATCAGCTGGTCGATGCCGGCGCGGAACTGGTGCGGCTTGACGACCGCGACTATATCGCTCAGCGCGATCAGGCCAAGGCTCAGGTCGACCAGGCGCGAGCCAGCGTCGAGAATCTCACAGCCCAAATCGTCACGCAGCAGGCGAAAATAGATCAAGCCAACAAGCAGGTCGCGCAAGCGCAGGCCGCGCTCACTTTCGCCCAGCAGGAATCCGATCGTTACCAGCAGCTCGCGGCGAAGGGCACCGGCACGATCGAACAGGCGCAACAATATTATTCGAACCTCCTGCAAAGCCAGGCGGGACTGGCCGCCGCGCAGGCAAATGCCCTCGCCACGGAAAAGCAGATTGCCGTGCTGGAGGCGCAGCGCGATCTTGTCAATGCTCAGCTCGCGCAGGCGCATGCGGCTCTAGCGCAGGCCGAGACCAATCTTTCACGGACCGTCATCACCGCGCCGGTCGCCGGCCGCGTCACCAAACTGACCGCCGCCAAGGGTGCCTATGCCGCCGTCGGTCAAACGCTGATGATGTTCGTGCCGCGCGATGTCTGGGTGACGGCCAACTTCAAGGAAACCCAGCTCGATTTGATGCGGCCGGGCCAGCCCGTCGATATCGCGATCGACGCCTATCCGGACCGAACGTTCAAAGGCCATGTCGATAGCATTCAATCCGGCAGCGGCACCG
>Ga0187766_10000151_pt1 | contig 34924 bp, 40 predicted proteins | sample 0216_QUI02_MP05__4_FD_132971 | JGI IMG/M metagenome (GOLD analysis project Ga0187766, IMG submission 132971) | Tropical peat soil microbial communities from peatlands in Department of Meta, Colombia - 0216_QUI02_MP05_20_MG | ecosystem: Environmental > Terrestrial > Soil > Wetlands > Peat ... | reverse complement strand
GGCGATCGGTCAGGTTGCCGTCGAGCACACGTGCACGCAGTGCCTGCCGCACGTGGGCGTCGAGTTGCCGTTCGACCTGCCGTGAGAGTGCTGCTGACCGGTGCCGCCGGCTTCATCGGGGCTCGCGTGGGCGCAGCGCTGCGAGCCGCGGGTCACGACGTGATTGCCCTCGACGCCATGCTGCCCGCCGCGCACGGGCGAAATGCAGTGGCGCCAAAGGGCTGTCGACAAGTCGACGTCCGCCACGCCGACGCGCTCGCGCCGCTGCTGGATGGTGTCGATCTGGTGTGCCATCAGGCCGCGATGGTGGGTGCCGGCCTGGACGCCGCCGACGCGCCCGGCTACGGCAGCCACAACGATTTCGCCACCGCCGTGCTGCTTGCGCAGATGTTCGCCGCCGGGGTGCGGCGTCTGGTGCTGGCGTCGTCGATGGTGGTCTATGGGCAGGGCCGGTACGACTGCCCCGAGCACGGACCGGTCGACCCGCTGCCGCGGCAGCGCGCCGACCTCGATGCGGGGATCTTCGAGCATCGCTGCCCGATCGGCGGCGAAGAGCTGGTGTGGCGGCTCGTCGACGAGGACGCGCCACTACGCCCGCGCAGCTTGTATGCGGCCAGCAAGACCGCGCAGGAGCATTACGCGCTGGCATGGTCGGAGTCGACGGGTGGCTCGGTGGTGGCATTGCGCTACCACAACGTCTACGGTCCGGGCATGCCGCGCGACACCCCGTACTCCGGGGTGGCGGCGATTTTCCGCTCGGCACTCGAAAACGGTGAGCCGCCAACAGTTTTCGAGGACGGCGGACAGATGCGTGACTTCGTCCACGTCGATGATGTGGCCGCCGCCAACCTCGCGGCGGTGGCGGCCGAGGCCGACGGCTTCACCGCGGCCAATGTCTGCTCCGGGCAACCCATCTCGATCCTGGAGGTGGCCACAGCGCTGTGCGACGCACGGGGTGACAACGTGTCACCCTTCGTCACCGGCCAGTACCGCAGCGGCGACGTGCGCCACATCGTCGCCGATCCCACCCGCGCCGCCGACGTACTGGGCTTCCGGGCGGCCGTCGACCCCCGTGAAGGACTGCGCGACTTCGCGTTCGCGCCGCTACGCGGCTAGCGACCGGGTGGCCTGTGCACCCCTCGCTGGGCTGCACCAATGCGGCCGGACTGGCTGGCCAACTGGGTATTCAGCTGCTGTGGCGTCCCTCGTCCGTGTTTTGCACGGCAGAGTTCTGCCCCGCCGTCGAGTTCTGCCCCGCCGTCGAGCTCTCACTCGTCGAGCTCCGCGTCGGCGCCAAGCTCCGCCGTAGCGCCAAGCTCTGCCCAAACGCCGTCGCAGGTGGCGACCGCTTCCGCTCCAGCGTCGCCCCCGTCGCCGGTATACACGGCGCCGACCCAGCCGGCGTACACGCCGCCGCAGACCGTGGCGCCGCCACCGCAGACCGTGGCGCCCGCGCCCGCCTACACCCCGCCGCAGACCGTGGCGCCGCAGCCGGTGATCCCCCAGGTGCCGGTGCATCCGCCATCTGGCGGTCACGGCGGCTTCGGCTCTGTGCCCTAACTCGTCGGCAAATTTGGGCTAGGGTCGTCGGCCTGGCGCGTCGCGGGCCTGCCCTTGTGCGCAACATGCGCCGATCGCGGGTGCAGCATGACCTACACACCGGGCATCAGATCGTAATAACCTCAAGGTCGGTCATCGCGCCGTAATCGCTGTCTCGCGTCACGATCGGAATGTCGTGGGCCATAGCGGTCGCCGCGATCCAGCTGTCATTAATGGGTATTCGCCGATTCGCAGTGCGCAGCCGGGCGACCAAAAGTGCCCAGGCTTCGGCGACCGGTTCATCGATACCGAATGGTTCGAATCGCTGGGCGAGTTGATAGGTCGAGAGTCGCCGTGCTCGGGCCTCTGGACCTAAGGCCTGCAACACCCCGAGCCGGAGCTCACCCAGCGTGATCACCGAGACACCCCACTCGTACCCGTTAAACCGGGTGGCATCGACTCGTTCTGCCTCTAAGCCGATGAAGACGGAAGTGTCGGCGAGTGCTCGCCGAGCTGTCATGACGATAGATCGTCCGTTGTCTCCGTCAGCGTTTCTCGCAGTTCCTCGCTGAGTCTGGTGGTCTCGGGCCCGAGACGCGTGAGCTCCCGGATCAGCTCGGAAGCAGGCAACCACCGACGGCGCCGCGATAGCGGAACAATCATTGCGACCGGGCGATTGTCTTTGAGCACCTCGATCTCCTCACCAGCCTCGACCCGCCGCAAAACCTCGGCGGTGCGGTTGCGAAGGTCGCGAGCAGGTATCGTAGCAGGCATGCTACGACTGTAGCGTTAAGCTACGGGACGTAGCAAGACGCTTAATCGCCCGGTGTCGCGACCCCCTCGCGCCAGCCGGTTAGCACGTCCTCGACACGGTCACGCACCTGATGTCGAGCCGTTTCCCGGTCGATGCCCGACACAAGCAGCTCGTCGTAATCGGTGTCAACATGCCGAACCGACGCCGCAACGGCCAGCCCTACAGCGTCGGGATCGAGGGCACGCCCGGCAGCGCTTCGTCCGATCCGGCCACTGTCGCGCGTTGCCGCGTGACGCGCGATCGCCTCAGCCCGGCTGGCGGGGCAGCCGGGGAACAGCTCGCGGATTACGGCGGCGAACTCGGCGTGGAATCGCACATCCTCATCGGCGCGTCGCGCCTGCTCGCGCTCCCGCCGACGGGCGCGCACCTCGGCGTCGGAAAGGCACTCCTGTTCCGCACGCTCGATCGCCTGCGCCTCGGCCAGGATGCCCTGGCGCTCATAGCGTTTGCGCGCACGGCTCCAGCGCACCACCACCGCCGAGAGCCGGCTGGCTTTCTTCGCCCGTCGGGTCAGCGTGGCATCACCAGACGGCAAAAACTCGAGATGCCCGAGGTCGGCGCAGTCTAGGCACAGCGGGCCCGGACCCTCCATGAACAGCAGATCGCCGGTGCCGCCGCACGACGTGCAGGTCCACTCCTTGAGCGGCCAGATGACGATGAGATCCGGCGGTCTGCTCTGCCGCTGGACCGCCCGCTGAGATAACTCCGGCGACACCCAGTGCGTGCGGTAGGCACGCTCAATGGCGGCGTCCCCACTAACGCTGAACCGCAGCTGGTGGCGGTCGCGAGTGCGGGCGACGTAATCGGTTTCCGAGGGATTAAGCCCCCGGTCGCGAGCCCATTGCGCTAAAGCCGCCATCGCCGTCGTCACCTTGCTGAGGTTGGCCTGGATGACGCGCTCCAACGAATCGATTTGGCCCTGCCGCCACTGGTTGAGGTGCGACGGCGCCAGCCAGCCCAAACCGAGCAGCACGTCGATCGCGCTGACGAACCGCTGTTCGGCAAGCGCCGCCTCAGCCGCTCGCCTGACCCGTTGCTCCAGATTCTGACGTGCCATAGGCCGGTCGATCCTAACGCCGGAGGCGCGCGCCTGCCCTAATGTCGACTGATATGCCCGGCGCTCCGGTCACCGTGGTGCTGCCCTGTCTGAACGAGGCGGAGCCGCTGCCGGCCGTACTGGCGGCCATCCCCGCCGGTTACCAGGCGCTGGTGGTGGACAACAACAGCACCGATGACACCGCGGAGGTGGCCCGCCGCCACGGGGCCAGGGTGGTGGCCGAACCGCGGCCCGGGTACGGCGCGGCGGTCCATGCCGGAGTGATCGCGGCGACGACGCCGATCGTCGCGGTCATTGACGCCGACGGGTCGCTGGACGCCGCCGAACTGCCCCACCTGGTCGCCGAACTCGACGACGGCGCCGACCTGGTGATCGGTCGCCGACGCCCGCTGCCCGGGTTGCGCTGGCCATGGGTCGCCCGGCTGGGGACCGTCATCATGAGCTGGCGGCTACGCACTCGGCACGGCCTGCCGGTACATGACATCGCGCCCATGCGAGTGGCCCGGCGGGAGGCTTTGCTGAGTTTGGGTGTGACCGACCGCAGGTCGGGGTATCCGCTGGAACTGCTGGTCCGTGCGGCCGCTGCCGGCTGGCGCGTCGTCGAGTGCGACGTCGCATACGGCCCCCGGACTGGCGGCAAGTCCAAGGTCAGCGGTTCGCTGCGCGGCAGCGTGGTGGCGATCTTGGACTTCTGGAGGGCGATTTCGTGAACCTGCCGGTGACGGTTCTGGTGGTGGCCAAAGCGCCGGTGCCCGGCGAGGCCAAAACCCGGCTGGCCGCGGGGGTCGGCGACCGGATCGCCGCCGACATCGCCGCCGCCGCGCTGCTCGACACCCTGGACGCCGTGGCCGCCGCGCCGGTGGCCGAACGGGTGGTGGCGCTCACCGGGGAGCTAGCCGCGGCCGTCAACGCGGCCGAGATCCACCGGCGGCTCGAGTCCTTCACCGTGATCACCCAGCGCGGAGGCGACTTCGCCGACCGGCTCGCCAACGCGCACGCCGACGCGGCCGACGGGCTTCCGGTGCTGCAAATCGGGATGGACACCCCGCAGGTGACCGCCGGTCTGCTTGCAGATTGTGCGCGACAGCTGCGCGCAGCTCCGGCGGTGCTCGGCTTGGCCCGCGACGGGGGTTGGTGGGCACTGGGGGTGCGTACCCCGGCGACGGCCCAGTGTCTGCGCGGTCTACCGATGTCTCAGCCCGACACCGGGGCGCTGACGTTAAAGGCGTTGCAGGGCACCGGTATTGATGTGACGCTTGTTCCGAAGCTGGCCGATGTCGACGTCGTCGACGACATTGTCGCGGTACGCGACGCCTGCGGGGCCGCTAGCCGGTTCGCGCGCATTAGCCGCGCGGCGGGACTTTGACGTTGGCGTCTCAGGGGCCGGCCGCCGCCGTTCGTCGCCGCAGCACCACCACAGCGCGTCCCGCCAACCCGACCGCGAACATGCCCAGGCCTGCGACGACCGATTCCCACGGCAGGGTGGCGACCAGCAGCAGGCAACCGACGACCCCGCACACGTTCAGGACGCGGGACCAGCGGCGCTGCGAGGGTGGCTGGGTGTAGGCCGCGGCGTTGGCGATGGCGTAGTAGATCAACACGCCGAACGACGAGAAGCCAATCACGCCGCGCAGGTCGACGGTGGCCGCCAACGCGCATACGACCACACCGAGCGCGATCTCGGCGTGATGCGGCACCTGGTAGCGCGGGTGAACAGCGGCCAGCCAGGTGGGCAAGTCCCGCTGCCGGGCCATCGCCAGTGTGGTGCGCCCGATCCCGGCGATCAGCGCTAGCAGCGCACCGAGACCGGCCAGCACACCGCCCACAGCCACCACCGGAACCAGTGGCGTAACACCGGTGGCGCGCACCGCCTCGGCCAGCGGCGCCGCAGCGTGGGCGAGCCTGTCTGGTCCGGCGCCCAGCAGGACAGGCACCCCGACGACCAGATAGACCGCGACCGCGACGGCCAGGGCCAGCGTTATCGCCTTGGGGATGGTGCGGGCCGGGTCGCGCACCTCTTCGCCCCATCGTCGCGATCCGCGCATAGCCAGCGAACGCGAAAAACAGCAGCCCCGCCGACTGCAGTACCCCATACGCTGTGGCCGTCGACCACGCGCTGCCGCTTAGATGCGACGGCTCCGCGCCGCTGACCGCGATGCCGACCACGACCGAGGCAAGCGCAATCAGCGTGCACGCCACCAATATTCGGGCAAGCGCTGCGGTCTTGGCGATCCCGCGGTAGTTCAGCGCGACCAGCACCACCACGACCGCAACAGCGACAATTCGCTGCACCCACCACGGGCTGGCAACCGCGTAGGAGGCGACTGTCAGCGCCATCGCCGCACACGAGGCGGTCTTGCCGATCACAAATCCCCACCCGGCGGCAAAGCTCCACCACGGGCCGAGTCGTTCACGCCCGTAGATGTAGGTACCGCCCGACGTCGGATACACCGCAGCGAGCTGCGCGGAGGCGGTGGCATTGCAATAGGCGATCGCGCCGGCCAGCACCAAACCGATCAGCAGACCGGCACCGGCAGCCCGCGCGGCCGGGCCGAACGCCGCGAACACCCCGGCCCCGATCATCGATCCGAGCCCGATCACCACCGCGTCTGCGGTGCCGAGCCGACGTGCCAGTGCCGGTTGGGATGTCTCGTTGCTGTCCACGGCCGCTACCAATTCGTCAAGATGGCGCTGTTCAATAGCAGTGCCCCGGCGGCGTTGAGCGCCAGCCACAGATGGTGTGACCGCGGTGGCAGTAGCGCGGGCGCCGCGGTCAGCCAGATGGTGAACGGCAGCCAGATCCGTTCGGTCTCGGCCTTGCTCAGCATGCTCAGGTCAGCCGACACGCTGGCGGCCAGCACCGCCAGTAGCAGCAGGTGTAAACCGGATCGGCGACGGATGGCGGCTAAATCGAACACCCGGGCAAGACCGGCGACGCTGCCCAGCCCGATTGCGCACACCACCACCGCCAGATTGGCCCAGCCCCAGTACTGGAACGGGCGGTCGTTGGCGATACCCTGCCAATAGCGTTGCTGCACAAGGGCATAGCCGTCGAACCACCAGAAGCCCGCAGCGGCAAACGCCACCGCCACCGCCACCGCAGCCAGAGTGGCCGGACCCGCTGCCCGCAGGGCCGGTCGCCAGTCGGGCGCGCAGACCAGCACCGCCAACGCCGGCAGCGCTAACAGGGTCAGGCCGTAGTTGAGAAACACCGCCCAGCCCAGCAGCAGGCCCGCCCCGGCCGCCATCAGCGCGGGGAGCCGAACCGAACCGGACACTGCCATAGCCAACATCGCGATACCCCAGGCCGCGACCCCGGCGAAATAGCCGTCGGCCGAGACCGCGACCCAGATCGCCGTCGGCGCCACCGCGACAAAGGGCGCGACCAGCCGTGCGGTCGGTTCGTCGGCCACCGCGCGCACAGCTACCGCCACCGCGGCCGCCGCGCTGGACCCGACCAGCAGGCAGAGCAGCCCGGCCCAGGCACCACCGCGCAGGCCGATCCGGTCGAGCCACACAAACGTCAGCAGCGCCCCTGGCGGATGGCCCGACACATGAGTGATCCAGGAATTCGGCTGGAAGTCGAGAATCCGGCTAGAGAAGGTGCGCACCGCCGCGGGAATGTCGGTGATGCTCGGCACCTGCCGCAGATACTCGTCCTTGGTGGTCAACCGACCGGTGAACCCACGCTGCCAGCCGTCGATCATTGCCAGCGAAAATGCCCACGCGCAGGCGGTGGCCCAGGTGGCGAGCGTCAGCGTCCGCCACGGAAGCCGTTGGGCCACAACCGGTCCCCACACCACAGCGCCCAAAGCGATGAGAACCGCCGGACCGGTGCCCCAGCCGACGTGTGCCTCCCACCAGCCGAAGATCGGCGCGGCGCCGACATGCGCGGCGAACCGCTCCGGCGTGGAATTGCGCAGCGGAATGACACCCCAGTGCATGCGTGGCAGTACGAACGCGGCCGCAACCAGGACGAGCCCGACTGCGACCGCGACCGCCTCCCTGCGACCGACCTTCACGGACGCACTTAGCCCCATTGTCCGGCTCCTCCTCTGGCCGCTGCGCGGCCCGCATCGTCGCCGGGCCAGCCTATTGGTCGCGGGAGATGACGTTCCTCACACGTCGCCGCCGAAGCGTCGCGCCAATGCCTCCCGGTCCACCTTGCCGATGCCGCGCCGCGGTAGCGCGTCGACGACACGCAGCTCGCGAGGCGCGGCGGTGTCGTCCAGCGTGCGCGCGACGTGTGCCCGCAGTGCGTCCAGTGTCGGTGGGACACAACCGTCTCTCACCACCACCGCGGCCACCACGCGTTGGCCCAGCCGGTCGTCGGAAACCCCGAAGACTGCGCAGTCTTCCACCGCGGGGTGTGTGCACAGCGCGGCCTCAACGGGCTGCGGCAGCACGGTCAACCCTCCCGTGCTGATCGCCTCGTCGATACGGCCCTGCACAGTCAACACACCCGAATCATCCACGGCGCCAACGTCGTCGGTGTAGAACCAGCCCGGCTCGGCGAACGGGTCAGGATCGACCGGGTTGCGATAACCCTTGGCCAGCGTCGCACCGCCGATCACAATCCGGCCACCGGCCTCGATGCGCACCTGGACCCCGTCGAGCGGGACACCGTCGTAAACGCAGCCGCCAGCGGTCTCGCTCATCCCGTAGGTGCGCACCACCGGAATGCCGGCGGCTGCGGCGGCGTCCAGGACCGGGCGCGGAGCCGGTCCGCCGCCGATCAACACGGCGTCCAATTCGGCCAGCGCGGCCGTCGCCGCGGGTTCGGCCAGGGCCTTGGCCAGCTGGGCGGCGACCAGCGACACATACCGGCGACCAGCACCCAAATTTTTTACAGCTCTCGGCAATTCGGCGACATCAAATCCTGCGGAGACATCGAGCTCGACCGGAACGGTACCAGCCAGCACGCTGCGCACCAGCGCCTGCACACCGGCGATGTGATACGGCGGCAGCGCCAGTAGCCAGCTGCCCGGCCCGCCGAGACGCTCATGAGTGGCCGCCGCGCTGGCGGTCAGCGCGGCGGCGGTCAGCAGCGCTCCCTTGGGCGTAGCGGTGGTGCCCGACGTCGTCACCACCAAGGCGACGTCGTCGTCGATTTCCTCACCCACCCGCAAAGCGCTTGTCAGCAGCGCGGTTTGGCGATCATCATGGGCTGGTACCGGAACTATCGCGGAATCACGGCCATTCAGAACCCTTTCCAGGGCGGGCAGCATCGACCGCACCGAGGAGCCCGGCGGGACGGCAAGGGCACCCAGGACGGCTATGTGGGCGCCTCACCATCGCGGGCGTCGTCGAGCGGCCAGCCCTTGACGGCCAGCCGTTGTCGCACTCGCTCGACGTCTTCCGGGGACGGCAGCTCATCGGTGATCCGGCTGATCAGCACACCGATGTCGACCTGGTCGAACTCGCCGCGCCGCATCAGCTCGCCGGCCACCGCCTTGACCTCGTCGTCGGTCAGCCGCCGGGACAGCAGGGCGAGCAGTGGGAAGCAGTCGGTCGGCGGAACGCCCTGAGGGTATCCCGCGCGCAACCACGCGACGATCGAGCTCAGGAATCGGTTCACACTGCGTCAACTTCCGCGCGGAGGGCTGCCCATGGGGACATCACGAATCCGATGTTACGTGGGCTTGGCGCCCAGGATGTACCAGGCGGTGTGGTGTCCGATGAAGTCGCGGGCGATGTATAGCACTCCGACGATGACGACTGCCAGCACCAGCGCGAAGATCGCCCAGCTGAGCACCACCAGGGCTGGCCGCTTGCGGACCGCGGCATCATCGCCGGTGACGCCGGAACCGACAGCGCTCAGCCGCACCCCGACCGCGAACAGCGCCGGCAGCAGGGCACCGACCAGCAGACCGAAGACCAGGATCTTCAAGGTGGCGGTGTAGTTGAACCAGGTACTCATGACCTGGAGCCCCCGCGCGCGGTCAACTGTGGTGCGGTAGTGGCGGCGGCCGACTCGGCGTTCGCTTCCAGTCTGGCCGTGAGGTCGCCTTCCCACTCGGCGTTGACGTTGGTGTAGTCGATCCGCACCTTACGCGACCGCAGCCAGATGGCCAGCGACCCCGCGGCCAGCAGGGTGAAGCCGACGATTATGCCAAGGTAGCCGCCGATGACGTGCACCAGCAGATAGGTGACCGCACCGACGGTGCCGGCTAACGGCAGGGTGACCAGCCAGGCGGTCGCCATCCGGCCACCCCCCAGCGCACCTCGGCGCCGGGCTTGCCCACACCGCTGCCCAGCACGGAGCCGGTCGCGACCTGCGTGGTCGATAGCGCGTAGCCGAAGTGGGCAGGAGAATGTCCCGAGTTTCGTGGAACTTCGGTGGCGGTCCGTTCCGACACCTACAGCCAATTCAATCAGGGCATTTCGGTGCCGCCGGGCGAGGTTCGCGCGGGGAATCTGATCTTGCCGAAATACTCGTTCGACGGGCGGGGCCCGGGCCATGTGCAACTGGCGATTTCGCCCACCGAGGTGGTGCACGCCCCGCAGGCCGGGGATGTGGTGCGGGTGGCGCCGATGCCGTCGGCATACGTGGCTCGCCGCCCGGTACGACCGGACTGAAAAGGCTTAATCTGGGACCCCGAAGTGCGGGTCATCGTCAACAGCGGCGTCGGCCGCCACTTCCAGACCGGAGCCGATGTGGTCGAAATCGCCACCGACGGTTTGGGTTTCGAGCGCTACCGCAAGTCTGTGCTCGACTGGGACATGGGCTCCGCGTCCAGCGACGCCAACGCGGCCGTGGCCGCGCGATCGTCCAACGCCTTCCACAGTTGGGCAGCAACCAGCGACGCATACCTTCGCCCGCGGCCCATCGCGGCCACCGAATCCGCAGCGCCGACGCGTCGAAGCCCTTCGAAACGTCCAACACCACCGGGGTGGTGCTCGCGCGCACGCTGCGGATCAACACTTGCATGCCGGCGATGTGATGGGCAGGCTGCGCCAGCAGCCACCGGCCGGGACCGCCGAGTCGCGAGTGCGTTCCCGAAGCGCTCGCGCTCAGCGCCGCCACCGTCAGCATCGCGCCCTTCGGCACGCCCGTCGTCCCCGGTGTCGAAACCACCAGCGCGACGTCGTCGTCGATCTCGGAACCTACGCCAAAGCGGTTGTCAGCAAACTCTTTTCACGCGCATCGAAGGCCGGCACGGGCAGCAACGCGGCATCGCCGGCCAGCATCGCCTCCAGCGTGGGCAGCAGGCCCACGACCTCCGGGCCGGCCGGGACGTCAGGGGGCGCAGGGTAGTCATCCGGCGTCCTCGCTGTTCCGCGGGTCATCCAAAGGCCACCCCTTGGCGGCCAGCCGCCGCCGAACCCGCTCGATGTCCTCGGTCGAGGGCATCTGTTGGGTGATCTGGATGATCAGCACACCGATATCGACCGGCTCGAATTTTCCGCGGTCTATCAGGTCCTGCGCGACGGCATTGACCTCTTTGTCGGTGAGCCGCCGTTTGAGTAACGCAAGCAGCGGCACCCGGTCGGGCCCCGGAACCTCTTCGGGGTAGCCGGCGTTCACCCACGCGATGATCTTCGCGAGAAATCTGCTCACAGTGCTTCTCCCTCACGGTCAGTACCTCCCCCCACCCGCAGTAAACGAGGAGGTTGGTGTTATTTGCGCTTGGCGCCGAGGATGTACAGACCCGTGTGGTGGCCGATGAAGTCCCGTGCGATGAAAAGCACACCGATGATGACAAGGGCCAACACCAGCGCAAAGATCACCCAGCTGAGCGCCACCAGCATCGGATTGCGGTGGACGACGGCGCCGTCGTGTACCGCCACCCCGGCTCCTTCGGCGTTGACCCGCACACCGACCGCGAACAGCGCGGGCAGCACCGCGCCCAGCAGCAGGCCGAAGACGAGGATCTTGAAGGTCGCGATGTAGTTGAACCATGCGCTCACGGTCGGTGCTGCCTTTCGAGGGTGTCGGCGTCGCGACTGGCGGTGGCAGCCGCCACGGTCGCGGCTTCCTTTTCGGCAGGCCCGCCGACGCCCGCGGTGAGGTTGCCCTCCCACTCGTCGTTGACGTTCTTGTGGTTGATGGGGGCCCGACGCGACCGCAGGTAGATGGCCGCCGAGATGGCCACCAGCAGGCCGAAACCGACGATGATGCCGACGAAGCCGCCGATGTCGTGCACGATCCAGTAGGTGATCGCCCCCACGATGCCCGCCGCGGGCAGGGTCACCAGCCATGCGGTTGCCATGCGGCCGGCCACACCCCAGCGCACCTCGGCGCCAGGCTTGCCCACTCCGCTACCCAGGATGGAACCGGTCGCGACGTGGGTGGTGGACAGCGCGTAACCGAAGTGGCTGGACAACAGGATGACCGCCGCCGACGCCGTCTCTGCGGCCATGCCCTGCGGCGACTCGATCTCCACCAAACCCTTGCCCAGCGTGCGGATGACCCGCCAGCCGCCGATGTAGGTGCCAAGCGAGATGGCGGTCGCACACGACAGGATGACCCAGAACGGCGGCATCGTGTCGGTCTTGCTGGCGGCACCGTAGGCGATCAGCGCCAGGAAGATGACGCCCATCGTCTTCTGGGCGTCGTTGGTGCCGTGGGCCAGCGAGACCAGCGACGCCGAACCGATCTGGCCGTACCGGAAACCGGTGTTGGTGCGCTCGCGCGGCACACCACGGGTGGTCCGGTACACCAGCCAGGTGCCGACAGCGGCCACCAGTCCGGCGATGAACGGCGAGAGCCCCGCGGGGATGATCACCGACGAGACCAGGCCCCGCCAGATCACGCCGTGGCCCCCGACCGCGGCGATCATCGCGCCGACGATGCCGCCGATCAGCGCGTGCGACGAGCTCGACGGGATGCCGAGCAGCCAGGTCAGCAGGTTCCAGACGATGCCGCCGACAAGGCCGGCGAAGACCAGCTCCAGCGAGACGAGGTGGGAGTCGACGAGGCCCTTCGCGATCGTGGCAGCCACCGCGGTGGACAAGAACGCGCCGACCAGGTTCAGCACCCCCGACAGCGCGACCGCGGTTCTGGGCCCCAGGGCGCCGCTGGCGATGGAGGTGGCCATGGCGTTGCCGGTGTCGTGGAACCCGTTGGTGAAGTCGAACGCGAGTGCGGTGACTACGACGATGATCAAGAGGAACAGCTGAAGGTTCACGGCGCCAATTCTTCTGGTCGGGAAGTTGCAGTGTCGAACGATCGTAGAAGAGAAACGCGCGTGTAGCCCGACTGGTCGCCAGCTGTTCCCATCTGGTTAACCTTGAAGACCACGGAGCCCGCCTCGGGTGTCGCGCCGCAACGGGTGATCCTCGGGCACCTGGATGAAGATCAGCGTGACGCCGTCCGGGTCCGTCACGTGCATCTCGTGCAGGCCCCACGGTTCGCGACGGGCCTCGCGGGTGATCGACACGCCCCTGCTCTCCAGCTCGGCCTGCGTCGCGTTCAGATCGCGCACCTGCAACCACAGCGCGCCCGGAAACGGGCCATTGGAGTAATCTGGCGTGCCGTAACCCGCCAACTCCAGCAGCGACTGCCCGGCGAAAAATACTGTCCCCGCGCCATATTCGCGGGCAATGGCCAGCCCGATCTGGTCGCGGTAAAAGCTCAATGACCGCTGATAGTCCGCCGGCCGCAACAGCATCCTGCTGGCCAGGATTTCCATGTTCTCGTGTCTATCACGTGTCGAGGGGATTGGGAGTCAAAGCCGGCTCAGCGGTTGAGCTTGATGCTTCGCCGGTTCATCAGCGCGTTGACCCACCGCGGTCCGATGCTGTCCAACGCATTGACCGCGACCGCAACCCGCGGGGCGATCCGCACCGGCCGGCTGCGGGCCGCGGTGACCATCCACTCCGCGGCCTCTCGCGGGGTCAACGCGGGCATCCCGTCGTACGCCTTCGTCGGCGCGATCATCGGGGTGGCCACCAGCGGATAGTACAGCGTCGTGGAATGCACCCCCTTTCGGCCCCATTCGGTTTCGACGACCCGGCTGACCGCTGACAGCGCCGCCTTCGACGCGTTGTACACCGAGAACAGCGGCGACGCCTCCGACAGCACACCCCAAGTCGCGACGTTGATAATGTGGCCGTCGCCGCGTTCGAGCATTCCGGGCGCAACCCCGCGGATCAGCCGCAACGGCGCGTAGTAGTTGAGCACCATGGTCCGCTCGACGTCGTGCCAGCGTTGCAGCGATTCGGCCAGCGGCCGGCGGATGGACCGGCCGGCGTTGTTGACCAGGATGTCCACCCCGCCGAGGCGCTGCTCGACGTCGGCGACCAGCTTGTCGACGGCGTCCATATCGGACAGATCGCACGGGATCGCCATCGCGGCGCCGCCCTGACCGGTGATTCGGTCCACCACCGCGTCCAGCAGGTCCTTGCGGCGGGCGACAGCGACCACGGTGGCGCCGTGGCGGGCGAACTGTTCGGCCGCGCTTTCGCCGATGCCCGACGATGCGCCGGTGAGCAGAATCCGCTTGCCCGTCAGCCGCACCGGTTTGGCCGCGGGCCGGTGGAGCAGCAGTTGCGGCGCCACCGGCGGGCGCATGCTGGCCAGTGCGAACGCCTCGGTCAGTCGGCGCAGCGGGTCCCTCCTCATGAACCAGCAGTCTAGGTGGCGGCCAACTCGCCGAGGTTCACGTCACCGTGCTGCCTCGCACTTTCTCGCGCTGGCGTCGATCTCGGTGATGGGGGCTCTCAGAAATACCGCGGGAACCGGCTCCAGTCCGGAGCGCGCTTCTCCAGGAACGCGTCACGCCCCTCGACGGCCTCATCGGTCATGTACGCCAGTCGGGTGGCCTCACCGGCGAACAGCTGCTGACCCACTAGCCCGTCGTCGAGCAGGTTGAACGCGAACTTCAACATCCGTTGCGCCTGAGGCGATTTGGCGTTGATGGCCGCCGCCCAGTCCAGGCCCACCGTCTCCAGCTGGGCGTGGTCGACGACCGCGTTGACCGCGCCCATGCGGTGCATCTCTTCGGCGGTGTACGGCCTGCCCAGGAAAAAGATCTCGCGGGCGAACTTCTGGCCGACCTGTCGCGCCAAATACGCGGACCCGTAGCCGCCGTCGAAGCTGCCGACGTCGGCGTCGGTCTGCTTGAAGCGGGCGTGCTCGCGGCTGGCCAGGGTCAGGTCGCAGACCACGTGCAGGCTGTGCCCGCCGCCGGCCGCCCACCCGTTGACCAGGCAGATCACCACCTTGGGCATGAACCGGATCAGCCGCTGCACCTCGAGGATGTGCAGCCGGCCGGCGCGGGCAACGTCGATGGTGTCGGCGGTCTCGCCGGAGGCGTACTGGTAGCCGGACCGGCCGCGAATGCGTTGATCACCGCCGGAGCAAAACGCCCAGCCGCCGTCGCGTGGGCTGGGGCCGTTGCCGGTCAGCAGCACCACGCCGACGTTGGGGGACATCCGGGCGTGGTCGAGCACCCGGTACAGCTCGTCGACGGTGTGCGGACGAAAGGCGTTGCGCACCTCGGGCCGGTTAAACGCCACCCGTACCGTGGCATCTTCGACGTGCCGGTGGTAGGTAATGTCAGTCAGGTCGCCGAACCCGTCGACGAGACGCCATGTCTGTGCATCAAATGGGTTGTCACTCAAGGCTGTTGAACTCCGTCCTTGGCGATGGTGAGGTCGCCGCAGCTGATCGCCTGCGCCGCGGTCACCGCGGGGTCCCGCGCGGAGGTGGCCGTCAGGGTGTCGGACTGTCCAACAGTCGCGAGTGTGCCGTTAAGGTCGATCTCGGTGCGGCGCACCGTCCAATGGCCGCTATTGCCGGGGTCTTCCAAAGCCTGCAGTCCCACCAGGTGGCGGCCCATCGAAGTTGGGCCGAGATCGCTGCAGCCAATTCCGGTGCCGTGGTCGCGCAGATTCTGCAGGTCGAAGAGGAATGGCGCGCCCTGGTTGTCGGCGACGGTCTGCAGCCGGCAGTCGGCGAACACGTAGAGATGGGCGCTGCGGCCGTCGCTGACGATGATCTGGTGCTGGCCGTCCTGCTGAGCGTCGATAGCCACGGCGGCCAACGGCATTGGGCTTGCCGACGAGACCTGCATATCGGAGTTCGCCCCGCTCGCCGTGGAGACGCCGACGACGTGGTTGGTGCGGCCGTTGCCGTCCCGAGACAGCCCGACCCATAACGTGTCCTGTTGACCGTCGCCGTCGAGATCGCGGACCTGTCGTGCTGCCGCACCGGCCGGGAGAGCGGGGCCGCCCTGCGCGCAGCCGCCCGCGGCGAAAGACGGCGCCGCGGGCAAACTCAGCCAGCCGCCCACCAACAGGGGCGCCAATAGCAGCACTCGCCGCATTTGACTACACCGGGTCAAAACGGAAGACCGGGCAGATCCCGGCCAGCGCCTCGAACTCCTCGGGGCGTCCCTCGTCGACCCGCCCGGACCGCTTCATGAAGCCAACGCCGGTGGGGACCTCAATGGGCCAAACACGCAGCAGCGGCCTGGCCTCCTCGGCGGACAGCTCCACCATCCGGACATGCTCGTGCTTGCGGCCGCGGCTCAGCGTGACTTCGCTTGCGGCGCGGACGTTTCGCACCCAATCCGCGCCAGGGAAGCCGCCGACAACGTACCGCTTGCCGTCCACCGTCATCGGCGTAACCGGCGTCGACCGGGGAGTGCCGGACTTGGGTCCGGGCACGGTCAACACCACCGGGCTTTCACCGCCGAAGCTCATGCCAAGCCGCGACATTCCGATGAACACTTTGTTGGCCGGCTTCAGCCACCACGGCGGCCGGACTGGTTTGGCACTGCCCATGCCAGCGACGTTACCTGTCACCGCCTGGGCGCCGTTAGGTCGTCGGCGCCTCCAGGAAGCGCCCGACACCATGGTGATGCTGCGGGCTTGCCTCCGGCGGGGTGATGGCGTCCAGGCGCGCGATCGCGTCTGCGCTCAGCGCGATGTCCGCCGCACCGACGTTCTCCTCGGGATGTGCAATCGACCGCGTGCCGGGAATCAGCAATGTGTTCGGCGCATGAGCCAGCAGCCACGCCAACCGGACTTGGGACGGTGTGACACCCAGTTGGTTGGCGATTTCGCGCAATGCGGAGGACCCTCCGCTTGTTGAGCGTAGCAGAAGCGGAGGAACCTCCGCTTTGACCCACAGGATCCCGTCCAACGCGCGCCGCAACCACGCGAGGCTGCTGCAGGCGGCGGCTGTGGCGTTCGGCGGCGCCGACGGGCGCCCGGTGTCGCTCGAATCGATCGCCCGCGACGCCGGCGTCGGGATCCGCTTTACCGGCATTTCCCGAGCCGGGAGGCGCTCATCGAGGCCGTCTACCGCGCCGAACTCGCAGAGCTATCGGCATCGGCATCCGAGCTGCTCAAGCGACACCGGCCCAAAGCCGCCCCGCGACGTTGGATGGACCGCTACGGAAGTTTCCTCGCCGCAAAGCGTGGGATGGCCGAGTCGTTGCGTGCGATGGTCGATTCCGGGGCCGTCGAGCCCAGTCAGACTCGCGCGAGCATCGTCGGCGCGGTCGACATGCTATTGCGGGCCGGCGCCGACGACGGCAGCCTGCGCTCCGATGTGCGGGCCGACGATGTGGTGTCGAGCCTGCTCGGCATCTTCCTGGCCAGCGGTTCGCCCGACCAGACGGGCCGCATGCTCGACCTGCTGGTGGCCGGCGTAGCTGCTATCAGCGCCGAGCGTCACGCCAGAGTGACGGTGGCGAGTGAGCATCACGCTAGCGTGACGCTGGGCCAGAAAACTTCAGCCGACGGCGCGGCTGGCACCTTCCCAGAACTGGGCGCGGATGGCCTTCTTGTCCGGTTTGCCCAGCCCGGTCACCGGCAGCGAGTCGACGACCACCACCCGCTTCGGGGACTGCACCGATCCCTTGCGTTCCTTGACCGCGGCCTGGATCTCAGCGGTCATGGCGGCGATCGCGGCGTCGTCATGGGGCGCGTCGGGACGCAGCACCACCACGGCGGTGACGGCCTCGCCCCACTTCTCGTCCGGCGCCCCGACCACGCACACCTGCGCGACGGCCGAGTGCTCGGCGATAACGTCCTCGACTTCGCGGGGGAATACGTTGAAGCCGCCGGTGACGATCATGTCCTTGACCCGGTCGACGATGTACCAGAAGCCGTCCTCGTCCTCGCGGGCCATGTCGCCGGTGTGTAGCCAGCCGTCGTCGAACGTTTCGGCGGTCGGCTCCGGCAGATTCCAGTACCCACCGGCCAATAGCGGTCCGCTGACACAGATTTCGCCGACCTCGCCCTGTGGCACCGGCTTGCCGTCGGCGTCCAGCAACGCGGTCCGCGCGAACAGCGTGGGACGCCCGCAGGAGGTCAGCCGCTTCTCGTCGTGATCGCCTTTGGCCAGATACGTGATGACCATCGGCGCCTCGGATTGGCCGTAGTACTGGGCGAAGATCGGGCCGAACCGCTGGATGGCTTCGGCCAGCCGTACTGGGTTGATCGCCGACGCTCCGTAGTACACGGTTTCCAGCGACGACAGGTCGCGGGTGTGTGAATCCGGGTGGTCCAGCAGCGCATACAGCATCGACGGCACCAGCATGGTCGCCGTGATACGTTGCTTCTCAATGGTTTTCAGCACCTCGGCCGGATCGAACTTGCCGAGCACGATCATCTCGCCGCCCTTGATCACCGTCGGGGTGAAAAACGCGGCACCGGCGTGCGACAGCGGCGTGCACATCAAAAACCGCGGGTGCTCCGGCCATTCCCATTCGGCGAGTTGGATCGACGTCATGGTGGCGATCGACTGCGCGGTGCCCATGACGCCCTTGGGCTTGCCGGTGGTGCCGCCGGTGTAGGTCAGCCCGATGATCTGATCCGGGGGTAGGTCGGCGGCCACCAGCGGTCGCGGCTCATACTTTTGCGCCTCTGCCGACAGATCCTTAGCCACATGCGCGAGCTCATCCGGCACCGGACCGATGGTCAGGATCTGCTTGAGTGAGTCCACCCGCTCCAGCAGCCGCAGCGCGCGCTCGACGAACATCGGATTGGGGTCGATGATCAGTGAGCTGATACCGGCGTCGGACAGCACGTAGGCATGGTCGTCGAGGGAGCCGAGCGGGTGCAGGGCGGTGCGCCGGTACCCCTGGGTCTGGCCGGCGCCGATGATCATCAGGACTTCGGGGCGGTTGAGCGACAGCAGCCCGACGGCCGCGCCGGTGCCGGCGCCCAGCGCCTCGAACGCCTGGATGTACTGGCTGATCTTGTCGGCCAGCTGGCCGCCGGTCAGCGTGGTGTCGCCGAGGAACAGCACCGGCTTGTTCTTGTGGCGTTTGAGCGCGCCGACTAGCAGGTGGCCGTTGTGGGTGGGGTTGCGCAGCAGCTCGTCACTCATGCACGCAAGACTAGAACGTGTTGCAAAACGGCTGTCGCGGGCTTTTGCGCCTGCTCGCCGGCGAACGGCACCATGGCAGCGTGACACCGCCGCTCGACGACATCCTGGAGCGGTTGCATGTCGTCGCGTTGCCGTTGTGGGTGCGCTTCCGCGGCATCACCAGCCGTGAGCTGGCGTTGATCGACGGCCCAGCCGGCTGGGGGGAATTCGGCGCCTTCCTCGAATATGACGCCGCCGAGGCCGCGCACTGGCTGGCCTCTGCTATCGAATCGGCGTACCAGCTGCCACCGACCCCACGACGCCACCGCATCCCCATCAACGCCACCGTCCCCGCCGTCCCCGCCGCCGAAGTGCCCGACGTTCTGGCTCGCTTCCCCGGCGCGCGCACCGCCAAGGTCAAGGTCGCCGAACCCGGCCAAACCCTCGCCGACGACATCGCGCGCGTCGAGGCGGTCCGGGCCCGGGTGCCCACGGTGCGGGTCGACGCCAACGGCGGCTGGAGCGTCGTGCAGGCCGTCGAGGCCGCCGCAGCCCTGACCGCGACCGGGCCGTTGGAGTACCTCGAGCAGCCCTGCGCCACCGTCGACGAGCTCGCCGAACTCCGACGCCGCGTTGACGTGCCGATCGCCGCCGACGAAAGCATCCGCAAGGCCAGCGATCCGCTGCGGGTGGTCCGCGCCCACGCCGCTGATGTCGCAGTGCTCAAAGTCGCTCCGCTGGGCGGGATTTCGGCCCTGCTGCAGATCGCCGCGCAGATCGACATCCCGGTGGTGATCTCCAGCGCGCTGGATTCGGCGATCGGGATCGCCGCCGGGCTGACCGCTGCGGCCGCTTTGCCGGAGCTCCGCCACGCCTGCGGCCTGGCCACCGGCGGGTTGTTCGCCGAGGACGTCGCCGAGGCCGTCGTGGCCGTCGACGGCTACCTGCCCGTCGCACCAGTGACGCCCGACCCGGCGCGGCTGCAGGCGCTGGCCGCGCCACCGGACCGGCGACGGTGGTGGATCGACCGCGTCAAAGCCTGCCATCCGCTGCTCCCCTAGACGTCACCGAGTCGTGTCCTAATCTGTGGGATACGTGGCGTAGACGACACTGGGTCCGGTCGCCAACACTGAATGCGTGACGCGCTCGGTGGTGATATTCGGCTTCCCCGGCATCCAGGCACTGGATGTGGTCGGGCCGTTCGAGGTGTTCACGGCTGCGTCTCGTTGCCTTGCGTCGCAAGGCCGCCACGGATATCAGCCAGTGCTGGTGTCGGTCGACGGGCAACCGGTCACCACCGGGACGGGTCTGGCCTTGGCCACGGCCACACCGCCCGACCCGCGGCAGCCAATCGACACCGTGGTGCTGCCCGGCGGCCGCGGAGTCGACGCGGCGCGGGAGAACCCACAGATCATCGCCTGGATCGAAACGGCCGCGCAACACGCCCGCCGCGTCGTCAGCGTCTGCACCGGAGCCTTCCTGGCGGCCCGGGCCGGGCTGCTGGACGGTTGCACCGCCACCACGCATTGGGCGTTCGCCGACGAGCTGGCGCGGGAATTCCCGTCGATCACCGTGGACCCCGACCCGATCTTCGTGCGCAGCTCGCAGACCGTGTGGACCGCCGCGGGCGTGACCGCGGGCATCGACCTCGCGCTGTCGCTGGTCGAAGACGATAACGGCACCGACGTGGCGCAGGCGGTGGCCCGCTGGCTGGTGCTCTACCTGCGCCGGCCGGGCGGACAGACGCAGTTCGCCGCCCCGGTGTGGATGCCGCGCGCGAAACGCGAACCGATCCGCGACGCGCAGAACGCCATCGAGTCTGAGCCCGGAGGCGCGCATGGCATCGCCGAGTTGGCCCGCCGGGCCGCGATGAGCCCGCGGCATTTCACCCGTGTCTTCACCGAAGAAGTCGGCGAGCCGCCCGGCGCCTATGTCGAACGCATCCGTACCGAAGCGGCACGCCGGCAATTGGAAGAGACCGACGACACCATCGTGGCGATCGCCGCGCGCTGTGGATTCGGCACCGCGGAAACCATGCGCCGCAACTTCGTTCGCCGCATCGGCATCTCCCCGGACCAGTACCGCAAAGCATTCGCATGAAAACCCAAGGAGCACCACGTGACTCAGATCGCTATAGTGACCTACCCCGGCTTCACCGCCCTGGATTTCATCGGCCCCTACGAGGTGTTGCACTTCTTGCCCGATACCCAGGTACGTTTCGTCTGGCACAAGCCTGGGCCGATCACCGACGGCTCCGGGGTTCTCGTCATCGGAGCGACGCATTCGCTGGCCGAAACCCCGTCACCCGACATCATTTTGGTCCCTGGCGGCCCGTCGACCGCCGAGCACGCCCGTGACCGCGAACTGCTGGACTGGCTACGCCGGGCGCACCAGACCGCCCGTTGGACGACCTCGGTGTGCACGGGTTCGGTCATCCTCGCTGCCGCCGGTCTGCTGGACGGCCGGCGGGCCACGTCCCACTGGATGACCCTCTCCGCGCTGAAGGCGTTCGGCGCCGTCCCGGTCGGCGACGAACGCATCGTAGTAGAAGGGGAACCCGGGAAAGGAATAGCCACCAGCGCGGGCGTGTCGGCGGGTATCGATCTGGCGATGTGGCTGGCCGGCAAGATCTGCGGCGAGGGCCGCGCCAAGGCCATTCAGTTGGCGATCGAGTACGACCCGCAGCCGCCATTCGACTCCGGTCACATGTCCAAGGCGTCCACGACCACCAAGGCGGCCGCCACCGCGCTGTTGACCAGGGACGCCGTCACCCCGGCCCAGGTCAAGGCGACGACGCTGCTGCTGTGGGACCAGGCGCTGAAGGCCGTGCGTTCTCGGCGCCGACGAAGGCTTGTACCTTCGTCGGCGTGATCAACTTGGCTTACGACGACCGCGGGACCGGCGAGGCGATAGTGTTCATCGCCGGACGCGGTGGTGTCGGACGCAGCTGGCATGTGCATCAGGTGCCGGCGTTCTTGGCCGCCGGATACCGCGTCATCACCTTCGACAACCGCGGGGTCGGCGCCACCGAAAACGCTGACGGTTTCACGACGCACACCATGATCGCCGACACCGCGGCGCTGATCGAAACCCTGGACGCGGCCCCCGCGCGCATCGTTGCGGTGTCGATGGGCGCGTTCATCGCCCAGGAGCTGATGCTGGCCCGGCCCGACCTGGTCAGCGCCGCCGTGCTGATGGCGACCCGTGGACGCCTCGACCGCACCCGCGAGTTCTTCCGCACCGCCGATACCGAACTGGCCGCCTCCGACACCCAACTCCCGAGCTCATACGACGCGAAAGTGCGCCTGCTGGAAAACTTTTCACCGAAGACCCTGAACGACGACGCGGCCGTCGCCGACTGGATCGCGATGTTCACCACGTGGCCGACCAAGCCCACCCCGGGCCTGCGCTGCCAGCTCGCCGTCGCACCGCAGGGCAACAGGTTGGTCGCCTACCGCGCCATTACTGCGCCGGTGCTGGTGATCGGTTTCGCCGACGACGTGCTGACGCCACCGTATCTGGGCCGCGAGGTCGCCGATGCCATACCCAATGGCCGCTACCTGCAGATACCCGACGCCGGGCATCTCGGGTTCCTCGAACGGCCGCAGCCCGTCAACGCCGCCGCGCTCCAGTTCTTCGCCGACGTGCGGGTGTCAGGACGCTAATGGTCGGGCTCCTCCTCGGGCCCTTCGGGCCCGCATCGTCGCCCGCCTGCGCCCGATGGTCGGGCTCCTCCTCGGGCCCTTCGGGCCCGCATCGTCGCCCGCCTAGGCTGTACTGGTGAACCCGTCCACCACGCAGGCCCGCGTCGTCGTCGACGAGCTGATCCGCGGCGGCGTCCGCGACGTGGTGCTGTGCCCCGGCTCGCGTAACGCGCCGCTGGCTTTCGCGCTGGACGACGCCGACCGGGCTGGCCGGATCCGGTTGCATGTGCGCATCGACGAGCGCACCGCCGGCTATCTGGCGATCGGGCTGGCGGTCGGCGCCGGCGCGCCAGTGTGTGTCGCGATGACGTCGGGTACTGCGGTGGCCAACCTCGGTCCCGCGGTGGTGGAGGCCAACTACGCTCGGGTGCCGCTGATCGTGTTGTCGGCCAACCGGCCCTACGAGTTGCTCGGCACCGGCGCCAACCAGACCATGGAGCAGCTGGGCTACTTCGGCACCCAGGTCCGCGCCACCATTAGCCTGGGCCTGGCCGAGGACGCGCCCGAGCAGATGGACGCGTTCAACGCGACGTGGCGATCGGCCACCTGCCGAGTATTGGTGGCCGCCACCGGTTCTCGCACCGCAAACGCCGGCCCGGTGCACTTCGACATCCCGCTGCGCGAACCATTGGTCCCCGATCCGGAACCCGATCCGGCCAGCGCACCCACGGCGCAGGGCCGACCCGGCGGCAAGCCGTGGACCTACACGCCGCCGGTCACCTTCGACCAGCCGCTGGACATCGACCTGAGCCGCGACACCGTCGTCATCTCCGGGCACGGCGCGGGCGTGCACCCCAACCTGGCGGACCTGCCGACCGTCGCCGAACCCACCGCACCGTCACCGGCCAACCCGCTGCACCCGCTGGCATTGCCGCTGCTGCACCCGCAGCAGGTGATCATGCTCGGCCGCCCGACGCTGCACCGCCCGGTGTCGGCGCTGCTGGCCGATCCGTCGGTGCCGGTGTACGCGCTGACGACCGGTCCGCGCTGGCCGGACGTGTCGGGCAACTCGCAGGCCACCGGTACCCGGGCGGTCACCACGGGGACGCCCAGCCCGGCGTGGCTGCGCCGCTGCGCGCAGATCCACCGGCACGCGATCGATGCGGTGCGCGGCCAGCTGAAGGCGCACCCGCTGACCACCGGGCTTCATGTGGCCGCGGCGGTGGCCGACGCGATGCGGCCGGGTGACCAGCTGGTGCTGGGCGCGTCCAACCCGGTGCGCGACGCGGCGCTGGTTGGGCTGGACACCCGCGGCATCCGGGTGCGCTCCAACCGCGGGGTCGCCGGGATCGACGGCACCGTGTCCACCGCGATCGGGGCCGCGCTGGCACACGAGCGATCCGCCGACATCGCAGGCCGCACCATCGCGCTGATCGGCGACCTGACCTTCGTGCACGACAGCTCAGGCCTACTGATCGGGCCCACCGAACCGGTGCCGCGCCAGCTGACGATCGTGGTGTCCAACGACAACGGCGGCGGCATCTTCGAACTGCTCGAGCAGGGCGATCCGCGGTTTTCCGACGTGTCCTCGCGGATCTTCGGCACCCCGCACGATGTCGACGTGGGCGCGCTGTGTCGCGCCTACCACGTGGAAAGCCGGCAGATCGAGGTCGACGAACTCGGCGCGGCCCTCGACGAACCGTGCGCCGGCATGCGGGTATTGGAGGTCAAAGCGGACCGGTCCTCGTTGCGGCAGCTGCATGCCGCCATCAAGGCCGCGCTGTGAGGACGGCGTGATTTCCCTGAAAGCCTTGCTGCGCACCCTGATTCACGGTCGCAACGGCGACGCTCCGGACACCCTGGCCAGGAGAATCCTACGTTGGGTACGAATCGGCGTGCTGATCGCGGCCGGCCTGGTCACGCTGCAGTCGGTGCTGCTGGTGGCCGGCGCTTGGCGCAACGACCTGGCCATCGAACACAATATGGGGGTCGCGGAGGCCGAGGTGCTCAGCGCGGGGCCGCGGCGCTCCACCATCGAATTCGTCACACCCGACCGGGTCACCTACCGGCCCGAACTCGGTGTGCTCTACCCATCCGAATTGTCCACCGGTATGCGGATTTACGTGGAATACGACAAGAAGGACCCCAACCTGGTCCGGGTGCAGCACCGCAACGCCAAGCTGGCGATCATCCCGGCGGGCTCCATCGCGGTGGTGGGTTGGCTGGTCGCCGGAGTTGCGCTGGTCGGTCTAGCCGTGGTCGAGAAGCGTTACGCCGACTTGAACAGCTTGTCGAGCCATCCAGGGTCCTGAACGTCGACGAGTTGGCCCGCCAGAATCGCATCAGCAAACCCCTTCCCGTGCTGCACCGATCCCGCAAATTTCGCACGCCGTATGCCCGTAGGCAACCTTGTCGACAGCCGGCGGTGACACCGTAGTGATGTGCGCGTCGCGATCGTCGCCGAGTCCTTCCTCCCGCACGTCAACGGCGTCAGCAACTCGGTGGTCCGGGTCCTCGAGCATCTGCGTTGCACCGGTCACGAAGCCCTCGTCATCGCGCCGGACACCCCGCCGGGTCAACCCCGTGCCGAGCGGATTCACGACGGTATCCGGGTGCACCGCGCGCCGTCGCGGATGTTCCCGAAGGTGACCACCCTGCCGCTCGGTGTTCCCACCCCCCGAATCCTGCGCGTGCTACGTGGATTCGATCCCGAGGTGGTGCATCTGGCATCCCCGGCGCTGCTCGGCTACGGCGGGCTGCGAGCCGCTCGCCGCCTCGGGGTGCCGACGGTGGCGGTATTCCAAACCGACGTCCCGGGGTTCGCGGCCAGCTACGGCATCGGGATGACGACATGGGCGGCCTGGGCGTGGTTCCGCCACCTGCACGGCCTCGCCGACCGCACGCTGGCACCCTCCACTTCGGCGATGGAAGCCCTTGCCGCCCACCGTATCCCGCGGGTATACCGGTGGGCGCGCGGTGTCGACGTGATGCGGTTCGCGCCGTCGGCACGCGACCAGGCGCTCAGGCGGCGATGGTCACCTCACGGCAAGCCGATTGTCGGCTTTGTGGGGCGGCTGGCACCTGAGAAGCACGTCGATCGGCTGGCGGCGCTGGCATGCAGCGACGGTGTCCAGCTCGTCATCGTGGGCGACGGGATCGACCGCGCCAAGCTGCAATCAGCAATGCCCACAGCGGTTTTCACCGGCGCGCTGTACGGTGACGAACTCGCCGCGGCGTATGCCAGCATGGACGTCTTCGTGCATCCCGGCGAGCACGAGACGTTTTGTCAGGTCGTGCAGGAAGCGCTGGCGTCGGGGCTGCCGGTGATCGCCCCCGACGCTGGCGGCCCACGCGATTTGGTCACCCCGTGCCGGACCGGCCTGCTGCTGCCGGTCGACGAGTTCGAGGCACGGCTGCCCACCGCCGTCGCTCACCTGATCGACCAACGACCGCGGTATTCGCTGGCGGCCCGGCGCAGTGTGCTTCACCGCAGCTGGCCCGCCATCTGTGACGAGCTGCTCGGCCACTACGAGGCAGTACAGTCGCCCCACGCGCCGGGGCGCATGCCGTTCAGGCGATATGCGCGGGGGTGAGTGAGTTTTCGCGCAGCTACCGCTGCGCCAACTCCGCGACCGGCTGCCACTGCTCCCAATTGCGCAACCGGCTCTCGTAGTCGGCCTTGGCCAGCTGCAGCGGCAATGCGCCGAAGAAGACCCGCAACGGCGGCTCCTCGGCGTCCACCACCTTCAGCAGCGCGGCCGCCGAGGCTGTCGGATCGCCCAGGGGGCAGCGAATCGCTGACCTCGCACGGCGTCGGCTGCGGCGTGCACCTCCTCGTAGGCCGGCAGCCGAGCGGTGGGCTTTTCGCTCACGAAGTAATGCAACACATCCCTCGACGCCCCATTCCCGAATCCCGCGTCGTCGCCGAGCAGGTAGCGTCGGCGTCGTGAGCCGCGCGACCCTGGCCAAGGACCCCCATGAGGTGGCGTCGATGTTCGACGCCGTCGCCCGCCGATATGACCTGACCAACACCGTGCTGTCGCTGGGCCGCGACCGGTACTGGCGGCGCGCCACCCGGTCGGCGTTGCGGATCGGGCCCGGCGACAAGGTGCTGGACCTGGCCGCGGGAACCGCGGTGTCGACAGTGGAGCTGGCCAAATCCGGAGCGTGGTGTGTGGCGGTGGATTTCTCGGTCCGGATGCTCGCCGCCGGCGGTGCGCGCTACGTGCCGAAAATCGCCGGCGACGCCACCCGGCTGCCGTTCGGCGACGGCGTATTCGACGCGGTCAGCATCAGTTTCGGGCTGCGCAACATCGTGGACCCAGAAGCGGCGCTGCGTGAGATGGCGCGGGTCACCCGCCCGGGCGGCCGACTGGTGGTGTGCGAGTTCTCCACGCCGACTAATCCGCTGTTCGCCACCGTCTACAAGGAGTACCTAATGCAGGCGCTGCCGCGGGTGGCGCGAGCGTTGTCCAGCAACCCGCGGGCCTACGTCTATCTCGCGGAGTCGATCAGAGCCTGGCCGGACCAGGCGACGCTGGCGCACCAGATTTCGGCGGCCGGGTGGTCGGCGGTGCGGTGGCGCAACCTGACCGGCGGAATCGTCGCCTTGCATGCCGGACGCAAGCCGCTGCGCTGACGCCGTCAGCTGCTCGACTCAGGCCTGCTATACACCGGCCGCTTGCACCCGCGGCGCCTGTTCGGGACAGTAGTGGCCGACAGCGGCGCCGAGGAACTGCCACGACTGCCCTTCGGTGGTGCCCCGCGGGAGGTTGCGCAAAATGAAAGCCTGCGATTTGTGCGCGTCGGCGTCCGCGCCGTTACGCATCCGCTCGCAGGTGATCTTGGCCAGCCACGCGTCGTAGTCCTGGGGGCCGTAGATGCCGTACTGGTGAATCTCATTCATGAAATCGGTGTCATAATCGTGCTCTGGTGCGGCCTGTGCCGGCGCGGCCAGAGCGATTGCCATAGCAGCGACAATTCCAGCGAGCCCCATTCCCTTCATGGCTGGATAGTACCTCTAAGTGATGCCGGGCTTTTCGTCAGGAACATCCCGCTTCAGCTGAACGGCGGCCGGCGATCCGCCAGCCGCGACGCGAACCCGCCGGCCCGCCACACCCGCGCCACCCAGTCCACGTCGTGGTCGGTGACCAGGTTGGCCATCACCCGCACGGCGATGCTCATCAGCGTCGCCGAGCGCATCGCGATCGGGCCGGTTGTCGGCAGAAAGCGCGGGAAGGTCAGCAACAGCGCCAGTCGGCGCGCCACCGAGAACGTGCGCCCGTAATGGTGTTGCAGCAGCGACGGCCACGCCCCTGACAGGTCGCGTGAGCCCAGCAGCTCGACGGCCAGCCGCCCGGTTTCCAGCCCGTAGTCGATGCCTTCGCCGTTCAACGGGTTGACGCAGGCCGCGGCGTCGCCGATCAGCATCCAGTTCGGCCCGGCCACCCCCGACACCGCGCCACCCATCGGCAGCAGCGCCGAGGACACCGCCCGCGGCTGCCCGGTGAACCCCCACTCGTCGCGGCGCAGGTCAGCGTAGTACGTCGTCAGCGGCCGCAGCGCCAGGTCGGCAGGCCGTTTCGACGTCGCCAGCGCCCCCACCCCGATGTTCACCTCGCCGTTGCCCAGCGGGAAAATCCAGCCGTAGCCGGGCAGCACCGCGCCGCCAGGGGCGCGCACGTCCAGATGCGCCGTCAGCCACGGCTCGTCGCTGCGCGGCGACGAAAGATACCCCCGCGCGGCGATGCCGTACACCGTGTCCTGATGCCATCGCCGGCCCAAACTGCGGCCCAACGACGATCGCGCACCGTCGGCGACGAAAAGCTCGCGGCAGCCCACCTCGCAACCGTTGGCCAACGTCAGCGACGTCACCCCGCCCGAGGAATCATGATGGACCCCAACAGCTTTCACGCCCAGCAGCATGCGCGCCCCGGAATCCTCGGCCACCTTGCGGATCCGGTCGTCCAGCTCGACGCGGGGTACCGCGCTGCCGGTCGACGGGAACGACGGGCCGGGCCAGTCCACGTCCACCTGGCCGCCGAATCCGCTCATCCGCAACCCGCGATGTCGGATGCGGGTATCCAGCCAGTCGCCCAAGCCCAGCCGCTCCAGCTCGGCGACCGCGCGCGGGGTCAGCCCGTCGCCGCAGGCCTTGTCGCGGGGGAAGCTGGCCGCGTCGATGACGAGAACGTCGCGGCCCGCGCGGGCGGCCCAGGCCGCCGCCGCCGACCCGGCCGGCCCGGCGCCCACGACCACCACGTCGGCTCTGGTGTCCATGGTCACCAGTATGTTGGTCGGGTGAGGACTCCGGCGACTGTGGTGGCGGGCGTTGATTTGGGCGACGCCGCGTTCGCCGCGAACGTGCGCGACGGTGTCGCGCGGATTGAGCAGCTGATGGAGACCGAGCTGCGCGGCGCCGACGACCTGATGACCGATGCGGTGCTGCACCTGTTCGAGGCCGGCGGCAAACGCTTCCGGCCGCTGTTCACGGTGCTGTCCGCGCAGCTCGGGCCGAAGCCGGAGGCCCGGGAGGTCACCATCGCCGGCGCGGTCGTCGAGCTGGTGCACCTGGCGACGCTGTACCACGACGACGTGATGGACGAGGCCCAGGTCCGCCGCGGCGCGCCCAGCGCCAACGTGCGCTGGGGCAACAACATCGCGATCCTGGCCGGCGACTACCTGTTCGCGACGGCGTCGCGGCTGGTCTCAGGGCTGGGACCCGAAGCGGTGCGAGTCATCGCCGAAACATTCGCCCAGCTGGTGACCGGGCAGATGCGCGAGACCCGCGGCGCCGCCGAGGGGGTGGATTCGGTCGAGCACTACCTGACGGTGGTGCACGAAAAGACGGCTTGCCTGATCGGCGCAGCGGGCCGGTTCGGTGCGATGTTCTCCGGCGCCGACGACGATCAGGTCGAACGGTTGAGCCGGCTCGGCGGCATCGTCGGCACGGCGTTCCAGATCTCCGACGACATCATCGACATCGACAGCGACCCCGACGAGTCCGGCAAGCTGCCGGGTACCGACCTGCGCGAGGGGGTCCACACACTGCCGGTGATGTATGCGCTGCGGGAAACCGGACCGGACACCGACCGGCTGCGCGAGCTGCTGGCAGGACCGGTCGACGACGATGCCGTGCTGGCCGAGGCGCTGGCGCTGCTGCGCGCGTCGGGGGGCATGGCCAAGGCCAAGAACACGGTGGCGCGGTATGCCGAGCAGGCGCGCCAGGAGCTGGCGGCACTGCCCGACGTCCCCGGTCGGCAAGCCCTGGCAACGCTGGTCGACTACACCATCAACCGGCACGGTTAAGTTTCGGAACCCGAACGGTCATCCTGGGCGTTTAATCAGCAAGCCGCTTGTCTTTGTAGGAGGAAGCTGATGACGTGGCATCCGCATCACAACACGTTCAAGACGTTCGCGCTGTTGGTTGGCATGTCCGCGCTGATCGTGTTCATCGGCGCGTTGTTCGGCAGGACGGCATTGTGGATCGCGGTGCTGTTCGCCGTCGGGATGAACGTCTACACGTATTTCAACAGCGACAAGCTGGCGCTGCGGGCCATGCACGCGCAGCCGGTTTCCGAGGTGCAGGCGCCGGCGATGTACCGGATCGTGCGCGAGCTGGCCACCGCCGCACACCAGCCGATGCCGCGGCTGTACATCAGCGACACCGCCGCGCCCAACGCGTTCGCCACCGGGCGCAACCCGCGCAACGCCGCGGTGTGCTGTACCAGCGGCATCCTGCAGATCCTCAACGAGCGCGAGCTGCGCGCCGTGCTGGGCCACGAGCTGTCGCACGTCTACAACCGCGACATCCTGATTTCCTGCGTCGCGGGCGCGCTGGCGTCGGTGATCACCGCGCTGGCCAACATGGCGATGTACGCCGGCATGCTCGGCGGCGGCAACCGGCAAGGCGGCAACCCCTTTGCGCTGCTGCTGGTGATGCTGCTCGGCCCGATCGCGGCGACGGTGGTGCGGCTGGCGGTGTCGCGTTCGCGGGAGTACCAGGCCGACGAGTCGGGTGCGGTGCTGACCGGTGACCCGCTGGCGCTGGCGTCGGCGCTGCACAAGATCGCCGGCGGCGTGCAGGCCGCCCCGCTGCCCCCGGAGCCGAAGCTGGCCGCCCAGGCGCACCTGATGATCGCGAACCCGTTCCGCACCGGTGAGCGGATCGGGTCGCTGTTCTCGACGCACCCGCCGATGGCCGAGCGGATCCGCCGGCTTGAGGCGATGGCGCGCGGCTGACAGCTAGACCTCAGGGGACTCAGTACAGCGGGTGATGATGTGCCGGCGCCCCTGACCGAACGCCCATCCAGCGGCAGGTTCGTGGTCAGAACCTCGCCGGCCCTGCACGCGCGGCCGGCCGTGGAAGCCGCTGAGCAGAGTGTGTCGATGAATCGGCGGGTGGTGCAGAAACTCGCACAGCGGCGGCTCGGCGGCAACCTGTTCGACGTCGATTAGCGGGCCCGGTGATATCACCTGCGGCAATGCCTCTCGGCAGCATGTCATGACAATCGGCGGTGCTGACGTGGCAGCTGTGGCCACTGGGGCAGCGACCGGCCGGGCTAGATCGAGGCGGGTCAGCGACCCCAGTGACGCGAGCCATCCGCCCGGCTCCGCATGCCTCGCTTCTCGATCCTCCTCGGGCCGCCTCACGGCCCGGATCGTCACCGGGCGGCCCGCACGTCGCCTAAAACCCGGCGCCGTGAACCTCATGTCCCGGCACCTCCCTGGCCAGCCCGCGGTAGGCCTGGTCGACGGTGGAGCCGTGGCTGATCACGGCATCGACCTCCCGGGCAAGCGGCATGCTCAGCCCGTACTTGTCGGCGAACTCCATGATCACGCTGGCGGCCTTGACGCCCTCGGCGACCTGGTTCATCGACGCGATGATCTCGTCGATCGGTTTGCCCGCGCCGAGCTGCTCGCCGACGTAGCGATTGCGGCTGCGCTGACTGGTGCAGGTGACGATGAGATCCCCTATGCCGGCTAGACCGGCGAAGGTGTCGCGCTGCCCGCCCATGGCCTCGCCCAGCTTGGACATTTCACGCACCGACCGGGCCATCACCATCGCCCGGGTGTTCTCCCCGATACCCAGCGAGTAACCCATGCCGACGGCGATGGCGTAGACGTTCTTCAGCGCGCCGGCCATCTCGACGCCAAGCACGTCGTCGGTGGTATAGACCCGGAATCGCCTGGTGCGGAACAGCTGTGCGAGCCGAGCGGCCAGGTGTTGGTCGGGCATCGCCAGCACCGCGGCGGCCGCGTAGCCCTCGGCAACCTCGCGGGCGATGTTCGGCCCGGCCAGGACGCCGGCCGGATGACCGGGTAGCACCTCCTCGACGATCTGCGTCATCCGCATGTTGGTGCCCTGCTCGAGGCCCTTGACCAGCGACACCACCGGCACCCAGGGCCGCAGCTCGGGGGCCAGCTCGGTGAGCACCTGGCGGAAGCCGTGCGAGGGCACCGCCATGACGACGACGTCGGCGCAGTTGGCGGCCTCGGAGAAGTCGGTGGTGGCGCGCAGGGTTTCGCTGAGGACGACGTCCTTACCGAGATAGCGGCTGTTGCGGTGGTTGTCGTTGATGTCCTTGGCGGTTGCCCCGGATCGCACCCACTGCAGCGTTGGTCCGCGCCGTGCGCAGATGGACGCGACAGTGGTGCCCCAGGAACCCCCGCCGAGGACGACGACTTTCGGTTCGCGCATCGCAGCTGCCATGGCGATCAGCGTATTGCCGACACCGCTATTTCACCGCTAGTTGGTGAACTGCGCGCTCGGCGCCACGCGTCGGTGCGTCGGCCCGGGCTCACCCGGCCAGAAGTCGACGCTAGAGGAGAAGCTGCCGCTTCTTAGAAGTGGCCCCAGCCGCGGACGCCGTCCCAGCCCCCGCATGCGCCGTTGTAGCAGCCGCCGCCAAAACCGCCCTGGAAGGGGTTCCAGCTCCCGCAGCCGTTCCAGCCCGGGCCGCTGCCGCAGCCGCCACCACCGCCCTGACCGTCTTGGCCGCCGCCACCGCTCGTGCCGTCGGGGTCGGCAAGGACAACCTGATGGGTCGCGGGGGCCGGCGCGGTCATGCTCACCACGGCCGTCGGCACGGCGGCGATTGCCGCAGCGGTAGCTCCCGCTACGACGACCTTTGTGACGAAATTCCGTGTGATTAGCATGGCTCTATATTGCTCCTGTAATCGTTCCGCTGCCAAGCAGCTAAGTGACCGTTGGCACCGACTTTCACTGATTACCCGGGCGTTGGCAGGGCCAAACGCCGGGTGGCCGAGGACGTCGGTGAGTCAACCGCTAGGACGCCGACGCGACCGGCGCCCTCTCGGCGGCGCGTCCGAACACCATGGCTTCCTCGATCCGGTCGAACCGGTAGTCGATGGCGTCGGCGAAGTAGTTCTGCCGCACATTCCACGGCCGCCTGGTGCCAGACTTGGCAGCGCGTGCAGCGACCGCAACACGTACCCGGCCTGGATGTCCCACGACGGCTTTTCGGGCATCGGCTCGTCGCCGCGATGCGGGTAGGCGCGCGTGTATCCGCGAGAGGCCATGTACGCCAACAGCTTTGCTGTCGCGCGGGCGGTCATGTCGGCGCGCAGCGTCCCCGAGGCGTTGGTGTAGCCGACGCACCAGAACAGGTTGGGCACGTCTTGGAGCATGTGCGCCTTGTAGACGAAGCGGTCCTGCGGTTTGATCTCGGTGCCATCGAGGCTGATGGTCACGCCACCGAGTGCCTGCAGCCGAAGCCCGGTGGCGGTGACGATGATGTCGGCGTCCAGATGCCCACCGGATTTCAGAGCGATGCCGGTGGCGTCAAAATGGTCGATGTGGTCGGTCACCACGTCGGCGCGACCGTCGCTGATCGCGATGTAGAGGTCGGCATCCGGGATCAGGCACAGCCGCTGGTCCCACGGGTTGTACCGCGGCTTGAAGTGGGTGTCGACGTCGTATCCCTCGGGCAGATTTCTGACCGCTACCCGGCGCAGGATCCACTTCATGAAGACCGGGGTCTTGCGCGCCAAAAACCACACCGCGCCCTCGAACAAAGCGTTGCGCATCCGGATGATTAGGTGAGCCACCTTGCGCGGCAACACTTTCCGCAGGGCGTCGGCGAGCGGGCTGTACCTCGACGCCGCGATCAGGTAGGTGGGTGAGCGCTGCAGCACGGTGACCTTTTCGGCCTTCTGCGTCAGCGACGGGATCAGCGAGATCGCGGTGGCGCCGCTGCCGATCACCACTACCTTCTTTCCGGTGAAGTCGAGCTCCTCGGCCCAGTGCTGCGGGTGCACGACGGTGCCGCCGAACTGTCATCGCGAACCTCACTTCGGCGGCCGTGTGGTCGTGGTCACCAGATTAGGCACCCACCGGTTGATTGGACCAGGGCGGTCACAACGACTCGGCTACCGGTAGTTGACGAACTGCAGCGCGACGTCGAGGTCGGCCTTCTTGAGCATGGCGATGACGGCCTGCAGGTCGTCCTTCTTTTTGCTGGAGACGCGGACCTCATCGCCCTGGATCTGGGTCTTGACGTTCTTGGGGCCTTCGTCGCGGATGAGCTTGGTGATCTTCTTGGCGTTCTCGCTGCTGATGCCCTGCTTGAGGGTGCCGGTCACTTTGTACGTCTTGCCCGACTGGGTGGGTTCGCCGGCCTCGAAGGCTTTCAGGCTGATGTCGCGGCGGATCAGCTTCTCCTTGAAGACGTCGACGGCGGCCTTGACGCGCTCCTCGGTCGAGCTGGTCAGCTCGACCGTCTCGTCGCCCTTCCAGGCGATCTTGGTGTCGGTGCCGCGGAAGTCGAAGCGGGTGGCCAGCTCCTTGGCGGCCTGGTTGAGGGCGTTGTCGACCTCCTGACGATCGACCTTGCTGACGACGTCGAACGATGAATCCGCCATTGGATTCGTCCCCTTCCCATCGGTGTTGGCCCTTTGTTTCCTGGTTGTCGCCTCGTTGTAGTCTGCTACACGGCAGGTTGCCCGAGCGGCCAATGGGAGCGGACTGTAAATCCGTCGGCGTACGCCTACGCAGGTTCGAATCCTGCACCTGCCACCGAGATCAGAGGGTGTTTTTGGTCAGACCGCTTTCCGCGTCGACACTGAAATTGTCACGGATTGTCACAGCTCGCGGCTAACTCTGCGGCGCTGCATACGAACACCGGTTCGGCCCAGCTAACAATCGGTAGCCGATGAAGCCGCCTGCCTGGACCACGAAGGCCCTCCGGTGGTATGCCGCCACCCGCCGGGCCAAGCCCGATGCCGGCTCGGCGGTATCGGCTGCGACCGTCAGGGGTTGGGTGTCGATTTGAGCGCAAACCTCAGTACCCGATCCAGACAAGCCGTGTCCGGGTCCGCGGTGGCGGTGTGGGTGCTGACTGCCAGCCGTACCTCGCACGCGGCCTGACGGACCAGGGCGGCTAGCTGGGCGGCCGGTACTTCTGAACCAGAGTTGCCGGTCGTGTCCTGGCTGCCGGTGGGATTTGCCCTACCGCCCGCCTTTGCCCCAGTGGGTGAACCCGGCACGCTGCGCGGATTCCTCGTCCTTGAACCAGACGTCGTGGACGATGCGCTCGTAGTTGGGGCTGGTGGGCGTGTGGTAGAGCATCGACTCCTCGTTG
>Ga0187766_10000150_pt1 | contig 34971 bp, 30 predicted proteins | sample 0216_QUI02_MP05__4_FD_132971 | JGI IMG/M metagenome (GOLD analysis project Ga0187766, IMG submission 132971) | Tropical peat soil microbial communities from peatlands in Department of Meta, Colombia - 0216_QUI02_MP05_20_MG | ecosystem: Environmental > Terrestrial > Soil > Wetlands > Peat ... | reverse complement strand
GGTGTGCTCATGAGGTTCTCCTTGGCGTGCTTCCGGCGATGGGGCGGTGAGGAGCCATCCATGCGATCGCGATGACCTTCGCGTCCATCCCTGTGAAGTCCGGCGCCGACACTATAACGGATGGGCCCCGGCGGTCAATTGACGTCGTCTGGTGGAAGTGCCAGCGCCGAAGGGGCCGCTCCGGAAGGAATAGCTGGGGGCCCGTTCAGTACGGCCGCCGGATGTGGCATGCTGTGGCGGTTTCGCGCGACCCAAACACGAGGAGATCGAGACATGGCGCAGAAGAAGCCGACGGTGTACGAGTTCATTCCCAAGCTGGGCCAGCTCCGCGACGAGGTGCTGTTCGGTGACGTGTGGGAGCATCCCGACCTCAGCAAGCGTGACCGGAGCCTGATCACGGTGGCGATGCTGGCGGCGCTCTACCGGACCGACGAGATGCGGGGTCACATGCAGAGGGCGCTCGACAACGGGGTGACGCAGACCGAGTTGAAGGGGCTGATCACCCACGTGGCGTTCTACGCCGGCTGGCCCTGCGCGGTCAACGCCGGCCGGATCGCGATCGAGGTGTTCGGGCCAAAATAACGCGGACCGCGGAGGGCGAGTCCCGGCGATGACGAAGATGCACCTGATGTGGTTCTGCGCGTTCAACCCGCACGCGGGGTTCGGCCTCGACGGCTGGGCGGGCCCCCGGACGAGTGGCTACGAGTGGACGCGGCCGGAGCTCTGGCAAGACATGGCGGTGGCGCTCGAGCGCGCCAAGTTCGATCTGATCATGCTGGGGGACAGCCTCGCCGTGCCGGGGAGCTATCAGGGACGGATGGACGCCTACCTGCGCTACGCGGAGCACGCGCCCTTTCACGATCCGGGGCCCCTCGTCGCGGTCATGGCGGCGGTGACCCGGCGCATCGGTCTCGCGGCCACCTTGTCGACGACGTTCTACCCGCCCTTCCTGCTCGCCCGCCTCATGACGACGCTCGATCACCTGAGCCGCGGCCGCGCCGCCTGGAACGTGGTGACGTCCTACAAGGTCGAGGAGGCTTTGAACTTCGGGTACAAGGAGCTGCTCGATCACGACCAGCGCTACGACCGGGCCGACGAGTACATGGAGCTGTGCTACCGGCTCTGGTCGAGCTGGGATCCGGACGCGGTCGTCATGGACCAGCGCACCGACACCTTCGCCGATCCCGCGAAGGTCCACCCCATCGACTTCGAGGGCACGTACTACCGCTCGCGCGGGCCGCTGAACGCCACGCCGTCGCCGCAGGGGCGGCCCGTCATCATCCAGGCCGGGGCCTCGGACCGGGGGCAGGACTTCGCGGCCCGCCACGCCGAGGCCGTCATCGTCTCGCGGGAGACGATGGAGGAGATGAAGCAGTACTACGACGCGTTCAAGGCCCGGGTGAAGAAGCAGGGACGCGACCCGGACGACTGCAAGGTCTTCTTCCTGAGCAAGCCCATCGTCGCCGATACCGACGAGGCGGCCCAGCAGCGCGCCGACGAGCTCTACGCCAACGCGCCGGTGGAGGCGGGGCTGGCGTCGCTGTCGACCATGCTCCAGATGGACCTGTCGAGCTACGACCTCGACAAGCCGCTACCCGGCGCGATCCAGACGCGGGCCATCCAGGGCATCCGAAGCCAGCTCGACCGCTTCTACCTGTCCGGGCGCGCGCCGACGCTGCGGGACATCGCCACCCGCAAGGTCAGCATCGACTCCAAACCCTACATCGGCGCGCCGGAGCGCGTCGCCGACGAGCTGGCTCGGACCATTGACGCGGTGGGTGGTGACGGCTTCGCCATCCGGCAGGGCATCTGGCCGGGCTTCGTCGGGCCCTTCGTGGACAAGGTGATCCCGCTGCTCCAGAAGCGGGGCGCCGTGCGCACCGAGTACGCGGGCACGACGCTGCGGGAGCACCTGCGGGAGTTCTAGCCAGTCGGGCTCAGGCCGCGACCTTCAGGCGGCAGAAGCACGAGGCCTTCACCGGCACGTCCGAGCGGGCCAGCGCGAGATCGAGGCGTTGCCCGATCAGCGCCGCCTCGACCTTCTCGCCGCGGCGGGTGAGGCATTCGTGCAGCCCGTGCAGGCTCCACAGATTGTCCGGGTGCTGGCAGGCGCGGCTGAGCTTGCCGTCGAGGCCGAGATCGGAACGGTAGACCGCCTCGGCCTCGGCGACCCGGCCCTGCTCCAGCAGCAGCGCCCCCAGGGCGTGTCGGGTCGGCTGCATCCAGCCCCAGGGCTCGTCGTAGGGCAGGTTGTCGTCCAGCTCGACCGAGCGACGCAGGTGGGCGAAGGCGACCTCGTGGTTGCCGCGCCGGTACTCGAGCTCGCCGTCGAGCATCGCGTGGGCGATCTCGAGCAGGTCGCGGACGGTGTTGTTGTGCACCCGCCGGCTCTCCGGCACCCGCTGCTTCGCCTCGATGAAGGCGGTCCGGGTCGACTCCGCCAGGGCGATCTGGCCGAGCGCCGAGTGGGCGACCGTCTGGGCGTAGAGCATCATGGCGGTCGTCGAGCAGTAGAGGTCACGGTCGCGCGGCAGCTCCTGCGCGATGATCTCGCGCCACTTGCCGAAGCGGACCAGGACGTGCTGCTTCATGGGCAGGTAGCCCTCGATGAAATCCGCCATCGGCGGTGAGGGGATGCGCAGGAGCTCCTCCGGCGTGGTGTCGATCAGCTCCTGCGCCGCCGCCATGGCGGGCTCGTACTGGCCGAGGAACATCGCCCCGTAGATGGCGAAGTGGTGGTCGTGGGTCCGGTAGAGGGCGTAGACGTTCATCGCCCCCTCGCGGGCCAGGAATCTCCGATCGGCGACGATGGCCTTCCGGTTGTAGACCAGCACGTCGCGGTAGTGGCCGCAGAGCACGTCGATGTGGGTCGGCATGTGAATGAGATGGCCGGCGTCCGGCACCAGGTCGCGCAGCCGGTCCCCGGCCCGCATGGCCCGCTGCGGAAACGGCGACATCTCCATCAGGTGGACGTAGAGATGGAGGAGCCCCGGGTGGTCCCAGGCGCCCGGGAAATCGCGGAAGGCGTGCTCCAGCACGTCCATCGCCTCCCGCGTGCCCGCGCCCTCGGCGACGCCGCCGGTCTTGAGGTCCCACATCTTCCAGGGCGTGATGTTCATGATCGCCTCGACGAAGACGTGGCACACCTCGAGGTCGTCGCGGTGGGCGTGGAACACGCGGCGCATGGCGTCCGCGTAGGCGACGTCCCAGGGCGCCTGATCCTCGATGGCCTCGCGCTGTGGATAGCGTGCGGGCAGGGCGCGGATGAGCGCCTGCTCGACCGGGCTCGCACGCTCGACGTGGGCCAGGGCGCCCTGCATCGCGTCGTAAGCGCCCGCGAGGGCCGCGGCCTTGCCGGCCGGGTCGTAGAGGTGCCAGGGCAGGTTGTAGTTCGGCCCGGCCGCATAGGAGATGCCCCAGTAGGCCATCGCGCAGCCGCGGTCGTACTCGAGCGCCTTGTTGAAGCAGGCCATGGCCTCGGCGTGGTTGAAGCCGTAGAGCCAGTTGAGGCCCCGGTCGAACCAGAGCTGAGCCTCGGGCGCGGTCGTGGTGATCCGGCGAGAGTACGAGCCGAGGTCGTAGTACTCCATGAGATCCTCCATGGCAGCGGGCAGCGGGTTACGCGGTTGCGGGCGCGACCTCCACGCCGTTCACCGTGTCGGTCGTCTTGTAGTGGCCGGGCGCGGTGATCTCGAGGAGCTCGACGTCGTCCGACCAGCCGGTCACCGTGTGCGACAGCCCCGGTGGGATGATGTGACAGTCGCCGGCCTTCAGCCGGTGCTCGCCGTGACCGTGGTAGTGGAAGCTCATCCAGCCCTTCAGGACATAGACGAAGAGGAAGTCGAGCTCGGTGTGCTTGTGCTCGGCGATCGGTGGCTTCGAGCCCGGCACACCCTTGATCACGTGTGCGTCGTACGCGCCGCCCGTGGCCTCCTCGACGCCGAGCCGGCGGTAGAGGAACTGCGGGCGCGGCGCGCCGTTGTTCGCCTGGATCGGCTCGAAGGTCGTGTCCTCGTGGTGCCGGACGAGCAGCGACTGCTTGAACTCGGACTTCCGCATGGCGAGCCTCCGGATGGAATTTGGTCGCGAAGAGACTAGCTCACTCCCGGATCGAGCGCCACCGACACCCGTATACTAGGCGCCGCCGTGGCCGACGAGATGGAAACCTGGTTCGAGCGTGGCGTCACCGACGGGCTTCCCGTCGTCCCGCCCACGCGCGAGCGCGTGGAGCGCATGCTGCGGGCGACGTCACGCGCTCGTGACACGCTCGTGGCCGAGGTGCCGCCCAACTACGGGCGCGCCACCGTCGAGAAGCTCGCGGTGAACTCGGTCATGGCCGGATGCCGCGCCGAGTATTTCCCCGTGGTGTTGGCGGCGGTGGAGGCCGCCTGCGATCCGCGGTTCAACCTGCACGGCCAGTCGGGCACGACCAACGCCACCTCGCCCCTCATCATCGTCAACGGCCCCGTGCGGCCGGGGATCGGCCTCAACTGCGCCGCCGGCGTCTTCGGGCCCGGCTTTCGGGCCAACGCCACCATCGGCCGCGCCCTCCGCCTCGTGATGATCAACCTCGGGGGCACGCGGGCGGGGGAGATCTCCATGTCGACCCTCGGCCATCCCGGCCGCTACACGTACTGCATCGGCGAGCACGAGGAGGTCTCCCCGTGGGAGCCGTTGCACGTGGAGCGCGGGTGCGCGCCGGGGGAGAGCACGGTGACGGTCTTCCCGGGCGAGGGGCCGTTCATCATCAACGATCACCTGAGCCGCGAGGCGCCGCAGCTCGCCTCGTCGCTCGGCTGGTCCGCGGCGGGGGTGTGGAACCACAAGAGCTTTCCGCTCTACGGCCACACCCTGTGGGTCATCGGGCCCGAGCACGCGAAGACCATCGGCGCGGGGGGCTGGAGCAAGCGGGACCTCAAGCGGCATCTCTTCGAGACGGTGCGCCGCCGCGCGCGCGACCTCCGGCCCGGCCCCGACGGCGCGGAGACGGGGAGGCTCGCGGATCTCGGAGAATCGGACCCGGAGGCACTGGTGCCCAAATTCCCCTCGGCCGAGGAGATCATGATCGTCGTGGCGGGCGGCACCGCCGGGCGTTTCTCGGCCGTCGTGCCCGGCTGGATGGGCGGCGAGATCGGGGCGCACCCGGTCACGCGGGCCATCGAGGAGGGGATTCAATGGTGAGCGAGCCGTCCGCTCACTTCCCGCGCGGCTACTGCGGCAGCGGCTTGGCCTTGGTCTCTCGGCCCAGATACATGGCGAGGATGCTCACCAGGGCGAACCCGGTCATCATGGCGGCGGCCTTGTTGAAGTTACCTCCGAACGGTGCGACCAGGAGTCCCGCGACCAGGGGCCCGAAGCTGGTGATCACGCGGCCGGACCCATTGCAGAACGAGAGCGCGGTGGCCCTGACGTGGGTCGGGAACAGCTCGGGGAGGTAGATCGCGTGCCCGGAGAAGACGCCGAAGACGAAGTAGCCGAACACGGGGAGGAGATAGAGGTAGGGCGCCCAGGTGGCGACACCAAGGTATAGATACAAGCCCACGACCAGGGTCCCCACGTTGTAGAAGACGATGGTCGGCCGCCGGCCGATGGCGTCGGCGAGGAAGCCGAACGTCGCGTATCCGAGCATGCCGCCGATGCCCCAGAGGATCATGGCCCTGCTCACCCGGGAGATCGCCGCGGCGCCGGTGATTCCCTCGTGCTCCAGCATGATGCTCTGGATGGTCGGCAGCCAGATCACGCTCGTCCAAATCGCCAGCAACGTGCCGACCGCGAAGAGCAGCCCGACCAGCGTGGCGTAGCGGAGCTGTCGACTGAACAGCTGGACGGGCACGAACCGTAGAAACTCCCGGTCGTCGTCGGTTGCGGCGCCACCCGCGGCGAGGGCCTGCCGCCTCTCGCGGACCGCCGTGAAGTGCTCCGGCTCGACCATGTTTCGGCGCAGGAGCAGCAGCAGCAGGGCCGGCGTCGCGCCCGCGAAGAAAACGACGCGCCACCCGTACCCGCCCAGGAGACCGTAGACCCATCCGCCGATGATGCTGCCGAACGCGCCGCCGGTCATCATGACGCCGAGCACCTTGGCGCGATGGCTCTCGGCGAACACCTCGGCGAGGAGCGGGATGCCGACGACGATCTCGGCGCCGGTGCCGACTCCGGCGATGAACCGCAGGGCGCCGAACTGGATGGGGGTCTGCGCGAGCCCCTGGAGCGCCGTGAAGACGCTGTAGATCAGGATGCTGAGTGCGAGCGCGCGCACTCGCCCGATGTAGTCGGCGATGACGCCGAACATGAAGCCGCCGAAGGCCCAGCCCAGGAGGCCGACCATCGTCAGGAGCCCCCCGATCCGGCCGATCTCCGGCAGGGTGGCCTGTCCGCCGACCAGCTCGGTCACCGCCGGGCGGAGCACGAACGAGAAGAGGTTGAAGTCGGTCGCGTCGAGCGCCCAGCCGAGCCAGACGATCAGCAACACCCGCCACTGATAGCGACTGACCTCGCGGAGCCAGTGGAATGACGATTCCCGGGTCGCGACGTATTCCATGGGTCCCTCCTTCGCGTCACGGATGGCTTATCCGGACAGGATGGAGCGAGCCGGTCGGACAGGTGGCGCGAGCTTATGCCGGCGGGCTGGGAGCGTCAAGCATCGCGCGGGCCGGATCCTCGCCCGAGAGCCGAACCGGTAGCGTGACGGTGAAGGTCGAGCCTTCCCCCAGCCGGCTCGTTACCCCGATCCGCCCCCCGTGCAGCTCGACGAACTTGCGGGCGAGGGCCAGCCCCAGGCCAGTTCCCTCGGCCTTTCGGTCCGCCGTGCCGACTTGGCGGAATTCCTCGAACACCGCCTCCAGGTCCCCCGGGGCGATCCCGATGCCCGTGTCGGTGACCGAGATGGTGATGTGCTCATCGGCTGGCGCGGCCCGGACCTCGATCCGGCCCCCCTCGGGCGTGAACTTGATCGCGTTGGAGAGCAGGTTCAAGAGGATCTGCTTGATCTTCCGGTCGTCCGCGCGGATCGCTCCCACCCGTTCGTCGATGGCGTGACGGAGGGCGATCCCGCGTCGGAGGGCCCGTTCGCGAACCAGCGTGAGGGCATTCTGGATCGCCTGGGGTAGGTCGAAGTCGCTCATCTCGAGCACCATCCGGCCCGCCTCGATCTTGGAGAGATCGAGGATGTCGTTGATCAGGGAGAGCAGATGGCGTCCGGAGTCGAGGATGTCGCGCAGATATTCGGCCTGTTTGTCGTTGACCGGCCCAAACATGCCCTGGGCAAGGACTTCCGAGAACCCCAGGATGGCGTTCAGAGGCGTGCGAAGCTCGTGGGACATGTTCGCCAGGAACTCGGACTTGTGCTGACTCGTGACCTCGAGCTGGCGACTCTTGTCCGCGATCTCACGGAATAACCGGGCGTTGCGGATGGCCAGAGCCGACTGGGTCGCGAAAGTCCGCAGTAGCTCGACCACCTCGCTCGGAAACATTCCCGGTGTGTTCCGACTCACGACGAGGCTGCCGATGAGTTGGTCCTCGCAGAGGAGCGGTACGGCCAGCACCGCGTGGGCCCCCGCGCGCAACAGCGCCTCGCGCAGGCGACTGTCGTAGGCGCCCTCCACGCTGATGTCGGGCAGCTGGACGGGCTCGTGGATGATCGCCATGCGGCCGGTGGCGCCTTCACCCTTCTTCAGTCTGATCGCCCGTCGCAATTCCACGTCCGGGGCATCCAGATTGTGGGTGGCCCGCAGGGCAAACTCCTCCAGGGCCTCGTCGTATTCGTATATGGACCCGCCGGCCGCGCTCGAGAGCTGAACGGCTCGCGATACGATCGTGGTCAGCACCGTGTCGAGATCGAGTGTCGAGCCGACCGCCCGGCCAACTTCGTCCAGTGCCGTGAGCTGTCCCACCGAGCGCGTCAATTCCTGCGTCTTGGCTTGGAGGGCCTTGAACAGCCTCACGTTCTCGACGGAGATGACCGCTTGGTCCGCGAACGTTCTGAGGAGCGCGATCTGGCGCTCCGGAAACGCTCCGGCTTCTGCCCGCTGGATGACGATCGCCCCGATGGGGGCCCCGTCCCGGAGCATGGGAACCGCCACCATGCTCCGCCATCCACCCAACACCGCGATCTTCTGCTGGTACTCCGGATCACTCAACGCGTCCGCGATCTCGACCACGGCCGCGCTCATGATGGCCCGACCAACCGCGTGTTGCCGACTGGGCCGCATCGGATAGAGACGATGCAGCACGTCGAGGAGTTCGCCCGTCACGTTGTGGTGTGCGACGAGATGGAGGAGGTCACCATCGAATTGATACAGGAGGCAGTACTTTGCGCCGCAGAGACGAGGCGCACTGCTCACGATCGTGTTGAACACCGGCTGAACGTCGGTCGGCAAGCCGCTGATGACCTGTAGGATGTCTGCCGTCGCCGTCTGCTGCTCCAGGGCTTCGGTCAAGGCCTGGTTCCGCGTCTCCGATTCCTTGAACAAGCGGACATTCTCGATCGCGATCACCGCCTGGTCGGCGAAGGTCTTGAGCAACTCGATTTGCTTCACTGTGAAGGGTTCGACCTCCAATCGACGGATGAGAATTGCTCCGAGGGGAATACCGCGATGCATCAGGGGCGTGGCCAGGGTCGTCCGATGGCCAACGCGCGTCTGGTTGTCCTTCGCGTCGGGAAACTCGATGTCGACCTCTGCGGCGAGATCATGGATATGAATAGTCCTGCGCTCTACCACCGATCGACCGGTCACTGACCCCCGACCGATGAAGAGCTGTTGATCCGGCTGGACCAGCGGTCCATGAGAAGCGACCAACCGAAGCAAATCGCCGTCGACCCGAAAGATTTGGGCGTCGATGGCATTGCACAAGCGTGCGGCGCTCTCCGAGACGGCGTGCAGGACCGGCTGTACGTCGGTCGGCGACTCGCTGATTACTCGGAGGATCTGGCTCGTCGCGGTCTGCTGCTCGAGCGCCTCGATGAGCTGCGCACGGGCTTCCATGAGTGCCCGGTTCCTTTTCCGGACGTGCGTAGGGGCCTTGGTCTTTGGGGGCTTGGAATGCCGCCGCATGAGCGTCTCCTGCTCCCTCTTCTATATGTGCGTCTTCAGGTCGACCACGCTGAAGGTCTGGACGGGCTTGAGGAGGCCCTTGAGGTTTAGTCGACCCACCTCCTCGCACGCGATCAGATGATCGAGCGCGGTGGCCACGCGTGACGTGACGAGGACCTGCCCGCCCTTGGCCTCGCCACAGAGCCGGGCGGCCAGGTTGGTGACCGTGCCGATGGCGCCGTAGTCGAGGCGGCCCTCGAAGCCGATCGCGCCGATGGTGGCGTAGCCCTGGGCGATGCCCACGCCGAGGGCGAGGTCCCAGCCGTGCTTGCGCCAGCTCGCGGCCAGGATACCGACCCGGTCCCGCATGGCGATGGCCATGCAGAGCGCGCGCTCGGCCGCGTTGGGCACCTCGACCGGATCGTTGAAGAATATCATCATCCCGTCACCGGTGAACCGCTCGAGCGTGCCCTCGTGCTCGAGGACGAGGCGCCCCATCTCCGCGTGGTACTCGCGGAGGACGCCCATCACCTCCTCGGGCTCCGCCGTCTCGGCGAAGGCCGTGAATCCCCGCAGGTCCAGGAATACGACCGTGACTTCCCGACGATGGGTCTTCAGGGGGTCGTCGGCGCCCCCGGCCACGATGAGCTCGGCGAGCTGGGGCGAGAAGAAGCGACTGAGCCGCCCCAGCCGCTCGAGCTGGGTCACCTGCTGCTCGACGCGCTGCTCCAGGGTTTTGGTCCATTCCGCTCGCTCGGCCGCGAGGGCCTCGACACTGTCGTGCAGACTCTTGATGCGCAGCATCGACTTCACCCGCGCGACCAGGGCCGCCTGGTCGACGGGCTTCGTCAGATACTCGTCCCCGCCGGCCTCGAGGCCCGCGACCACGTCCTTGGAGTCCGCCTTGGCGGTCACCAAGATGATCGGGATGAAGGGAAGCGAGGCGTCCCCGCGAATCTGGCGACAGACTTCGAGGCCGTCCATCTTGGGCATCATGACGTCGAGCAGGATCAGGTCGGGGTGAGTCGCCCGGGTCGTCGCGAGGGCCGCTTCACCGTCCGTGGCGGTCACGATCTCGTAGCCGTGAGCGGCCAGACGAGTCTGGAGAATGTGCACGTTGGCCGGCGTGTCGTCCACGATCAGGATCCGCGGCGGCGTTCTCACGCCGGGCCCTCGACGGCCCGGGGCAGGTACTCGCGAATCTTGGCCAACAGCGCGCGGGGAACGTACGGCTTCGTGACGTAGGCGTCGCACCCGGCTTCGAACGCCTTCACGTCGTCGCCGCTCAGTGCGTACGACGTCACGACGATGATCGGGATGTGGCGAAGGGCGGGATTGGTCTTGAGCCGTCGGGTCACTTCGTATCCGTCGAGCCCCGGGAGCTGGATGTCCATCAGGATGAGGTCGGGACGGCTGGCCTCCGCGAGGGCCAGGCCCTCCTCCCCCGTGACGGCCTCGATCAGCTCGTAGCCGGCGCTGGACAGCAGGTAACGCAGGATTCGTCGGTTCTCCTCGTGGTCTTCGACCGCCAGGATCCGCTTGGTCATGCCCTCTCCGTTTGCGCCTCCACCCAGATCGGCACGCTGAAGGAAAACGTCGAACCGGCTCCGGGGATGGACTCCACCCAGATGCGGCCTCCGTGCAGCTCGACGACCCGCTTGGCGATCGCGAGCCCCAGGCCCGTCCCGCCCTTCGCTCGGGTGCTCGAGCTGTCGGCCTGCTGGAACTCTCCGAAGATCTTGGGCTGATCGAGCTCCGAGATGCCGGGCCCGGTGTCGGATACCGAGACGACGAGCAGCCCGGCCGCGGAGCGGGCGCCGATCACCACCTCCCCGGCGTCGGTGAACTTGATCGCGTTGCCGACGAGGTTCAAGAGCACCTGGGTGATCCGCCCCTCGTCGCCTTTCGCGAGGGGCAGGTCGGGGGAGACCGCCGTCTTGAGAGCGAGCTTCTTCTCCGCCGCCAGGGACTCAACGGCGGCACACACCCCCCGGATCACGTCGCTCAGCGAGTACTCGCTGAGCGACAGAGTGAGCCGGCCGGCCTCGATCTTGGAGAGGTCGAGCACGTCGTTGATCAGGCGCAGGAGGTGGTGCCCGTTGGTCCGGGCGCGCTCGAGGCTGTCCCGGATCGGCTCCGGAACGTCTCCGAAGATCCCGTCCAGGATGAGCTCGGTGTAGCCCAGGACCGCATTGAGCGGCGTGCGGAGCTCGTGGCTCATGTTGGCGAGGAATTGCGACTTGTGCTTGCTGGCGAGCTCGATCTCCCGGCCCTTGTCCTGGATGTCCTGGAACAGGCGGGCGTTCTCGACCGCCACCGCGGCCTGGGCGGCGAACATCTGGAGGAGGTCGACGGTGCGCGACGGGATCGGATGCCGGCTGTACCGGTTGTCGGCGGCGAGGACGCCGACCGCGCGTCCGCGGGCGATCATGGGAATGATCAGAAAGCTGCTGACGCGGAGCCCGGCCAGGGCCGCATAGGGCGGCCGGAGGCGGTATCGCGCGGGCAGGGGATTCTGTTCGTTGAAGAGGAGAGGAACGCCCTGCTCGCACGCGGCGGAGAGCGCCCCCGCCTCGCGAAGGGGGATGGTCACGCCGGCGAGCTCGCGCCAGTCTCGTTCCGCGAACCCGGCCTGAGCAACGATCGTCAGGTCACTGGCCTCCGGGGTCAGGGACCAGATGTGGATCCGGTCGAGGCCCACGACCTGGCGTGCCGCCTCGAGGACGCGGGTGAGCTGATCGACCAGCGACAGCGGCTCCTGCATCGAGGTGGAGAGCCGATAGAGCTGCTCGAGGTTCCGGGACAGGCTCTCCAGCGCCCGGTTCTTCTCGTCGAGCTCGCGAAACAGTCGTGCGTTCTGGATGGCGAGCACCGACTGGGCGGCGAACGTCTTCAAGAGGTTCACGACCTCGCTCGGGAAGTGACCGGGCTCTCGGCGCCACACGACGAGGCCGCCGAGCAGCCGCTGCTCCCGGAGGAGCGGCAGCGCGAGGAGCGAGCGGAAGCCGAGCCGCGCCAGGATGTGCCGGGTCTGGGGCGCAACCGACTGGTGCTCGTCCAGGATGTCGGCCGTCTCGACCGGGACCCGACTCGAGCCGGCCTGTCCCACCGCGCCCTGACCGAGGTGAATCGGCGCCGCCCGGAGGGCCTCGAGATGCTCGGGAGAGATGCGGTGGGAAGCGGCCACGCGGAACGTCTCCGTGACCTCGTCGAACTCGTACACGGTGCCTCCGTGGCTTCCGGAGAGCTCGGCCGCCCGGCTCACGATGGTGGTGAGCACGGTCTGCAGATCGAGGGTGGAACTGAGCGCCTGTCCGACCTCGCCGAGTGCCCTCAGCTCCTCCACGGATCGTCGCAGCCCGAGGTTGGCCTCCGCGAGCTCCCGGGTCCGCGCTTCCACCTTCTGCTCCAGGTCTTCGTACGACTGCCGGAGCTGCGCGGCCATCCGATTGAACGCCTCCGCCAGGGCTTCGAGCTCGTCGCCCGTCTTGACCGTGATCTGCTGATCGAGCTCGCCCGAGCCGATCCGCTCCGCGCCTTGCTGGAGGCTTCGAATGGGCCCGACGATCTTGCGCGCGAGGACGAGGCTCGCCACCACGGAGAGCGCGAGGCCGCCGGCGAGCAGCGACACGCTGCGCACGATGGAGGTGTAGAGCGGCTCGAACGCCTCGTCGAGCGGTCGCTCGAGGAAGACGAGCCAATCGAGGGGGACGATCGAGGCGTAGGCGGTGAGCACACGGCGATGATCGACGTCGGTCCCGACGCTGGCCGCTCCCTGCGCGTCCGACTGCGGCCGGCTCGCGAGCGCGGCGGCGACGTGCGGGAGGCCGGCGAAGCTCGTCTGCCGCAGCACCATGCTGATGTTCGGGTGCGCGATCAGGGTGCCGGAAGCATCCACGACGTATGCGTAGCCGCCCTTTCCGACGCGGATCCTCGAGATCACCTCCCAGATGAACTTCAGATTGACCTCGGCGGCGACGACGCCGGCCCCCGGTCCGCTGCCCGCGACGGCGACCGTCATGTAGGGCTCCGACCCGTCCCGGAAGTGGACGGGGCCGAAGTAGGTGGAACCGAGCTTGGGAGCGAGGAACCGGCGCTCGCGGGAGTGGTCGCCTCGGCCCGTGATGTCGAGGTCGAGCCGGGAGACCCGGAGCTGCTCGCGCCCGGTTCCGTCGAGATAGCTGATGTCGGTGACCGCGGCGACGTGGCGGAGCAGCCGGGCGAAGTCGAGATCCGACGAGCGTACCGCCTGGGACTCGGCCACGAGGGCAACCTGCCTCTCGACCTCCACCACGAATTGCTCGATCCGTGAAGCGGCGGCGGAGGCTTCTCCCTTCTGGACCGCGAGGAGGGCGTCCTTGTTCGCCTGATACGAGGAGTACATCTCGAGGAGGCTGCTGGCCACGAGCACCAGCCCGAGCAGCGCGACCAGGAGGAGCGCGTACTTGCGGAAGAGACCGCGCCGTGGTCTCACCGGAGGACTCGATCGGCTCGGACGAGGATCGACTCGGGCAGGGTCACGCCGAGGGCCTTGGCGGTGGCGAGGTTGAGGACGAGCTCGAAGCGGAGGGGCTGCTCCACCGGCAGGTCCGCCGGGTTCCCACCACGCACGATCTTGTCGACGTAGGACGCGGCGTCGCGGAAGATGTCGCCCAGTCGGGGGCCGTACGTCATCAGCCCGGCCGACTCGGCGAATTCCCGGTACGTGGAGATGGTCGGCAGGTGGTTGCGGAGCGCCAGGAGGGTGAGCCGGCCGCCGTGGGCGTAGAGCATCGGGTCCCAGAGCACGAGCAGCCCATCGACGCGCGACCGCGTCAGCGTGGCCACCGCCCCCTCGAAATCATCCGGCCCTCGCACCTCGAGGAGCTGGAGCCCCAGCTCCAGCCGACGCGCCGAGGCGTCGAGCTTGCCGAGAACGGGAGCGTGGCCGGGGTTCGAAGGGTTCCACAGCACCCCGACCCGCCGGAGAGACGGGATCACCTTCTTCAGCAGCTCGAGCTGCTTGCCCGCCATGGCGGCCAGCGGGAAGGAGAGGCCGGTGACGTTGCCGGCCGGCCGCGCCAGGCTGGCGACGAAGCCGAGCTGGACGGTGTCGGCGAGGGCCATCATCACGATCGGGATCCGGCCCGTCGCGTGCTTGGCCGCGAGGATCGCCGCGGAGTCCCCGGCCGCGAGGATCACGTCGACCTTGAGCTCCACGAGGCTGGCCGCGAGCTCGGGGAGGCGGTCGTAGCGGCCCTCCGCGTAGCGCGGCTCGAACGTGACGTTCTGGTCGTCGACGTAGCCGAGATCGCGGAAGGCGAGCCGTAGCTCGTCGGGCACCGACGACGTCCCGAAGGGCGTCGAGCCCGACCACAGGAGGCCGATGCGGACCACCCCGGCCTCCCGAGGCTTGCGCACGGGGGCAGGGGCCTCCGCCGTCGGGGGCGGCACCGACGTCGTGATCGTGATGTCGACCCCTTTCGCCCCGACGGGAACCGGGTTGCGTGGGTGCGCGCCCTCCAGCGCGCCCGTCGGCCCTCCTGCCGGGTCCCCGGGCTCGATCCGCGCGGCGACGTAGAGCCTGCCCTCGAGCCGCGAGCCGACGAGCGTGATGTCCTCCTCGGCGAGGGTGTACTGGTACGGGAACTCGGGCGCCGGAACGCGCTTGACGACGATCGGAGCCTTCCTCGGATCCACCGTCTTCGAGGCGGTGATGATCAGAAGTGGCTCCTTCGGAAGCTTATCCCTCGCGGTGGGAGCCAGCGTGATGGTGCCGGAGATCGAGGCTTCCTGGGCCTCGGAGGCGCGGGGACCCGCCGCGAGCACGGCCAGGAGCATCACCGCCTGGGCGGTGAGGCGCCGGCCCCGCTCCCGGATCACGTGCCGTAGACCGCCTTCAGCTGAGCCTCGCCCCACCGGAGTGATTCTTCGGGAGTCATCTTCGCGGTCGCCACGTTCGCGAGCATGTCGGTGAGCGTGTAGTTGAGCACCACGCGGGCCGCGCCGGCGTCGGCGGGCGCCTTCCAGCCCAGGTACTTCCCCTGCAGGAGCGCGTCGCGGTACGGCCGCAACGCCGGGAACATGTCCCACATCTGGTCCTTCACGTAGCTCTTCAACGCGGCGCTCTGATAGGCCTGGCTCCGGCGCACGTACTTCGCCAGCTGCTCCTTCTCCATGAGCCAGGCGGTGAAGTCCTTCGCCGCCTCGACGTTCTTCGAGTACTTCGGGATCGCCAGCTGCTGGGTCGGGTGATAGTGGAACACGCCCGCCGGACCGGCCGGGTATGGGGCGTGCGTGATGTCGTTGACCAGCGGCTCACCCTTCTCGTCCAGGACCACCTGGTTCGACGCCACGAGGTAGATGCTGGCCCCGTTGCTGGTCGCGGCGATGGAGCCGTTGAGGAACGCGCGGTTGTTGCTCGAATCGTCCCAGGTGACGCCCCCGGGATCCATCGCGTCGTCCCACAGCGCCTTGAAGAACTTCAGCGCCTCGAGCGTCTGCTTGCTGCCGATCGTCACGCGCCCCTTCTCGTCGCGCTCGACGGCGCCGAAGCTCCAGAGGTAGGGATAGCTGAAGCAGAGGGCGTCGCCCCAGGTGTGACCGACCGTTTGACCCACGGGGTGCCTTCCGGCCTTCCATTTCCGGCCTTCCCGCCGGAGATCGTCCCAGGTCTTGGGCCACTGCTGGGTCCCGGCCGCTTTCAGGTAGGACTTTCGAGCGGCGAAGATCACGGGGGTGATCGTGTGCGGCACCGCGGTGAAACGGCCCTCGAGTGAGGCGTGAGCCTTCGCGTAGTCGATGAAGCCGCCGTACTTGCTCTCGAGCGCCGCGCAGATGTCGGAGACGTCGACGAGAGCCTCCGCGTACTGGTTCTGCCAGTTGTTGAAGAACTGGAGGATATCCGGACCCTGCTTGCTCTCGATGGCCGCGGCGGCGCGAGCGGGCAGATCGTTGGGGTTGATCTGCTCGATCGTGACGTTCACGCTGTTCTGCTTGCCCCAGTCCGCGCCCTGGCGGAGGATCTCCGCGTCTCCCGACGGTGAGAAGTTCTTCCAGAGCAGGAAGTGCAGCGACGTGCCCGCCGAATACGCCGGAGCTTGCCGGGCGGAGAGGATTCCTTCGAGGCCGAGGCCGGCGGCGGCGAGACCGCCCGCCACCCCGGCCATCCCGAGGAACCTGCGACGCGTGATCGGAACCCTGACGCGATGGAGCATGGTGTTCTCCTCTCGGCGTTGAGCCGTCGTGGGACGGTCGGGAACCCTATGGCCCGACGGGTTTGCCGTCACCTGGAGAGTCGGAGCCTGGCCGCGGGCGAGTCCGTTCGCGCTGGAGCATCCGCACGATCACGCGACCGATCGCCTCCACGCCCGTGAACGCCTCCTTGGCTCCCGTGGCTACTCGTTCTACGACCCCGCTGACCTGGCCCCGTCCGTCCTGGGCCACCCGGACGACGAAGCTGGCACGCTTGTCCTGGCTCATGTGGCGACTCTGACCGCATCTCTTAGCGGAGCGGGCGTGCACACGCCGTGCGGCCGAGCGTGAAAAAAGCGTGAAAAGCAGGGGCCGCCGCCCGGTTTCCCTCGGGGAGGAACGAGATTATAGTGGGGCACTTCTGGCGCAGGGGGGCGCGATGGTCGGTGTGAAGGTGACACTGCTCGGCGGCTTCGAGGCCCGGCTCGCCTCGGGTACCGAGCTCAGCTTGCCGACCCGGAAAGCCAGGGCGCTGCTGGCGTATCTCAGCGTCCACCGCGCCCAGAGCCACTCCCGCGACAAGCTGGCGGCTCTCTTGTGGAGCGAGAAGAGCGACCGACACGCCCGGGGTAGCCTCCGCCACGCGCTCGTCGCTCTCCGCCGCGCGCTCGGCCCTCCGTTCCTGGCGATCGAAGGTCACACCGTCGCCCTGAACCCCGCGGGGGTCGAGGTCGACGTGGCGTCGTTCGAACGGTGGGTCGCCGAGGGAACGCCGCAGGCGCTGGAGCGGGCGGCCGAGCTGTACCGCGGAGACCTGCTGCTGGGCTTCGCGCTGAACGAGCCCCTGTTCGAGGAGTGGCTCGTCGCAGAGCGGGAGCGACTGCGGGAGATGGCGCTGGAGGCCCTGGCCCGGCTTCTGGCCGAGCAGACCAAGGCCACGAGCACGGAGCGCGCCATCCAGACGGCCGTCCGGCTGCTCGCGCTGGATCCCCTCCAGGAGGCGGCGCACCGGACCCTCATGCGCCTCTACGCTCGCCAGGGGCGGCGCGGGGCGGCGCTCAAGCAATATCAGACGTGCGTGAGCGTGCTGCAGCGGGAGCTGGGGACCGAGCCCGAGGTGGAGACGAGGGCTCTCTACCAGGAGCTGCTCCGGCGCGCGACTCGGGAGCCGGAGGCCCTCCAGGTCCAGCGAGAGCTTCGCTCGAGCCCTCCGTACAAGGCGGCCCCGGCTCCTTCCGATCTCCCGGCCGCCGAGACGCCGCTGTTCGGGCGGCAAGCGGAGCTGGGGCGCCTGCGAGAGTCCCTCGACGGGGCCCTCCGCGGCCGCGGGCGCGTGGTCACCGTGATGGGTGAAGCGGGTATCGGCAAGACGCGGCTCGTGAGCGCTCTGGTAACCGACGCGCTGGCCCGAGAATGTCAGGTCCTGGTCGGCCACTGCCACGAGAGCGACTCGATCCTCCCGTTCGGGCCCTGGGTCGACGCCTGCCGCAGGGGCATGGTCAGCACCGACGAGGAGATCCTGGGCGCCCTGCACCCCACCCGGCGGGCCGAGCTGGCCCGGCTGCTCCCGGAGGCGGGCAGGGCGGGGCTGCCCCGCACGGCCGACAGTGCGCTGCCCCTGTTCGAGAGCCTGGCCGACCTCATCCAGCAGCTCACCGACCGCCAGCCCCTGGTGCTCGTCCTGGAGGACCTGCACTGGGCCGACGAGATGACGCTCCGGTTGCTGGCATTCGTGAGTCGCCGGATCCCGGCCTGGTCGGCGCTCCTCGTCGCTACCGCCCGTGAAGAGGAGCTGGCCGATGCCTCGATGGCCAGGCGAACCCTGGAGGATCTATCGCGCGCTGGTCGGGCCACGCCGGTCGCGCTGCCGCCCCTTTCTCGGTCGAACACCGCCCTGCTCGTGCGGGCCCTCACGCGGCCCGGGAGCGACGTCCAGACGGTTGCCCGGCTGGAAGAGCGGATCTGGGCGATGAGCGAGGGTAATCCGTTCGTCGCGGTGGAGGCCATGCGCGCCCTCGATCAGGACAGCCGGGGGCAGGGGGGACACGACGCCGGTGTTGCTCTGGAAATGCCGACGAGTGTCCGCGATCTCGTCGCCCGGCGTCTCGACCAGCTGAGCGCCCGTACCCAGGAGCTGGCCGCGGTCGCCTCGGTCATCGGACGTCGGTTCGACTTCACCTTGCTGCAATCGGCGAGCGGTGTCGGAGAGCGCGAGGCCGCGGCGGCGGTCGAGGAGATGGTGCGCCACCACGTGCTCCAGGCCGTGGCGAACGAGCTGGACTTCGCCCACGATCGGATCCGCGAAGTCGCATATGGTCGGTTGCTCCCGTCCCGACGGCGGCTCCTCCATCGCTTCGTGGCCGAGGCGCTCGAGGCGGCCGACGCGGGAGCGGGCTCCGCGCGGGAGACACACCGGCCGGATCACCCGGGCGAGCGGATCGAGCAGATGGCCCATCACGCGCTTCGCGGCGACATGCCGGAGAAAGCCGCGCGCTACCTCCGGCAGGCCGGCTCACGGGCCGCGGCGCGGTCCGCGCTCCACGAGGCGCGCGCCTGGTACGAGCAGGCGCTCGCCACCGCGGAGGCGCTACCGGAGACTCCGTCCACGCTGGCCGAGGCTTTCGAGATCCGTCTCGAGCTGCGCGCGGTGCTGAGCCAGCTCGGCGAGTTCCGACGGGTGCTGGCGCTCCTGCGCGAGACGGAGGTCATCGCCGGACGCCTGAACGACGACGCCCGGCGCGGTCGCGTCCGGGCCTTCATGACGAACATCCACGCCCGACTGGGCGAGCCGGACGAGGCGATCGTGAGCGGCGCGCAAGCGCTGGAGATCGCCGACCGCCTTGGCGACGCGAGGCTCCACATCCTCGCCACCAGCTACCTCGCGCAGGCGCACTACTACCGCGGCGAGTTCGCGCGCGTGGTCGAGCTGCTCACGGCCAACATCGCGGCTCTCCCCGCCAGCTCCATTCATGAGCTCTTCGGGACCAGCCAGGTGCTATCCGTCAACGACCGCTGCCGGCTGCTGATGAGCCTCGCGCACCTCGGCCGGTTCGCCGACGCGGCCGCGTACGAGGCCGAGGCGATCCGGATGGCCGAGTCCACGGATCACGCCTATACCATCGGCGTGGCCTACCACGCCGCCAGCATGCTCCGTATCGTCAAGGGCGACTGGGACCTCGCGCGCTCACGGCTCGAGCGCCAGATCGAGGTGCTCCGGGCCGCGAGCGTCGTCGATCTCCTCGCCTATGCGTACGCCTACTCGGCCAGGGTCCTCGCGCATCTCGGCGACGTGGGCGAGGCGCTGGATCGCCTGCAGGAAACCGAGCGCCTCCTCGCGGCTCAGTCCCCGAGGGGAAGGGTCTCCGAGGAGGGGGCGGTCTACCTGTCGCTCGCTCGCGCCGCCCTGCTGCTCGGCCGCCTCGACGAAGCGCGGCGCCTGGCCGACCTCGCGACCGGATCCAGGTCGGGCCGCACCGACTTCGTCCCCACCGCGATGCTCCTGCTCGGAGACCTCGCGATCCATCCCGACCGGTTCGACGCCGAGGCGGGCGAAGCTCACTACCGCGAGGTACGGGCGCTCGCCGAGCCGCGCGGCATGCGCCCGCTCGTCGCCCACAGCCACCTCGGTCTCGGCAAGCTCCACGCCCGCTCGGGTAGGCAGGCGGAGGCGCGGGAGCACCTCGACACATCGATCAGGATGTACCGCGAGATGCAGATGTGCCCGTGGCTCGAAGAGGCGGAGGCGGAGGCGAAGAATCTCGAGAGGTCACTCATTTCTCGGTGAGGACGATCTCCCCCGTCTCGAGGAGGGACTTCAGATTGGAGACGATGCGCGGCCAGCCATCGGACACGGCCGTGATGAGCTTGGAGTCGGGCCGGTCGACCTCGTGGGTGATGGTGAGCTTCACCGCGCGGCCCACGGGCTCGAGCTCGATGGTGCAGCGGCCGGGGCCCTCGGCCTTGATCTCGGGCCTCCACTCGTGCTGCCACCAGATGACCATGCGCCGCGGCGGGTCGATCTCGAGCATCTCTCCCGTATCGGTCACACGCCCGTCCGGGTAGAACATCTTCCAGGGCGAGCCCTTCTTCCAGGCGCACTCGATGGTCACACCGAACCAGTACTGGCGGATGAACTGCGGGTCGGTCAGGGCCTCCCAGAGCTTCTCCGGCGTGGTGCGGATGTAGGTGACGTAGACGAAGCTGCTGCGGTTGGCTGTGGTCATGGCGCTCTCCTCGCGTGGGGTTCAGTCCTTCGTGCCGCCTTCCAGACGACGCTTCAGGTCGCGCAGGGCCTTGAGGCGCGGCCTCTCGAACTTGCAGATCCAGCGGTCGTAGATCTCCTGCAGCGGGACCGGGTTCAGGAAGTGCAGCTTCTCGCGCCCGCGCCACTGCACCGCCACCAGGTTTGCCGCCTCGAGCACGGCGAGGTGCTGGGTCACCCCCTGGCGCGTCATGTCCAGGTGCCGACACAGCTCGCTCAGCGTCTGGCCGTCGTGGGCGTGTAGGCGGTCCAGGAGCTTTCGCCGCCCCGGGTCGGCCAGGGCCTTGAACAGCAGATCCGTGTCCCGCATGAAGGCATGATATGCAAGTAAATACTTGCATGTCAAACGAGAGGATCTGACCGCTGCCGCCGCCCGGACCTGGCCTACGTGATGGGCCCGGGCTCCGGCCGAGGGTGGGGCGCGGGGCCGGCCACCAGGGGCCAGAGGTAGCGATCCCACGTCAGACCGATCACTTCCATCTGGCCCTCGTGTCGCGCGCCCGATCGCTCGGCGACCCGCCGTGAGCGGGCGTTCTGGGGAAGAATGGCCGAGATCGCGTAGGGCCACCGCAGCACGTCGCGCGCGTAGTCGCGAACGCAACTCGCCGCTTCGGTCGCGTAGCCCTGGCCCCAGACGGCCGGGTCGAGCGTGTAGCCGAGCTCGCACTCGAACGTCAGCGCAGCGCCGGCGGGCGCCTCCTCGCGTCCGAACCATCCTTTGCGGAGCCCGGTGTCCGGAGTCACGGGTTCGACCACGAGATCCATCAAGCCGCAGCGCCCGATCAGCGCGCCGTCCTCCTTGCGCAGCACCGCGAGATAGCCGAGGGCGAGCGTCTCGTAGCTCCCGAGCGTGTACTGCAACCACGCGGCCGTCTCGTCGGCCGAGCGCGGCCGCCCGCCGGGATAGAGATGCCGGGCGACCTCGGGTAGGGCGTGGAGGCGCGTGAAGAACGCCAGATCGTCCGGCGCGATCCGTCGCAGGACGAGGCGAGGTGACTCCAGCCGGTCCGTACCGTGCGCCAGGGTCATGGTGACCTCCTGAGGGGTGGCCGGGCTCGAATGGTGAGCAATCTCCGAGGGAAATGCAATCGGTCTCTTCGGCCGCGGTGGCGGGGCCGTGGACGGCCGGCCCCTTTCCTGGCAATATCTCGGCGAACACGGCCACACCCAACCCAGCGTCAGGAGGAGATCGTGACCAAGATCCTCACGCCCCCGCAGCAGGCCCCCGTGATGGAGATCGCCCGCGAGCTCCTGCCTCCCGGGATGGAGCTGGTCGTCGCCGACCCGACCAAGCCCGAGTTCTACGACGCGGCCGCCGACGCCGAGTACTACCTCGGCTCGCCGCGCAGCGGCATCGGCAACGAGTTCTTCCGCGCCGCGCCCAGGCTCAAGCTCGTGCAACTGACCAGCGCGGGCTACGACCGGGTCGACGTGGAGGCCGCGCGCAAGGCCAAGGTGCCCGTCGCCAACAACGGGGGCGCCAACGCGGTGGCGGTGGCGGAGCACGCCGTCATGCTCATGCTGGCCGTGCTCAAGAAGCTCGTCTACCACCACAACAACGTCGTCGCCGGCACCTGGCGCGCCAGTGACTTCGCCTCCATCCGGACCTACGAGCTCGAGGGCAAGCGGCTCGGGATCATCGGCCTGGGCAACATCGGCAAGAAAGTCGCGCGCCGCGTGCGGGGCTTCGACATGGACGTGCGCTACTACGACGTGATGCGGCTCAGCGGGGACCAGGAGGACGCGCTGGGCGTCCGCTTCGCGCTGCTCACCGAGCTACTGCGGACCGCCGACATCGTGACGCTGCACGTGCCGCTGAACGACGTCACCCGGAAGATGATGTCCACGCGGCAGTTCGCGCTGATGAAGAAGACGGCGATCATCGTGAACACGTGCCGCGGCCCGGTGGTGGACGAGGAGGCGCTCCACCAGGCTCTGACCTCGGGCACGATCGCGGGCGCCGGCCTCGACGTGATGGTCGAGGAGCCCCCGAAGCCCGCCCACCCGCTCTTCAAGCTCCCCAACGTCATCCTGACGCCGCACTCCGCCGGGCCGACGTGGGACAACTGGGCGAAGGCGTACCGCAACGGCTTCGACAACATCCAGCGGATGGAGTCCGGCCAGGCACCGCTCTGGGTCGTGCCGGAGCTGAAAAGCCTGCTGGACTAGAGGAGGAGACCATGGACGTGACACGTCGTGAGGTGATGGCGGCCGGTGCGGTGACGCTCGGAGCCGTCGGGGCGGGACTCCTGTGGAACGGCTCCGCGGGCGCGCAGTCGGGCGAGGAGAGGGCCGTGGGGGAGGTCGTCGAGGTCCTGCGCAAGGGGATCCTCGAGGGCGACAAGGCAAAGCTCGCCCACGTGGCCTCGGAGCAGCTCAGCTACGGCCACTCCGACGGGCGCGTGGAGACCAAGGAGCAGTTCATCACCGGAGTGCTGACGCGCAAGGCGGTGGTCAAGTCGCTCACGTTCCCCGAGCTCAAGGTAGCCGTCGTCGGCAACGCGGCCATCGCCCGCCACATCTACCTGGCCGAATCCGAGCTGGACGGCAAGGCGACGACCACGCGGATCGGCGCCCTGCAGGTCTGGCAGAAGCAGGACGGCGCCTGGAAGCTCCTGGCGCGGCAGGGGTTCCGGCTGCCGGCCTAGATATTGGTGCCGTCCATCGCGATCGGTCGCTCTCCTCCTGCGAGGCACGCGGTAAGGACATAGGGATATACGATCGATTACACCCAATTCGATTGAATCCGCCGATCGAATGCGGATACGATCGGCTTGTGCTGTACGAGCTTGATTTCGATGCGGTCCACAAGATCGCAAGGTGCTGCGTATCTGGGGATGTTACCGACGATGATTTGAGGCTCCTTTATGTTGATGCGGGGAAGTTTTTTGCGCTGACGGATGCGCGAGTAGGTCTGGTTGACTTTTCAGCCGCAACCTCATTTCAGGTCTCTCCTCAAGCGGTCTACGACCTCGCGAAGTTGCCTCCCACAATCTTTGACCCGGCCCGCCCTCGCGTCGTCGTGGCGCCCACGCCCCTGGTCTTCGGGTTGATGCGAATGTTTGAACTGGTCGGCGAGAAGATGCGGTCTGCTTTTCATGTCGTGGGCACGGAGCTCCAGGCCTGGTCGGTCTTGGGGGTGCGGGAGCCTCGATTCGGGCCGCCGCCACCCGGCGACTGATCTTCCTTCCGGAAAGTTCTTCCCGGTAATCTCGTCGCAGTACCGACGGACCCAGGCCCGCGCCGTCGCCCGAATCGCCCTCGGAGCGTGTTTCCGATCGCTCCGATGACACGGTATGCGCCTTGCCTAACGCTCGGGGCGCGCACTCGCCGGCACCAGCTCCGATGGAGCCGATCAATGAAAGACTGGATCGCGTACGTGGTGGCCATCTGCATCGGGCTCCTGACGCTCAAGCTCCTTGGGCCAGGAGGTTGGTGACCCCCGCCAGCGACGGAGGTGAGCGCTGGCTCACCGGCCGGAGCGAGATGGGGGAGCGCATCCGTGCGCTCGACTGGGCGAGGACGCCCCTCGGTCCCGTCGCGCAATGGCCGCAGTCCCTCCGGACCTCGGTGGGCACGTCCCTGGCGTGCGCCTTTCCCATCGTGATCTTCTGGGGACGGGAGCTGGCGCTCGTGTACAACGACGAGTACCGCCAGATCCTCGGTCCGGCCAAGCATCCCACCGCCCTGGGGCAGCCCGGCGCCGAGGTCTGGGCGGAGATCTGGGACGTCATCCAGCCGATGCTCACGAAGGTGATGGAAGGGGGTGACGCGACACGGTCTCGGGACCTGCTGCTCCACATCGACCGGGGATATCCCGAGGAAGCATATTTCTCGTTCTCGTACAGCCCGATTCACGACGAGCAGGGGAACATCGGCGGTGTCTTCTGCCCGGTGATCGAGACCACCGGGAAGGTCATCGGCGAGCGCCGTCTGCGCACCTTGCGGGACCTCGCGGCGAAGACCAAGGGCGCCAGCACCGAGACCGCGGTCTATCGGCGCGCCGTCGACGTCCTGGCCGAGAACCCGCGTGACGTGCCCTTCGCCCTCGTCTACCGCATCGACCGTGGCCAATCGGTCGCGCTGCTCGAAGCCACCGCGGGCATCGAGCCAGGCGGAGCGGCGTCTCCACGGACGGTGACATTGCAGGCCGACCCGGCCGGCGTCTGGTCGTTGGATGTGGTCGCCAGCTCGGGTCGACCCGAGATCGTGACTGATCTCGGCAAGTCCTTCCAGGCGCTGCCCGCGGGGGCCTGGCGGACCCCGCCGCACACCGGGCTCGTCCTTCCCGTCCTGCTTCCCGGGCAGGAGCTTCCCCGCGCCATCCTCGTCGCGGCGGTCAGTCGCATGCGGGCCCTCGACGAGGACCACCGGACGTTCTTCGAGCTGATGGCCACCCAGATCGCCTCGGCGCTGGCCGACGCGCAGGCCCTCGAAGAGGAGCGCCGCCGTGCCGAGGCCCTCGCCGAGATCGACCGGACGAAGACCGCGTTCTTCTCGAACGTGTCGCACGAGTTTCGCACGCCGCTCACGCTGCTGCTCGGGCCCATCGAGGATGAGCTCGCGGATGCCGGCGAGCCGGTCTCGCCGGCGCGACGCGAGCGGCTCGAGGTCGCCCACCGGAACGCGATGCGACTGATGCGACTCGTCAATACTCTGCTGGAGTTCTCGCGGATCGAGGCCGGTCGGGTCGAAGCGGTGTACGAGCCGGTCGATCTGGCGGCGGTGACCGCCGATCTCGCGAGTGTCTTCCGCTCGGCGATCGAGCGCGCGGGGCTGACGTTCCGCGTGGAGTGCCGGCCGCTCCCGCAGCCGGTCTACATCGATCGAGACCTGTGGGAGAAGATCGTCCTGAATCTGCTCTCGAATGCCTTGAAGTTCACCTTCGAGGGCGAGATCGTCGTGACCGTCCGGCCGACCGGCGACACCGCCACGGTCGAGGTCCGTGACACCGGCATCGGCATCGCCGAGGACGAGTTGCCGCACATGTTCGATCGGTTTCACCGTGTGCGCGGCGCGAAGGGGCGCACGCACGAGGGAACGGGCATCGGACTCTCGCTGGCACAGGAGCTGGTCAAGCTCCACGGCGGCACCCTCACGGTAGCCAGCGAGGTCGACCGGGGCACCACCTTCACGATCACGATCCCGTTCGGAACCGCCCACCTCCCGGCTGACCGCCTCGGTGCGACCCGCACGCCGACGTCGATCGGCCTCGGCACGGCGACCTACGTCGAGGAGGCATTGCGCTGGCTCCCGGACGACATCACGCCGGACCTGATGCCGGCCCCGGCCGGGCCCGTCGCCACGCAAGGCGCTCGCATCCTGCTGGCCGACGACAACGCCGACATGCGCGACTACCTGCGGCGCCTTCTCGCCCAGCACTGGACCGTGGAGGTAGTCGGTGACGGCCAGGCCGCGCTCGACGCGGCCCGGGCCCGACGTCCCGACCTCATCTTGAGCGACGTGATGATGCCGCACCGCGACGGGGTCGAACTGCTGCGGGCGCTCCGGGAGGATGTGGCCACCCGCGGTATCCCCGTGATCCTGGTATCGGCCCGCGCCGGCCAGGAGGCACGCATCGCGGGCCTCGAGGCGGGCGCGGACGACTATCTCGTGAAGCCGTTCTCGGCGCGGGAGCTGGTCGCGCGGGTCAACGGCCAGATCGAGATCGCCCGTGTCCGCCAGGAAGCAGTGGAACGGGAGCACACGGCGCGGCTCCACGCCGAGGAGACGAACCGCGCGAAGGATGAGTTCCTCGCCACGCTCTCGCACGAGCTCCGGACGCCCTTGAATTCCATTCTCGGCTGGGCGGTGATGTTGAGGTCCGGCAAGACCGACCTCGCGGTGATCCCTCGCGGGCTCGAGGTCATCGAGCGGAATGCTCGCGCCCAGTCGCAGCTGATCGAGGACCTGCTCGACGTGTCGCGAATCATCACCGGCAAGCTGCGCCTCGACGTACGGCCGGTCGACCTGGCGGCGGCGGTGACGGCGGCCATCGACACCGTCCGCCCAGCGGCCGCCAACAAGGATACGGCTGGAGGTGATCCTGGACCCGAAGGCCGAATCGATCACCGGCGACGCGGATCGACTGCAGCAGGTGGTGTGGAACCTGCTCTCCAACGCCATCAAGTTCACCCCGACGGGCGGCCGCGTGCAGGTCCGGGTCGAGCGAGTCGGCTCCCACATGGAAGTCGTCGTCAGCGACACCGGCAAGGGGATCCAGGCCGACCTGCTTCCCTACGTGTTCGACCGGTTCCGGCAGGAGGACAGCAGCAGCACGCGGCGGCACGGCGGGCTCGGTCTCGGGCTGGCGCTCGTCAAGTACATCGTCGAGCTCCACGGCGGCACGGTCGGGGCGGAGAGCGCGGGCGTCGATCGGGGTGCCACGTTCGTGGTCAGGCTGCCCCTGACGGCGCGGCTCGTGCTCCAGGGGGGCGCGAAGGAACGGCGGCCCGGGCATTGGAGCGCCGCCGCCGGTGGGGTCGACGGCATCGAGGGCCTCCGGGTGCTCGTCGTCGACGACGAGGCCGAGGCCGTGGAGCTGTTCACGAGAGTGTTCACGCAGCACGGCGCCGAGGTGATCGCGGCCAAGAGCACGGCGGAGGCGATCGCCCTGCTTCCCGCGAAGCGCCCCGACGTCCTCGTCTGCGACATCGAGATGCCCGGCGCGGATGGCTACGCCCTGATCCGGAACGTCCGGGCGCTGGCGCCGCAAGCCGGCGGCAGCATTCCCGCGGTGGCGGTGACCGCGTACGGGAGCGCGGATGATCGCATCCGGCTCCTGGCGGCGGGCTTCCAGATGCACGTGCCCAAGCCGGTCGACCCCGCCGAGCTGATCACGGTCGTGGCGAGCGTCGCCGGCCGTGCGGCCCGGGCGGAGTGAAGCTCAGCCCATGGCCTTCTGATAGGAGCTGATCGAGGTGGCGACGTCGGGACGGGCCAGCCACGCGACGAGCTCCGGATCGCTGCGGCGCTCGGGCAGGGCCTTGAGCATGTCGGCCACGTGGATGGCGTCGTGGCGCGTCCAGCCCATCAGGAACTGACCCAGCGGGGCGTCGACCGGCGGCCGCTTGCGGTCGCCGCCGAAGCGGATGACGGCGTCTAGGTTGTCCTCGGTGAATCGCGCGATGATGGCGACCAGCCGGCCGCGCAGGGTCGCCCCTTCGTCGAGGAGGCGGTCGACCGAACGGCCGCGGCGCTCGCTCACCGCCAGCTCGTTGAAGCGGTCGACGTCGAAGCCGGGGCTGCCCCGATGGTCGCCGCGGTCGGGGTCCCCGGCGAGGGCGGCGAACCAGCCGATGTAAGCGGCGTCGAGCGTGGCCACGTGGGCGATGAAGTCGCCCACCGTCCACACGGTACCGGGCACGGGGCGGGCCAGCTCGTGGGCGGTCAGCGAGCGGGCGAAGCGCTCGAGCCGTCTCCGCTCGTCCGCGAGGTTCTCGAGGGTGGCCTGCACGCGTGGAACCATGTGATGTCTCCGTCCTGCCGCGGGTCCGAGGCAACCAGACTCTAGCAGATTCCGGAAAGGGTGCGAGCGCGCCGGCCTCCTCGCGCGGCCGCCCCAATGCGGAGGGCTGGACAACCTTCGGCGCGGGGAGGATGATCGGGCGCACAGAGTCTGGCAGTGGAAGGAGACAGACCATGCTGGTTCCCTTCGGTACCCACGTTGTCGATCGTGACGGCAAGAGCGTCGGGACGGTCAGCCGGGTGATCCTCCACCCCCAGTCGCAAGAGATGGTGGCCCTCGTGGTCCAGCAGGGCGTCCTGGATCGCCGGGAGATCGTGGTGCCGGTGAAGGGAGTGAGCGACTTCCGCGATACGGTGCGGTTGACGCTTCGAGCCTCCGAGCTGGCCGGACTCGATCTGTTCGACAGCGTGAGCTTGCGGACGGTGCCCGACCACTGGAAGATGCCCGCCGGGTTCGACGTGCGCAGCTTCTTTCTGATGCCCGGCGACGGGTGGACGGAGGCGATGCTCCCCTTCATACTCACGTCGCCCGCCGTCTCCGGGACGCCCGGCTACGCGCCCGATCCAGCGGCATCCGGGAGGGTGAGTGAGCCGGCGGTCGCGAAGGCGACACCGGTCTACGACAGCGTGGGACAGCGCCTCGGCGAGGTCGAAGGGGTCGAGGTCGATCCCGCCTCGGACCGGATCACCCGCGTCATCGTGCGGCGCGGCGTGTTCTTCCACACGGACACGCCGGTCCCCGCGAGCTGGATCGCGTCGGTCGGCGACCGAATCACCTTGAACGTGAGCGCCGACAAGACCAAGACCCTCAAGCCTCTCTCGGTCGGCTGAGCCGGCTCCGCGCGGTCCCGACCGAGTGCGGTTCAGGTCCTGGACCGACCGCGTCGGGAAGTGATCGGGAGGTAGCACGCGACGGGGCTCGAGGATCACCGTGGTATCGTGCGCGCAGATGGCCCACGCGCTCACGACCGCCCGGCTGCTCCTGATCGTCCCGTTCGTCCTCTTGATGGCCGGTGAGGAGTGGACTCACGCGCTCTGGGCCGCCGTCGTGCTGGCCGCGGCCATCGTGACGGACCTGCTGGACGGCGTGGTCGCGCGCCGTCGGAGCACGGTCAGCGCGGCAGGTGGCGTGTTCGACCATGCGACGGACTGCCTCTTCGTCACCGCGGGACTGGCCGCGGGTGTCGCGCGGGGCGCCTTCCCGTGGATCCTGCCGGTGCTGGTCGCGGCGGCCTTCGCGCAGTACGTGGTGGACTCGTACTGGCTCTACCGAGGTCGGTCGCTGCGCACCAGCCGGCTCGGGCGCTGGAACGGAATCCTCTACTTCGCCCCGCTCGTCGGTGACATCGCGATCCGGCTCGGAGCGACCTGGCTCCGGGCGCCCCTCACCCTGCTGGTCTGGGCGCTCGTGGTGAGCACTCTGGTCTCGATGGGGGAGCGGCTGTGGGCGGTGCTGACGCTTCGGCGAAGAGCTCCTGGGTCGCTCGTCGCAGAAAGAGGAGACCCGTCCCGGCGTTGAACAGCACGAAGAAGTTGTGCTGGACGAAACCGAAGGCGGTCATCTCGCCGGGCCGGTCGGGGAAGAGGAGCACCCACAGCACGATGGCGACCGTGTGCATGGGGCCGGGCATGGCGGCGCCGAAGAAGACCACCGGGAGATAGCCGAGCATCTCGGAGAACCCGACGGTCACGCCGAAGAGCCGAAGGGCCAGCGTGTAGACGACGACCGCGGCCAGCATGAGCGGCGATCGCAGCGCGACCACGGTCGCGTAGTGCCGAAGGGTGGCGAGCCGGAACGCGCGCAGGAGCGGGCGCTCGCGGAGGCCGGCGCCCCAGGCGACCCGGCCCCGGAAGAAGAGATAGAGCAGCACGAAGGCCACCGCCGACGCGAGCGCGATCCACGGGATCAGGCGGAAGACGGCGGGAAGGCGCTGCCAGGCGAGGAGCACGCCCAGCGTGGCCCAGCCGAGCAGGTAGTAGTACTCGCAGAACATCAGGAACAGCATCGTCGAGCCCACTTCCCATGCCGGCACGCCGTGCCGCCGGCTCAGGTAGACGGCGATCGCGCCCTTGCTCACCTGCTCGTTGACGATGGAGAGGATGTAGGCGCTGGCCCGGACCGGCAGGACGTCGACGAAGCGAAGCCGCGCGATGAACCAGCCGAGGGCCCGCCAGACCACGACGCTGTCGATCAGCATGAAGAGGGCACAGTAGGGGATCATCAACGCGAGCCAGCGGGGCCAGCTCACGTGGGCGAAGACCTGGGCCACGTACGAGACGAGCCCCTGGCCTTGAGCGCCCGCGCCCCGGTCGAGCCGTCCGTAGAGGTAGACGAAGCAGGCCGCCGTGACGAGCCAAGGCAAGAGCCGCTGCCACCACCGCGCGCGTCGCGCGGGCACCGCGGCGGAGGTGGCGGCGGACGCGCGGCCGGGGCTAGGCGGGCCCGACGCGGAAGACATAGACGCGGCTCTTGTCGGTCCCCGCCTGGCCCGGGTACTTCTTCATCTTCGCCGCCAGGACGGCGTCTCGCTCGGCCGCGTCGGTCACCAGCGTGAGTGTCCGGTCGTAGACCTGCGTGCCGATCTTGAGCCGCACGCGCGGGTCGCGCAGCACGTTCTTGTTCCAGAGCCGGTCGCGCGGGAACACGAGCCCCGGTCGATAGACCGACGTCAGGTAGAGCCGGTCGTCGAGGGCCGTGCAGGTCACGGTGACCGAGTGCGGGAGCCCGTACCAGGAGCGCGTCTGCAGGAAGATCGTCGGGTACTTGTCGGTGAACGCCCAGTCCGTGACCGGGGCCGTGACGACCTCGCCCTGCAGCCAGAGGCCGGGCCGCCGGTCCCTCGGGTCCAGCCCGACCACGCGCAGCACGACGAGGGCGGCCACGAGGCAGACCAGGACCACCCCGATCGCGCTCAGGATCTTTCTCAAGGCCGTCAGCTCGTCAGGAGCCGGTGGGTCGGAGCGAGGAGCCGCGCGATCGGCAGCCCGTGCGGGCAGGCGCCCTGGCAGGGCCGCCCGCTGCAGGAGAGACAGGGGGCGGCGCCGGCGGACAGCAGCGCGTACTCGCTGCGGGCCAGCGCCAGGTCGCCGTAGTCGACCGCGTACATCCGGGCGCGAAGCACGTCTCCGATCGGCACGCCGTAGGGGCAAGCGCTCAGGCACTCCGCGCACCCGTACCGGCACTGGGAGGCGCCGTTCGCCCGGGCGTAGCGCCGGAGCAGGGGCAGATCCTCGGCGGCCGCGGGAGAGCCCGAGGCGCCGACGTACTCGTCGATGTCCGACGGGCTGGTCATCGTCACGATCAGCGCGTCCACGTTCTGGTTCGACAGCACCCAGCGGAACGCGGCCTGGGCGAAGGTGGCCCCGCCCTTCTCGAAGGGACGCATGTCGTTGAGCCGCGCGCCCATCAGGGTCTTCATGGCGATGACGCCCACGCCCTTGCTCTTGGCCTTCTGCAGCACGCGCGGGAGCTGGGGCTGGCGCGCGATGAAGTCGAACGAGCGGGTGTAGGGCTGGTAGAAGGCGGGATCCTGTCCGAAGTTGTAGGCGGCCAGGATCACGTCGACGCTGTCGCTATCGAGGGCGTAGTCGAGGCACTCGATCAGCCGGCCCGCGTGTCCGGACATGCCGACCGCGCGGATCTTGCCCTGCTGCTTGGCGCGCGCGGTGAACTCGTGCCATTCCGGATTCTGCAGGCGCGCCACCTCGTTGACCGCGTGATTGAAGTAGACGTCGACGTAGTCCGTCCGGAGCCGACGGAGGCTGCCTTCGAGCGCGCGCATCATCGAGTCGCGGCGGTCGCTCGGGCGCGTGTAGGTCTTCGACGTCAGGTACACGCGGTCGCGCCGGTCGCGCACCGCTTCCCCGATGGTCGTCTCCGAATCTCCACGGCGATAGCTGTCGGCGGTGTCGAAGTAGTTGATCCCGCGATCCAGCGCGTGACGGACCACGTCGGTCTCCCCGGCGCTGAGACGGCTGCCGCCGAAGGAGATGTCGGAGATCCGCATCCCGGTGCGGCCGAGCGGCACGTAGCGCTGGACGGTCGCCGGGGTTGGGCCTGGCGGGAGGGCGGAGGCCCGGCGGCCCAGGGCGCCGAGCCCGAGGCCGGCGAGGACGCCCTGCCGCAACAGCCGCCGGCGTCCGAGCTGCGGGCCATCTTCCGGCTTCTTCATCGTCGGCACCCTCCTTGACCGCGGCCCCAGAGCGCGCCCATCGCGCGTCAGGCCGCCGCCGCTGACCGCGCGACCCACACGTGATCGGCGCGTCGCTGGATCCGCTCGGCGAGCAAGCGGCGGCCCCGCTCGGCGTCGCCCGCCTGGAGGCACGCCTCGAGGAGCGTATCGTGGAAGATGTCGCGCTGGGTGCGGCTGCCCCCGAGCTCCACGATGCGGTGGCGGATCGGCTCGACCTTCTCGATCACGCCTCGCCAGTCTCCCGACGCGAACGCGTGAAACCCCTCCGCGATCGGCACCGCGACCTCGCCGAACACCGGGGGCGCGCTCCTGGCGCGCGCCCGGAGCCGATCGAGATGGGTCCGCGCCAGGTCCCACTCGCCCGCGCCCGCGAAGGTGAGGGCGAGGTGGGCGTGATGGAAGGCCAGATCCTCGGGCCGGTCCAGGCGGTCTGCCAGCATCGCCGCAAACGGGCGGAGGCGCGCCGAGACGTCGAGGCCGGCGAGCCGCAGCCGCCACAGCGCGGACACCGTGTTCCGGATGTCGAGCGACAGCGCCGAGGGCTCCCGCTCGAACCATTCGTGGCAGAGCGCCGAGCCCTGCTCGTATTCGCCGGTCGCCAGGTGCATCAGCACCACGTGCCAGAGGAGATGATTGCGGTACCAGCCCACGCGCGTGCAGCCGGCGACGGCGGGCGGGAGCTCCCGGACGCCGACCCGGGACGCGCCCATCTCGTAGATCGCGTGAGCGAAGGCGTGCACCGCCCACGTGTCCTCCGGGTTGTCATCCATCGCGGCCTCGGCCAGCCGCAGCGCTTCGCGGCAGTGGTCGAGCTCCTCGAGGGCGAAGGAGTGCAGTCCCAGGACGTATCCGCGCCGGTCGTGGGCGGGCATCAGCGCGGTGGTCAGGTCGAGCATCTCCTGCCCCCGACCCTGGTAGAAGTAGAGCGAGTAGAGGCGCTGGGCGATCAGCAGGTCGCGGGGGTGGCGCGCCACGTGCTCGCGCATGCGCGTCTCGGCCTCGGGGATGCGCCCCTCCACGAACGCGGCGATCGCGCTCACGTGGCCGCGCTCGCGCTCGGTGGCACCGCGCGCGGTCTCGCGCGCTCGTTTGGCGGACTCGCGTGCCTCCGCGAACCGCTCGTCCATGAAGAGGCTGATCGCCAGGCCCGCGTGGGCCACCGCGAGCGAGGGATCCTCGGCGATCGCGGCCCCGAAGAGATCGACGTTACGGGCGCTCCACTCGAGGAAGCCGCGGACGGCGGCGTCGTAGCGCGTGGCCGCGTCGGCCGACTCGGTGGTGAGCGGCAGACCGTAGCCGTCGGCGAGCATGGACAATGCTAGTCTCGCGTCATCACGAGCGCAACACTTTACCGAGAAACTCCGCGGTGCGGGGCTGCGCGGGCGACTCGAACAGCGCCCGCGGGGGCCCGGTCTCGACCACGACGCCCCGGTCCATCATGACCACCTGGTGACCGACCTCCCGCGCGAAGCCCATCTCGTGGGTCACGACCACCATCGTCATCCCGTCCGCGGCCAGCGCCTTCATGACGTCCAGCACCTCGCCGACCAGCTCGGGGTCGAGGGCCGACGTGGGCTCGTCGAAGAGCATCACCTTCGGGCGCATCGCGAGCGCGCGGGCGATGGCCGCGCGTTGCTGCTGGCCTCCCGACAGGGTGGCCGGGAAGGCGTCGACCTTGTCGGCGAGCCCGACCTTGCGGAGGAGCTCGACCGCGAGCTCTCGTACCGACGCGGCGGGCTCACGCTTGACGATCGTGGGGCCCTCCATCACGTTCTGGAGCACGCTCTTGTGGGGAAAGAGGTTGAAGTCCTGGAACACCATGCCCATCTCGGCCCGGATCTGGCTGATCCGTCGGTCGCGCTGGCGCCGCCGCCGGCCGTCCGGCTGGAAGTCGTAACCGACGCTCTCGTCGTCGATGTGCACCTGGCCCGTCTGGTAGTCCTCGAGGAAGTTGATGCACTTGAGCAGGGTGCTCTTGCCCGACCCGCTGGGCCCGATGATCACCAGGACCTCCCCACGCTCGACGTCGAGATCGACCCCCCGCAGGACGTGCAGCCGGCCGAAGTACTTGTGCAGGTTGCGGACCCTGATCATGCAGCCGGGGCCGATCTAGCCGTGTATTCGCCAGACGCTCTCGAGCCGTCGGGCCAGGAGCAGGACCGGGAAGATGATCGCGGCGAAGGTGACCGCCAGGGCCGAGTAGACCTCGAGGGGCCGATAGGTGTTGGTGATGAGGTTCTGGGCTTCGTGCAGGAGCTCGCCGACCGCGAGGACGGAGGCGAGCGTGGTGAGCTTGACGAGGTTCGCGATCTCGTTGATGAAGGGGGGCACCATCCGGCGAATGGCCTGCGGCAGGATGATCCGGCGCATGGCCTGCGGGTACCGCATGCCGAGGGATCGCGCCGCGTCCATCTGTCCCCGGGCGATGGAAGCGATGCCGGCCCGGAAGATCTCCGCGAAGTAGGCCGCCGCGTTCAGCCCGAGGCCCAGGGTGACCGATACGAAGCTGCCGAGCTGCAGCCCGGTCACGATCGGCATGGCGTAGTAGATCCAGACGAGCTGCACGAGGGCCGGGGTGCTGCGGAAGAACTCGATGAAGATCACCGCGGGCACCCGGCACATCGCGAACCGCGAGCCCTTCGCGATGCCCAGCGCCAGGCCGAGGAGGAGCCCGATGACGAGCGCCCCGGCGGTCAGCTCCGCGGTCACCGCCGCCCCGCGGAGGAAGACCTCGCGGTACGACCAGACGACGTCGAACCGCCACGTGTAGGACATCGGCCCGCTAGTGCGGCGTGCCGATCGGCTGGTACTGGGTCCTGACCTGGAAGAAGCCGTTCGGCCCGTACTT
>Ga0187766_10000149_pt1 | contig 34994 bp, 37 predicted proteins | sample 0216_QUI02_MP05__4_FD_132971 | JGI IMG/M metagenome (GOLD analysis project Ga0187766, IMG submission 132971) | Tropical peat soil microbial communities from peatlands in Department of Meta, Colombia - 0216_QUI02_MP05_20_MG | ecosystem: Environmental > Terrestrial > Soil > Wetlands > Peat ... | reverse complement strand
GTCACCGATTCTTGACAGCTTTCTTTAACGAAATTTGAATAGGGTTCGTGCTCCTACGAAGAACAATCGGTCAGACTTGTTGCAAACACAAACTTGGAGATTTTTGCCATGAACGGATTCAAAGATTGGGACTCAGATTCAAGCGAACAAATACACACGCGAATGAACATGCTCCACCACAAGGCACCAATGAAAGAGCAATTATCCACGGCGATCTACAGGCTCAAAGTACAACAAAACAAACTTGAATCAGCTTCCATGCGAATGCAGCAGCACGATAAGGATATCTTTGCCAAATGTGTCAGCGCCCAAATGTCACACGACTCTGCACGCGCGGCGATGTATGCCAACGAATGTGCAGAAGTGCGCAAAATTGCTAAAGTAATGTTGCAGAGTCAACTTGCCCTCGAGCAGGTATCGATACGTCTCGAGACTATCGAAGAATTCGGAGACGTAGCGAGAATGATGGGCCCAGTTGCAGGCGTAGTACGCACTATTAAAAGCCAAATTTCAGGGGTCATGCCTGAAGTTGGTTTCGAACTAAATCAAATCGGAGATCTTCTGAATAATTTCGTTGCAGAAGCAGGAGAACCGCTCGGCGGCTCATCTTACGACGTAACTACGTCAAACGAAGAATCACAACGAATACTTGTTGAAGCAGGAACAATAGCTGAACAACACTTCAAAGAGAAATTCCCGGACCTGCCAAACGGCTCGGCGCAACGACTCGGAGAGTCAGGAATCGCTCATTAGGAGAATTGAAAATTGGCAGTAACAGTTGAACAGGTAGGAAAATACCTCGGCAAGACAGTAGAAGACGCGATGGGACGACCACTAGGCAAACTCGTCGGCTTAACCACAGACGTCAAGGACGAAGTCAAGGCCATTCAAATCGCACGCAACGATGGCGAAGTTATTGAGCATCCAATCGATTTTGTCAAAATGACAAGTGATCACGTAATCCTAATGCAAGCATGGCGAGTAGAAGCTGAAGAACTTAAACGAGAAAACGATATCGTCAGAAAAAGAAGACGAGCCCTAGACCTGCTGCTCAACGACGGAGACATCAATCAACCTGAATACAACCAGCTACGAACAGGCTACGAGGACTTCACGAAAGGCATGCTAGCCAAACGCGACACTCTACTAGGCAATCTACTGGACGTTGAAAAACGACTCGCACAACAGATCGCGGACTTAGAAGGCGCACTCACCAACGATAAGATGCTGTTTTCGACAACCGAAATAGACGAGCAAACATACCGAACAGTAACCGAATCAATCCTCGCATACCTTGAAATTGCCCGCAAGGAACGAAAAGACATCGACAACACTCGTGAATACCTAAACGGAATCGACTCATCCGACAACTCGAAAGTAGTGTTACCGCAAATCCACCAACATCAATTTCCAGAGCCACCGCAACCACAACTGACCGAAAAAGAACCCGAACCCGCAGCTCAACCGCAAACTAATACAAAGAATTCTTCAGATGTCGTCGTAATAAAAATGAATGAACTCGCCCAAGCCTAAGTGACGCGGAGGCTTGGTCTCGTTCTCCATCATCAGAAAATTTGAGGACAGGCTCCACCCTGTTACTTTGAAGGACCGCATAGAACATGCCTCCTTCAAACTTCAAGCACAACACGAGAAACTCGAACACATGTATTCACGCATCCAGCAACGTGACAAAGATCTCTTCCAACGTTGCGTGGGAGCACAGGTATCCAACGATACAGGACACGCTAGAATATATGCGAACGAATGTGCAGAATTAAGAAAAATCGCAAAAATCGTTCTCGGAAGCCAACTCGCTCTAGAACGAGTAATCCTGAGACTGGAGACGGTCGGAGAATTCGGGACTATAATGTCACAGTTAGCCCCCGTCATGGGAATCGTAAAGGAAACAAAATCACAGATCGCAGGAATAGTTCCGCAGGTCGCAAACGAACTCGACGAAGTTAACAATGTACTCGGTGAATTAACAGAAGAAACTGGCGAAATCTCATCAACTAACACTGACTCAGTACAGCCCAGCGACGAAGAAGCCAAGCGCATCCTCGAAGAAACAGGGCTCATCGCTGAACAACGAGTCCACGATCACTTCCCAGATCTACCCTCAATGGAACCTAAAGCAGACCTAGTTCCCGAGGCTGCCACAAACATTCAATTCCCACCAGAATCGAACTCTGATAACGGCTTCGAGAACCAAGTCTATGATTACGCAAAACAGCACGACGGAAAATTTAGCATTTCCACCTGTGCCGAAGAACTACGAACATCGCCAGATGAAGTTAGAAATGCTCTAGATAGGCTCCGAACGAGCGGAAGAATTCTCATCGAATAGCGAGGTGGCTTCACGTATGCAAATGTCAGCCTCGGAAGAACTGGAGCAGATGGCCGTAAAATATGCGAACGAAGCGATCAGATTCGATAAAGAAGGCGCAAAGAACAACGCCATCTCACGCTACGAACGTGCAACAGAGATCTTGCTAAAACTATGTGCACTATATCCAGAAGCACCGCAAAACAAACTCTACGCACAACACGTTGAAACCTTCAAGAAACGCGTACAAGAACTAAAAGAAGGACGATCAGAAGTATCCGAACCTCAATCCTCCAAACCCGTTAAACTCGATCAAATGGTGCTGACAGAGAAACCCAACATCAAATGGAACGAGATCGCAAACCTCCACGACGCGAAAAAAGCAATCGAAGAAGCTGTCGTATTTCCAGTAAAACGCCCAGATCTCTTCCCATTAGGATGGCCAAGAGGGCTTCTGTTCTTCGGTCCCCCAGGCTGTGGCAAAACATTACTTGCAGCCGCGATAGCAACCGAGATTGACGCATCGTTCTACAGCATAGATGCCGCATCGATAATGTCAAAGTGGCTTGGAGAATCCGAAAAGAACGTTTCAGAGCTTTTCAATTCCGCACGTCGTGCCTCCACTGACGGCAAACCAGCGATCATCTTCATTGATGAAATAGATTCCCTCGTAGGAATCAGAGGTGACGAAGTCGGCGGCGAAGTCCGAATGAGGAATCAATTCCTAAAAGAAACTGATAACGTCCTTGACAAAAAACGCGTAAACCACGTCTATGTTATCGGAGCTACAAACAAGCCGTGGGTATTGGACGAACCTTTCATCAGACGATTCCAGCGTCGAATCTACGTTCCACTTCCAGGGTTTGAAGCACGAAAAGAAATGTTCAGCATCTATACCAACGGACTCAACCTATCAAACGATATTGATGCTGAAGCACTAATCAGTCGCACCGACGGCTACTCCGGAAGCGACATCCGCGACGTTTTCCAAGGTGCCCAAACAAGAGTCGTCAGAGAGCTCTTCGAAAATGATGGAGCAAACGGACGAGCACAAGCCCGAGCAATCACCATGGACGATTTCCGAGAGGTCCTGAAACGACGAAAACCAAGCGTCTCGCCACAGATGTTGAATCTCTACGATAGATGGTTTGACACCTACAAGGCGCTTTGAGAGGAATATGAAATGATAGATTCAACAGATTTCAAAATCCTGGCAGAACTAGTAGAGAACGCCAAATACTCTTTCGCCGAGATAGGCCGCAAACTAAGCCTGCACCCAAACGTTGTAGCATATCGCATCAACAAACTCGAGAAGACAGGCATAATCAAAGACTACAGGGCGGACCTCGACCTTGAGAAGTTAGGCGTCGCGGAACAGATCCTCGTTGGCGCAAGCTTCCCGAGAGATGCAGAGCGTGATGAGATCATACAAAAAATAACTGCGATACCTCAAACCGTCAAAGTAGTAAGCTCGCTTGGTGAACCTGAAGGGCTCGTATTCCTCGTCGGCAAAAACAAATCAGAGATAGAAAAACTAATGACAAAACTACGTTCTCTCGACGTCAAAATACAGTACACAGGATCAATAATTCGGACCTTCGAGGACGGAAGACTAGGTAACTTCTTGAAGATTCTTGCCAGGGAACACGATGAGACCACCCAAGACAGCAAGAATGGACCACTCATTTAGGGGGGAAAAAGAAAATGTTTAACGAAAAAGCATCATGGAGCAAAAAATTCAGGGAGGCAGTGCACCCAACCCCGATGCGTCAGCGCATCAACGAATGCTTATTCAAACTAAAGGTACAACAACGCAAACTCGAACGAACCGGGACCCACATGGAACAACGCGACCAGGCACTATACGGTAAATGTGTTCTCGCAGTACAATCCAAAAATACGCAACTCGCGTCAATGTACGCAAACGAATGCGCAGAATTACGGAAAATGGCCAAACTAGTCCTACACAGCGAGATGGCTCTAGAGACCGTAACACTCAGACTCGAAACAGTACACGAATTCGGGGAGATCGCATACACCATGCGCCCAGTAGCCAACGTTGTCAGGACACTCAAATCACAGCTCGAAGGAGTGCTTCCGGAAGTATCGATGGAACTATCATCAGTGAACGAAACTCTCGAAGGCCTAGCCGTCGAAGTCGGTGAAACTTCGGAAATGTCATTCGACGTAGGATCATCAAGCGCAGAATCACAGAAGATACTCTCAGAAGCCAACACGGTCGCAGAGCAGAAGATGAAAGAAAGATTCCCGGAACTACCAACAATGCCATCCCAGGAAGCGAGGATGTAACTCTCGCTTCTACTCCCGTTTTCACCTCTCCTTTTCCTTGTTTTGTCGATTTGTATAGCCCGAGAGGAAATAGATGAGCCTTAACGAGAAAGTCGATTTGATGATCGAGAAGCTGAACCTCAGCAAACTCGACTTCCTGATTTTCACAGGAATCGTCCTATTCGCGATCATGGATCTCGGAATAGTCGTAAACTGGCTCCTCAACCCAGCCGCCTTCCAAGACGTTTCTAGTGTTGCGGTCCAATCGTTGTTCTTATGCCTCCTCGTTCCACTTCTCGGATATGCCTACGGTTATCTTTCTGACAGAATCACATCCAGAATTCTAGTAATCCGCATTTTTTTGGTATATGCAATACTGACAATCCTCGTAGCCGGATTCGTTTATCTGCAATCGCTGCAGACACTTCTAATTACTGATCTGGCGAGCTATCGAACGCTGTTCATCGTCTCAAAGTACGTGAATTTCATAACATTTCCAGTACTCAGTTTAATCGTCATGTCAATGTCCTACTCTCTAGTCTCTCGGAACCTAGGTCACTGGTTGATATCACAAGCGCCCAAGAAGATGGAGGCAGAGCGAGTAAGTTTGGATTCGCTCTTCCGCCCCTTACCAGGAATTGGACGCACGGTTATCAAGGTCGGTGTAGGAGTAGCGATTGCTCAATTGATCCTAATTGATTGCCTGTGGGCTGCTGGATTACGAATTATGTATCACGGAATTCTATCCATTCCACTACTTGTTGGCTGGGGAACGTTAACAATCCTGATCGCGATCTTCGTATTGAATAGCAAGATCGTATGTGGGTTTATGTTCCATGCGACTACGCGTAATACCAAGTTGAGAAAGAATCCATTGAATCAACCGTTGAATTAACTTCCGACTCCAAATCGGGCCATCGTCAAATGAAATGGTTGGAGCCGGGGATGGGAATTGAACCCACCTCAGTGAACACTGTTCTATACTGCGGGTTGCTGCAAGACTTCTGCAGCCCGCCGCCTGGACCGTTCGGCCTTCGGTGATTCGTTCTAGAGAACGTATCAACCCCGGCGCTCCCCCGGCAGTAAAGCGTTCTAGAGAATATGTCTAATAAACCTGAACGGTTCCCGGATTCACGAGGCGAGTTCAACGGAGTACAAGTGGCTTGTTTTAACCGTCACGACTGTTGGCGCTTTCATGGCTTCAGTGGATGAGAACATCGTGTTCGTTGCGTTGCCCTCTCTGCTCCATGAACTCAATGCGACGCTTGTTGAAGGGGTATGGGTGATCGCTGGTTATGCGCTCACGACCACGATCCTTCTTGTAGCGTTCGGAAGGATAGGCGACATGTTCGGGAAAGTCAGGCTGTACACTTTGGGTTTCGCGACATTTACCGTTGCCTCAGCGTTGTGCGGGATTTCACAAACGGGAAGCCAACTTGTCTTCTTCAGGTTGATGCAAGGCATAGGTGGGGCCTTGGTACTTGTCAATAGTGTTGTTCTTGTGGCAGATGCGTTTCCCGCTTACGAGTTGGGCATGGCGTTAGGCCTCAATTTCATGGCCTGGAATGTTGGGGCGATCGCTGGTTACACGTTGGGTGGATTTATTGTGCAGCTTCTTGGGTGGAGATTCATCTTCTTCGTCAATGTTCCAGTCGGATTGTTCGGAACACTCTGGGCCCATGCCCGTCTAAAGGAAGCTCATCGGGCCGTTCGTGAGTCCTTCGATTTCCTTGGGACGGCTTTGTATTCGATCGGTCTTACGCTGGTTCTGGTGGGTTTGACTCTTGAGGAATCAAATCCCTTGCTGATTTTTTCTCTTCTATGCGTTGGGCTGTTAGTTTTTCTATTATTCGTTATAGTCGAGAAGAGGACGATCCATCCGGCTCTGGATTTGGATTTGTTTAAGATTCGACTGTATAGTGCAGGCAATATTGCGAGTTTCTTGAATTCGCTCACGTTCAATTCTGTCCCGTTCATAGTGACGTTCTATCTCCAGTTAGTTCGCCGCTTGAATCCGCTGGTGACGGGGCTGATGTTTATTCCGATGGAGGCGGTCGTGTTGGTCGTCGGGCCGTTAAGTGGAAGGATGTCTGATCGTTACGGAGCGAGAGGACTTAGTAGCCTCGGACTTCTTTGCAATGCTGCTGCAATTTTCTGGATTAGCACGCTACATCAAGATTCAAGCTACGTAGAACTTGTTCTTGCATTAGCATTGTTCGGCGTCGGCAGGGGACTGTTTTCTTCCCCTAACGCTAGTTCGATAATGAGCAGAATTCCGGCCGAGAGGAGGGGTGTGGCGAACGGAGTTAGGTTGACGGTCGTCTTTACGGCGATCGTTTTTAGCGTGCCGCTGTCGCTAGCCTTCATGAGTTTCGCTATGCCGTATTCCACGCTGACTCAAATAGCGCAAGGTACGGTTACGACGATAGCTGAATCTTCTGCCTTCCTTTCTGCGCTCCGATATGCGCTTCACCTATCCGCTGTGCTCGTTCTGTTGGCTATTGTGCCCTCTTTCTTAAGAGGTCAAGTCCACAACGTGAAGCGGCCAGGAGTTATGTATGAGCCCGCATAATCACTTTTCTGACTTGAAGCAACTACATTTCTTTGATCTATGATTAGCGCAACCGATCAGCCTATGGTCTTTGCAACCGCATATAACACATTTTTTCAAAATACGTTCAAACCAACGTAGCGATATTAATGACCGATTGAACTAACGTGAAACCCGATTGCGGAGCAATTTGCACTCGGACCCGAAATGTAACCGTTAACCGTAACATACCCAAAGGTGGGGTACGACGGCAACCAATTCGTCAGTGCGTAGTATATGTTGTTGTTGTAGCCGCTCGCAACTGACAATAAGATGCAACCCGTACTGCTTACCTGCACGAAACCGTAGAGGGTACATTGTACCCCCACCGCTGTCCCACTATAACAGTAATTCGCGAGTTGACTATCGTAGGGTGCACAGTAACCTCCCGGGCAGGGCGCGAATCCGTAGAGCGCGGTTGTAGTACCCATAGCTGTGGTAACTGTGGCGTAACTGACAGACGTCTGAACGGAGATACTGATCGATGTTGCGGTTTGGAAGCTGGTAGTGGTTTGAGTCATCGTGATTGTTGTTGGATGGTCGCTCTGATAGGCTAGTAGACCTATGCTCGCCACTGAAACGACCGCCAAAATTATACAAAGAACAGGGATAATTCTCTTGTTTCTTTCCTTAGGAGTTACATCGTGGCTCAAGTTTCACAACGCTTCCAGAGGGCTTCAGTTCCATCCTCGAAGGCATATTCGGTTAGCTGGGTTAACGGTCAGGTAGATCATAAATTGTGCGTTAGGCCACGAGAAGCGGCTAGTAGTGTGATCTTCGGTGCTTCCCATGATTAATAAGGATTGAATGCACTCGCAACTGTCGATATCGAGTAGATTACGGATGCACGATACCGAGGATGGTGATCAATTGTTTTTCAGATTGTGTTCTGATCATCTCTCAGTTGAAGCGATCCCCAGGAGTCGATTGCGTATTGATTTTGTTAAGCTGAAGAGGAGCTTGGAGAGCGAGTATCAAGTCTTGATGTGGACGCCGTATTTCATTGTGTTAAAGTCTATGCCTGGAGGTGCCGAGATCACCCTCCGGAAGGACGGGCGGATGGTTATTCGGAAGGCTGCCTCTGAGGAGAATGCCCGGTTGGAAGGTCATCGACTATTGGACCTATTGAATGCTAAACGGTGACGACGCGGGCGTTATCGACGGCTCGTTTAATCATCGATTCAAGGTTTAACACTTTTTCGATCTCTTCGAGTTTGAGTCGTTTAGCGTTAGTGCTGGGGTTGTTGGTTGGGACTCCGCATGAGGATACGCCGGGGCGGATGGAAATTTCGTATGTTCCGATCAGTTTAGCGTATTTTTCGATTTGGAGTTTGTTCATTCCAACCAGTGGTCTTAGGGCTGCAAATTTTTTTAGAACGCAGTCTGTGGCTGCAATGTTTTCGAGCGTTTGGCTGGCTTTCTGTCCGATTGCGTCTCCGGTGACTATCGCGCTGCAACCTTCTCGGATGGCGATTTGTTCGGCAATTCTGAACATTAGGCGTCTTGATAGGATGCACGCGAATTTTACGGGGCATTTTGTGACGATGTCTTCGAGGTCTGGTGAGTGTGGAACGAGGTAGGTTTTCGCGTTCTTGGTTTCGGTGACTTCGCAGATTCGTTTGACTGTGTCGAGTGCGATTCCTTCGGCTGCCTGATCGCAGAGTGGGTAATTGTCGAAGTATGCGAAGGTTGGTTCTACGCCTTTTCTGATGAGGAGCCATGCTGCAACGGGAGAATCGATTCCTCCGGATATTAGGAAGATTGCTTTTCCGCTCAGTCTGAGCGGAGTGTGCGGGATGACTATCTCTTGGGCAGTCAGGCTACGCTACTCCTATCATTTTGTCTACTGCTCTGAATACTTCTTGTCCTTCTTGCTCATCTTTGACGTTTTTGATTAGCATTCTGCCTTTTCTGAATAGGCTGACTTCATGTCCGTTGTAGTTGAAGACAATCACGAGCGGTGTCTTCAGCAGCAACTTGCTTTGAGCGCTGATGGCTAGGCTGATTTGTTCTAGGTTCAGGTTTTGTGGTTTTTCCGGATTTACGTTCACTGTGTCTGAGCCGCACAGCCAGGCTAGTTTTCGTTGTCTTTCCGGTTTGAGATGAGTTTTGGTTTGGCAGGGGCAGTCGGGGCGGATGGCTAGACTAATAGTGCGGAATTCAGATTGTGCGAAATCGAATACGAACATCCTGCCTTCAATTTTTTTTGTGATTCCGCTCAGTAGCTTTATTGCCTCCATAGCTTGGAATGAGCCCACGATTCCGGTGGTTGCTCCGATCACCCCGCGCGTATCGCATGTTGGCAATTCGGAGTCATCCAGGCCTGGAAGTACGCATTCAAGGCAGGGTGTCTCAGGGCTTTTGAAAACGGCGACGTTACCTTCGAAACCGATGGCTCCGCCGAATATGTAAGGTATTTTTCTTTCAACGCAGTACCTGTTGATCAAATATCTGGTACTCATGTTGTCTAATCCATCAACGACACAGTCTGATTCGTCGATCACATTTTGAATGTTTTCTGCATTCAGGTTTTCCGGAACAGTCTCAAAGTTGATTTCGGGATTTACGGTTGACAGTCGTCTGGCGGCAGCTTCGACTTTCGGATATCTGACGTCTGATAACGAGTAGAGCGCTTGTCGGTGAAGATTGTTTAATTCTACGGTGTCTTGGTCCACTAACGTCAACTTTCCAACGCCGGCCATTGCGAGGAAGAGGCATGAGACACTTCCCAACCCGCCTAGGCCAACGATCGTTGCCTTCGACTCGCGCAGTCGTCTCTGACCTTCAGGACCAAGTTCGCGTAGTGCTATTTGTCGACTGTAAAAATCTGAACCTTGAAATTCTGTTGCTGATGCCATCGTATTTGTTCCTCGATAGGCGTCTAGACTCCGTCAGGAGTAGAACGGAATGCCGAGTCTAGCTAATCGATATTTAAAGTAGGGCCATGTGAGTTTGCGTTGCGCGTCTCGATATGTTATCGAGCCGTCCAATAGCCCAATGATGCATTCCTGTACCGTTTTCTCTCCTAGGAAGAATTTCGAAAATGAGTCCATGTTGTATTGTTCCAGGTAACTCATTCTTGCGAGCCAGTACGCGATGTCGAAGTCTTTTAGAAATGCTTCTTGGCACAACGACTTGTATACTGAGAGAAACTCTGCATCGAATCTGTTCTTGGAAACTGCTTCGCTGCAAACTTTGGCCGCGATCTGGCCGCCGAGAATGGAAAAATAAATTCCTTCTCCGAGCAAGGGTTCCGCGAATCCTCCTGCGTCACCGGCTAGCAGAATCCGGTCTCGTACCAGTGGGACTTTAGCAGCTCCGCCGATCGGAACAAGGTGCGCTTGAGGCTTCGGAATTTCTATGTCAATAAGTTTCGTGATTCGTTTTACGAAATCATAGAAGAGCGCGCGTGCGTCTCGCAAACGGTTTAGTCTGCAGCCGATCCCTACTGTTAAGTGATCATTCTTAGGGAAGATCCAACCGTATCCAGACGTCGAGACGCCAAAGTAGATATCGAAATATTGTTCTGGGCCGATAAACTCTTCGACGGCTTTCTCACCTACAGGAATTTCACTTTCAATCGCGTAAGCGACCTGATCAGGTTGCCAGCGCTCGTAGAACTTCCCTTGGCGTGCCGAAGGGCCACCTATTCCATCCGCTCCGACCAGCATCTTTGAGTGAAAGACACCGTTCCTTGTTTTGACTTCAAGGCCGGTGTCGGTCGAATCGATTCCGTATACGGGATTGGCGTCGAGGAGTTCTACGCCGTTGTCGACTGCTCGCTGAGCTAGGAAGTGGTCGAATTTTGAGCGTGACGTCATGTAAGCTATCGTGCTGCCTTTTTGAAATCTGTATTCATGGTCTTCCGTATGGATTCGAACGGATTTGACTCGACGCTCAATCAGTTCGTCTGGGAGTTTGAAGTCAAGAAGATTGAGCACTTTCGGAGTAACTCCTCCTCCGCATAGTTTGTCTCTCGGCAACCTGTCTTTTTCGAGCAACAGTGTCTTGAGTCCAAGTTTGGCTGCGGTTCCGGCAGTCCCTGATCCCGCAGGACCTGCGCCTACGACAATCAAGTCGTACTGGGACATGGAGCTTATCAAGTAAAGTATGCTGCGGGCCCTTTTATTCGCTACGTGACGTTGGTCTGATTAGGGGAACTTGATGTTCATTGATCCGTGAGGGCATGCGTCGATGCATTCCATGCACATAATGCATTCTGGGTTGTTAAATTTCTCCCATGGGAGATCTAGAATCCTAATTTGCATTGGACATTTCACTTCGCAATGTGGGCACTTAGTGCATTTCACCGGATCACGTTTAATCCCAACTAAACTGTGCTTTTGGAAAATGGCCATTAGTGCACCTGTTGGGCAAATATAGCGGCAGAAGAACCTTGGAACTTTCCAGGCTGAGATGAAGAAACCTACGAGGATTATCAGACGGAGTGCGAGGAGTGGTTGGACTTGGCTCAATTGCATCCATACTTGTTGAATGGTTGGCGGCCTTGCCAGGATAGCCATGAAATTTTCTCTTGCCAGTGTCAATAGCGCAGGCAAGGTTCCGAAGAGCGTGCCGTCCGGTGAAAGAGCAATAAATGGACCAGTTGCAAAAACTCCGAGCGCGGTCTTGTAGGCATCGCCGACTCCTAAGAAGAGTGCCAGAGCGAGACTTCCGCTTACAAGCAACGTCATGAACAGGAGGAGGTACTTGAACTTCGTTGCACCTTGGTGGGTTCTCGGTGAGACAAAATCTAATCGACCCTTTAGTGTCGTGATAATGTCTTGGATGAATCCGATCGGGCACACCCAGCCGCAGAACGCGCGTCCAACGACGGCACCGATCAAGAACAGTGATCCCACGACTAGCCATGGAAATTCCGGTTGCGCCAACTCGACCTGGATCAAATCAAGCGAACTGTAGATTGCAGTGAAGTGTGAGTTTACGCTGGCAAGGATTGGTAATCCGAAAGGTATCGATTGAACCTTTAGGTACGGGTAGATCTGAGTGAATGCTAGCGCATTAACCACTAATAATGATAGCAGTTGAATTATGAGTCGTGGGAAGGTCCATTTGTACTTGAACAACCTCGTGTCGTCAGGTTTTTGCGTCAATCGTCAGGCCTCAAAGGTACGGGATCACGTAACTGCGAATAATGCTTGAAAGAGTATTGTACTCGTTAAGATAGAAACCGACCATTAGCGCGGTTAAGCCGACGAGTATTGCGTAAGCAGCTATAGTACGTCTCAAAGAACCAACTCTCGGCTAAGATTTCGATAGCGATTGCCCTGGCTCTTAATTATACCTTTCCAACAGATCCTCCGTCTGAGTCGTTCGGGTGAAATCTCCGAGATTCGCGTTAGAAAGTTTTTGGCCGCCTGAACTGCTATTCCTAGACTTGATTCGAACCGGATACAGGGTTTGTCATCAGCGTGAACTTTAAATCACATAATCTAATGCTAGTCGAACTAATTCTAGCGCCTGAACCAGCGAAATGGTGACACAATGGTCAGCTATGGGATGGGTCAACAGGGAAATATTATCTCGTACCGTGGTAAGAAATTCACCAGTTCCTGTCTGAGCTGCAAAGATTTTCTGAATTGTTGTGGTAGTTCGACGTCTACCGAATTTGACGGCGCTTCTCCCAGCAAGAAGGTGGGGCTTTCGCGTCGAGACTTTCTGAAGATTATGGGTGGAGTATCAGCGGTTCTCGCCGTGGCGCCATTCGCTGTCGCAGGACAGTATCTTATCCCGCAAGTTCCAAAGACTTTCCGTCCACAGCTTATCGCGAAGACTTCGGATATTGCGGTGAATGATTCAACATTCTTCTGGTTCCCATTCACAACGGATCCAACTTACACGAATATGCTCATTCATCTCCCCCCCGATTTAGCGGCCAAGGCTGGAAGCGAATTCGTTGCTTACAATCGCACGTGTATTCATCTGCAGTGTCTGACGGCGTACCTTCCGGGCGCCGGGATCATTGGGTGTCCATGTCACGGAAGCATTTATCGACCAACGGATGGATGGCCGATCGGGGGACCAGCTGCGGAAATCGGACGTTACCTGCCCAACGTGAATCTGAAGATAGAGGGCGATAACATCTACGCGATAAATGTTAACTTGGATGATATCGGCTATGGGAACACGTCGGCCCCGAACTGGTAACTTCTGACTTGGATGCTGCTCACTATGACAACACAGCGCACTCAGAGTGAATCAAAAAGCCCTGTTCAACTTCTCATCGACTGGTTGAATCAGAGATTAGAACGCACGATCTTCCTCGGTCTCAAATTTACGTTGCCCAAGAAATTTGTAAGCCCACTGGGATTTCTAGGGTTCTTAACCTTCGCCTGTTTTGCGATCCTCGGAATATCTGGGGCGCTTCTCATGCTATACTATAGTCCGTATGTTTTCTTCAATACAGTTACGGGAGGTGTGCAGTCGCCTTACGACAGCGTCCAACTGATTAACAACGTGTATCCATTTGGGTCAGTGTTGCGCAACATACATTACCACGCGTCAAACGCCATGGTTCTGTTAGCCACTGCCCACATGTTTTACCAATACTTCTCGGGTCGTTACAAGCTCAGATACGAAGTGCTCTGGGTCACAGGGATCATAATTGGGATTTTAACAATCGTCGAGGCTTACACTGGATATGATTTGTTGCTTAACGTGAGAGGAATGCTGGCGATCAACATAGGTAGAGCTCTAGCCCGAAGCACACCTTTCATGGGTCCGATGGCCTTTCGTCTTATGGCTGGAACAGGACTGGCGGATTTGATTCTGAGATTTTACTCGGTTCATGTCTTCATCTTTCCGATGATTATGATTCTAATCATGATGGTTCACTTCCCCCGATACCTTGTGCTTGACATACCGGTCGTCTCAATGGTGGCGGGTGTTATCATGGTGGTAGGCGGTTTGTTCCCTGTTGAATTGGGAGCCAAATTCATCCCCACTGCTGAGGCAGGTATCACGATGCCGGAATGGTATTTGACGGGTATGTACGCGATCATTCGAACAGGGATCGACAAATTCCTTGCAGGGGCCGTAATTCCGCTCATATTCGTCATAGTGTTTCTCGTGGTTCCATTCTTGGATACGAGCCGAAAATTAACGATACGCGATAGGCCGTTCTATACGGCTATGGGACTTGCTGGCTTGGGCCAGCTTGCTCTGACTACGGTATGGGGTTTTCGAGCGAACAACATTTTCCTAGGCTTAAGCTCGATTCCGCAGCTTGAAATTAATCCATTCATTTTCTTCGGATCTGTCGTTTTCGTTGGAGCAGCTGCGTACGCGGGCACCTACGTCTATTTCAAATCAACCGCTCCGCCCCCAGGAGCGCGTCCGACGCATGGTCGGAAACAGTTCCCCCTCTACAAATTGACGTCGAACGAGTGGCGGGCGATAGTGATTTCGTTATTGGGCTTCCAGGTACTATTCGATATTTACTCAGCTCAGGCGTTCTTCTCAGGATTCAAGAACGTGGTGTTATTGCAGATTGGGGTTGGACTGGTCGCATTCGGGATACTCGTGCATTTGTACCGAATTGGAGCAGAATAGAGAAAAGTGACGCGAGATGGCACAACAACCTAGAACTATTCGTGGGCCATGGGTTGGCGCCACGGCGATTCTGCTGGTCTTATTGGTTGGCACGGGGATGTTCTACTACCAGTTTTACGTATTGCCCGAGCAGATGGGTCCGCCACACACACCGCAGAATATTACGATCTATCTTGTCGCTGAGCAGTGGGCGTTCATGATTAACGGAACTATTGACACTCACACTACCGCTATAGTTGTACACGTTGGCGATAATGTTACGTTTCATTTGCACGGTGAATGGCAGAAGGATCCGAGTTATTCTGAGCACGGTTTCTTCATTCAAGGGTTGATGGATGTGCCGATCACGATTCCGAAGGGTCACGATGTTTTCTACAGCATAGTTCCAACACAACCCGGAGACTACACAATCATATGCACTATTTACTGCGGCGTTGGCCACCCTGACATGCACGGGATGCTGACGGTTCTCCCGTAGACTTAGTGACTTCCTATTCTGAGGTATCTAGGTGCAGGTGACAGTATCGAAAACGGTACGAAACTACGTAGAAGTCACTAAACCGCCCATCGTTTCTCTATTAGTCTTTACGTCTTTGGCTACGATGATCGTGGCTTGGAGAAAGACGCTCGTACCGTTGGACTGGATAATTGTCGGCGCAGCTTTGTTAGCAATTACCGCTGCTAGCGCAGGTTGCGACGTTCTCACCTCCTACATTGATCGTGATATCGATGCGGTTATGGACCGGACTAAGGAACGACCCATTCCAAGTGGACGGATCAGAGCGAATCGAGCGTTGGTATGGGGACTCTTTCTCGCGTCTGCTGGTATGGCTTTGGCCTATTGGATTAACGCGTTATCGTTTGTCTGGATTGCGTTAGGCGTTTTCGACAACGTTGTCGTATATAGCCTACTTCTGAAACGGCGAAGTCGATTGAACATAATTTTGGGCGGCGTGAGCGGAGGACTTCCGGTTATGTTCGGATGGAGCGCAATCACCAACAGTTACAGTTTGCTTCCCGTCCTACTTGCAGCTCTCGTGGTCCTATGGATACCCGGACATATTTGGAGTCTCGCAATTTTTACGCGCAAAGACTATCAAAGAGCGCACGTCCCGATGCTCCCAGTTGTCACGGATCTCACTACCGCTCTTCGTTGTATCGTCTCAACGGTTGTCCTGATGATTCCATTTTCGCTTTGGATCTTCTTCGAGGGCGGGTTCGGATTAGTGTACCTTGTTACTGCAATTCTGTTCGGGCTCTGGGTGCTCTACGTAAACTTCAAACTCTTCCTGCACCCGAACGATGACTTGGCGTACAAGGCCTTTAAAGTCTCTAGCCCGTACCTCTTCGCGTTATTCCTTGCATTGATTATCGATAGCTTCGTTCATCTGATTTAGCTGCCTTAAGAGACGAACGACCCGAGACCTCTGGGGGCCCGGCAAGTTATCACGTCCTTTATTCCTTGCGTCTTGAGGAATCGGAGGAGCACGTTAAAGAGTAGATCATTTCCCATGAAATGATCAGCCATCCTGCGAAGATTTGTTGAGACACGCATTGGAGCACCCATGGCTGCCTTCCATCTCGATTCGTACTCAGAGAGAGCAACGCCATCACGAAGATGCTCTGCAACCACTTGCCCAGCAATCGTTCCGGTGATCATCGCGGTCGCTATTCCACCACCATTCGTCGGCATGACCATACCAGCAGCGTCACCAACGGCTACAACGTTTTCGGAGTACGTTTTCTTGAATGGTCCATCGACTGGTAAAACGTCAGCAATCATCGGACCTGGTTTTCCACCTTGTAACTTCACTTTCGTCAGCTTACAGTCATGCAAAAAAAAGTCTAGATAGCCCTTTCCATCATTGCGCTTGGAGTAAGACGTGCGAATGCCAATGCCGACGTTCGCAGACCTATCTCCCTTCGGTATAATCCATCCGTAACCACCAGGAGCAAATTCGGTTCCTAAATACATCTCGGTCACACTTTGGTCAACATTTAGGTCGCTCATCAGATATTCGTAGTTAATCGCAATATTATTTGGAACCATGTAGTCTTCAGTCAAGATACCTGCGGCGCGGGCAATTTTAGATGGAAATCCATCTGCAGCGACCACAACTTTGGTTTCAACAGCGAGATCCTTTTCTCTACCGATCAGTATCTTCTTGTCGTTCTCGATCATCTCCACGGGAGAATTTAGTTCTATGATTCCACCGAGCTCTTGAACATGTCTTGCCAATCCTTGCTCTAACGTGGTTCGATCGAGAACGTACGCCAGAAAGGGAAATTCGAATTCACGTCCCTTGGGTGAAATTACTCGGATAGACTTGCAAACATTGTCAATGGTCTCTTGAGGGACATCGAAGACGTTCATGTATGTCCCTGCGTTCGGAAGAAGATATTCCATTTCCTTCCTAACTGGAAAGTATTCGCCGCACTTAACCGGAATGCCAATGACCGATTTCTTGTCGAACACATGGACCGAGCAGCCTGCCTTCAATGCTTCTATCGCCGCGTACAGACCTCCGGGGCCAGCGCCAACGACTACCACATCGACTGATTTCGACACCTACTCTACACCTTACGCAAAGCGACGAGACGATCGGTTTGCAGAATAAAATCGTTCTGCAATCAACCGGCGAGTCCGGTCACGCTAGGCGTAAGATAAGCAGCAACTTGGTATAGGTAATTAAGAATGGGTCCTGGGTAAAGGCCGATCACTACGATTAATGCAGTAGAGGCAAGAAGCACAAGTACGAATGGCGTAGGTTCCTTAAGTCTCCCGGGTGAAGTTGGCTCGTCGAAATACATTCTCTTAACCACCCAGCCATAGTACGCCATGGAGAATGCGCTGTTCAATACGCCTGCTAAGGCAAGCCACCATAATTGTCCATCAACGGCAGCCGTAAAAAGCACTAATTTGCTCATGAATCCACTGAGCGGAGGTACTCCCGCTAATGCAAACAGTGCAATCGTTAGTGTAAAGGCAGTAATTGGCATCCTTTTCGCTAATCCCGAGTATGAGTCGAGGTTAGTTGTGGAGAGCTTGCTGTACACGGCTGCGGCAGCAATGAATGCCGCAGTTTTCATCACACCATGGTTGAGGATGTGGAACAAGGCTCCTACGAGTCCGAGAGGATTGGGTGCGGCAAACCCGATTAGTATGTAGCCGGCTTGAGCGATGCTTGAATATGCAAGCATCCTCGTGAAACTCTTCTGCATCAGCGCCGCAACATTTCCTAAAGTCATCGTGAGTATGGCGATTACCGCAAACGCCGCTGCCCAATCTAGTTTAAGGGCGATCATTGCGATGACGAACACCCTGAGAAGCGCAGCGAAACCGCCGTTTTTCGTTCCAGCCGCAAGGAACGCTCCAACCGTAATAGGCGCCCCCTCATACGCGTCAGGGATCCACATGTGAAATGGCACCGCGGCGACCTTCATTCCAAACCCTGCGATGAACAGCACCATGGCTAACAGCGCAAGCGGATCAAGCTTCGGTAACGCCATTCCCAGACCACTCGCGACAACGTACAGGTTTGTTGAACCAGTTATCCCGAAGGTCAGCGAGATTCCGTAAATTATAAGCGCAGACGAGAGAGCACTCATGATGAAGAACTTCAACGCTGCTTCATTCGAAATTGAATCATTTTTGCGAAATCCAGTAAGGACGTAGGTCGGAACGTTCATCAATTCCCATGCTAGGAATAACGTGATCAAGTCCACGGAAAACGCGATAAGCATCATTCCGAACGTAGCGAACAACAGTAACCCAAAGTACGTATCCAGGTTCTTACTATCGCGCATATACGAAAGCGATGCAACACTAACTAACAGGGTAATGAGGACGAAGACGGCCGTGAAATAGACGGAAAAACTATCGACAGATAACACGCCGTATACGAGTTGAGGTGCAGGAAGGCCTTCTGAGATTAGGAGGAATACACCAACTAAGGAGACCAAGAGACCTAAAATCGACCAATACGCGACCAACAAACGCTTATGCATGCGATTTCCAAGTCCCTGGATCAGGGGCACTAGAATCGCGAAAACCGGCAACGTGAAGAGAAGAATAGATGTTGTAAGATTCATCCTCTTCGCCTTTCACGCAGGCGTCTAGGGAAACCACGACACGTAAATAACATTTCGGAAGAAGATAGCAAACGTTTTTCTTTGTCACCTAACGATTCTTGTCGACTCAGTAGAACTGTGAGCAATTCATGTCTGGTTTGGAGACCGTCAAGATTATCGTGGACGCGGAGAAACAAGCCTCAAGGATGCTGGAAGAAGCTCAACGAAACGCTACGGAAATAAGTAAACAGGTCGACATTACTATTGAACAACAACGAACCGAAGCCCTACGATCAGCCAAACAAGAGGCTTCAGAAATTATAGAGCATGCCGAGTCGGAAGGAAAGACCGAAGCGGAGAGATTCAAACAAGACTCGACAGGAGACCTCGGAAAACTAGTCGCCACAGCCTCCGGCAAGAAAGAATCGACCGTGAAGAAACTTCTAGAATTGGTGTTAGGTTGAAATGTCTGAGACAGCTAAATTCACTGAAGATATACTGACAATCGCCAGAGAAAAGTCGCAAGGTATCATCTCCAAAGCTCAGGACGACGCGCAACGTATACTGGACGAAGCGAAAGCAAACTTCTCAAGAGAAGCATCTGAAATTATACGAAGCGCAGAAGGCGAGGCAGAAGCTATAAAACGCCGCCAAGTCAGCGAGGCTCGACACGAGCTTAAACTCCGCGAGCAAGAAGAGAAAAACAAAATCCTCTCCGATGTGTTGAATCAAACCAGAACTCGGGCTTCAGAAATAAGCAGTGACGAAACTCGTTACGGACAATATCTAGCCAAGCTAGTAGTTAGCGGAATCAACGAACTCGGCCTAGACAACGTCACGCTTCACCTCAACGCGACAGACATGAAACGTTTCAGCGGAGAAAGACTTCACAAAGAGATTAGCAAACAATTACAGAAACCGACAAAAATTGAATTTGCACGCGAACCGATCGATACCGTAGCAGGTGTCATAATTTCAAATAATGACGGCACGATAAGAATCGTAAACACATTTGAGCAAAGATACGAAGCGTTAGAGGCACGTCTTCTCATCGAAGCAGGAAAACTCCTGTTCGCTAATTAAACCGCGTGAGTTCAGTCCGCTAATGACAGGCGCAGGAAAATATGCTGAATTAGCGGCAGCCACTCGATCATTCAAGGCGGAACTAATCCACAGGGAACAAATAGAAAGGCTCATCGAAGCAGGTACGCTCTCAGAAACCGTCAGTGTCCTGACTGATGGCAGATTAACATTTTCCGAAGGTTCCGAAATCGGGACAGTCGAATCATACCTGATTGAACAGCTTATCGAAGTCGCGAACGCTCTGTCACAATATGCGCCCTACGATTCTCGGATGCTCATCAAACACGTAGCCAAGCAATACGAATACGGATGCGTGAAGGAGATTTTGAAAGCGATAGGCGACCAAGAAACCCCCGAACAAGCTTTGCGACATATCTCACCCGCTGGCAAGTTCTCCCTCGAACGGTGCAAAGAGCTAATCGAATCAAGAAACCCAGGTAGAGTTGTGGAAGAGCTTGACGACGAAGGAATGAAAAAATCCATCAATCCCACGCTCACCGGAGAAAAGAGTGGACTAGCGGCCGTGATGGCAATCGATCAGTACTATTACACGAAACTATGGACCGCATCAAACCTGCCCGACCCGCTTGATGCTCAGTCGGCCAGAGGACTTGTCGGACAATTGATCGACAATCTGAACATTCTCCTTGCATTCAGATCACGTCTGATCGGCCTAGATTCTAGATCCACTACGGCTCTACTTATACCCGTAAACTACGCGTTAGGCCATGCTTTAGCAGAACTCGCGGAAGCAACCAACATTGCTAACCTAATGCGAATAATTGAGAAGACCCCATACATCCGTGCATTCCAGGGACAATCGGCTGTTGAAAGTCAGTTAGGGAGAGTGGAGCTCGCTCTGCTGCGTAACCACGCAAAAAGTTGCCTCGATGCCTTCGCAGGGTCACCGTTCAACGTTGGACTCGCACTCTCACTTCTCTTCCTCAAAACCTATGAACTCCGCGACCTCTTCGGCATCATAAACGCCAAAGCGAACAATATGCCCAACGACCGCTTGACCAATTCGTTGATTTTACTGTAACTGCCTTCTGTTAGAAAGCATTATAACCCGATTCTAATTGTAAGCGCACGAACCAGGTGTGTGCATTGAAGTCCAAACGACTCCTACTAAGCTTCTTACTGATGACGATTGGCGTTGTCACAATTTCATCGATGGTTGTAGTGGCATTCTCCTCAGGAGCCCCAACGCAGACATCAGATGCATTGGCCAGCGAGAAAGGTCTCTTTCTTATCGGCGCAGGAATCGCCGCAGGCTTAGCCTCATGCGGTGCTGGGATCGGCCTCGGAACTGCCAGCGCAGCCGCTATCGGGGCCATAGCCGAAAAACCTGAAATGCTCGGTCGAACGCTGCTCTTCGTAGTGCTGATTGAAGCGATTGCAATCTACGGCCTAGCAATGTTCTTCATTATCTACTCCAGGATCTGATCTTGCAACATTAACGCGAGCTATGAATAGAACCGCAAACTTCAGAGAACAACTACAAACTAAGTCGCTAAGCCACTTAACCAAAAGTTTAGGCGAGATCGCGGATGCACTTGCCTATCAACTCATTCCACCATACACTGAGATAAAGCACCTCAAGGCTGAGGAAGAGTCAGGACGTTACATTCTCCAGTTCCAAGGTAATCTCAAACTCCCCTACCAGAGTCTGCAGCGTCCAGACGAAGGGTTGATTTTTTGGATCGATTTTGCAGGAGAAGCGATCTCGGAAGAACCCAATACGCCGATACACGAATTGCTTTATGCAGCATCGGTAAAATCGATGACGATTTATGGATACGGAGAAAGATGGCCAGGTACGATAGTTGAACTGCCAAGGGAATTCTTGGGGGCTATCGAAGTACCTAATTCAGCCCTGAAAAAAGTTGGACTAGACGCATTTTTTCAGAAATTGGGGTTGAGATGAAGCTAATCAATGGATGAGCGGGATTGCCCGAACTGCAGGCGTTATGATTCCTAGCATCAGTCCCGGTTCGAAACCTAATATGATTAACGGAACTAGGAAGCCAGCAAGGGTAATCAGCGTATAGTATGGAGCTTCTCGAGAAGCCATCATCGTAGCGGCCGGAGCTAGCAGTTCTCTACGTAGAGTCCAGACGAAATATGCAGCAGTTATGCCTGGAACCAAAACCGCGATCGCGTAGAACGGATTCACGGACATTCCCGCGAGGATTATGGTGTATTCGCTGATGAAGTTACTGAAGCCCGGAAACCCCATTGCTCCAAGCGCGGCAAGTACGAGTAGGAACGACGTTTTCGGCATTGCGCTCGACAGACCGGGTAACTCTTTGATGGTCCTCGTGCCCATGTGTTCGTGAATGACGCCTGACATCAGGAATAATGCCCCTATCGCACAGGCGTGATTGAACATTTGGAAGACCGCGCCACTAACCCCAACTGTAGTAAGTGTGAACGCTCCCAGCAGCACGTAACCCATATGGTTGATGCTTGTCAAAGCTATCATTCTCTTGAAGTCCTGCTGTGTCACAGCGACTATGGCGCCATAGAACATTGTCAGTAGGCCGAATCCGATAAAGATGGGCGCAAGATATTTGGAAGCTTCAGGCATCAGGAAGAGATTCATGCGGATGAAGCCATAGCCTCCCATTTTCAGCAAGACGCCAGCAAGTAGAACGCTGATGGGTGCTGGGGCTTCTACGTGGGCGTCCGGCAACCACGTATGGAATGGGACGATTGGGAGTTTGACGCCGAAGCCTATGAAGAAGCCGATCGAAATCATGATCTGAAGCGGGAGTGGAAGATGCAGGTTCACGAGCTCTGTAAAGTTGAATGTGTGCGGAGAGGAAAGCACGTATAACGAAATAAAGCTCAGTAAAATTAGAATACTCCCCACATGTGTCATTATCAGAAACTTCATCGCGGCATACTTCTTGCGCGGTCCACCCCAGACTCCAATAAAGAAGAACATCGGAATCAGAACTAACTCCCAAAAGACATAGAACGCGATCAGGTTTAGTGAAGTGAACACTCCCAATATGGCGCCTTCGAAAACGAGGAGGAGAGCGCTGTACTCCTTCACTCTGGTCTTGATCTGTTCGATTGAACCCGCAGCGGAGAGTGTTGTTAGAAAAGTTGAGATGAGTAGGAGTGGAAGGCTGATCCCGTCGATTCCCACGTAATATGTTAACCCGAAGATTTTCGCCCAATCGTACACTTCTACGAGTTGGAAACCTGGTGCTGACCAATTGAAGGCGAGGAAAAGAAAGAGCGTTACGGCTACGGTGAACGCTGAAATAAGAATCGTCAATGCCTTGCAAAGCTTCTCGTTCCTGATGCCGGCGAAGTAAACGATGATGGATCCAATGATTGGAGTGAAGATCAGTAATGTTAGTAGCATCATTTTCTTGACCTCAAAGTAGGAAAAATAATATGGCGACGATGAGCGCGAACAATCCAATCGCAAAAACTGTAACGTAATCCTGCGCCACGCCGGTCTGAATTTTCTTAAGAGCAGAGGAAGATCTACGACCGAACGAACCTATCCAGTTGATCATAGCGTCGATGGCGTTCAGATCAACACCTTGACCGTCTCTTGAGATCCCGATTGAGGCTGATGCGACCGCGCCGCTGATACGGTCGAAGAATGACAATTCGACTGAACGCCAGAGATCCGTCGCCGCAGCGATAGTCCCATTTACGAAGATTCGGTAATATACAGGGTTAATGTACCATCTATTCCAAAGAAAGTTGTAGACTGAACGTGCAGCACCTGTCTCGCCTACAATTGATGACGGTTTAATTCTACCTGAAATGTAAACTAGGTAACCAATTGTTCCGCCGACTGCGAGCATTGCAAGCGATCCGACGCTTCCGATTAGCACGGCATGGCTTTCCGCAGACGCAGTGATTGGAATGCTCCCCATAAGCGGTGCAGCGTTCACCACAAGTGAGTCTTTTATGAATGCTTCAATGAGCGGACCTGCCAAGCCAAATATGATTGTGGCTATGGCGAGAATGACGTAGGGGATCAACATCACCGGTGGGGCTTCATGCAAATGATGCCCCTCTTCCTCACGTTTCTTGACATGTTCACTTTTCGGTCCGAGGAAGACCATGCCGATTAGTTTGAGGCTGTACATGAATGTTAACGCAACCGTTGCCCAGGCTAGAATCATCAGACCGGGTTGTCCCGTCAAGACAGCAGTGGCTATGACGGCGTCTTTACTCCAGAATCCGCTTAACGGAGGAACTCCAGAAAGCGCCAGAAGCGAAATCACCATCGCTATGAAGGTGATCTTCATGGGCTTACGTAGACCCCCCATATCCCCCATAAAACGCGAATCGACGGTATGCAGAATCGCTCCGGCTGCAAGGAAAGCTGCGGCTTTGAAGATCGCGTGAGTCATGAGGTGGAATAAGCCTGCTGAAAGACCTGTAACAAAATCGGACACTAGCCCCCCAGCACCAATACCGAGCATCATGTAACCTATCTGAGAGACAGTGGAGTACGCGAGTAGTTTCTTCAGTTCTTTCGAAACTAAGGCTTGGGTGGCAGCCATGAACGTTGTGAAGGCACCGATCCAGGCGATTGAATCGAATATGTAACTTGACTGACCATACTGGACGAATGCATTGTAGAACATCGGTCCAGCCCTGCCGGCGAGGTAGACCCCTGCAGTAACCATAGTTGCTGCATGAATCAGCGCCGAGACAGATGTTGGTCCCGCCATCGCGTCCGGGAGCCATTCATGGAGCGGAAATTGGGCTGACTTTCCGAGTAGCCCCCACAAGAAGAGTAACGCGACCGGAATCAGTAGTCCTAGTTGTGTGAGCGGTAATGCCCATGAGACATTTTGCGAGAGTTGAACGAAATTCAATGTTCCTGAGAAACTGTAAATCATGAAGATTGAGATTAGTAGCCCGATGTCGCCAATGCGTGTAACTACGAGAGCCTTCATACCTGCATGACTTGGAGGATACGCCATCGGAACGCCGAGGGATTTGTCGCCGACGGTGCCAACCCACTTGTCGACAGGGTCCTTGTACCAGTGTCCGATCAACGCGTAGGAGCACATTCCGACCCCTTCCCATCCGAAGAATAATTGGAGCAAATTATCCGACATCACAAGTAGAAGCATGCTTCCTATGAAGAAGTTCATGAAGAACCAGTATCGACTGAGCCCCTCCTCTCCATGCATGTACCCCAAACTGTAGATCATGATGAGGAGACTTATCCACGCGACAACGTTCGCCATGATTATGCTCAGAGGATCCAAAAGGACACCTGCGTTGATGTTGAGGCTTGAGATCCAGGCTACCTGAACGTCCTGAGCAGTTCCAGCCAGGAGATTAGGAATAAGGAGGCCTGCTGACGCCGCGCCCAAGAAAGCAAAGACGACAGCCGCGTAATCGCGCAGCTTCGAGTTTATCTTCGCGAAGATAGGGGTCAGCACGGCGCCGATGAAAGGAAATCCCCACGTAAGCCATCCAAATATTTCGTTCATGTTTCACCCTCCTACAATTGTCTTGACGACCGGGAGTAAGAATCGCTCAATCAGATCCGGAAATATGCCAAGCACCAATGAGATGGCGGCTAAGACTAAGATAGGGCCTGTTATCGTCAAAGGGGCTTCTTCTACGTTGGCTAATTCGGATGGAAGCTGACCAAAGAATATGCGTTTGATGGCCCAGAGGCTGTATCCAGCCGTTAACGCTGTAGACACTACGCCAAGAAATGCTAGCGTCAATCTAAGCGTTGAATCCAACGTAAATGCTTCATGAAAGCTCCCTGCGAAGATCAAGAATTCCGAGACGAAACCGGTCGTCGGCGGCAAACCCATTATTGTGAAGAAGCCAAGTAACGCCGCGGTCGCGGTCAGCGGCATCTTCGCGGCAAGCCCCCCCATTCGACGTATGCTCCGCAATCCGTCAGCCTGAAGCATTATGGCACCCGCCACCATGAAGAGAATTCCTTTTCCCAACCCGTGTGTCACATATTGGAACATCGCGCCAGAGACACCCAATACTTGGACCGAAGAGATTCCAAGCAGAATGTAACCCATCTGGCTTATACTGGAGTACGCTAGCAACCTTTTGATGTCATCTTGCACTAACGCCATTGCGCCCCCGTAGAACATTGTTACTATCGCCCAAATCGTGAGGGCTGTAGAGACTTCAAGAAACGCGCTCGGGAGGATGGACATTACGATTCTCACGATCGCGTATCCACCGATGCCGATCATCGCGGGAGATAAGAGAGCGCTTATGGGTGTGGGAGCTTCGGCGTGCGCATGTGGTAACCAGATATGTAAACCGAATGCAGCCATTTTAACAAGTAGTCCCGTCACCATCAGCACTACAATCCACAATCTGAGGTTTTCAGGTATGGTTCCTGTAATAATCGAGGCGAGATCGGAAGAGCCCGTCAAATATGTTACGGAGAGTATGCCTGCTAGGAATGCGAGAGCCCCAATGTGGGTCCACATGAAGTACATGAATGAGATTTTATCTCTGTCTCCGGATCCCCATTTAGCGATGAGGAAGTATGAAGGGATCAACATGAGTTCGAAGAACAGGTAGAATTCGATTAGGTCCGTAGCCAGAACCGCGCCCATCATCCCAACCGAATATAGGAGGTAGAGCGCGTAGAACATTCCGAACTGTTTCTTGTCTTCGATCGTATGCCTCATGTACACGCTTGAGTACACAGAGAGCAATGTGCAAAGCAATGCGATGGTGAAGAGAATGGGTATGCTCAATCCGTCGGCGTTGAATCCGAATAGCCCGATCGGTTTCCATGAGTAGTATTCAGTAACGCCGCCCTGAGCCCCTGCAAGTAGTGTGAGGATGGTAGAATATGCTAAAGCGGCGAACGCAAGCCAACCTGCTTTGCTTCCCCATTTCATGCCAGCGTAATATGTTATGAAAACGAATGCAAGTGGGACTATCAATATTTGTAGTAACTGCATGAACATGTGATTCTATCCCTTTAGTTTGTTGAGTTTCCGAACATCGATTGTGTTGTTGAGTCTAAATGCGACAAGGATCAGCGCTAAGCCAACTGCGGCCTCCATGGCCGCTGCGGCGATTGAGTAGAATACAATTACTTGCCCGGACACCTGGGGTGGATTAAGATAACGTGTGAAGGCCGCAAAGTTTAGGTTGGCAGCGTTTACGATTATTTCGATCGCGAAAAGGATTCGCATGGCGTTTCGTTTCACGCTGAGACCGTATACGCCAATCCCGAGGAGTGCCGCTGATACTACAATGTAACTGACTAGGGTTACCAAATCTATCTCTCCACCTTTGCTAGAACTAACGCGCCTAGCAACGTTGCTGAGATGAGTAGTGCGAGAACGATAAGTGGGATAGGATATTGTGTAGCTAAGGTTGGACCCAACTCAGCGACAGGCAAGCTTCCAGCCGGAAGATTTGAAGGCAGCCCAGGACCTGCGAGTGCCGCAACTCCTGATATGGCAAGCGCCAGCAGCCCTGCCAACCATAATCCAACCGAACCTTGACCACCCGGTGTCTGATCTTTCATTTCACCGCCCTCACGCGAAACTAGCATTATCGTGAAGAGAATGAGGACGACGATCGCTCCGACGTAAATCGCAATCTGAAGCATTGCAAGGTACGGCGCATCAAGAGATACGAAGAATCCTGCTACTCCAATGAAACTTATCGCTAACGCTACTGCACCGTAGATCAATTCTTTCGCTTGAAGCGCAAGAATTGCGCCGATGATCGTGACCGCGGCTAGCGCGACGAATGTCAGATCCGGTGGAATATCGATGAGTGCCACTACTATATTCCCCAAGCCGAAAGTAAACCAGAGTTGATTAGCAGTATGGTAAGGAAAACGTTAGCGAGCGCGATGATCAGCAAACGGGTCCAACCCGTTTTGATAAGCATGTCCACTCGTAATCTTGGATATACTCCCCTCGGAATTATCATGAATGTTGCAACGATCAACGTTTTGAGTATGAACCATACCGGCTGAGGAAGGAACGCTGGACCCATCCAGCCACCCAAGAATAGAACCGTGACTAGTGACGACATCAAATAGACTTTCATGTATAGCCCTAAGAAAATTACCATAAAGACCGCGCCACTCGATTCGGTGAACCATCCAGCGACTAACTCGGGTTCTGCTTCAGGGAGATCGAAAGGTAAGCGTTCTAATTCAGCCATTATGGCAATGAAGAAGACTATGAACGATAGGAAGGCTGGTATAATGAACCATATCTTTGATTGCGCCTCGACTATGTTTGTTAAGTTAAGTGAGCCGGCGAGCATTACTACGCTCAACGCTGAAACCCACATTGGTATCTCATAGGCGACTTGCTGGAACAAAGAGCGAAGACCTCCTAAGAAAGGAAACTTGCTATTGCTGGCCCAGGCAAAGACCAAAATCAAGCTTGGGAACAGAGAAGTCATCGCGAATAGGAACACTAATCCCACATCCAAGTTAGCGATCACCCAATGTTGACCGAACGGGATGACAGCGAATGGAAGCGCCGCAAACAGAACCAGCATTAACGGGATCCCGAGAAACAGAGGCTTATCCGCTTTGTAAGGGATCATGACCTCCTTGAAGATCAGTTTGACACCGTCGGCGATGGGTTGAAGAATACCTCCGGGGCCACCAGCATAGAGTGGACCGATTCTAAGCTGAATTCGAGCGAGGAGTTTTCTCTCATACCATGTCAGGAACATGACAACCAATGTAAGATGAATGAATCCTGGAAAGACAACGATCGTAATGAATGTGTGCGAAGTAATTACGTACAGAATTAGAGCTATTGCTTCTTGAGGTGTGGTAGGCGGAAAGACCACCAACTTACCAGTTCTCCTTATGCACTGCCAGATGTAGCGCGTACCCAAGAGGCGCAGCGAGTAAGACCAAGAATAGAATTACCAAGACCGAAGAGCCCAGAGGTATCGTCGTGAAGCTAATTCCCCATGCGAAGAGAAACATTGCGACAACGTCGAAGACAACGAACATCAGCAGATACGGATAATATTGCATCACAAGCCTATGCCTAGCCTCACCCTGAGGAACCTGTCCGGATTCAAACGGCATGTCGCGAAAGGGATCAGGTTTTCTTCTAGACCAAAAAATTGGTAACGTTAACATTGGCCCCGTCAGGAGCACGATTATTACACCCCAAATGACGATTGCCAACCAAGGGTTCATGACCAGACCCAACGTGTTTCAGACGATTTGCCTGAGTCTAAAACCCACCGGATATAAATCATACTCCACCCGAGATCGAATTCAATTTCGCGCGCGATCTCAAGCTTAAGTAACGCGAAACGATTAGGCAGCCAACTCCGTTACGAACGATAACAACGGGTAAGATAGTATGTGGCGTTCCGCTGGAACAACGCACTTCTGGTGTGCAAAATGTAAGAAACAGGTTGCCGCTGAAGCGGAGCTCATCTTCAAGGGTGGAAAAGTGCTCTGGAAGTGGAAGTGTGGAACTTGCGCAACACCCTATGAAACCGAAGCATGATCAAAAAGATCTCTCGAGTGCGTAATCAGCGAAATCTTCAAGCAACTTGCTTCTTCTGCTATCACGTAATACTGATAATTCCTGTTTGGCTCGCTCAACGTGCTCCTTCGATTTCTTGATCGCGAAATCTAATGCCTTCTCGTAGAGCGTGGAGATATCAACCGCATCTTTACTACCTTCAACTAAATTGCTTATGCGTTGTTTCTTCGTAGCTTCATCGAGGTAATGCATAACCACCAGGTTTACTCTCTCTTGTCTCTCCGCGTCGCGGGGAGTTTGATCGAGTATATCATCCTTTATTTGAAACGCAATACCCACTGCCCGTCCATAATTGTAAAGACAATTAACCTCATCCGGATTGGCGCCTCCAAGAACGCCTCCTATGCCAGATGCGGCACTGAATAGCGATCCGGTTTTTAGGTCTGCTATAGTCAGATACTGCTCTACGTCAATCGCGAGTTCTGTCGTAACATCCAATATTTCCCCCTTACTCAAATCCACGAGTCCCCATCCAACAAGGCGCGTGATTCGGGGGTCTTTATACTCTGACAGTATCTGAACTCCCTTTGAAGCCAAGAATAGACCCGCGCTTATCGCCTTATCATCTGCAAAAGCACGCTGGGTCGTTGGAAGATTCCGTCGAACACGATGCCTGTCAATCAGATCATCAAAAATCAGAGAGGCAGCATGGACAAATTCCATGGCAACAGCACCATCCAGCGCATGTTTCGAATCTCCGCCTACACTTTCACAGGCAAAAAGCACCAGAATCGGACGAAGGCGTTTTCCGCCAGTACGAAACGTATATTTCACGAGATCGTTCGCTTCGCTTTGCTCGAATCCAGTAGAGAGTAACTCATCGATGCGTTTGTTGATCGCTGTGCGTTTCTCATCGAGTAACGCATGTAGGTCCGATTTCATTAATTTCCACGCGTACCTTCGCAACTGAATGATAGAATGCTGTTATAAAGAGTGGCCAGAAATCAACGAGGGTCTTCCTGGAATCGTCGTGCCCCATTACAGAAGTCCTTGATTACTTCGACTGGATGAGCCGACTTGACAAGCGCGCTCGCAACTAGAACTCCCTGAGCTCCAAGCTTCAGGGCCGCGTAAACATCATCGCCTGAACTTACTCCCGCACCACAGAGGATCTTTATCGATTGATTCACTCGTCTGATCGCTTTAACCGACTCGGTAACAACTCCAGGTTGTTCCTTTGACACGGCTCGTCCGCTCCCGATCAATTCAGGAGGCTCAATGGCAACCATGTCTGGGCAAAGAAGCGATGCGGCAGACGCGGAATCAGTGTTGCCTGCGCATACTACACTCACGAGACCAAGCTCACGCGCGAGCTTAACCGAACGATCGAGATTAGACAGAAGCATCAGTCTCTCTGAATGGTTAAGCAGAGTACCCGTTGCGCCGGCAGCCTTCACGGAATCTCCAAGGACATGTCCAGTCGCGGCCCCTGGAGTTACGGGGTCAATGTGCTGTGCGAAAATTGGAATCTCAACCTGTGCGGCCACGTGAGCAATATCACAGAACTGCGGGGCCACGGCAACGTCAACACCGATATCTTTTCCAATGTTTTCAATCAATCGTGACAGCTCGACCGATCTTTTCCCAGTTGCTTCTAGGTAAGTTTTGAAGTTGATCAGAATTAAGGGTGCGTGTGCTCCTAGTGCCATTTACTCACTTCGCTAAATTCATCATGCGGGTAGTCGCACAATTTTTCGTACCGTAATCAAGAACGTAATACCTCACCTCGTTTTAAATACCACTCCCCTACCGTGACGCTTCGAACCCTATGGTTAGCGATTGAGCAGCATTTATGGCTGACACACTTAATTCTCAAACCATCAGAAGGATGTATCACTAATGGCAAAATCTAAGCGACGACCTGCCACTCCGGGAATGAATGCGTTTCTCAAAAACGGCAAAGGGATCATTCTGGCCTACGATCAGGGATTGGAGCATGGTCCCTCCAAGGATTTCAACGAAAGAAATGTTGATCCAGCACACATTGTCGAAATGGCTTCCAAAGGAGGATTCACAGGCTTAGTTCTGCAAAAAGGAACAGCCGAGAAATATTATGACGGAAAAGTTCCATTGATACTAAAATTGAATGGCAAAACCAGTCTACCGCAGGGAGAACCTCTGGCACGCTCGATCTGCAGCGTAAAGCAGGCTATAGAGCTAGGTGCAAAGGGTGTCGGATATACGATCTACTTAGGGAGCTCCCACGAAAATATAATGCTACAAGAATTCGGAGAGATCCAAGAACAAGCACACGCGCTCGGTGTCCCAACAATTGCCTGGGTATATCCAAGAGGCGCCGCCATCAAAGAAGATACTTCAAAGGAAATCGTGGCTTATGCCGCAAGAGCCGGTCTAGAAGTTGGCGCAGACGCCGTCAAAATAAAGTACACCGGCGACAGGGAAACTTTCTCATGGGCGGTCAAAGCCGCTGGAAAGGCAAAAGTCTTCATGTCCGGAGGACCAAAAGCACCCAGCGATGAAGACTTCCTTGCACAAGTCAGAGGAGTCATGGAGGCAGGAGCCACAGGACTCGCTGTTGGAAGAAACGTCTGGCAACACGAAGACCCAATGAAAATGGCCGCAGCTCTAAAAGAAATTATCTTCAAAAAATAATCAGCTAGTCGCGGCGCTAGAAAGCTCTTGAAAAGGCTCACATTAAAAGAAACGCTACTACGTGAAGATCGTGCGCTGCGAAACCTCATCACTCTATTAGCAGACCTTAGTCTCACAATTGCACGAGAAATACCGCGTACCCTTGGATCAACAAAAGGCGTCAACATCTACGGCGAAAAACAGCTACAGCTCGACGTGTGGTCTAATAACCTCATCACTCACAAACTATTATCAAGCGGCCTCGTGAAGCAAGTAGCATCAGAAGAACTCGAACATATACTGCGTAGCAAACGTGGCGAATATTCAGTGGTTCTCGATCCGCTTGATGGATCGTCAAACATCACCACTGATAACCTCATGGGAACAATAGTGGGAATCTACCACGACAAGGAGTTGCCCGCTGCCGGCAGAGATCTTCTAGCGTCAATGTATTTTCTCTACGGACCCTATCTCGAACTCGTTCTCGCGAATACGGAAGGCGTACATGTATTTGTTGCTGCGGGAAAAGGATCGAAAGGTTCAGAGAAATTCATCACAGATGGAGAAAAACGTCACTTCCCAGATAAATCGACCGTATACGGAGTAGGGGGAGTGAGGGAGAAATGGACGCCAAAACTGCACAGGTTCGTCGAATCGCTCGAAAAACGAAAACTCACATTACGCTATGGTGGTGCACTTGTGGGAGACTTTAACCAAGTACTGGTAAGAGGTGGATTCTTCGCTTATCCTGAACTGCTCGACGCGCCGCTCGGAAAATATCGACTAAACTTTGAATCTATCCCGCTTGCACTCATCGCTGAAAAAGCAGGGGGAAAAGGGAGCACCGGAACAAGGAGAATCCTTGACGTCGAACCGACCGATCTCGCCCAGAAGAGTCCTACTTACCTAGGAAACGCCGATCTAGTAACTGAATTTGAAGAATTATCAAAACCTAATCTAGCCTGATAAGCCAATCCATCAGTTCCAAAAATTAGATCCTCGTACGCTATAGATTAATTCATCATCCAAACTACTCCGAATTTGAGCGAATGAAAATGACCGCCAAAATACTTGTCTGCGATCCAATACATCCTGATGGAATAGCGCTCATAACAGCCGCAGGCCTCGAACTGTATGAAAAACCAAAGATCACCCCAACCGAACTTGAACAACAAATACCAGATTATGATGCAGTAGTCGTACGAGGTAGAACCAAAATAACTGCAACCGTCATTCAAAACGGCAGTCGCTTGCGAATAATTGCCCGATCAGGAGTTGGACTTGACAACATTGACCTTGAATCCGCAAAAAAGAGAGGCATTAAAGTAATCTCCACTCCAGCCGCACCGACGACAAGCGTAGCCGAACTAACTGTCGGCCTCATGCTCAGCATACTCAGGAAGATCGCATATGCCGACAAAACGATCAAGGAAGGAAAATGGGTAAAAAGCGAGCTTATGGGATCTGAGCTAAAATCCAAGACAATCGGCGTTGTCGGAGCAGCCGGCCGCATAGGACTAGAGGTTGCGCGCATCGTGATCCAAGGATTTGGCGCCACAGTGGTCGGATACGACGTAATCGACTTCTCACAAAAAGCAAAGCAGATAGGCTTCACGCCGATCGCAGAATTGAATCAACTACTCAACCGCTCCGACATACTCTCTATTCACGTGCCCTACCTGCCTTCAACACACCATCTAATCAATGAGAAGACTATCGCTCAGATGAAGCAAGGAACAATTTTGATTAACCCCTCACGTGGCGACATAGTGGACGGAGAGGCATTACTGAACGCCATCAAATCAGGAAAACTCTCAGGAGCGGGATTGGATGTTTTCCACACGGAACCGCCGTCCGAGGAGTGGGAGAAAGAACTAACACGGCTGCCGAACGTCGTATGCACTGCGCACATCGGTGCACAAACTAGCGAATGCCAGAGACTCGAAAGCACCCAACTCGCTGAACAGCTGATAGAGACCCTGAAAAACTAATTTCAGTGGCGACTTTTGGTAGTAACACCATCGGATTTCCAGAAGATATCGCTAAAGATCGGCAAAATTACCGCCGCCACATCGATTCCTGGAAAAACGAAGATCCTCACAGTCACAGTAGACCTAGGGGATCGAGTAGCCCAGGCAATAGTTGGCGGAGCCGAATATTATGAACCGGCAGCCTTCATTGGGCGCCTTGTAGTTGTTCTCACAAACATGGCGCCGAAAATAGTTGCCGGCATAAAATCTGAAGCCATGCTTCTGGCTGCAGATGTAAACGGAAAACCGGTGTGGCTGACAGTCCAAGAGGACGTGCCAGCGGGTACCGTTGTCCGATAGCCCAACTTCAAACTACAACTCGGGCACTTCTTTGAACTTTAAATACCGAACATCAGTTTGGTTCGCTACCACACATAACATGAGAGCTGTCAAAGAATGCGTGCTAAGGCTTACTTCATATTCCTAACAACGATCGTATCTCTTTTCGTGGTCCCCGTTCATGGGGCAGCAGTTACTATCTCAGTGCAGAACGGCCAATTACAATCAAAGATGATGCTATCGCTTCATCAAAATATGACCGCCTTCCCCACGAAAAGCCTCACTCTGGATTCATCCCAAGATAACTCCTTACAGTCCGCATTCGCGTCAGCGTTGCAAGCAGTGGATCCATACGCTCAGTTGGCCGGGCTGACGTTACAGATAACCACAGCCAACGACTGGCTCAACATCACCGCTACAATGGGAATTACTGGAGTCAGCAGCGTAAACGGTAATATTGAATCACTCAATACTACTTGGAAATCATTCGACATGGCATCTGACTTACGCGGCCAGACCTTGGCCTACAACGTCGTAGGAAACGTGTACCTTCGCCCTGTTATCGAATATTACGTTAACGCCAGCAAGTATGAGATGAGGCCAAATGCTACAATTACAGCAGT
>Ga0187766_10000148_pt1 | contig 34996 bp, 30 predicted proteins | sample 0216_QUI02_MP05__4_FD_132971 | JGI IMG/M metagenome (GOLD analysis project Ga0187766, IMG submission 132971) | Tropical peat soil microbial communities from peatlands in Department of Meta, Colombia - 0216_QUI02_MP05_20_MG | ecosystem: Environmental > Terrestrial > Soil > Wetlands > Peat ... | reverse complement strand
CGGCGGTGTTGGAAGTCGAGTTCCCGGTCGGGTTGGTGAAGTCGGTCGCGGTGTTCGCCTGCACCGTGCTAATCAGCGCCCAGGCGCCGATCGCGCCCGTGTACGGCGCCCGGTAGATCTTGTAGTCGGCGGCGTGGCAGACCGCGCCCCACGTGAGCGCCACCGATCCGGCAGTGCCCGTGACGGTGACGGGAGCGGACACCGACCCTGCCGACTCGCCGGTCCCCGCGACCGTCGTCTTCCCGGGTAGCGCGGTGTTGAACTGGTCGGTGACCGCGTACACGTACTGGCCGGCCGGAAGCGAGCCGCCCGTCGTCGATGCGACAGCCGAGTCGAGCGACGGCGGGTCGACCTGCCCTGGGTTGCCGGGCAGCAGGTTCGCGATCCCGGAGTGCTCACCCGTGATCACCACGCTCGGGTTCTCGGTGCCGAGCGCCGCGGTCGGATCGGTGCTCTCCGTCAGCCCGAGGCCACCGCTGATCGGATTGCCGTCGGCAGCGGCCGTCGCGCCCCAGGCCGTGTTCTGGTTCAGCTCCGCCTCGATGTAGTCCTGCGTCGCGCACCCCTCGTCGATGTTCGGGTGATCCCACGTGTGGCTGATCCACCCGAACGAGTCCCTGTACGGCTTGCCGGCCCCGGCGTTGCCCGGCCCGCAGGCCGACGTGCACGTCGCCTGGAAGGACGCCAGCAGCGGATCGGTGCCGGTCCCCGTCCCGCCCGTCGTGCCCGAGCTCCCTGTCGTCCCGCTGCCGGTGTCGCCCGCGCCGACGAGGCTGTCGCCGTCGGCCACCGCGACGCTGCCGCCGCCGTTGAACAGCATGTCGATCCTGAAATTGTTGGCCCCCGACCAGTTCGCCGCGGTGACGATGTCGGACGGTGCCTCGCGCAGCGCATTCGCCGGGTTGAAGTCGGTCGAGTGGGTCGCGACGTTCCACGAGTCGTCGGACAGGAAGTTGTCGTCGACGTCGGTCTCGAGGTAGTTGCGCTGGTCGCCGAAGTACGTGTTGCGCGCCAGCCAGTCGAGCTCTCCGTGACGCAGCAGTTCGCTCTGGAGGTAGTACTGGTTCTCGTTGAAGGTCTGATACATCGTCTGGCGACCGTCGGCGCTGGTGTAGATCCCCAGCAGCGAGCTGCCGTTCGGACCGGAGATCAGCGTGTCGACGCTCGTGCCGGGACTCGGGGAGGGAGTCGCTTCGTACGCCCAGGTCGATTGGGTCGGATCGAGCGCCACGTTGTTGAGGTACGGAAACACGTTCCTCCCATCCGCCGTCAGCGTCAGCGCGGTTGTGGGCGCCAGCACCGCGCCGCCGACCGGGTTGGCCGCGCCGAGCCCGTAGTCGCCGCTCGGCACCGCGTAGGCGGTCACCTGACGGACCGAGAACTGGTGCTCGAAGGTCTGGAGCGTCTCCCACTGCGCCGTGCTCAAGCCCTCGGTTCCGGAGGTGGCCACGATCACGCCCTCGTAGTCGGCGACCTGCGTGCCGTTCGACAGGGTGCTCGACAATGCTGGCAGCGCGACGCTCCCGGGGCTGGCGTCGCTGGTCACGACCGCGTCGTACCGGACGCCTTCGCGCTGGAGCGTGTTCACCCAGTCGCAGTCGGCGATGCCGCCCGGGGTGGCGTTGGTGTCCGTGCAGTCGGTGCCGTCGGTGATCAGCAGCACCTTCATCCCGATCTGCTGAGCGGGGGGCGCCGCTGAGGCGGGAGAAGCGGCGGCGAGCAGTCGCGGTGTACCGAACAGCGCGACCAGAGCCATGACCGGGGCGATCGCCACCCAAGGCATACTCAGCAACCGTTTCATCCGAAACTCCCGTTCGTACGTGGTTTGAGCGAACGGAAAACAGATGCAGCAGTCCAACCCGCTGCACTGTGACCCTCGCGCCCCGAATGCGAGTACCAGTCTGTTGGCTCGCGGGCGACGCGCCAATGGCCTTCCCTACCCATCCGGCGTTCATACGTGAACGGCCCACCGGACGACACCCGGTCCAGCGGCGTTCAGGGCATGAACATAAATCGGCTTGGTGGGCCATTGTCGTGGCCGACCGGGCGCTCCACGATCACGCAGCGAGGGCAGCCAGTCGACGTGCGGAATCGACCGAGGATGACCGGAGGAGGTGACGGGAGCTATCGGTGGCAGGGCGCAAACGGACAGCCGACGCCGGTCTGACCTGACCGTTCGACGACCCGCTGCTCCAGGCGAGGTCGCCGGCCGGATGCAGTCCGCCCCCACCTCTGCGCCCGCCGCCGCTCCGGACGCGGAGGCCGCGGTGGCCCCGGAGGCCGCGGCAGCCCAGGAGATCGCGGCAGCCCCCGAGCTCGCGGTAGTCCGGACGACCGCAGCAGCTCGGTCCGGTAGGCGGCCAAGCGTGTTGCTGGTCACGGAGGGCACCTACCCGTACGCGGTCGGAGGAGTCAGCTCCTGGTGTCACGCCCTGATCACGGGCCTGAGCGAGATCGAGTGGCAGGTCCTGCCAATCCTCGGCGGCCGCAAGCATCAACGCCCGACGGTCAAGCTGCCGTCCAACGGGAAGCTGCTGCGTCCGATCGACCTGTGGTCCGAAGGTCATCCCCGGCGCCGCCTGCGTTCTCGCCGGTCCGTCGAGCACGGGTCGCTTCCAGTGCAGCTGTTGCAAGGGCTGATGCAGTGGGAGGGCGATCTGGACGCTCTGACCGCCGCGCTGGTGCACTGCAATCTCAACCCCCAGTCGATCAGGCCCGAGTTTCGCGGCCCAGACAGCTGGGCGAGGTTCGTCTCCGCGCTCGAGCGGCTGCTGGACGAGAGTCACAGAGAGTCCGCGCCGGCCCCGATCTACGACGCGATCGAGGCGGCGCGGCTGTATCAAGCGCTGTACTGGGTCGCGCGCACGGCTGCCGTACCGACGCCGGCGTGCGATTTGATTCACGTAACCGCCGCAGGCTGGGCCGCAATCCCTGCGATCGTGCACAAGGCCCTGCACGGCACGCCGGTGCTGCTCACCGAGCACGGGGTGTATGTCCGCGAGGCGTATCTGGCGTCCGTGCGCGAGGCGGCCGAGAGGCGAAGCCAAGGCCACATCTCGCCACGGCTGGCGCTCGGCTTGACGCGCGCCGCGTACGCGGTCGCGGATGTCATCGCCCCGGTCACCGAGGCCAATGCCGAGTGGGAGCGGGGACTCGGTGCCGACCCCGCCAAGATCTACGTGATTCCGAATGGCATCGAGCCCCCGACGGAGCGAACTGCTCCTCCGAACGCGCACAAGGTGATCGCGCTGGGTCGGCTGGACCCGCTCAAGGACGTTCAGACGATGCTGCTCGTCGCCGATGAGGTCATCCGGCGGTTCCCGGCAGCGCAATTCGACTGCTGGGGACCGCCGACCCTGGGGCAGGAGGCATACGCCGAGGCCTGCGTGCTCCTGCACGCGCAGCTCGGACTGGGCGAGCGGTTTCGATTCATGGGCGGGACCTCGGATCCTCACGCTGCGATTCGCAGCGGCGATCTGCTGCTGATGACGAGCATCTCGGAGGCGATGCCGATGACTCTGCTCGAGGCGATGGGCCAGGGCCGTCCGATCGTGGCCACCAGCGTTGGCGGAGTTCCCAGCGTCGTGCGCGGGTGCGGGCTCGTCGCGCGACCCGGCGATGTGCACGAGCTGGCCACCGCGGTCGTGGCGCTACTTCGCAATCCTGGCCTCGCAGCGCGGTTTGGGGAGCGCGGATACGAGCGCACGCAGCGGCGCTTCACCCTGACGCGCTGCCTCGGCGCCTATGAGGAGTTGATCCGCGGGCTGACCACCGAGGCAGCAGCATGAGCTCGCAGCTCCCTCGCACGCGCGACGCCGGGCTGGCGGAGCTGAGCGAGCCTCCTACGCCGGGCGCGTCACCTGATTCTCATGGCGAGGCGGTTCTCGATGCTCGCCTCGGGCGTCAAGCGCGCGATGTGCTCGAAGGAACCGTCGTGCTGGAGGCATGGGCGGGTCGCCCAGCGCGGCACGCGATGGCTTCGGCGCGACACTTGGTCAGTCTCGACAGTTCCACCCCGGAGGCGCTGAGCGAGCTCGATCCGTTCGACGATTCGAGCCAGCACAGCGTCGTCGCCGAGGGCGTGACGTTGGTGCTGCTGATCCTGTCCGTCGCCGCGTGGGCTTCGCCGATTCGCAGGCAGCTCGGTCCGAACGTGCTGTCCGATGCAATTCGGGTGGCCTTGCCAATCGCCGTTGCCATGCAATGGGGGCTGCGGAGTCGATACCTGAGCCGACCCGAGGGAATGCGGTGTCTCGCACGAGACGGCACCGTCGTTCTGCTGTGCCTGTTCCTTGCAGATCTGCCACTGTTCTTGTTCCCCGGCTGGGGGCCGGTGGCGGGGATGCTGGTCTGCGTTTGGGTTGCAGGGACGGTCGTCACGATCCGGGGCTGGGGCCTCGTCTACGCCGGCGTGCTGGTGGTGGGTACGATCGCGATGGGGCAGGGCCTCGACGCGTATGTCGTGCTCGGCTCGCTCGCCGCGCTCACGCTGCTGATGTGCGTCGCCGCCGTGGGCTCGGTTCGGCAGCGCACGGATGCGCGCTCGGGCCCGATGCGCCGCACGGCGCTGGCAGGCCTGATCGGGGGCCTGATCGGGGCTCTGCTCGTCGGCGATCCCACCCTCGGGTGGGGCGTGCACGGGCTGTATCCGGCACTCGCGCTGCTGCCGTCGGCGATCGGCAGCTTGTGGGGTGGGTACTACCTGTGGAACTTCTACGATGCCGTCCCACGCGGCCTGCGCGGCGTCCCGCTGAAGGGCGCGAGCCGCGTCGCCCTGTCGGACCCGGCGATGTCGATCTTCGTCGGCGGCGTGGTCCGACTGCTGGCCGCGACCGTCGTCCTGTCGGCGGTCGTCGTCGCGCTCGGCCCGTGGACGCATGGCACCGACGCCGCGAGCGTGTTCGTGGCCTTCGCTCTGGTGGGCCTCGTGTGTCTGCTGATCGGGCTGCTCGAGTCTTTCGCGCTTCAATCCGCGGCGCTGATCGCTGCCGCCGCGGCCCTGGCCACCGAGCTCACGTGGGACAGCTTGGTCCACTCGCACTGGCCCGGCGAGGCGTTGGCGGCGGGAGCGGCTGTCGGGGTGATCCTGGCGCTGCCAGTGCTCCTCACGCGCCTCGCGCGGTCGGGAGGGGTCTTGGCCACGACGCTCTGGATCCAGTAGGTGGTGCGTTGGCTGCGGATATCGAGGCGTTCACGCAAATGAACTCTTGTGTACGGGGTGACCCATTCACCGCAGCGTGGCGGACTGCCACGCTCCGAATACAGGTAGACCCAAGAGCCTCCGTCATCGACGCCGGGGTTCGTGACAAATCCAATCCGGACCCAGATCGGACATCGCATCGTGTCTAAGCAGGCTGAGCCATCCAACGACAGCGACAGTGTGGTTGAGATCATCGCCGCGGCCGGCGGGGTCGCCGCCGATCAGTCCGAGCGGGACGCAGCTCGCCCCGATGCTCAGCGCACGCGCATTCGTTTCAAGCGCAGCTCCGAGCGTGTCCGACGTCGGGTCGACGAGCAGGGGCTCGCGGGCTCTCTCGATCCCGAGGATGATCTCAGGCTGCAGGTGATGCTTCTTCGCGAGGAGAACGCGCGCCTGAAGGCCGCGCGCCACAAGCCGGCCGATCCCGGCAGCCTGATCGAACGGATGCGGATGCTCGACAGCTCCAGCGAAGAGAGTGAACTGCTCGACGAAACTTGGAGCGTGCTCGCCGACTGCATCCTGCTGCGCGAAGGACTCGACGCGGCCTGCATCGAGATACAGGAAGCGATCAGCTCAGTGCGAGAACGGCTGAGCAGACTCCGGGCGAGGATCGAGAACATCGATCCGGGCGACGCGCAGCCGCAGGCGGACCGGACGTCGCTCTCGGCGTGAGCCGCGGATGAGCGGGTGAGCGCCTCAGCCGCCGCCGCTCGCCGTTCCCGTTGACGGCGCGGGTGAAGGCGCGGGAGCGGCGGCCGTGCCGGCGCCACCGCCGGACGAGTTACCGCTCGGCGCCGGGTTCGGCGCGGGGGCGCTCGCCGGTGGGGAGCTCGGCGCGGGGCTGCTTTGTGGCGGGCTGCTCGCCGGCGGGCTGCTCGCCGGCGGGCTGCTCGGTGGCGGGCTGCTCACCACTGGGGTCGGCGAGGGAGCGCTGACCGGAGCGGAGTAGCTGTTCCCGTAGCTCGAGCCGGCTCCGGACGATCCGCCGCTCGCGCTGCCGCCGCCCCCACCGCTCGGAGAGGTTGGCGCACCAGACCCAGCCGACGCGCCCGCCGAGGCGGGCTGCCCAGCCGCGGCCGAGGCAGGCGGCGTGCTTTGCGCCGCGACCGTTGCGGCCGGGGGCGACGATGACGGACTGGACTTGCGGGTCGCGTGGGCGGTCGCAGTCTTGCGATGCGGGGGCGAGGGACGAGGCCGCGGGGCTGGAACGCGGGCCACCTTGGTGACCGTGGCCGCCGGTTGAATCACGCTGTCCGCGGTCACCGCTCGACCGGCGGGTCGCTTCGGAGCTTCCGTGATCGAGGACTCGACGGCGAACGCCAGACCGAATGCGAGCGCCGGTGCCGCGAGCACGAGTGGCGCCGTGCGAGCCGTGAGCTTGCGCCGGCGAGGGCGGCCATCGCGGCCGGGGGGTGCTTCGTCTGGCCGTGCTTCGTCTGGCCGTGCTTCGTCTGGCTGTGCTTCGTCTGGCCGTGCTTCGTCCGGGCGCGCCGCAAGCGCTCCCGCGAGCGCTCCCGCAAGCGCTCCGTCCGGACGCGCTTCCGGGCGGCGGTCGGCGCCGGCATCGGCAGCACCCGATAGCGTTTCGAGGTTGAGATCAGCATTCGGATCGCCGCGCTCCCGAGCGCGCGCGAACGCCGCCTCGGCGCCGGTGAGATCGCCGCGCTCCCCTAAGATCGCACCGAGGTTGCACGCGGCCTGGGCGTGTCCTCGTTTATCGGCGAAGCTATAAGCGCGTTCCGCGCCGGTGAGATCACCGCGTTCCTCCAGCAGCGCACCAAGGTTGAACGCGCCGTTCGCCTCGCCGCGCTTCTGCGCCCGGCGGTACGACGCCGCCGCGGCATCGAGGTCGCCGCGCCCCTCCAGCAGCACTCCGAGGTTGACCGCCGCACCCGGGTGGCCCTGTGAATCGGCCTGCCGATAGGCGCTCTCCGCTCCATCCAGGTCACCGCGGTCCTCCAGCATCACCCCAAGGTTGAACCTGCCGATGGCGCCCGGACGCTCATCCACCGGTTTGTAAGCGCCCCTCGCCATCCGCCGCAAGCTTCCCAATCTGCTGCGCGGTGGATCGATGGCGCAATTGTAAACCACGGTCGGGCCCCGAAGCGAGATGTTTTGGCTGCCGCCTGGGCGCGGTGTTGCACCGGCGCCCCTGGCGACGAGCCCTGGCCGGCGATGGTTAGACTTCCGCGCCGATGTCTGCGCGCCTCACCGGGAGGGTCGGCGTACCGCTGGCGATCATCTGTGCATTGCTCCCCGCCGCAGCTCGCGCGGCGTCGCGCTGGGTTCCCCCTCAGCGACTGACCTGGTACTGGCAACTGACAGGGACTCCGAAGGTGGAGCCGGTGCAGGTCACTGACATGGATGGGTTCGACACGTCGGCGGCCACGGTCGCCGGGTTCCACGGCCTCGGCCAGCGAACGATCTGCTACATCGACGTCGGAACCTGGGAGAGCTGGCGCCCGGACGCGGGCGAGTTCCCCAGCTCGGTCCTGGGAAGCAGCGACGGCTGGCCTGGCGAGCAGTGGCTGGATATTCGCCAGCTGTCCGTGCTCGAGCCGATCATGACCGCGCGGTTTGAGATGTGTCAACAGAAGGGGTTCGATGCGGTTGAGCCCGACAACATGGATGGCGATGAGAACGCCACCGGGTTCCCGATCTCGGCGGCTCAGCAACTGATCTACGACACGTGGATTGCGCAGGAGGTGCACTCGCTGGGAATGGCCGTGTTCGAGAAGAACGATCCCGACCAGGCGAGTCAGCTCGAGCCGTACTTCGACGGCGTGATCGACGAGCAGTGCAATCAGTTCTCGCAGTGCTCCTCCTACCGACCGTATCTGAGTGCCGGCAAGCCGGTCCTGAACGCCGAGTACGAGACGTCCCTGTATCCCGGCTTCTGTGCGGCTGACGATGCCGCGGGGATCATGGGTGCCCTGTACGCGTCCGCGCTCGACGGCAGCGTGTACGAGCCATGCTTTGGACCCAGCACGCCGTCCGCCCCGGTTTCGAGCGCTTCTCCCACGGCAACTCCCGCCACGCGCGTGACGACCAGGTCCGGAATCGGCAGCGCGCCGGCTCGGGTGATCATCCGCTCGAGCCTGGTAACCGTCAGGCATCACGCCGTGGTGATCAATCTGGAGTGTCCGAGTGAGCGTTCCTTGTGCGCGGGCATGCTCGAGCTCGATGCGGTGAAACGCCCACAGCGTGCGCGCAAGCATGGCGGGTCTTCACCGCTCGTACTCGGCGGGGCGCACTTTCACATCGTCGGCGGCAGAAGCAGACCGGTGCGCGTCGAACTTGCGAGGCGAGCGCTGAGCAAGCTGTCACTCAAGTGGACAACGATTGTCCTCGTCACGGCCGTCGCCCGCGAGGCTGGGGACCAGGTTCCAGCCGCTCGGCGGACTGTGAAGCTGAAGCTCGGCGCGTGAGGCTCGGCGCGCGGTCGGATACCGCGCCAGGGCGTCGTGTTAGGCTCCGCCGAGGCGGCCGGGAGGCTTCCAATGCGGGCGGCGGCGCACGACGCCCGCGGGAGCGGAGGCCCCCGGCGACCACCGACCGCGCACGGCCGCCACACGCGCATGCGGGAACGCTTCTTGACCTTCGGGAGTCCCTTGATCGGCGAGCAGGAGATCGCCGAGGTTGTCGACTCGCTGCGTTCGGGTTGGGTCGGGACGGGACCCAAAGTCCAGCGGTTCGAGGCGATGCTGTCGGAGTACGTCGGGGTGCCGCACTGCCGTTGCGTCTCGTCGTGCACCGCGGCGCTGATCCTGTCGATGCAGGTGCTCGGCATCGGTCGAGGGGACGAGGTGCTCGTCCCCTCGATGACGTTCGTCGCGTCGGCGAATGCGGTCGAGCACGCCGGCGCCACGCCGGTGCTGATCGACGCGGTACCGGGAACGGGGATGATCGATCTCGACGCCGCCGAGGCCGCGATCACACCGCGGACGCGCGCGATCCTCCCCGTTCACCTCGGCGGGCGGCCGATCGACATGGAGCGGCTGGCAACGTTGCGCGACCGCCACGGCCTGATCGTGATCGAGGACGCCGCCCACGCGATCGGCGCCGAGTGGCGCGGCAAGCGGATCGGGGCGTTCGGCAACGTGACCGCGTTCTCGTTCTACGTGACGAAGAACATCTCCACGATCGAGGGCGGGGCGCTCGTCACCGACGACCCGGAGATCGCGCTCGAGGTCGAGCGCTTAGCGCTGCACGGGCTCAGCATGGGCGCATGGCAACGGTTCTCGGACGCCTCGTTTCGCCACTACGAGGTCGTCCGCCCCGGCTTCAAATACAACATGACCGACGTCCAGGCGTCCCTCGGCCTGCACCAGTTGCCCCAGCTCGACGAGTGGATCGCCCGCCGGACGGAGCTGTGGGAGCGCTACGACGCGCTGCTCGCGGACTTGCCGCTCTCGCCGCCGCCGCCGCCGGAGCCGGGGACGAGGCACGCCCGCCACCTGTACCAGGTGCTGCTCGGTCGCGACGCACCGCTGACTCGCGACGAGCTGCTCGACGGGCTGACCGCGCGCATGATCGGATCCGGCGTCCACTACCGCGGCGTGCACCTGCATCCGTTCTACCGCCAGAAGTACAACCTGAAGCCCGCCCAGTTCCCCGTCGCGAGCGCGATCTCGGACCGCACGCTGAGCCTGCCGCTCAGCCCTAAGGTGACGGAGGCCGACCAGGACGACGTGGTGGCCGCGCTTACAGAGCTGCTCACGCGCTGACGAAGCCGCGCGGCCCGCCGGCAGGATCTGTCAAAGTAATTTCAAGCTTCTGGCCTACCGTGACTAGTGTCACGGAATCGAACCACCTGGAGTAGCGATGAAGTTCCTGCGCACGGTCTCAACTCGACGTCTGCTGGCGATGATCGCCGCCCTCGTGGCTGCGATCGCCGCGGGTACGGCGATCGCGGTCGCGTCGGCCAGCACCGGTCCCATGCCGCCACCGGAGAAGCTCGCGCAGGCGATCCATGCTGCGCTCGCGGCACCCCAGGTCGACGCGATCAGCGCCCGGATCAGCTTCACGAACCATCTGATCGACTCCAGCGATCTCCAAGGATCAGATCCGATTCTGAACGGCGCCACCGGGCGCGTGTGGCTGTCGGGCAACCACCTCCGGCTCGAGCTACAAGGCAATAACGGCGACGCCCAGGTAGTCCTCAACAACCGATCGTTCTGGGTCTACGACCCGTCCTCCAACACCGTGTACAAGGGCACTTTGCCGGCTCCGACCGGAGCTCAGCCCCGGAGCGCCGGCAAGGCCGCGGACAGCGCGCTTCCGACCGTCGCCCAGATCCAGAGCGATCTGAACGCGCTGATGCAACACGTGGACGTGTCGGGCGCGCTCCCGAGTGACGTCGCCGGTCGCGCGGCGTACACCGTCAAGGTCTCACCCAAGCACTCTGACGGGCTGCTCGGCGACGTCCAGCTCGCGTGGGATGCGCTGCGCGGGGTGCCGTTGCGGATCGCGATCTACGCGCGCGGCGATCGGTCGCCCGTGCTCGAGCTGAAGGCGACCAGCATCTCGTATGGCAAGGTGGCCACATCCGACTTCGCGATCAAGCCGCCGCCGGGCGCGAAGGTCGTGCAGATCTCATCCAGCGGGTCGCGAGCCCAGACCGCGTCGGATCGTCGCGCCGCGCGCCACGGGCGCAACACGCAAACGATCGCCGGCGTAGCCGCCGTCGCGCACCATCTTTCGTTCCCACTCGTTGCCCCGTCGAAGCTCGTCGGCCTGCCGCGGCAGTCGGTGACGCTGCTCGACTGGGGTGGCAGCCCAGCTGCGCTCGTCACATACGGCCAGAACCTGGGTGGGATCGCGGTGATCGAGCAGACCGCCAGCTCGGCGCGCACGTCCACGCCGAGCACGAGTAGCGACAGCGCCAGCGGCGCGGGCCTGACCCTTCCAACCGTGTCGATCCACGGCGCCACGGGCCAGGAACTCGACACGGCGCTTGGCACCGTGGTCCGGTTCACGCGCGCCGGCGTGAGCTACACGGTGCTCGGCTCCGTGCCCCCCACGGCGGCCGACGCCGCGGCGCGGGCGCTATGACCGTCGAGCCGGGCTCAGGAAGCGGACACAGCGCACCGCCGGTCGAGGTCCGAGGACTCGTCAAGCGCTACGGACAACTGACCGCCGTCGCCGGCGTTGATCTGACGGTCAACCCCGGCGACGTATACGGCTATCTGGGGCCCAACGGCGCCGGCAAGACCACGTCGCTGCGGATGATGCTCGGCCTGATCAGGCCGACCGCCGGAAGCGTGCGCCTATTCGGTCGCGATCCGATGGAGAGCGTGCATGCGCTCGACGGCGTGGCGGGATTCGTCGAGGCGCCGACGTTCTACCCGTACCTCAGCGGGCGCCGCAATCTCGAGCTGCTCGCTGCGTTCGACGGTCACGAGGCGGCGACACGGATCGATCATGCGCTCGAGACGGTCGAGCTCTCCGACCGCGCGGGCGACCGGGTGGGTGGCTACTCGCACGGCATGCGCCAGCGGCTCGGGATCGCGGGCGCGTTGCTGCGCGACCCGAAGCTGATGCTGCTCGACGAGCCTGCGACGGGGCTCGATCCGGCCGGGATGCGCGACATGCGGCTGCTCGTGCGCCAGCTTGCGGACCGGGGCATCACGGTCGTGCTCTCGAGCCACCAGCTGGCCGAGGTGGAGGAGCTCTGCAATCGGGTGGCGATCGTGCAGACCGGCAAGCTCGTGTACGAGGGCGAGATCGCCGCGTTGAAGCGCAGCGCCGGCGCGACCTACCGTCTGTCGACGACCGACGACGCCCGCGCGCTCGAGGTGTGCCGCGCGCAACCGGGGATCACCGACGCCCGCGTCGAGCGCCCGGATGACCCCGGCGAGGCGCATGCGGGCGAGGCTTTGAGAGCGCGCCGCGGGCCGGCGCGGATCTGCTTCGCCGCGGACGAGGCCGCGGTCGGGGAGCTGTCGCAGGCGCTGGTCGAGGCGGGCGCGCTGATCCGCGTGCTCGCGCCGCAGACAGCCACGCTCGAGGACCTGTTCTTCTCGCTCACCGAAGGCAGCGACGGGGCGGACGGCCGGCTGCCGCGGGTGGCGCCGGAGGCGGCGGCCCCGCTGGAGTCCGCACGATGAACCTGACCGCCGCGACCGCGTCCCACACCGCACGATGAACCCGACCGTCGCGACCGTGTACCGCTGGGAGCTGTTCAAGCTCCGCTACCAGAAGCGCACGTACCTCGGGCTGGGGGCGGCGGCGCTGGTCCCGATCATCTTCGCCGCGGCGGTTCACTTTCGCCACGACCGCCACGGTGGCGACTTCGCGTTCTCCTCCTACCTGACCCGAAGCGGGTTGGCGATGCCGCTCGTGATCCTGCTGTTCGGCGCGATCTGGCTGTTCCCGCTGATCACCGCACTGGTCGCCGGTGACATCTTCGCCTCGGAGGATCACAACGGAACGCTGAAGACGATCTTCACGCGCTCGCTCGAGCGCTGGCAGATCTTCGGCGGCAAGGCGCTCGCCGCGACCACGTACGCGATCGCCGCGATCCTCCTCAATGGGACCGTGGCCGTGATCGCGGGTAGCATCGAATCGGGCTTCAACTCGCTCCAGAGCCTGTCCGGGACGATCGTCTCCGCGCCGAAGGCGCTGGAGCTGGTGTACGTGAGCCTGCTCGTGTACCTGATCCCGATCGCGACGGTGGTCGCGATCGGGTTGCTGCTGTCCACGATCACCCGCAACAGCGCCGCGGCGGTGGTGGGAACGCTGATGATCTCGCTGCTGTTCCAGTTGATCGGGGTCCTGCCGGGGCTCGGCGGCCTGCAGCCGTATCTGCTCAGCACGCAGTTCAACGCGTGGCAGGGGCTGCTGCGCACCCCGATCGACTGGGCGCCGATCGTCCGTGCGGCGTGGGTCTGCGCGATGTACGGCGTGCCGGCGCTCGCAGCTGCATTTCTCGTCTTCCTGCGCCGCGACGTCGCCGGTGGCTGAACCGGGCGCGCTCGGCGAGCGCGTGCTGGTCGTCGACGACGATCCACCGTTGCGCCGGATGCTCGAGCGCACGCTCCGCGCGGAGGGATTCGACGTCACGCTCGCCGCCGACGGGGCCGCAGCGCTCGTCGCGGTCGAGCGCTCGGCGCCGGATGTGATCGTGCTCGACGTTGCGATGCCCGCGCTCGACGGCCTGGCCGTGTGCCGCCGCCTGCGCGGCAAGGGACTGCCGACCCCGATCCTGATCCTGACCGCGCGCGACGCCGTTCCCGACCGGGTTGCCGGCCTGGAGGCCGGAGCTGACGACTACCTCGTCAAGCCGTTCGCGATGCAGGAGCTGATCGCTCGGCTGCGCGCGCTCACGCGCCGCGGTTCGGAGACGACGAGGCTGCTCTCCTACGCCGACCTGACACTCGACGTCGAATCGCGCGCCGCAATCCGTGGGACGAACCCGATCGAGCTCACGGGCCGAGAGGCCGCGCTGCTCGAGCTGATGCTGCGGGAGCAGGGCCGCACGGTCACGCGCGAGCGCGCGCTTGCGGAGATCTGGGAGGGCGGCGCGGAGGCAAACGTCGTCGACCGCTACATCACCCGGCTGCGACGCAAGCTCGGGCCGCCGCCTCTGATCAGAACCGTCAGGGGCACGGGCTTCGTGTTGCGGGCTTGACCGCGTTCGCCGCGAAGTCGCATCCTTGGGGGCAAGAGGCGTGCAGCGATGAGCAGAACCGGCCTCACGGGCAGGGTTTCGAGCCTGCCAACAACGCTCCGGGCGCGACTCGTCGCCGCCGCGGGCGGCTCGATCCTCGTCGCCGTCGCGCTGTTCGGCGTCGCGACCGTGCTGCTGGTCGAGCATCAGCTGCGCGGGTCGCTCGATTCGGCGCTGCGCCAGCGAGCCGAGCAGGTGACCGAGCTGGCGGTGTCGGCACCGGCGGTGCTGACCGATCCCGGCGCGCTCGAGGCGCCGATCGAGGGGCGCCAGATCGTCGTCGAGGTGCTCGATGCGCACGGCCGAATCGTGGCGCAGTCGCTGACGCTCGGCGCCGAGCTGCTGCCGCAGGACCGGCTCGTTCGCGACGCACTCCTCGCCGGCGTCGCCGGGTTCGAGGACGTCACGCTCGCGGGGCGTCCATTCCGGATGTACGCGGCGCCGATCGCGCTCGACGGGGGCCCGGCCAGCGGCGGCGCCGTACTCGTCGCGTCCGACACGACCGACATCTCCGGCACGATCCACGACCTCGGCTTCGTGCTGACGTTGAGCGGCGTCGGCGCGGCGTTGCTCGGGGTCCTCGCGGCGGCCGTGCTGACGCGCAGTGGGCTGCGCCCTTTGCGCCGGCTGGCAGTCGCCGCCGGCGAGATCGAGCGGACGGCCGACCCGTCGCAGCGCTTGCCCGAGCCGGGCGAGGCCGACGAGATCGGTCAGTTGACGGGCGTGCTGAACCGGATGCTCGCGTCGCTCGAGCAGGCACGCGCGAGCGAGCGGAGGTTCCTGGCGGACGCGTCGCACGAGCTGCGCACGCCGGTCACCGCGCTGCTCGGCAACGTCGAGTACATGGCGCGCCACGGATCCGACCCGGACGTGCTGGCCGACCTTCAGCGTGACGCGAGGCGGCTCGCGCGACTCGTCGACGACCTGCTGGTGCTGGAGCGGGCGGGCGAAGCGGCTCACGAGCTCGTGCGCGTAGAGCTCGAGTCGCTGGTGCGCGAAGCCGTCGCGCGCCACGATCAGGCCGACGGTCGGGTCCGGCTGGGTCCGACCGAGCCCCTCACCGTGTGGGCTGACGAGGATGCGATCTTGCGGGCGCTCGAGAACCTGATCGAGAATGCGCTCGTGCACGGTCCGACCGGCGGTGCGGTGGAGGTCACGCTCCGCGGCCGGGCGTCCCGCGCGCTGCTGACCGTGCGAGACGAGGGGCCGGGTCCCGAGCCGGCGTATCGCGAGCGGATGTTCATGCGCTTCTGGCGCGGGCCGGAGGCCACCGGGCGGCCCGGATCGGGCCTGGGGCTGTCGATCGTGGCGGCGATCGTCGAGCGGCACGAGGGCCGGATCGTCGTCGACGGCTCCTCGTTCACGGTCGATCTGCCGATTGCATCGACATAACGCCGCCGATATGCACGATCGACATAACGGCGCCGATATGGACGAATTCTCATGCTCCTCTTACTGATCCATGATCGACTTGGAGCAGTATTGATCGTGAGCATGAACGGGATCGACCATCGGGGCGCGGCGCAGCGCAGTCAAGCGGTTGCGCAGCTGGAACGCGACGCGGCGCTCGGCCGTGTCGGCCGGACGCGGCGTTGGCTGATCGCCGGCGCCGCCGGGCTGACGGCTGCGTTCGCGGCGCTGGTGTCGGCGGTCGCTCCGGGCCGCACGGTGGCTGCGCGCAGTCAGCCTGGCGGCGTGACCGAGGCCCGGACCTCGAGTCCGTCCGCGTCCTCCACCGCGATGCCGCCGCCCGCGAGCCCGTCACGGCTCGGCCTCCGGAGCCCCGAGCAGCCGCCGCAGGCTGCATCCCTCCCGCCGCCGGCCGCGTCCGTCCCACCGCAGGCCCCCTCCGACCCATCCCAAGCGGCGCCCCCGCCGACGCCGGCTCCGGCGCCTGTTCCCGCGCCCGCTGTCTCGGGCGGGTCCTGACAGTCGCAGACCGGCAGTGACGAGCAGTGATCTCTGCGCCTCGTTCCAGGCGCTCGGCACGACCGCGATCGTCGCGAGCACCGATCCCGCCCGCCTTCCGGCCGCGCGCGCGGCCGTCGAGGGGGTCGTCGAGGCATTCGACTGCACCTGCTCGCGTTTTCGCGCCGACTCTGAGCTATCGGCGTTGAACGCCGCCTCGGGGTCGCGGGTCGCGGTTAGCCCGTTGCTGCTCGAGGCGCTGCGCGCGGCCCTGCGGGCGGCTCGGATCACGGGCGGCGATGTCGATCCAACCGTCGGCGAGGCGCTGATCGCGCTCGGATATGACCGTGACTTTGCGACGGTCGGCGCGCGCGACAGCGTCACGGTCGCGTCGGTGCCCGGTTGGCGGACGATGCAGCTGGATCCCGAGGCGGGCACGATCAGAGTCATGCGCGGCGTCCAACTCGACCTCGGCGCGACGGCGAAGGCGCTGGCTGCCGACCACGCGGCCGCCGCCGCCGGCGCCGCGACCGGGTGCGGCGTGCTCGTGAGCCTGGGCGGCGACATCTCGATCTCCGGTCCGCCACCGGCCGACGGCTGGCGGGTGCGAGTTACGGACGATCACCGTTCCGGCTTCGACGCGCCGGGTCAGTGGATCACGCTCAGCTCAGGTGGCCTTGCGACCTCGAGCACGACGGTTCGCTCCTGGCGGGTCGGGAGCGACCGCGCACATCACGTCGTCGACCCTGCGACGGGCCGTCCTGCGACACCGGTATGGAGGACCGCAAGCGTCGCCGCGGCGTGTTGTCTGGACGCCAACATCGCCACCACCGCGACGATCGTGCGTGGGCTCACCGCGGCCGCATGGCTGGAGCGGCACGGCCTGCCGAGCAGGCTGGTGACCGCCCAGGGGAGCGTGCGCCACCTTGCGGGCTGGCCTGCGGAAGGTGAGGACCTGCCGCCGGCGGAGGCCGACGTGGCATGAGTGCGGCGCTCGCCACAGCCGGCCCGTCCGCCTACTGGTATCTCGCGCGCGGCACCGGGATCGTCGCGCTCGTCCTGCTGACTGTCAGCGTCGTGCTGGGGATCCTCGGCTCGCTTCGGTTCTCGGCGGCCCCCCGGTGGCCCCGGTTCGCGATCGACACGCTGCACCGCGACGTGTCGCTGCTCGTGCTCGTGGTGCTCGCGCTGCACATCGCCACGAGCGTGCTCGACGGCTTCGCCCCGATCAAGCTGACCGACGCAGTCGTCCCGTTCGCGTCGCGGTACCGACCGCTGTGGATCGGGTTCGGAGCGCTGTCGTTCGACATCCTCCTGGCGCTGGCGATCACGAGCATCATCAGGCGACGGCTCGGATATCGAGCCTGGCGCGCCGTGCATTGGCTCGCGTACGCGAGCTGGCCGATTGCCGTCCTGCACGGACTCGGCACGGGGAGCGACACCAAGATCGGGTGGGTGCTCGGGATCACGATCGCGTGCGTCGCCGCGGTCGCCGCGGCAACGCTGGTGCGAATTGCCCGCTCCGATCGAGAGTACGCAGAGTGGCGGGTGCTGGCGATGGCGGTCACGGTCGCCGTGCCGCTCGGGATCGCGATCTTCACCCTCCAGGGTCCGTTGCGGCCCGGGTGGGCGCGGCGGGCGGGGACGCCGCCCTTGCTGCTGGCGCACAGCGTCACCCCGGCGACGGTCGCCGCGCGTCCGGCTGCGGCGACGACCACGCGCGCGAGCGCGACCAACGCCACGACGCTCAAGCCGCCGTTCAGCGCACGGCTGTCCGGGACGCTCACGCAGACGAGCGAGCCGGGAGGCGCGATCGTCGATCTCGCGCTGCAGCTGAGCGGTGGCGCGCACGGACGACTGCGAGTCAGGCTCGCCGGCGCCCCGCTCGACGGCGGCGGTCTATCGATGACCGGAAGCCAGGTGGACCTGCTCGCGGACGGCATCCCGTCCGTGCTGGAAGGCCAGATCGTCTCGCTCCAGGGCACGGACCTGGTTGCGCGCGTCGCGGGCGGCTCGGGACTCGCGCTGACGCTGAACGCGAACCTGAACATCGACAACCAGAGCAACTCGGTGACCGGAACGTTGTCGGCGACCTCGGCCGGGAGCGGCGGCGGATGACCGCGTCGTCAAGCCGAGACCCGTGGAAGCGCGCACTCCGGTGAGCGCGCTGCTCACCGGACCGCAGGGTCTGCCGCGGCTGCTGTCGGGACTCAGTGAGACCGGCGCAACGATGACGCTCGCCGATCACGCGCGCGTGCATGGCGTCCTGCCGCGGACCAGCCCGCGCGAGCTGATCGAGGCCGTGCACCGCAGCGGCCTGCGCGGCCGCGGGGGCGCAGATTTCCCGACCGCGGTCAAGCTACAGGCGGTTGCGCAGCGCAGCCGAGGTGGCGCCGTGCTGGTCGTCAACGGCAGCGAGACCGAGCCCGCGAGCGCCAAGGACCGGCTGCTGCTCACGCGCCTGCCCCATCTCGTGCTCGACGGCGCGGTGCTGGCGGCCGGCGCGGTGGGCGCCGGGGAGGTAATCGTGAAGGTCGGCGAGGGAGCGCGCGGATCGCTGCAGGCGCTCGACGGCGCGCTGTCGGTGCGCGCCGATCCGGTCCCGATCCGGGTCGTCGCCGGCCCGGAGGGGTACGTTGCCGGTGAGGAGAGCGCGGTCGTCCAGCTGCTCAACGCCGGTGTGCCGAAGCCGACGTTCGTCCCGCCGCGAGCGTTCGAGCGCGGTTACCGTGGGCGGCCGACGCTGATCCAGAACCCCGAGACGCTGGCCCAGATCGCCCTCGTCGCGCGCTACGGCGACCGCTGGTACCGCGAGCTCGGCACGGACGCCGACCCCGGCTCGGCGCTGGTCACGATCTCCGGCGCGGTTGCCGCTCCTGGCGTGTACGAGCTTGCCTTCGGGACACCGATGACCGACCTGCTGTCGGCCGCGGGCGGCTCGACCGAGCCGCTGCAAGCACTGCTCGTCGGCGGCTACTTCGGCACGTGGGTCGACACCTCGCGCGCGTTTGGACTACGCCTCGCACGCGAGGACCTGCGCTCGGTGGGATGTTCGCTTGGCTCCGGCGTGCTGATTGCGCTCGGCGAAAGCGCGTGTGGACTGCACGAGAGCGCGCGCGTGATCGCGTACCTCGCGAGTCAGTCCGCGGGCCAGTGTGGGCCGTGCGTGTACGGGCTGCGCGCGATCTCGGACGCGTTCGGCGCGCTCGCCGACGGCGTCGCGAACGAGCGCGAGCGCGAGCGGGTGCGGCGCTGGACCACCGAGGTCCGCGGGCGGGGCGCGTGTCACCATCCGGATGGGGCCGCCCGGTTCGTGGACAGCGCGCTGGCGGTGTTCGGGGGGGAGATCGACTGGCATCGGCGCCAGCGCTGCACGGCGCTGCCGGCCGAACTGCCGGTGGGTAACCGCGAGCCGCGGCGGGCGACGGCGGCGACGGCACGGAGGGCCTTCCGGCGATGAGCGCCCGGCTGCGCGTCAACCCGATCATGTGCGAGGCGCACGGACTGTGCGCCGAGCTGCTCCCCGAGCTGATCCGGCTGGACGACTGGGGCTACCCGATCATCGACTCCCCGGACGTGCCGCCCGAGCTGCTGCGGCTCGCGCGGAAGGCGGCCGATGCGTGTCCGACGCTGGCGCTGTTGCTCGAGGAGGGCCGGGAATAGGCCGAGGGCTCAGGCGGCCACGGAGCGCTGTCCGGGCTGAGCGGCCGCCCACCCGACGGAGCACCACCACGCCCCCACCCGACGGAGCACCACCACGCCCGACCTGACGGCTCCTACGAGGTCATCCCCGTGAACTGTCCGCCGGTGACGTTCAGCACCTGCCCGGTGACGTAGTTCGACCACGGCGAGCACAGCAGGAACACGCCGCCGGCGGCCTCTTCCGGCGTGCCCGGACGCCCGAGCGGGATCAACATCGCGCCCAATCCCCGCAGCTGGTCTGAGAGCCCGAGCTGAACGACCTCGCCGCCGATCTCGGCGACGTTGCCCTCGGCCTTCGGCGCGGTGAGGCGCGTCTCAATGAAACCGAACGCGACCGCGTTGACGTTGATCTTGAACTGGCCCCACTCCTTGGCGAGCGACTTCGTGAGCCCGATCACGGCGGCCTTGCCGGACGAGTAGTTCGCCTGTCCGGCGTTGCCCATCGTGCCCGAGATCGAGGTGACGTTGACGATCTTGCGGAACACCTCGTGGCCCTCCTCGCGCTCCACCTTGGCGGGCTCGCGCATGTGGGGGGCGACGGCGCGACACATCCGGAACGGGACGACCGAATGGATGTCCAGCATCCGCTGGAACCATTCGTCGCTCATCCGGTGGATCGCGGCGTCCAGCGTGTAGCCCGCGTTGTTGACGAGGATGTCGACCGTCCCCCACTCGTCGACCACCTTCTGCACGAGCTGGTCGGGAACGCCCGGTTTTGTCAGGTCGCCGACGAACACGAGCGTCTCGCCTTCGATCTCCTGCGAGGCCTGCTCGGCGACGTCGCCGTCGAGGTCGTTGATCAGCACCTTCGCTCCCTGCTCCACCAGGAGCTCCGCCGTCGCGCGGCCGATGCCGCGCGCCGAACCGGTGACGATCGCGACCTTGCCGTCGAGGACTTTCATTCAGCTTGCCTTTCGTTGCATGGATGAGAGGAGAGCGGGGGATCGTAGGCGGCGGGCGAAGCAAGTGCCGTTCCCAGGCGACCCGGTTGCATCTTCGGCGATCGGGTGACACGATCGCGAGAGCACCCACGCCCGGGTCATCCAAGTTCGCGCTTGCCGATGGCGCGGGCGTCATCGGTTGGGATTGGGGCGGAATCAGTGATCGGCGATACCAGCTCATTTCTAGTCGTCCTCCTCGTCGCGGCGCTCGCGCCGCTGGTGGCGGCGGGGGCCCGGCGATGGCTGCTGGGCGTGACGATCCCGATCGCGGTTGTCGAGCTCGTGCTCGGCGCCGTCATCGGTCCGCACGGGCTCGGCGTGGCGCACCTCGATCGCACGCTCAACCTCCTGTCGACGTTGGGGCTCGGGTTCCTGTTCTTCTTCGCCGGATTCGAAATCGACTTCGGCGCGATCCGCGGCGCTCCGCTGCGCCTGGCGTTGATGGGGTGGGCGATGTCGATCGCGATTGCGTATTCGCTCGCGGGAGTTCTGGCAGCGACGGGGGTCGTGATCTCCGGGCTGCTGACCGGCTCGGCGATGTCGACCACGGCGATCGGCACGATCCTGCCCGTGCTGCGCGACAGCGGCCAGCTCGAGGGCCGGTTTGGCCCGAACATGCTCGCGGCCGGAACGGTCGGGGAGCTCGGGCCGGTGCTGATCGTGACGCTGTTGCTGATGACGGCGTCGAACAAGGTCTCGCAAGCGCTGCTGCTGTCGGCGTTCACGGCGATCGCGATCATCGCGGCGTTGGCGTCCTCGGGCGCCGTTGCCCGCACCTGGAGCTACCTCAATCGGTCGCTGAACTCGAGTGGACAGGAACCGGTGCGGCTCACCGTGTTGCTGGTGTTCGCGCTCGTGGTGCTCGCGGGCGACCTCGGCCTCGACGTGATCCTCGGCGCGTTCGCCGCCGGCATCATCGTCCGGTACGCGCGTCGCGGCAGAACGACCCGGCGCTTCGAGATGAAGCTCGATGCGGTCGGGTTCGGCTTCCTGATTCCGTTCTTCTTCATCCAGAGCGGGATGAGGCTCGATCTGGCCGCCCTGGACAGCGGCGTGGGGGCGGTGCTCAAGGTGCCCCTGTTCGTCGCCGGATTTCTGGTCGTCCGGGGACTGCCCGCGCTGTGGCTCTATCGACACGAGTTCGGGCTCAGGGACCGGATCGCGCTCGCGTTGTTCTCGGCGACGCAGCTGCCGCTCGTTGTCGCGATCACGAGCCTGGGGCTCGCCGAGGGCGAGATGCGCCAGTCGACCGCGGTGGCATTGGTGACCGCGGCCGTCGTGTCGGTGCTCGTTTTCCCGTCGCTCGCGATCGCGATCCGCAAACCGCGGCCGGAACCTGCAGCTGCGCCCGAAGTGGTGACCGACCCCGGCCTCGAGCTCGCCTAGCGACGGCGCCAGCTAGAGTCCGCGCCGACCGCCCCGGAAGAGGACGATGAACGCACGCGACTGGCTTGCAGCGTATGCCGAGAAGCTCGGCACCACCCCACTGTCCACCGAGGACTTCAAGTCGGTGCTGGAGCTGGCGGCCGAGGCGGCGCACGCGTCGGACCGCGTGGCCGCTCCGACCGCCTGCTGGCTGGCGGGCAGGGCCGGCGTGGGACTCGACGAGGCGATCGAGCTCGCCCGGCAGGTCGCCGGCGGCGATGGCTGACCGCCCGTCGCGGGGCGCGGTGCTGCGCAGCGACGGAGTGCAGGCGCTCGAGTGGGCGGCGGATTACTTGGAGCGCGTCGGCGAGTTCCCCGTGCTCGCACGGGTCACGCCGGGCGAGATCCGCGCGCGGCTGCCCGCGACGGCGCCCGAACACGGCGAGCCGTTCGCCGCCGTGCTGCGCGACCTCGATCAGGTGTTGATACCCGGCGTCACGCACTGGCAGCACCCGCGGTACTTCGCCTACTTCGCGACCAGCGCCTCGGAGGAGGCGATCCTCGCCGAGCTGCTCGCCGCGACCCTGAACTCGGTCGCGATCCTATGGCGAACCGCGCCCGCGTCGACCGAGCTCGAGGGAGTCGTGCTCGACTGGACCGCCGACCTGCTCGGCTTGCCGCGCGGCTGGCACGGACACATCGAGGACAGCGCATCGACCTCCACGCTGACGGCGATCATCGCTGCGCGTGAGGCCACCGGCCGCGATCTGGTCGTGTGCTCCGAGCAGGCGCACTCGTCGGTCGACAAGGCGGCGCGAATGCTCGGAATGGCGCTGCGCAAGGTGCCGGTCGACGGCGAGTTCCGCTTGAGGCCCGACGCGTTGGGCGAAATTTCGCATGCCGCCGCGATCGTGGCCACCGTCGGGACGACGGCGACCGCTTCGGTTGATCCGGTGCCGGCGATCGCGGGTGCCTGCGAGCGTGCCGGGACCTGGCTGCACGTCGACGCCGCGTACGCCGGTGCCGCGATGGTGTGTCCCGAGCACCGCTGGGCGTTCGCCGGGGTCGAGCGGGCCGATTCGGTGGTCGTCAACGCACACAAGTGGATGCTCACGCCGATGGACTGCTCGCTGCTGTGGACTCGCCGTCCCGACGACCTGCGTCGCGCATTCAGCATGATCCCCGAGTACCTGCGCACCCCCGACGCCGAGGACGCCCTGAGCCTGAGCGAGTACGGCCCGGCGCTGGGCCGGCGCTTTCGCGCGCTGAAGCTGTGGACGGTGCTCCGCTGCCACGGTCGGCGGGGTCTCCAGGAGCACATCCGCCGCGGGATCGAGCTCGCGTCGCTGTTCGAGAGCTGGGTGGCGGCGGAAGCGGGCTGGGAGCTGTGCGCGCCGCGGCCGTTCTCGGTCGTATGCTTCCGGCTCGAGGGCGACAACGATCGCAACCGCGCGCTGCTGGAGCGCGCCAACGCGGGCGGGGAGCTGTTCATCTCGCACGCGGTCCTGGGCGGTCGCTACGTGCTGCGGCTCGCGGTCGGGCAGCTGAGCACGACCGCCGCGGACGTGCAGCGGGCCTGGGACGTGCTGCGGCGCGAGGCGGCAGCGATCTCGTAAACGCCGGGGCACCCGAACATCCTGACGCTTCAGCCGGTGACCGGCGAGGGCGTGGTCGTGGGTCGCGGCGCGATCCGTATAGCGGCGCGGGTCTTGACCGTGGGAGCGTTGTGGGCGCTGGCGGTCGCCGTGTCGTGGGCGCTCAATCGGCTGGGCACGTTGAGGGCGATCAGCTCGATCGTGAAGACCCGCGGCCGGCCGGGATCGAGGACGGGAATCGACCAGCATGGTTGCCCGTGCGAGAGCTTCGCGCCGGGGGCCGCGCTGATCGCCTGGTAGGGGCCGAGCTGGTCGCACACGCGCACGCCGACGGCGGCGACCGAACCGAGCGCTTGCACGCGTATCCGATAGCGGACGTGCGCGCCGGCGGTGACCGTCCTGGGCGCCGGGACCTTGGTGATCCGCAACCGGGTCTGGCCGAGACCGACGGCCGTGACCGCGGCCGACGTGGCCGTTGCCGGTGTCGGGGTTGCCTGCGCGGCGGCGTGCGATCGCGGTGTCGCGCAGCGTGCCGGCCGAAGTCGAGCTCTCCTGCACCATGATCGTCGTCCTCGCGCCGGCTGCGAGGCTGCCGAGCGTGCAGGTCAGCGGCAGCCCGGTCGAGCAGGAGCCTTGACTGACGCTCGTGCCCGCCAGCGCCACCGGCTGCGAGGGGCTGTCGCTGAGGTGCACGTCGGTCGCCGTCGCCGGGCCGGCGTTGGCGACCTCGATCGTGTAGATCAGCGGCTCGCCCGTGGTGGCGCGGGCGCGGTCGACCTGCTTGGCGATCAACAGCTGCGCGTCGGTCGCCGGCGTGCCGGCAGGCGGCGGCGGTAGCGGTGGCGGCGCGGGGAAGTCGTTCGCGAGCGCGACCGAGGTGTTGCCGTTGCGCTGCGCGGTGATCATGGTCGTGATCGCGGTCTCGGGCAGCTCGGCGCTCGCCTTGACGGCGCTCGACGGCACCAGCGTCGGCTCGGCCGCCAGCCGCGGCCGCGGATCCCACTGCGTGTCGCGGGACTGGCCCACGAGCTTGACGCCGGTGTCGCCGATGTGCGGCAGCCCGTCGACGAGCCGCACCTCGGTCGCGGGCGTGCTGCCGATGTTGGTGACGTTCAACAGGAAGTGGAACCGCTGGCCCGCCAGCACCAGCGCGATGCACGGGAGGCGGGTGTAGTCGGCGCCGTCGACGGTCAGCAGCGGACACGAGATCTAGGAGCCCGGGAGGACGGCGAACCCCGGGAACGACCATTGCAGCGACGTGATCCGGCTGGGGTCGAGCGGGTCACGGCGCGCGGTGAACACGGGCGCGGGCAGTGGCGGGGTACCGTCGGGCACGGCCGAGGTGATCGTGAACGGCAGGTTGTCCGTGCCGGCAAAGCTCTGGTCGAACACGAGCCCGGCGGGAACGGGATCGCTGATGACCAGGTCCGGAACCGCCCCGGTTCCCCTGTTCGTGACCGTGAGATCAAATGGGATGGGCTCGCCCGGCCCGGCCAGCGACGTGCTCGTGGTCTTGCCGACCCCGAGCGTGGTGGTGCCGTGGACAACGCTGAGCGGTGCGGTGCTGTCGCCGAACGGGAACGTCGCGCCGGGCGGCTGCAGCTGGCTCTCGCCGGCCGCGGACGCCGTGTTGGACAGATCCGGCGGAACCAGCGAGCTGGGGTCGGAGCGCAGCGTGACGAGCGGGGCGACGCTGAAGCAGACGCTGGCGCTCGGGCACGGGGCGCCGGTGGGGAAGTTGCTCCCCGGGGTCAGGACGTAGCCGCCCGAGCTGCTCGTGAACGTGAATCTCAGTCCCTGCACGTCGCCGGGCGCTACCCCAACGGGCAGGCCGGGCCCGGTGCTCGTCGTCGGCGTGCCGTTGATGAACGTCCCGCTCGCGCACCCAGTGGTGCATGCATCGACCTCGACCTGGTTGGCGCCCGGCGGGAAGTTGACACCGTCGATGCCGACCAGCGCGACCACGGGCCGGTGTTCTGAACGCCCAGCGTGTACGTGACCGTGCCGCCGCTGGCGACGATCGTCGAATCGACGGACTTGCTCATCGACAGGTCCGCAGAACGTTGCGAGCGTGTCGAGCACCACGCCCGACCCGAATCCGTCGGGGCGGAGGCGCGGCGACCGTGCCGAGGCTGCACGTGACTGTTTGAACGAGCCGATCGCGCAGCCCGAGCTGACCACCTCGCAGGCGTCGATCACTCCCGTGGTCGCGCCCAAGCGGTCCGCCAGTGGCCACTTGCTTGCCTCGACCGGACAATCGAGGATGACCTCGGCGACCGACAGCGCTCGATCGCCAGCGGCGCCGGCGAACGTCGCGACCGCTAGCGCCGACGGCGTGCGCAGCCGAACGGCGCGCGCGAGCGTCAGGGTTGCGGCACCGCCACCTGTCGCGGTCGGCGTAACGGGCTGAGGCCGGCGCCGCCGCGGACGCCCCTGTGCGCCCGGCCTTCGCCCGCAGCGTGCTCGTTTGCAGAGCTCGCTGAGGTCGCGGGCGCCGGGCGAGCTCGGCGACAAGGTTTTCACAGGCTTTCCGCAGCCCCCGGGGTCGACGCGCTCCGTCGCTGCCGCTGGCCGGCGCCGAGCCACCTCCCGACACGGTCGCGGTGTTCGACACAGTCGCCGGAGCCGAATCTGCGACCGTCCCGTCGACGAAGATCGGCGGGTAGCTGGTGCCCGCGGCGAGCGGGTCACTGCGCGTGCACGTCAGGGTCAGGGCCGAGATCGAGCAGCTCCAACCGTTTCCGTTGGCGTTCGCGATCGAGCTGAATGAGCTCGCCGCAAACGGGTCTGTGACCGTCACGGTGCCGGTGGTCCCGAGGTTGCCCACGTTCGACACGGCCAGCGCGAAGGTCGTCGGTTGACCGGCGATCAAGCCCCCAATGTGACTCTTGGCGAGCGTCAGACTCGGTGCGGACACCGTGTTCGTCACCTGGTTCGACGTGTTCGTGAACGGCGTCGCGAGCGTAAAGCCCGTGAACATCGCGGTCGCCTGGTTGACGATCTGCTGGCCCGGGGTGTCGCTGCGGTTGATCGTCACGTCGAACGTCGCCGTGTCGGTGTCGTTCGGCCTGATCGCTCCTCCCGTCGTCCCATTGCCACCGATGCCGAGCCGGAACACCACCTCGTTCGTGGTCGGGTTGAACTCCCCGGCGTCGTCGCCCAGCGCGTCGGTCGGGTTCGACGGGCCTTGCGAGCCGCCGATGTGCAGCGTGCCCGGCAGGTACGTCGTCCCGTCCGGGATCGAGTCGCGCAGCACGTAGTTGGCCGCGCTGTCGGACCCGGTGTTCGTGTAGGACACGGTGTACTGGAGCGTGTCGCCGGGCTGGTCGGGGCCGCCAGGGTGGGTGAGGTTCGTGACCGTCTTCGTGCTCGCGATCTGCGGCGCATACAGGTTGGTCGCGACCGTCACCACCGCGGGGTAGTGCGCGTCGCCGCTGGTCGTGACCTTGACGGTCGCGGAGGTCGCATTGTTCGGCAGGATCCCGTTGCCGCTGACCAGCTTCGAATCGTAGGCGAAGTTGTTGATGTCGTTGGGATTGCGCGTCGTCACATTCGTTCCGAGATTCGAAATCGCGCTGCACCAGAAGTTGTTCGACGGGTTGGCGGCGTCGCTCAACGTGACGTTGTTGAGCGACGCGGTATCGCCGGTAAGCCCCGAGTCGCCCTCGTACCCGACGAACCCCAGCGTGGTCTGGACCGGTCCTGATGGAGGCGTCCTGAACCCCCCGATCGGGATCGCCGTCGGCGGCGCGGACCAGTTGATCGTGACGAACCCGTCGTCGACGGTCAGGTTGCGCGGCGGCTGCGTCGGGTCCTGGTAGGCGACGACCAGCGTCCAGCCGGCGTAGCGGTCCCCGCCGGTCCCCGCCTGCACGTTCGCGACGCTGTACGTACCCGAGCCCGCAGCCGCCACCATCCCCGTGACGTCGACGAACGCGCTGTAGCGACTCGGCGCCGTCGAGGACGAATCGACGGTCGATGGCGATGCTGTGAGCAACGTGTAGCCCGACGCCCCCGGGACCTTCAACCCTGCCTGGTTGCACAGGCAGGTGGCCGCGTTCGTCGCGCACCCCGGCGCCGCGACCCCGTTCGGGCTCGAGCCCGCACTCGTGTCGCCACCCCAGTACAGGCCGGCGAACAGCACGGTCGCCGTCGCCGGCAGCGACAACGTCGCCGAGGAGGAGTCGAACGACGCGGCTCCGTTGACGGTGCCGGAAGCGGTGTTCACGTACTGCATCGGATAGTTGTTGTTGTCCAGCGCGTTGTTGCTCCCAGCCGCGATCGGCGGCGTGTTCCGAGCCGCCGTACACCCCGCCGCCGACGCCGGACATACCATCAGCGTGTTCGCCGCGAACGCGATGTTGCCCGTGTCGTTGGTGCTGAAACGGGTCGTGAACTGGCGGTCGGCGAGCGCCGGCGAGGCGCTCGCGGCAAGGAACGAGATCAGCGCCAATGGAGCGAGAAGGCGAGCCGCGTGTAGTCTCAATGAACGTCCCCTGTCGTCATTGCCGATCGGTTTCCGCCGGGGGTCGCAATCGTGCCTCGGTGAGCCTGCGGGAACCCTGTGAAAACCTTGTCGCCCCGAACATCTTCGGTACGCGTTCAGGGGGGTCTATCGGCCTGTGTTGGCCTCGTGCTCAGGACGCAAGTGGTTGTGAGATGTGGTCCTGAGATGTGAGGTTCTCTGGCCGAGCGGATCCGAATTGGATCGGGAGGTGTACTTCGAGCGCGTCGCTGGCGTGCGCCAGGCACGGCAGCCAAGTCGAGGTGTTCGTCGTGAAGATCGTCCGCGGCGGGCAGGCGGCGTTGAACTCGGCGAGCACGTGGCCCTTGAGATCGGGGTCCTCCGGAATCGCCTCACTGAGCAGGTCGGCGTCACGGGCGGCGGTCGGGAGAGCCGAGGTCAGCGTGATCCGCACCGCGTCGAGGCGCGCAGTTCGGGCGTGATCACCGTGCCGGCCTCGAGCTCATCCGCGTGGGCGTCAATCCGCGCGACCGCCGCTTCCAGCGCCGCCGGGTCGGTGTCATGGACGACGACGTCGTAGCCGTGGCCGGCGCACTGAAACCCGATCTGCTGGCCCATCGTCCCGGCGCGGACGATCGCCACGCGGCGCACAGCCTCGATCCGCATCGCCTCGGACGTCAGGCCCGTAGTATCTATGATGGTCGCTCGCGCCATGTCCGGTCTCGATGATGCACCGACCGCGGCGGACGCCACCTCCATCGCGCCAACCCCAGCGGTTCCCGAAGACGCGGTCAGCGGCGTCGCCCCTAGTGCTGGGGCTGCTGACGGACGAGGATGTCGACTGGCTCGCGACTCACGGTGTGGATCGGACGCTGGCCGCCGGCGAGATCGCGCTCCGCGGGGGAGACCCGCTGCCGTCGATCATGCTCGTGTTGGAGGGCGCGATGCTGGCCACCTCCACGCTTCCCTCACTGCCTGATGAGCGGCGCGTGGACGGTGACGTGATCGGGATCGTCGCCGTGATCGACGGCGGAGCGTCGCCGTGGACGGTTGAGGTGCTCGAGCCGTCGGTCGTGCTGGAGCTCGAGAACACGGCGCCGAACGCGAAGCTCGAGCTCGATCTCGGCTTTGCGTCGCGCTTCTACCGTGCGATGGCGGTGATCGTCGCGGGCCGGTGCGCGCTGACGAGCGGCTCCGACGGGGATTCCCTCGAAGCGCCGCAAGCGTTCAAGGTGAACACATACCTGGCGGCGGCCTGCATCGAGCCGCCGCGACTCGCCGCCAAGGACGGCCTGTCGCTGGTCAGCGCGAACTCGGCGTCGGTCGGGCACGCCGCGCTCCTCATCGCCCGCGCGATCGACCCGGTGCTGAACGAGCGCCCTTCCCTGAGCGTTCGGCAACGCCAGATCAGCTGATCGCGGCGATGCGCACGCGCAAGCTCGGAGCCCGCGGCGAAGATCCAACGGAGGCATACACGGTCGACATCCCGGCAGCGCGAAAAACGCCCGACGGTGCCGACGGCGCGTTTGCGCCGCTCCGGATTCGGCTCTTTCGCGGAATCTGGATCGCGTCGATGGTGTCGAACCTCGGCACCTGGATGCACTTCGTCGCCGCGTCGTGGTTGATGGCCTCGCTCACCGTGTCGGTGACGCTGGTCGCGCTGCTGTCGACAGCTGACGCGGTGCCGAGCTTTGCGCTGTCGCTGCCCGCGGGCGCGATGGCAGACGTGTTCGATCGCCGCCGGCTGATCATCGCCACCCAGGCGATCCAGCTCGCCGTCGCGGCTGTGCTCGCAGCCGTGACACTGGCGGGCGGCGCGAGCCCGGCGCTACTGCTCGCTACGACGACGGCGCTCGCGGTCGGGGCCACGCTCGGTCGGCCGGCGTTCGCCGCGGTGACGCCGGAGCTCGTCAGCCCCGAGCAGCTGCCGGCCGCGATCTCGGTGAACTCACTCACGTCGACGCTCGCGCAGACCGTCGGGCCGGCGCTGGGTGGCATCCTTGTCGCCGCGGTCGGCGCCGGCGCCGTGTTTCTCATCAATGCCGCATCGTTTCTCGGCGTGATCATCGTGATCGCCGCTTGGCGGCGAGCGCCGCAGGTTCACAAGCTGCCGCCGGAGCACATCGCGCACGCGATCAGGACCGGTATCCGCTACACGGCCAACGCGCCGGAGCTGGCCGCGGTTCTCGTTCGGGACGCCGCGTATGCGGTGTCCTACATCGCGCTGCCGACGCTGCTCGTGTTGGTGACTCGCCGGCAGCTGCACGGCACGGCGGGCGATTACGGGCTGCTGCTCGGGCTTGCGGGAGTCGGAGGGGTCGTTGCCGCATTCACGCTGCCGCAGCTCAGAGCGCGGCTGCAGATCGATCTGCTGGTGACGATCGCGTCGATCATCTACGGAGCGGTGCTGTGGGCGGTCGCGGCCTCGCACACTCTGCCGCCCGTGGCGGCAGCGATGATCGTCGCCGGCTTCTGTCAGGTCACGGTGACCTCGTCATTGATGATCGGCGCGCAAAAGGTTCTTCCGTCATGGGTGCGAGGCCGTGGGCTCGCGATCTTCCAGATGACGTATCAGGCTGCGCTCGCGGGTGGCGCGGTGATCTGGGGGGCGGTCGCCACCCGATTCGGGATTCCGGTCGCGCTCGAGATCGGCGGAACGTTGCTCGCGCTCTCGACATTGCTCGGATTCGTCGCGAAGCTCTCTGGCACGGAGCGAGTCGACGTGCGTTCGTGCGACCAGGCGATCCCCAACCCTCACGTGGCGGTGGATCCCGACGACGGACCCGTACTCGTGACGATCGAGTATCGCGTTCCGGCCGAGGGTCGTGTCGCTTTCGGTCACGCCCTCGCGGACCTGCGTCGGGCCCGGCGGCGCGAGGGCGCGATCCACTGGTCGGTCTACACAGACGTCGCCAGTCCCGAGACGCACGTCGAGAACTACGTCGTCAGCTCGTGGACGGAGCACGAACGCCAGGCCGAGCGCCGGACCGAAAGGAACCAGAGCGCGTTCGACCGGGTGGTCGATCTGCACGCGGGCCCGGGACAGCCTGTCGAGCGCTATCTGCTCGGCCAGCACTTCCGCCGCGGCGATCGGGCGGGGTGATCGGTTTGGACGCGGCGCCGGCGCCGCTCCGCCCGGTGATCGCGCGCGCTGTGCGCGAGCCCGGCGTGCTCCCGACGCGACGAGCGCGGCTCGTCGGCCGCCAGGCCTAGAACGCTGCTGCCACGGCCAACGCGTGCCATCAATCCTCCCGGCCGGTCCCTGACCCGCACTCACACCGCGAAAGCCGGCGACGACCCGCTGAACGCGCACCATCTTCGGTGGCTTCTTATGCAGTTCTTAGGTGCCTTACGCGGTCCTTACGCGCCTGGCGTCATCCTTGAGGCTGCACATGCGCGTACTGATCGCAGAGGATGAGCGACGGCTGGCGGACGCGATCGCGCGCGGACTGCGGCGCGAGGGCATGGCTGTCGACCTGGCGCCGGATGGATCCGAAGCGCTCGTCAAGGCGCGCGTCGTGCGCTACGACGTCCTGGTCCTCGATCGAGACCTTCCGGGTCTGCACGGAGACGACGTCTGCCGCACGGTCCGCGGCGAGCGGCCGGAGACCGGGATCTTGATGCTGACGGCAGCGGGGACGCTCGAGGACCTGGTCGAGGGCCTGTCGCTCGGCGCCGACGACTACCTCCCGAAGCCGTTCCGGTTCGCGGAGCTGGTCGCGCGGATCCAGGCGCTCGCGCGCCGCTCGACGCCGAGCCGCCCGCCGGTGCTCCGGCACCGGGATATCGAGCTCGATCCCGCCCGGCGGACGGTGGAGCGGGCGCAGGCGCCGGTCGAGCTCGCGCGCAAGGAGTTCGCGGTTCTGGAGGCGCTGATGGCCGCGGATGGGGCGGCGGTGTCCGCCGAGGAGCTGCTCGAGCGGGTCTGGGACGAGAACACCGATCCGTTCACGAACGTCGTGCGGATGACGATCATGACCCTGCGGCGCAAGCTGGGCGAGCCGCCCGTGGTCGAGACCGTGATCGGGGTCGGGTACCGGATGGCGTGATGAAAGGCCCCGCGCCGACGATCCGACTGCGCCTCACGGTCCTGTACGGGCTCGTGTTCCTGATCACCGGCGCGGTGCTGCTGACGATCGGGTACCTCCTCGTGCAGAGCAATATTCGCGGCCACCACATCTTCCGCGCGCTCGGGCTGCGGCCGCCCGGCGCTCCGCTGCCGTTTTCGCAGCTGCCGGGTGACGGCGTGATCCGCGCGGTTGAGCAACGGATCGAGAGCGACGCCCTGCACCGGCTGCTGGCCGAGTACCTGCTGGCGCTCGGAGCGATGACGATGGTCGCGGTCGGCACCGGCTGGCTGCTGGCGGGACGGGTACTGCGGCCGCTGCGAGACATCACCGCCACTGCGCGTCGCGTCTCCGGCGAGAACCTCGGCGAGCGGATCGGGCTCGCCGGACCTGCCGACGAGCTCAAGCAGCTCGCCGACACGTTCGACGGGATGCTCGAGCGGCTCGACGCGGCGTTCGGCTCTCAGCGGCACTTCGTCGCCAACGCCTCGCACGAGCTGCGCACGCCGCTCGCGATCATGCGCACCGAGGTCGACGTCGCGCTCGCGGACCCCGACGCCAGCGCGCACGAGCTGCGCTCGATGGGGGAAGCCGTGCGCGAGACGATCGATCGCTGCGAGCGACTGATCGAGGGCCTGTTGATGCTCGCGCGCAGCGAGGCCGCGGCGGGCCGGGAGGAGTGGGTCGACATCGCCGCGCTCGCCGCCGATTGCATCACCGACCTGAACGGACGCGCGCACGTCGCCAGCGTCGACGTGCGCGCCGACCTGGAGCCGGCGTGGACAAAGGGCGAGCCGGCGCTGCTCGAGCGGATGATCGCGAATCTGGTCGACAACGGGATTCGCCACAACGCGCCCGGCGGATTCCTCTCGGTGCGCACCCGTGCCGAGGGCGAGCGCGTGTGGCTGGTCGTCGCCAACGGCGGATCGCGAATCGCTCCGGAAGACGCGCAGGCGTTGACCGAGCCGTTCCGCCGCTTGAGCCGCCACGGCGGCGGGTTCGGGCTCGGGTTGTCGATCGTCGCGTCGGTGGTCAAGGCGCACGGCGGCACGACGCTGGTGAGCGCGCCCGACACCGGTGGGCTTAAGGTGCGAATCGAGCTCCCGGCGGCGCGCCGACCGCCGAGTGTTGTGGTTGTGCAAGCGTCGCCCGCGCTTACGTGAAGCTGACAACTCCTGCGATAGAAGCACTAGGCGTGTCTCCAGTTGCGCGACGGGTGGCGGTCACGCCTGGCCCGATACTCAGCCCCGCCCCCGTCGGCGGGGCTCGCGCCGGCGAGCTGGGCGTGCCTGTGACTGCCGCCGAGGCGTGGCGGTGAGCCGCCGGCGGGATAAGCCGAGCAGGCCCTGGCACCTGTACCTCCTCGGGCTGGCCGCGATCGCCGTCGCCGCGCTGGCGATCGCCGAGATCGGCCCTCCGTCGAGCTCGGCGCGGACGTCCAAGGAGATCGTCACCGCGGAGCCGGGAGTCGTCCAGTCGACCGTGACCGGCACCGGGAACATCGAGGCGGGCACCGATGTCAACGTCAACTTCAACACGGGCGGCACGCTCCAGGCCGTGTACGTGTGGGTCGGCGACAAGGTCAGCCAGGGTCAGCTGCTCGCGACGCTCGACCCGACCTCGGCACAGCTGTCGCTCGACCAGGCCGAGTCGAGCCTGACAGCCGCCCAGGACCAGTTGACGGAGATCGAGAACGGCACCGCGACGTCCGTGTCGCCGAGCGGCGGATCCTCTTCCTCGGGGTCCGGGTCGGGCTCCGGGACGAATGTGAGCCTCACCGGCGGCTCGGGCACCACCGAGTACGTCTCCGACACGACTGAGTCATCCGACTTCACGAGGCCCGCGTCGGGCAGGGGCACGAGGCCGACGAGCACGAGCACCTCGTCGACCACGACCCAGCCGCAGCGCGGGACGGCGCCGAGCACGACAAGCGGCGGAGGGAGCCGTTCGAGCACCAGGTCGAGTGGTAGCTCGTACGGCGGCGGCGGGTCGGGCGCGTCTTACGCCGGCGGGTCGACCGGACGTGCCGGAAGCGGGTCCGGCGCAAGCGGGTCCGGTGGCAGCGGGTCCGGTGGCAGCGGGGGTAGTTCAGGGAACGAGGGCGGGTCTGGCGCGAACGGGAACGGCTCCGGCGGCAACGGCTCAGCTGGCAGCGGCAGCGGCTCCAGCGCCAGGGAGACGAGCACGACCACGACCAGCACGACCCCCTCGCCGTCGAGCATCGCGTCGGCGCAGGCAGCGGTCTACAGCGCCCAGGCAAGCGTCCACAACGCTCAGATCGCACTTGACAACACCAAGCTCTACGCGCCGACGAGCGGCACAGTCGTGTCGCTCTCGGCCCTCCAGCCTGGCGACACGGTGAGCGGAGGCTCGACGTCGAACGCCGCGAGCAACGGCTCGTCGTCGAGCTCCTCGGGTAGCGGCGCCGGGGCGAGCGGCGGGGGCGCGACCGCCGGCAGCCTCGGCGGCTCGAGCTCGTCCTCGTCATCGAGCGGCTCGAACTCGGCGTTTGTGGAGATCGTCAACACCGACTCGATGACGATGACGGTCGCGTTCAGCGAATCGGACATCAGCAAGGTCCAGGTCGGTCAGCCGGCGACGATCACGCTGGATGCCCTGACCGGGGTCGAGCTGGCGGCGCATGTGAGCTCGATTGCGACCGTCGGGACGACGAGCAGCGGCGTCGTCAGCTACGACGCGACGTTGACCCCCGATCAGACCGATTCGCGCGTCAAGCCCGGGATGAGCGCGTCGGCGTCGGTGATCGTCGGCCAGGCGCAGGGCGTGACGGTGCCGAACCAGGCGGTGACAGGCACCGGCTCCCTGGGCACGGTCAACGTGCTGGAGCACGGCAAGACCGTGCCGCAGCAGGTGATCGTCGGCCTCAGGGGAGACAGCCGCACGCAGATCATCAGCGGCTTGAACGCGGGCCAGCAGGTCGTGATCACGATCGTGCTGCCGTCGCTGAGCTCGAGCACGACCTCGAGCAGCGGTTCGAGCGGCACGCTTGGAGGCGGACGCTTCGGCGGAGGCTTCGGCGGTGGCGGCGCGTTCGGCGGCGGCGGGGGCTTCGGCGGCGGCG